>Ga0209521_10004824_pt1 | contig 10706 bp, 10 predicted proteins | sample Rifsed19ft4_FD_184016 | JGI IMG/M metagenome (GOLD analysis project Ga0209521, IMG submission 184016) | Soil microbial communities from Rifle, Colorado, USA - sediment 19ft 4 (version 2) | ecosystem: Environmental > Terrestrial > Deep subsurface > Rock core/Sediment | place: Rifle, Colorado... | reverse complement strand
GCCAGGCTCGCCAGCCTTCGGCGTCAGATGGTCCGGGGGGGAACGAACTGCTAGATCGGTGAGCGTCGTCCCGGAGTGACGGCCACTCCCCGTCGAGTAGCCCGCTGACCCGCTCGCCCTCGCATCCGTCGCCGTCGCCCCTCGTGGATGGACTCGGTCCGGTTGTGAAGACAACTAGCAACGCACAGGCTGCTCTCATGTGCGCGCGAGGTGAAGTGGAAGCTTGTATCACTACGGCCCAAGCGGCGAAAATTCATGGATTAACCATGGTCCATGAATTTGGCTCTCCCATCATGGTGTTCTTTGCAGGTACCACCGAGCACGGCATGAAAATCTTGCTCGGGCAGTAAGATAGTCGACGATGGGGGCTTGTCTCGAAGAAATTCGAACAAGCCCACCATTATTTATTTTTTGTGATATTATTACTTCAAATTTATGACTAATGCTATTATCGGAGCAAAAGGAGAGATGGGTAAAAATCTTTTGTTTCCATTACTTAAACAAATCGGACAAGTTATTACAGTGGATCGTGACTCTACGCCCAAAGAATGGAAAAATGCCTGGAAAGCAGACGTAATTTGGCTTTCCATACCAAGAGAAGAAGTCCCTAAAATTTTATATAAAGTCAAACTTAAATCTCAGCAACTAATTGTAGACGTTTGTTCTATTAAGCGAAGGATTATTGACGTAATCGCCAGCACAGGAGCTACTCATTTATCGTTACATCCTTTACATGGCCCATATATAGCTTTGAATGGCCAGAAATGGGCATTAATCAAAACAGGTGCCGAGCATAACAAGTTTGCAAAGCAAATTTTAGATTTTTTAAGAGGTCAAGGAATACAAATACTGGAACCAGTAAGCGAAAACGAACACGATTTTATGATGGGTGTTGTTTTAAGTTTTCCCGAAATTTTGACGATTGTTATTGATGAGGTAATAGATAAATATGCAAAAATTAATAAGGTGGCTAAACCCTCCATGGAAAAAATCATGGAATGGGCTGTACCTGCTTCTAATGCGTTGTTTAGTTTTTATATTAGATCAATCGACAGTTCCGCAAACTGGCTTAGGAATGAAATAATTAATGAATCATATGGTAATCTTATTGAATCCACCAGAGAGGCATTGCAAAACTTGGGCAAAAATTTAGACAGCGACTTTATTAGTAAATCTTTGACCAAACAAAGAGAAAGAATTGATAAATTATCAAAACAAGAGCGAGCACGAGTGAAGCAATTGATTGAACGTTGGTTTTCCGATGCTACACAAAAAATTTTTAGTTTCCACAAGCAAAAAGATTTAAAACCAAATCTGGTGATTCAGAAAATGGCATCCGTAGATAAGGTTTTTCCGAAAATAAAGAAAAAAATTAGAGTAGGGATTCATGGAATTGAGGGCAGCTTTAGCCACGAGTCGCTTTTACGGCTATGTGAAGAATTGGGTGTGATGAAAAATAAAATTGTTCCTGTTTATTTAGTTGAAGCGGAAAGAGTCGTCGCTTCAGTTAAAAGTGGAGAGGTTGATCGTGGAATAATTGCAGTGGCTAATTCTGGTTCCGGGGCATACATTTCCTCATTCGAAGTAATGAGCAAGAATCAGTTTGATATTTTGGGAATATATGGCATGGAGATAATGCAGTGTTTGATTGCTAATAATAAAATAGAAGATATGAGTGGAGTAAAAGAAGTATTCGGTCATCCTCAAGCGGTCAGTCAATGTAAAAGAACATTTGCTGAAAAATATCCAGAAATAAAATTAGTTGCTGGAAAAGACAGCGACGATACAGCTCTATGTGTGAAAAAAATCGCGGATGGAGAATTGCCAAAAACAACAGCAACCCTAGCCTCACAACTTGCAGCTAAGAAATATGGGTTGAAAATCCTAGAATATGGCATGCACCATGATCCGTTTAATACGACGACTTTTTTGATTATAAAAAAATCATCTATTGTTTTATAATACAATATGTCCCATCCCGAATCTCCCGCGCATTCCTCCCAGACCCTCCTGCGCGGAAATAAAGCCGAGGCAGGGCGAATCCATATCCCAGAAAATATTGTTTCGCCCTGCCGAGTCCATTTTTAGAATTCTTGATTTGGATTTTTGGCGAAAAAAGTTCGGATTTTGTAGTATAATGGGAGCCAGTTAGTGGCAAAATAATTTAAAAAGAAGTAAAATGGATGTATGAGTAGTAAGCCCCATTTTTTAGTTTATGTTGGAGTTGCTGTAGCTATGGTAATAGCAGTTGGTTTTTATTTTTCTTTTAGGAATACCAAGAAAGAGAGTACAGTGATGACTCCCGAGGAAACAGAGGCGCTAAATAAAACAAAGCTACAGACAGAAACCAATCCAGTAAAAAATGTACCGGATCTCAACCCTACAGAAAAAACTAATCCTTTTGAAACTAAAAATCCTTTTGAATGAATAAATTTTATATAAATCTTTTTATATTTTTAATTCTACCTTTGGGAATATTTTCTAGCTCTTTTGTACTGGCAGAAGAGGCGCCGGAGATTACTTTTCCGGTGGCAGAACTCGGCAACTGCAAGGACAAGACTGAATGTTTCGCTTTTTGTGAACTTCCTGAAAACGAAAAGAACTGCTTGGCTTTTGCTAAAGAACATAATCTCTTGTCCGAAGAAGAAATCCGCATTGCGGAAAAAGTGCAGAGTGTGGGAGGAGGTCCTGGAAATTGCAAGTCAAAAGACGAGTGTGAGGCTTATTGCGATGATGTCTCCAATATTGAAGAATGTTTAAAGTTTGCTGAAGAGAACGACCTTATGAAAGGAAAAGATTTGGAAGAAGCCAGAAAAGTTCGCGACGTTTTAAAAAGTGGAGGCAAACTTCCAGGCAATTGCAAAAATAAAAATGCCTGCGAAAGTTACTGCCAAGATGGAGAACATATGGAAGAATGCCTAGCCTTTGCCGAACAATCAGGGTTTCTTTCTTCAGAAGAGCTCGCACAAGCCAGAAAATTTATGCCACTTATGAAAAGTGGGCAAACTCCCGGGAACTGCAAGTCAAAAGACGAGTGTGAGGCTTATTGCGAGAATGACGCCAATTTTGAAGAGTGCATTACTTTCGCCGAAAAGCATGACATGATCCCCGAAGGAGATAAAAAAAATATTGAAGCTTTTAAAAAAGCAGGTGGCCGAGGCCCCGGAGGATGCAAGGGCAGGCAATGTGAAACTTTCTGCGAGCAGCCAGACCACCAGAAAGCGTGCTTTGAGTGGGCAAAGGAAAACGGACTAATTGACGAAGAAGACATTCGTCACATAGAAGAGAATCGCGGACAAAGAGAAGGAGAATTTGTTGGTCCTGGAGGGTGCACAGGGCCGGAAGAATGCATGGTTTATTGTAAAGACAATCCTGAAGAATGTAAAAAATTCGCTCCACCGCAAGAAGAAGCGGGTAGAGAAATGCATAGAGAAAATGAAGGAGAAAGATTTAATAACAGAGAGAATTCTGCGCCAATTGAATTTAGGGGGGAAGATAATCAGTTTCGAAACCGAGAAGAGTCGGAATTCCAACATGAAAGTGGAGAGCAGTATCAGCAAGAATTTCAAAAACAATACGATCAGGAATACAAACGGGAGTATGAGGAACAACGTGAAGAAACACTTCAACGACAAGATAGCTCCCAAGGTGAACAACAGTTTCAATAAAGATCAGAAGAACTTATCCCTAGAGAAGAATCATACCCAGCAGCACAACCAAACCCTGTCTATCCACCAGCACCAGATGGAGTAGACTACCCCCCGCCACAAATGGAAACCGAATCGCATTCTCGAAGGTTTGAGACGAGCCTTCTTGGTCTTGCTCTTGCACCGCTTTTGGAGTTATTGAAATAGTTGACCAAAAAGTTTATATCAAAAAATACTGGAAAAAATACTGAAGATTGGTGAGATAATGTAGTCAAACCATTTCGGCTTATAAGTTTTAAAATCCAATAACTTCGCATCGTTTTTCCATTTATCATAAATTTCCAGAAGTTTTTTGACTGCTTTTGCATCCTTTAAAAATACTCCGATTTCATTCATGAAATCAAAAGACAAAAAGTCAATGTTTTGTGAGCCAACTATCGCCTCCCTGCCGTCTATAATCATGGCCTTGGAGTGGTTCATGGTGGGACTAAGATAAAAGTTAATTCCAAGCCGGGAGAGTTTCAGCATATAAAAATAATTTATATTGTTAACCAGAAAATATATATCTTCGGTGGTTTTCGGCACTAATACTTCCACCCTGACTCCCCGCAATACTGCCTGATGGAGTGTCCCCACCAGCCAACGATTGGGCACAAAGTACGGCGTAATGATAATAATTTTTTCCTTGGCGGCATTTATGTGTTCTTTGTAAATTTTTTTCAAAGATATTTTACTTGGAAAATGCTCCACCAGCCAAGTGCGAGTTTTATCTAAAATAATAATTTTATTTTGAGCAAGAATACGCTGGTCCTTGCCTCCGGACTCAATATAAACTTTCGCGAAGGATCTGATAATGTGCTTTACTAATCTTCCTTTTACTTCGACAACCAAATCATCCCAATGCCTATAATTCTTCCCGAAATTCACTCCGCCGATGAAGGCTCTCCTTTCGTCCACGACTAAAATCTTGCGATGCGTGCGATGCAAGAAATAACTATAAAAATAAAGCTCGGCTCCAGCTTCTTTGAGCCCAACAACGCCATCGTTGCTGAAATTCATACTGCCCACAGAATCAAGGATGATTCTGATACGAAGTCCATTTCTAGCTTTTTCTTTCAGTAATTTCAAAAAATCATACTGGTTCATGTCGTCTGTGAAAATATACATTTCCAGATAAACAGACTCTTTGGCGCCAGATATGGCCTCAAACATAGCCTTCCATGTTTTCTCCGAGTTAGTAAAAAATTTATAGCGCATAAATTTGCATTATTGGTAAAATAAGATATTATAGCAATACTAATTGAAGATTTAAAATTAGTAAACAAAATTGAATTATGGGCCCCTAGCTCATCTGGTAGAGCGCCTCATTTGCAATGAGGAGGTAAGGAGTTCGAGTCTCCTGGGGTCCACCAATTACTTTTTTTTCTTTATATCTCTGGTCAAAGCTTTTAAAATGATGTTAAGTTCTACGGTAGCAACTCCGACTACGCTGTCTGCCGCACCGTAATAAATATACAGTAAATCATCTTGAAGAGCCATACCGCACGGGAAAACAACATTGTTAACTATGCCCAATTTCTCATACGGCTCCCGAGGTTCAAAGATAGGGTCAGTGGTGCGAGAAATTACAAGCGCTGGGTCATTTTTGTCTAAAAGCACGGCTCCTACACGGTAAGTATTATGACTTTTTGACACACCATGATACAAGAGCAGCCAGCCGTATTTTGTTTTTATGGGTGGCGCGGTTATGCCGACTTTCGAGCTATCCCAGCTATTTATTCTGGGTCCTATAATCCTGATGCATTTTTTTACTGTCTCATTTTTGAAGTTCAGCGTTTTGAAATAATCCCCGCATATTTGGTCCCCGACCCTATGTAAAATAAAATATTTGCCTTTGGTTTTTTCCGGAAAAATGCAAGTGTCCTTGTCGTCAAATCCTTCCGGAGTTATGACAACAGGTTTTTCCCATTTCCAATTTTTTTGCAGAAAATTTTTTTCACTAATTGAAGTGATGGCCACTCTTGCTGGCCCAATGCCGTCAAAGGCCGTATAGCACATATAAATAGTTTTGCCTATTTTTGTCAGCCGCGGGTCCTCGCAGCCTGAATTTGCTCCGGCAACTTTTTTTGATTCAAAGCTTTCTCTCGAGCTGTATATGGGCTCCGACAGTCTTTCATCTATATTCACCCCGTCTTTACTTGCCGCATAACCGATAGAAGATGTGTTGTCGGCGGAAAGCGCTCGATATAATATGTGGGTTGTATCCCCTAGCCGCAATACAGCTGGGTTGAATGTAGCTTTCGCTTCCCATGGATGGGTCGTCTTCGGTGTAATGATGGGGTTTTTAAGATAGCGTTTAAAATTCCAACGTTCACTCGTTTCCGAACGCATCGTAGAAATAAGGTCATTTAGATTTACATGGGCAACACAGGCTGTCATGTCAGCTGCTCCATAATATATAAAAAGGGTGTCTTTCTTTACCAACGCTCCTGAAGGAAAAATCACATCGGGAACGTGGCCTAAGAGTTCGTAAGGTTCTCGAGGCGCCATAAGCGGCCCTCCCGTACGTCCGAGAACTTTAAGCGGATTATTTTTATCGAGCAAGACTGCTTCAATGCCGAATATCCGGTCTAAGTTGCTACCGGGAAAATAATTTTGAATATGTGAATATAAGAGCAGCCAACCTTCTTTAGTTTTTACCGGCGTAGCGCCGACTTCAACATGGTCGTAAGGAAACCTTTTTAAGTCAACTACGTGTTTATCTATATTTTTATACCACTCCTCCCAAAATTTTACATTCCATAATTCTTCTATTCTATCCATTTGGGCTATAGCTATTTTCGCCGGAGGCATGTCTGTATTGACGGCCACAATAACTGTGACCTTGCCCCCCACCCGCTCTCCGAAAAGTGTCATGGCCTTCGCATTGAAAGGCGTGACCAAATGCCGTTCATTTACTTTTTTCAAATCTTTGGAAACAGCCACCGCGACTTTAATACCGCTAGCCTCAAAAGGATACTTGGAGAGCGCTGTATAAAATATATAGTATTGCCCTTCGAAATACGTAACCCTCGGGTCTTCACAGCCGTACTTTTCCCACTCTTCTTCGGGTTTAATAAATTGCCGGCGTTCTTCAAAATATGTGCCGTCTTTACTCTCCCCGATGCCAATGGTAGAAATCTGCTCAAGAGTACGCAGTTTGTCTACGGCAGAGACAGCTCGGTATACACCGTAAAATATTTTCCCAACTTTAATGACACTCATGTTGAAAGTGGCAAAAGCTTCGAAGTAGTGATCTTTGTCCGGCACCAGAATTGGGTTATGATGAGACCTTTTTACAACAAACATAAATTATTTAACCATTTTTTTATTTTTTAACGAAGACATTTTGGAATGTATTAGTTCTTCCAGAAATTTATCAAGGTTGGTTGTCGCCACGCAAGATACTTTGTCGGCTCCTCCGTAATAAACGAATAGTTGTCCGTCCTTGACGACTGCCCCACAAGAATATACTACTCCCCCTTTGTATCCCTCATTTTCATACCACTCATCTGGTTCCAGAATTGCTTGATGGGAATTGTATAAAATTTTAGTCGGATCCTTTGCATCTAGAATCATTGCCCAGAGCTTGTACCTGTGGTTTTCATGTTTGTCCATTTTGTGATACAAAACCAGCCAGCCGTATGGAGTCTTTAGTGGAGACGGTCCGACACCTCGTACTAATCTATCTCGAGTCTGCCACAACGGACTCGCTTGGTGCACGCTATATATAAAATTATTACCGTCAAGTTCGTCCAAAGATTTAAAATAATCAATCATTATTTTGGGAGAAATGCTGTGAAGAACAGCGTACTTGCCATTAATTTTTTCTGGAAAAAGAACCCAATTTTTGTGTATTTGATGAGGAGGAGAAATAAGTACTGGTCTTTTCCAGTCAAAATGTTTAGATACGAAGTCGTCAAGACTTATGGAAGTAAGAGCCATCCGTACTGACCCCCAGCCGTCAAAAGCCGTGTATATCATATACACTTTGTCGCCTAAAAGTGTAAGCCGCGGGTCCTCGCATCCCCCGCCCCAGCCGCCACCAGAGCAGTAGTTAATGTGAGTCGCCATTTTTGATACAGGTTGAATATTTTTGTGATAATATGCCAACTTTTTTGAGTCTTTTTCGATGCTGTGTCCGTCACTGCTTTTAACATAACCCAAAACTGAATTATCAGTGTCTCCGATTGCTCGGTAGATAATATGAACCTTGCCATCATGCTCCAGCGCGGTGGGATTAAATGTGGCCTTTGATTCCCAGTATGACTCCGCATTTGGCTCGATAATTGGATTTTTATTTGACCGCTGAAGATCAAGGACAGAAACTTTTCTGACTTTCCTAGTATTTTTTCTAGGACGAATTTCTGCGCCAACGCGTTTAATTGTTTTTTTAGTTATTTTTTCTATTTTCAGGGATGACCCTGACCCATCTAGACGCTTAGATGTTCTCTTTCTTTCAGAATTTTTTTTTGTTTTTTTAAATGCGGCCATATTTGTCTTCATAACGAATAATATCTTCTTCGTCAAAGTCTCCGGTGTCAATTTCCAAGTAAGAAAGTCCTGCATCTCCGGCGATGACTCGATGTTTTGTATTTACAGGAACATTGTATTCGTCGCCTTCTTTGGCGTTGTATTTATTCTCTCCTATTTCGACAACACCACTGCCACTAATGACACGGCAAAATTCAGAACGCTTAGCATGACTTTGCAAGCTCAACTGTTCATTTGGCTTGAGTGTGAGAATTTTTACCGTTACGGAAGTATTTAGATTGAACTGCCGAAAGTTCCCCCATGGACGCTCTATTGTAAAGGGTTTGAATTCTTCCATTGTCTACTTATTATATAACTTGAGAGCTTATAATGCCAAGATTTTCTGCATCAAAATATCTGCAGGAAGAAATTTACCCTTTAATGGCACATGAAATGCTCCTTTTACCCTAGTTTTATCAGCTGATATCGGGAGCCCGCTTTCTTTCAGAAGCTCTTGGTCATTATAGTTGTCCCCTATGGCCATGACATTTTGTCTTTTTAATTTAAAAATTTTCATAACGCGTCTTAAGCCGACAGCCTTGGTTTGGTCTTTTTTAATCTCTACGTCATATGCCTCCCCGTTCCAGTTGGTGGCAAGAACTTTATTTGTCTTTACCATATTTTCAATCTCTTTGATTCTCTTCTTGCAATGCAAAGTTATGATAAACTCTTTCGGTTCGAATCCTTTTACACTCTTATTTTTAATTGCAATTTTTTTTAATTTTGAAAACATACTGTGCAGAGTTTCGAAGCTGTTGACATGCTGAAAGATTTTTCCTTTATACCAAGTAGCGCTGCCATTCTCATATGTAAGGCTCGTAAAAGGCAAAACCTCGCGAAACATTTCCTGCATCATATACAGTCCTCTACCGGAGCTAATATTTATTAAAAATCCTTTTTTATTGAGTTTTTTTATTTGTTCTATCTGTTTTTTAGCAATAACTTTTGTTTGTAAGGTGGTAGTGTTGCCTGTCTGTTTTATTTTCGTGCCTCGAGGCACCAGCACTCCGTCCACATCAAAAACAATCATTTTGATTTTACTAATTTCTTTTTTTGACATTTGGCTTAAAGGTTTCACTTTATTATTTCTTTAATTTCTTATGCGCTTTTTTTACTAACTCTGAAGAGCTTTGGACCTTGCCGCCAAAGCCGACACCATCTACTATTGTACAGCCTATCTCCCTGCAAACCAATACTTCCGGAGATGGAATATTGCCGCTATGCCTGTCCCCGCCTTTGGCAAAAATATGCGGACGAATAGATCGCAATTCTCCGCTAATGCTTATATCTTTTGTATTTTTCTTGTGCTTGCTTAGAATAACTCTATCCACTGCCGCAAAGGCCTCTATAATTTCTTTTCGTTCATGCTCCGGCATAAAAGCATAGCCTTTTTTAAACTTCAACCAGTTGTCATTATTGATAAGCACCACCAGCTCGTCCCCTAACTTTTTAGCTTCTTCAAACATCCGCACATGGCCAATATGAATAGGATCAAAACCCCCGCTAACCATGACTACTTTTTTAGACTTTCTAGTCATAAAAGAATTATATCAGAGAAAAACAAAAAACACCTTGCGGTGTTTTTTGCGGCACTTATGTTGTTTACGATTAATGCGAGAAGACGTCAGAATTGCTCCTCACACTCACGCGTATAGTATAGCATATTGGAATAAAAATTGCAAGCCCAATAGAAAAATCCTCTCTTGCGAGAGGATTTTTCATGTTTTTGTCTTGTATCTATAAGCCGAATTTTGTTCACTCACCGAAGTGAGAGAGACAGCAATTTGTCTAGGCCTAACATTACTATTAGGCTCAAGCGATTCTCTCCAACTTGCGTCAGAGCACGATCTTGCACAGGGGTAAGTATTTAGCCGTTTCACCCGAACTAAATCGGTTCGTCACTGTTCGCAACTCTGCATTGCTGCAGGAGGGCGTTACCCTTTACCTTTCCAGATTAAACTGGTCTGTGTTCGGACTTTCCTCTCCGACCAAAGTCGGAGTAGCTATCCAATACAGGACCAAAATACTATACTATAAAAAACCAAAAAAGTACACCAAGGCTAAAAAATTTGATTACAGTAATATATTCGTGTAAATTAGCTTTAAATAGGTTGGATTGATTTTAGGTTGATATTATAAAGGTTAAGTATATAATTAATCATATGAATAAAAGCACACTAAATAAATTGTCACCAGGGTTAAAGAAGCTTATTGTTCCGGACGACACTAAAGCGAAGGGCACTTTGAGTGTAAATGTTAAAAAAAGTTCCGCGCCGATTAGCAAATTTGCGGAGAGGACGCTGATGCATTGCAACGGTGGCTCTACTTTGCAGGCGGCTTTGTGGCTGAAGGAACATTTAAAAAATGGAGGCAAACTAGTGGTAACTTTAGCCGGAGCGTTGAGCTCTTTTCAGGTTGGCGTAATGCTGGCCGAACTCATAAGGCAAAACAAGGTGCATTTGGTTTCGGCTACCGGCGCGAACCATG
>Ga0209521_10004823_pt1 | contig 10706 bp, 11 predicted proteins | sample Rifsed19ft4_FD_184016 | JGI IMG/M metagenome (GOLD analysis project Ga0209521, IMG submission 184016) | Soil microbial communities from Rifle, Colorado, USA - sediment 19ft 4 (version 2) | ecosystem: Environmental > Terrestrial > Deep subsurface > Rock core/Sediment | place: Rifle, Colorado... | reverse complement strand
CGCTTCTGCTCGGGCCTGGGTTTGGCCAGGACCCGTCGACGGGGGCCTTCATGACGCGGCTTCTCGGCGTGGGCGAAGGCTCGCCCCGAACCCACATCGGTTTCGTGCGCTCGGAGAGCCGCAGGGGAGAGTCGGCTTCGCTTCCCCCGTGCGTGGTCGATGCCGATGGGCTTAAGCTGCTGAGCAAAGTGGATCTTTGGCCGAGTCGGCTTCCCCGGCCCACGATCCTCACGCCTCATCCCGGTGAGATGGCTATGATGACCGGAATGAGCAAGGACGAAATCCAGGCCGACCGGCTGGCGGCGGCTCGCCATTGGGCGGCCGAATGGGGGCATGTCGTCGTCTTGAAAGGAGCCTTCACCGTCGTCGCCTCGCCGGAAGGAATGGCAACCATCATCCCGATCGCCTCGCCGGCGCTCGCCAGGGCAGGGACGGGTGACGTGCTGGCGGGCGCGATCGCCGGTCTTCTGGCGCAGGGGGTGGCCCCGTACGGAGCGGCCGTCCTGGCGGCCTACCTGCACGGGCGGGCTGGCGTCCTCGCGGGAGAAGCGCATGGGACGACGGCCAGCGTCTTGGCCAGCGAGGTGGCGGATATGCTGCCCGAAGCGCTTGTCGAGCTTGCATCGGGCGCTGCGCCCGTGTGAGGCAGACCGCCCTGCGCAAACCCCTCGGGCCCGTCAATGCTGAGATCGCAGAGGTCGCCGAGTCATCCTGCATGTTTCAGCGTCTTCAGCGTTCTCTGCGGTAAGGCATGATCCCGCGTCTCGGCCCCGACAACCTGGCTCTTACCCCGCCGAGATCGCGGAGATCGCCGGGCTAGTGGCATGTCTCCGCGTACTCTGCGGTCTCAGCGGTGAGGCTCAAGCCCGCGGAACGGTGCTCGTGACCTCGTACCACGGGAAAACGCGAGGGGACGCCCGCGGGCGTCCCCTCGAACTTCCATGCCGGATGATTGAAGACCAGGCGCCGATGGCGCGCTAGGCTTCCGTCGATTCCTCTTCGCTCGGCCGGCGGCGAGCGGCGCGCTTGCCGGCCTCGACTGCCTGCTCCAGGCGCGACTTCTGTTCTTCCAACACCATCTGGCCGCGGCGTTGAAGGTCTTCGGCCTTGGTGCGGGCATCCTGGGCGAGCCTCTCCGCCCGCGCCCGGACGTCGGTGGCCGTCTGGGTCGCCTGATCGCGCAGCTCGATGCTCTTGTCGCGAATCAGGGTGCGGGTTTCCTCGCCCGATTGTGGGGCAAGCAGCAGGGCGACTGCGGCGCCCACCAGACCGCCCACTACGAAGCCCGTGATGAATGCGCCAATATCGCTGTCTCGTTCCGCCATCGTGATGCCTCCTCAGGGTATCGCTTCAGGGCCTAGCGGGGCCGGCCGATCCGCAGGAGCTCCAGGACGCGGCGAAAAGCGGCCATGGAGCTATTGGCTTTGACGACCGGGTCGACCAGGTTGTTGCTCAGAAACCGCGTTGTTCCCCGCAAGGTGTTCAGGGTCTCGTTGGTTGACCGGAGGATCGGCCTCACCTCGTTCTGCAGCAGGCTGGTGAGGCGCGCGATTTGGACGATCAGGATGATCAGCGCCAGGCCGATCAAGAGCGACTCGAAGGCCATCAGGATGATGAAGATGTCGCGGAAATTGGCGGCTCGGGCCGGGTCGCGGGTGAGATAGATGAAGCCGGCGACGGCGAGGGCGATGAAGGCCACAAGGCCGAGCGCAGCCACGATGATCGTGAGGCGCTGGCGACCGGTGAGGCCGTCATTCGGGCCGGAAGACGCGGCCTTCGACTCGGATTTCCACTCCAGATCAATTTGGTCGTCGATCATGACGCGCGAATTATAGCACAGCCGCCGGCCCTGGCCTCTCGCGACGCGCGCGTGATGTCGGGGGACCTCAAGGGAACTCGGGCGGATCCTGCGGCCGCCTGGTGCGCGGCCCACGATCCCGTCGGCCTTCGGAGCCGACGAGGACATCGGCCGCCAACAGGCCGATCGCCGTCGCCAGAAGGGCGGGCAGGAGATTAAGCGGGCCAACGCGGAGGGCCTCCCAGCCCAGAAGCCCACCGACCAGATGGCCCAGGAAGAACGACACCCACGCGCTCGCCAAGTAGAGGCCCAGGCGGGAGAGGCCTCCGCCCCGGATGAGATGATAGGCCAGCCCGCAAATGGTGGCGATGATCACGCCGAGCAAGGCGCTCTGGGTCGTCAAAGCTGGATCAGCCCCCCTCCCAGGCAGACATCCCCGTCGTAGAAGACGGCCGCCTGTCCCGGGGTGACGTCGGGGACGGCCTCCTCCAGCTCAACCTCGACTCGCCCCTCCGGCAGAGCATTCACCACCCCCGGGACTTCCCTGGCCTTGTAGCGGACGCGAACCGCCACCCGGCACGGAAAACCGGGCGCCTCGCCGCTCACCCAGTGTACTCCCCCGGCCTCGAACCGCCTCCGGCCCAGCATCTCCCGAGGACCTACGATCAGGGAGTGGGTCTCCGGGACCTTCTCCAGGACATACAACGCGATAGGGGATGGCACGCCGATGCCCTTTCGCTGCCCGATCGTGTAGTTGGCGAGCCCTTCATGCATCCCGAGGCGCTCTCCCTGGCGGTCGAGGATTGCCCCCGGCGTCAAGCTGCCGGGCTCGTGGAGGCGGACAAAGGCCCGGTAGTCCAAGTCGCCGACGAAGCACAGGTCCTGGCTCTCAGGGCGGTCGGCGACGGAGAGAGAGAAGCGGGCTGCGAGGCGTCGGACCTCCGGCTTGGAATAATCACCGATTGGAAAGAGGGCGTGGGCGAGCTGCTCCTGCCCCAGGACGCTCAGGACGTAGGATTGGTCTTTTGCCCGGTCGGCAGCCCGTAGGAGACGGTAGGCGCGCCCGTTGCTCTCAAGGCGGGCGTAGTGCCCCGTGGCCAGGAAGGCGGCTTCGAGAGCCATGGCATGGCGGTAGAGGTGGCCCCAGCGGATGTGCCGGTTGCATTCCAGGCATGGATTGGGGGTCAGTCCTTGCGCATAGCCACGCAGGAAGAAGTCGACAACGGTCTGCTTGAACTCGGCCTGAGCGTCGATGACGTAGAAGGGAATGCCAAGGGTCGTGGCAACGTTTCGGGCTTCGGCAATGTCTTGGGGGGAGCAGCAGCGGTTCGAGCCGGACCGGCCGTCGCCGGCCCAGAGGCGAAGCATGAGGCCGATCACCTCATAGCCTTGTTCGACAAGGAGCGCGGCGGCGACCGAGCTATCGACGCCGCCGCTCATGGCCACGACCACGCGCCGTGGATTCATGGCCTGGCGAGGGAGGCGGCGCGGACCCTGCGGACAATCGCCGGCAACGCCTCGAGGAAGGCCTCGATGTTCTCGGGGGTCGTCGCACGGCCCACGGTCACGCGCAGGGATCCCAGCGACCATTCGTCCGAGAAGCCGAGCGCGGTGAGGACTGCGGAAGGCTCGGGATCCCCGGTCTTGCACGCCGAGCCCGAGGAGCAGGCAAAACCGGCGATGTCGAGCGCGGCCAGGAGCGCATTGGCGTCGACGCCGCGGATCACGAAGGAGGCATGATTGGGGAGCCTCTCGCGAGGATGCCCGGTGAGCTTCGAGTCCGGAACCCCTTCCAGAACGCCGGCGACGATCCGCTCGCGAAGGAGTCGGAACCGGGCGGCTAGGGATGCCCGCTCTTCGTGGGTAATCCTCAGGGCCTCGGCGAGCCCGACGATCAAGGGAACGTTGTGTGTGCCGGCGCGCAAGCCGCGTTCCTGGCTCCCGCCCGTCTGGGAGCCTGCTAGCCGCGTTCCGTTTCGCACGTAGAGCGCGCCGATGCCTTTGGGGCCGTAGAACTTGTGCGCTCCGATCGACATCAGATCGACGTTCAGTGAGTCGGCGAGGATCAGGAGCTGGCTGGCCGATTGAACGGCGTCTGTGTGGAACGGCACGCCCTGCTCGCGGCAGATGGCCCCGAGCTCTCGGATCGGGTTGATGGTGCCGATCTCATTGTTGCCATAGATCACGGAAACAACAGCCGTCTCGGGGGTAATCCGTTCCACCAGATCGCCGGGGTTCACCCGGCCGTTGTGATCAACAGGAAGGAGATCGAGGTGAAACCCGAAGCGCGACGCAAGATCCTCGGCCGTGTTCAGCACGGCGGGATGCTCCACAGGAGTTGTGAGAATGCGATTGGCGCGGCGCGATTCTCGTTCGGCGAATGCCGCGCCCCGCAGCGCCAGGTTGTCGCTCTCGGAGCCTCCCGAGGTGAAAACGATTTCCTGGGAATAGCAGCCCAGGACCTCGGCAACTCTGCGCCGGGCGCCCTCAACAGCCCCTTCGGCTTCCTGGCCCCAGGAGTGGACCGAAGATGGGTTTCCAAACTTCTCATTGAAGTATGGAACCATCGCCGTCAGCACCCGTTCGTCGAGAGGTGTGGTGGCGGCATGGTCCAGGTAGATCCGTCGTTCGATCATGGGATCATTCTAACATGCGCTCTGGGGACGCCGGGAAGAGCGCGCCCCGGGGGCCGATCCGCGGCGAGGGCGGATCTGTCCGGGGAACCTCGCGCGGAAGAGGATCGGGAGGCCGGGGAGGTTGCGTTGGACGACCCAAAGAATCAGGTCGTCGCGTGCCGGAAGATCTCAGTTCCGGGGGTTGGTGGCTGACGGGCGGCCGAGGGCGGGCCGGCGGCCAAGACGCCGCCCGGCGAGTTGCTTCACGGCGGTAGGCGCCGACAGGATGAAGATGACGAGGGCGCCGGAAGGGATCAGGAAGAGGAGAGCTGCCCTCAGAGAGGGTGGGGAGGCGGGTGATTCGAGCGGATAGATTGGGGCCACTTGCTCCGTGACCATCAGGAATTGACGCACGTCCCTTTGTGGCGGGTTGGCGGTCAGCCGCCTCATGCTGCGGAGGGTGTCTTCCGCGTATCGGCCCAGATTCTGATACCGGCGCATCGCCTGGTCGATATCGAGGTCCTGCGTAAACACCTCGATCGACATCCGGAGATACTCAACCCGCTGATCTTCGCGAAGGGCATCCGGCCCCAGGCCGGACGGCCGGGGAGGGCTGGCCCACCACGACCAATGGATGCCGAGGACGATCCCCAGGGCGGCCGCGCTCGCGGGGATCGCCCAGCGCCGGCGCCGTTCCCCGGCGCCCATGGCCACCTCGCCAACCACCTGCGGGCGCACTAGCAGGAGATCCGCCAGGCCGTCCCCTATGAGATTCCAGCTGATGCCGAAAAGGAGCAGGGCCAGGGTTGCCGGGACGTAGATCCACCAGAAGACGAACGGGTTACCGCCGGGCCCGACGATTCAATCGCGCCCTATCGTGATGAGCAAGCCCCAGGGCGAGCTCGCACCCACCCCGATGAACGTGAAGGCGGCGGAGAGGATCACCATACCGCCGACGTCTCGAGCGGCGAGAACAAACGCCGGGGAAATCACGTTCGGGAGGATATGCTGAAAGACCACCCGGGTCCAACGTGCGCCCAGGGCGCGAGAGGCTTCAATGTAGTCCGCTTGCTTGAGCCTCAATGCGCTGGAGGAGATGATCCGGGCGTACGGCATCCAGGAGAACAGAATCAAGGTGAGCATGAGTGGGTCGGCCTGGATGCCACCCACAATCACTCCGCCAGCCTCAGGCAGAAAGCTCACGACCCGCTCGATCAGGAAGAAGCCGGCCAGCGCAGGGAATGTGAGAAAACCGTCGACGACGGCCATGGTAAGCTTGTGGACCAAACCCCCCGCATAGCCGCTCAACAGCCCGACAAGCGTTCCCAGGACGGCGGCTCCGGCCGCGACGCCTAGGCCAAACCGTAGGGCGGCCCGCGTCCCCCAGATGATTGTGAAGTAGACGTCCCATTGGCCAGGCAGCGTCCCGAGAGGCGCGGTTGAGCTTGGGGGGTGGGGAGTGCGGTCGATGGCCCTTCCAGCGCGCTGGAGGCCCGGAGGAGCATCCGGGGCTCCATAATCGGGAGCCAGGGTGGGCGCGGCGATCGCCGCAGCGAAGAAGAGCCCCACCAGGAGGAGGCCCAGCAAACTCGGCCCGCTGGAAAGGAAGCGGACGACCGCCCTCATCAACTGGCCACTCCCTCGCGGATCCGCGGATCGACAACGGCTTGAATCACATCCAGGGCGAGCATGATCGGCAGGACCAGGAGCACGCTGAACACGGCAAAGCCCGTCGCAAGCCCGATGTCGGGACTGGCCGAAACCGACCGGATGACCAGCTCCGCGATGCCATTGAAGTTGAACACGACCTCGACGACGTAAATGCCCGTGACCAGTGAGGCCGCTGAGAGGGCGGTGCTGTTCAAGGAAGGCACGAGCGCGTTACGGAATGCATGCCGCCAGACGACTCCGCTCCTCGATACGCCGCGTGCTCTCGCCGCCAGGACGTAGGCTCTCTCCATCTCTTCGAGCACGGAAGACCGAGTGAGGCGGCCAAGCGTGGCCCAGTGAGAAAGGCTCAGGGTGAGGACGGGCAGGGCGAGGTGGCGGAGGGCATCGAGGCTGATGTCGGGACTGCCGTTGAGCAGGCCATCAATCGTCAACAAGCCGGTGAAGCTGGTGAACTCGCCCGAGGACGAGACGAAGAGGCCGCTGGCCTGGCTGAGGCGTTCGGGCGGAAACCAGCGCAGGGCCACATAGAAAAGAGAGAGCAACCACAGGCCCAGGATGAACGGCGGGATGGAGGTCCCGATGAACGCGGAGAGGCGGAAGGCGGAATCGATGAGGCGGCCCCGAGAGCGAGCGGCCAGCACGCCGGAGACCAGCCCCAGGGGGATGAAGAACAGGGAGGTGTAGATCGCGAGCTCGGAGGTGGCCGGGACGCGGGCGAGCAGGCTGGGCAGGATCTCGCCGTCCAGCGCCGGGCTATACCCCCAGTCTCCTTGCAGCAGGCCGGATAGCCATCGGACGTACTGGACGGGCATCGGATCGTCGAGCCCGTGATCTCGGATGATGATCTGGATGAGCCGCTGGAAATCCTCTTCCGTGAAGTTCGGGGGGAGTCGCGGCGGCAGGTAGAGCTCGGCCCTGGCCTCCGGCGGGGCGAGCATCAGGATGCCAAAGAGCGTCGCCGTGATCACGAAGAAGCTGAGAGGGATGAAAAGCGATCGTCGCAGGATAAAGCGGAGGATGGGCGGCATGATCGATGGTTGCGCGACGCGGGCTCCGTCCTATTGACTACTCGTCGCCCTGCCCTCGGGTTCAAGCCAGGCCCAAGATGGAACGATGCCGCGGCCGCCGTGGGGGCGACGCTTCTGCCTGAGGCCCTCGTTCCGCGCGCCCAGGTATAATCGCTCTTGCTCGATCCGCTTTCGGGAGATAGGCCATCATGGAAACGACAATCGAATCCGTGTTCGCTCGTGAGGTGTTGGATTCGCGGGGCAACCCCACGGTGGAGGTTGAGGTGACCCTTTATGGCGGCGCCTGGGGCCGGGCGATCGTGCCCTCGGGGGCGTCCACCGGGGTTCACGAGGCCCTCGAGCTGCGCGACGGGGACAAGGGCCGCTACGGTGGGAAGGGGGTCACCCGGGCCGTCGAGAACGTCAACACGACGATATCTGAGCTGCTCCTGGGGTGGGATGCGGTCGAGCAGAGGGCTATCGACCTGGGGATGATCGAGCTGGACGGAACCGCCAACAAGTCTCGTTTGGGGGCGAACGCGATTCTGGGCGTAAGCCTGGCCGTGGCCCGCGCAGCGGCCTCGGGCCTGGGGATCCCACTCTACCGCCACCTGGGTGGGGTGAATGCGCACGTGCTGCCTGTGCCCATGCTGAATATCCTCAACGGCGGCGCGCACACCGGGTGGCAATCCACCGACGTGCAAGAGTTTATGGTGATGCCCCTGGGTGCTCCCAGCTTCGTCGAGGGGCTGCGCTGGGGTGCCGAGATCTACCATGCGCTTCGCGGAGTGTTGAAGGCCCGAGGCTATACGGTGCTCGTGGGAGATGAGGGCGGGTATGCCCCGGCTCTGAAAGCCAACGCCGAGGCTGTAGAGGTGATCCTGGAGGCGATCGCCAAGGCGGGCTACAAGCCGGGCGAGCAGGTGAGCATCGCTCTCGATCCGGCCGCCTCGGAACTCTTCGATGCGGAGAAGAAACGCTACGTTCTCCGGCGAGAAGGGAAGGAGCTCACCGGAGAGCAGATGGTGGCGTTCTGGAAGAGCTGGGCGGACCAGTATCCGATCGTGTCGATTGAAGACGGTCTGGCCGAGGATGATTGGGAATCCTGGGCGATGATGACGGCCGAGATGGGCGGCAAGATCCAGCTCGTCGGGGACGATCTGCTGGTGACAAACCCGGAGCGCGTTCGAAGAGCAATCGAGCAGAGGGCCTGCAACGCGCTTCTGGTGAAGCTCAACCAGATCGGCACGCTGACAGAGACGATCGAGGCCGTCGAGCTCTGCCAGAAGGCAGGTTGGCGCGCCGTCACCTCGCACCGCTCCGGCGAGACCGAGGATACAACGGTGGCCGATCTCGCTGTGGGTCTCAACATGGGCCAGATCAAGACCGGGGCGCCGGCGCGCTCCGATCGGGTGGCAAAGTACAACCAGCTCATCCGGATCGAGAGCGAGCTCGCCGAGGCCGCCACCTACGCGGGGTGGGACGCGCTTCGGCGAGGATAGCGCAAAGGGCGGAGGAGCTCACCGCGGAAGCGCGCGGGGAATGCAGAGCTCCCTCGGGCGCTGAGTGTTCTCGGCGATTTGCGCGGCCAAGGTTGGGCCTGAGAAGGAGGCCGTGGCCCTCCTGGCGAACCGACGGCCAAGTCGAGGATGTGAAGAGACTGGATTTCTCACAGAAATCCGGTCTCCGCAATTTCCGAGGGGAAGCGGCCGGCTATCCGGGCGGCGGCTCGAAGAGCGGAGGGGGTTCGGCGCGGACGCCGGGGGCGAGCGTGGCACAGTGGGGGCAAATCTTCCACGAGAGCTCCATCATCTTCCCGCAGTGGGCACAAGGGCGGCGCAGCCTCGTATGACAACTCGGACAGACTTGCCAATCCGCCTGCGTCCTGCTCCCGCAGCCGGGACATACGAGCCTCTCCTCGATCTCGCTGAGAAGGGCCTCCTCCTCCAGCGTGTGTTGGTATTCCTCATCCAGCGTGCGAGGCGGCCTGAGGATCAGGTAGATGATCACGCCCGGGATGTTGAGCAGAGCGACCAGAAGGGCGGCGAGCACTTGCAGTAGCCGGTCTTGCGTGCGCGCCCGAATGTCTCGATAGGTCCAAATGACCAGGCCCAGCCAGAGGGCGGCGAGGAAACCTCCGAAGATCGCGGTGAGGTAGAGCAGGGCGCCGTTGAGCGTGTCGAGGTTGAGGCCTGTGGTCATCCGAGGGTCCCTCCCCGCTCGGGATTATAGTGCAGGGCGCCCCGAAAAGGCATAGGGAGCAACCTCCTGGGCCGAAAACGAAACCTCCCGGCAAGTTCCGCCGGGAGGTTCGCTCGAGTCTCGTAGAGGACGCCCACGCCGCCGGGTGGGACTAGGGGTGGTTTCCAGAGACCTCGGTGATGTAGAGGACTCCGGGGATCAGTTCTCCGGATGCGTAGCTTCCGACCCAGATGTCGTAGACTCCGGAGGACGGGTTCTGGAAGTCGATGGTGGGGTTGAGCGTCCCGAACGAGTCGTCGACGCAATACCACTGGCCCGTCGGGCCGTTGATGATCAGGGTCGTATCGCCCGACGACTCGAAATAGAAGCGGAGCAAGGAGAAAGAACCGGAGGTGTAGCTGAGCTCGAAATCGGGTGCGCTTGTGGCGTAGCCGGAGCAGGCTCCGCCAAGCCCGAGCGTGGCGACATTCACCGGCCCTCCACTGGTGATCGACACGGAGGCCGGATCCGGTGTGAAGCCCGACGCCAGGGTCACCTCGCCGTAGTTGGGTGGGAGACTGTAATCAAGGCCTGTCCCGGTTCCGCTTCCGCCCCCAGGGCTGCCTCCCGAGCCTGGGCTGATGGTCCAGGTGCCGGATGTCGTCAGGTCGACCGCCCACTCCTCGACAGGGTCGGCGTTTCCGCAGAATTCCGCCCTCAGGTCGTATTGGCCGGCCGGGACGTCGAACGTGTACTGCGTGCCTGCAGGGACGATGTCGGCGCCAAGCCAGTCCTCTCCCCAGTATTGGCTGGTGACGGGGGAGATATAGACGAAGCAGACATCATCGGACGACTGGTTAATCAGGAGGAGCTGGATTTCACCGCCCTGCGGTCCGGGGCCGGGGCCAGCCTCGCTGGTGACGGTCCAGGTCGCGTCGCTCATGAGGCTGAAGCCAAACTCCTCGACGGAACCGCCTCCGCAGAACTCGGCTCGCAGGTCATACATCCCCGCCGCCACAGGCGCGAAGGTGTAGGAGTCGCCCGCGCCGAGGATATCGCTGCCGAGCCAATCCTCTCCCCATTCGCTGCTGGTCGTGGGGGAGATCCGCATGAAGCAGACCTGGTTTGAGCTCTGGTTCACAACCGTGAGGACGGATTCATTGCCCTGCACCGGGGACTGCGTCACCTGTACTGGCGGAAGGGTCTGGCGCGGAGTGTCGGTCGCCGGAGGGGCCGTCTCCTCGCCGAAGGTGAAGTTGAAGTTGCTGCAGGCCAGCCCGGCAAGCACGAGGGCTGCGGCCACGAGCAGTGGGACGGGGACGTAGCGGGTCGAACGGATTCTCCTGAACATCATGCTCTCCTTGAGCGCGGTTGCTCGGCCGCATGCCTCGATGCGGCGAGCGCGTTGACACACAATAGCGCCAGAAGTATAGT
>Ga0209521_10004822_pt1 | contig 10707 bp, 8 predicted proteins | sample Rifsed19ft4_FD_184016 | JGI IMG/M metagenome (GOLD analysis project Ga0209521, IMG submission 184016) | Soil microbial communities from Rifle, Colorado, USA - sediment 19ft 4 (version 2) | ecosystem: Environmental > Terrestrial > Deep subsurface > Rock core/Sediment | place: Rifle, Colorado... | reverse complement strand
GAGCCTCCATGAGCCGGGCCTCATCCAAGGGAGAAAGACGGTCTGAGTTTCCTGCTTCAGGCAGATTGCGGTTGCTTAGCGCAGAGACGATGGACAGAAACACACAAAGCCCTGTCAGGCCCAATATAAGGAGTAATGTCATTCGTCCGCAAGATCTTTTCGAATTCTGCTTCATATTATCCAAACTTATTCTACTCACCCAGCTTTACGTGAAATAGTGTTATTGATAACCAACATGTCATATCCTTTGGGTTTTTCCCCGGCTGCTCTTGGATTGCCCTAACATCGGCTATACTTTATGTATTGATTTGAGGAATTCCGGAGACATCACCATGAAGACAGCATTGTTAATTATTGACATCCAGAACGATTATTTCCCCGGCGGGAAATATCCACTTGTGAGCCCGCTGGAAGCCGCGCAGAAGGCTTACATGATCTTGCAGTGCTTCCGTGAGCATGGCGGCTATCACATCCACATCCAGCATATTTCCAAAAAGCCTGATGCCACGTTTTTCATCTCAGGCGATCGCGGGACGGATATCCATGATTCCGTCGCACATTTTGAGAGTGAGCCAATCGTGTACAAGCATGAGCCCAATATCATTTTCCCAGAGTGGACTCTGGAGATCGATGAGGCAGTCAAAGAAATCTTTGATAAGCTTGAAAAGCGCCAATATCCGTACGATGAGTCATGGCTGAATTGGCTTCCCAACCCCAGTTGGTCGCCGTCGCCGCCAAATTACCCGAAAATTGGGATAAGATATAAAATTAACATCCGTCATTGCGAGCAAACGCAGAGAGCGAAGCAATCTCCTCCCACAGCAGGGGATTGCTTCGTCGGGCTACGCCCTCCTCGCAATGACAGAGACTTTACCGGTAGGAGTAGGCATGATTACCCCTCAAAAAGCGATCCATTACGAAAGATATGAATTCAGGAAATGGGAATCACACGATGCCGAGACCATCGTTGAGACTCCTGTCTCGCTGACAGTCAACGGCGAAGTGTGGCTGACGTTCATGTGTACACCCGTCAATCTGGAAGCTATGTCAGTGGGATTTCTGTACAACGAAGGCATCATAGAGAGCATGGATGAAGTGGAAGACGTGCGCCTCTGTGAGCATGGCGATAACGTGGATGTGTGGCTGAACCGAAGTGTGGAACAACCCCAATCATGGAGGCGGACATCGGGCTGCACAGGCGGCGTGACTGCGGTGGATGCATTGGCGCGCGTCGATGTTTCGTTTAACGGCGACCAGCCCAAATTCCCACCTGAGGCGATCGGTCATCTCATCGAGATGTTATTTGAGTCACAGGAGTTATATCGCGAAACGGGCGGAGTCCACACATCCGCATTGAGCGATGGGGAAAGAATCGTCCTTGTCGCGGAGGATATTGGCCGGCATAACACGCTCGATAAGATCGCCGGGCTTTGCCTGATGAACAACACCTGGCCCGAGACGCGCATCCTGATCACAACCGGGCGCATCAGTTCCGAGATGCTGCAGAAGGCCGCGCGGCTTTCCGTCCCCATTTTGATCTCTCGCACATCCCCGAGTTCGCTTTCGATCGAAATGGCTGAACGCTATGGAATTACATTGATCGGCTATGCAAGAACGCGCCGGTTCAACGTGTATTCGAATCCACAGCGGGTTGGATTTTAGGAGTTCATGATGAAATTCAGCGCACGTGTTCAAAACAATCCAAACGATCATCAGGTTACGCTCAAGGTCGGAGACAGGGAACAATCCCTCTCCATCGCGCCAAGACAGACCGGCGGATCCAGCGTTTCGGGCGGAGAATTGCTCTTTCTCGCGCTTGCCACTTGTTATTGCAACGATATCTATCGCGAAGCCGCGAGGCGCAATATGAAAGTTGAGAGTGTGGAAGTTGAGGTGACTGGTGACTTTGAAGCTGAAGGAAAGCCCGCCTCAAATATTGTCTATCGTGCAAAGATCAAAGCAAATGCGAGTGATGATGAAATCCGCGAGTTGATGAAGCACACAGATGCAGTTGCGGAAATCCAAAATACGGTGCGGGCGGGAATACCTGTAAGGTTGGAAACAACTTAGCTTTTTATGCGGCACCTCGTAAATATGACAAATGTCATCCGAATTCATGAGGAATGCAACTTACGATATACGGTCGTATCAATATAATAAACAGTGAAGTAGGGGCGAGCTGAAACAACAAATTACATCACAGAAACATCGCAGCACAATCCTGTTTCATCAGGCACATCGAGATGCACCGGCCCCCATCACACTGACTCGCCTCTACTTGTTCCAGAGAGGTCATTGACAAACAATACTCTTTCAACACAGCCCATCGTGCCCAAGCCGCCGCTGCGCAGGGCGGCTTTATTGTTAACCACAAATCAGGATGAATTTCCCCATAAACTGCGAAGAATGAAACTAACGAAAACGGACAAGTCCGGTAACAATTATGGTGATGTAAAATAGAAGGCGATATGACAAACAAGAAGATCATATACAAACCTGTCGCTCCTGAGGTGCTCGAGATCGCAGAAGCGCATCATAACGAACCCGAATCCATGCTGGAAATCCTGAAGGACATCCAGTTGCTTCCATGGGGATTGACACCTGCCGCCATTACCGACGCGGGGCGCGCACTGAACATCCCTGCCCATCAAGCCTACGGCATGGCAACTTTTTACTCCATGCTCTCGCTCGAAGAACGCCAAAATATCCTGCGCGTCTGTGATGGGCCTGTTTGCTGGCTGAAGAAAGCTAGTAAACAGTTAACAGTATCCAGTGATCAGTTGGTCAGTGAGTGGGCGAATGCGATGCCGGAATACACCATCGAGCGAACATCGTGTTTGGGATTATGCGATAGAGCACCCGCGATACTCGTGAATGATGAACAGGCTGGGCCTGTCTCACCCGAAGATGCAAACAAAGTTTGCGAAGGCTGGCGCGGCATTCCAATGGATTATTCCCAGGTCCGCAAAGGCGAAACGCGCGTGATGACTGCTTTGATCGGGAAGATCGATCCCGATTCAATTGACGATGCGATTGCGCACGGCGTTTACGATGGACTCAAAACAGCGCTTCTCCCTTCGGGTCAGCCGGAAACTGTTCTCGATATGGTTGAGTCATCCGGCCTGCAGGGTCGCGGCGGCGCGGGCTTCCCGGTTGGGCGCAAATGGAGATTCGTCGCGGCAGAAAAACGGACGCCGCGTTACATCATCTGCAACGCGGACGAATCCGAGCCGCTCATCTTCAAGGACCGTGTGCTGATCGACACGAATCCTCACCAGTTGCTGGAGGGGATGCTCATAGCGGGATTCGCGTGCGGGGCGTCAGAAGCGTGGATCTACATCCGAGGGGAATACGAATCTCAGGCTCGTCGTTTGGAAAATGCGATCGAGCAGGCAAAGTCCAAAAATCTTCTGGGTGAAAATATTTTAGGCACAGATTTCTCTTTCAACATTCACGTGCATCGCGGCGCGGGTGCATACATCTGCGGCGAAGAGACCGCGTTGCTGGAGTCGCTGGAAGGCAAACGCGGCGAGCCGCGGCTACGTCCACCTTATCCGCCGCAATATGGGTTTAGAGGACAGCCGACCGCGGTGAATAATGTTGAGTCTTTTTGCGCCGTACCCCATATCGTCAAGAACGGCGCCGAATGGTGGCGTAACTTGACCAATGACCCAACGCCCGGCACAAAAGTTTACATGGTGCTGGGGCACGTGAAAAACCCAGGTCTATTTGAAGCGCCATTTGGGCTTACGCTACGGGAAATCATAGAGGACTTTGGCGGCGGGATGCTGCCTGGCTCGCATTTCAATTTTGCATTATGCGGCGGCGCGGCAGGGACGATTGTCCCGCCCGCATTGATGGAATCACATGTTGACTATAGCTCCGGTCCGCTCAAAGGCGTGACACGCGATATCAAAGCCACGGAGAAACGCTGGATCCAGGTCATCTCCATGGGCGCGGGTTCGTTCCTGATCTGTGACCAGAGCGTATCGCTTGTGGCATTCCTGCGTGAGCTATTGCACTTTTTTGCTGTAGAAAGCTGTGGGAAATGTACGCCATGTCGAGTTGGGACATGGCGCTCACTTGAAATCTTGAATCGCATGACCGAAGGCAAAGGCGTGAAAGGCGACACAGACGAGTTGAAGACTCTCGCGGCGCTCATGCAAGATTCTTCGTTCTGTGGATTGGGGCAGTCCGTTGCCATCCCGATGAAATCTGTATTGACACATTTCGAGGCGGAATTTGCGAAAGCTGAAGCATAATTTGAGGCATATTATGACAGTGAACATAACCATCGACGGCCAATGCATCCAAGCAGAATCGGGCAAGACTGTTTTGCAGGTAGCGCGTGAGCATAATGTAAATATCCCAACCCTGTGCTATCACAAGGACCTATCCCCCACTGGCAACTGCCGCATGTGTGTGGTGGAAGTCAAAGGCGGACGTTTCCTGCAAGCCGCGTGCGTGACCCCGGTTTGGGAGGGCATGGAAATCAACACGGTCAGCGAAAAGGTCATGAAAGATCGCAAGTTGACTTTGGAACTCATGCTCGCTAACCATCCCATGGATTGTCTCACCTGCGATGTGGCGGGCGAATGCGAATTGCAGGACCTGGCTTACGATTACAGAGTTGAAGTGCCTGCCTGGGGGGCAAAGGGCACGCGCTACCCGGTAAACAGCGACCCTAATCCATTCATCCGCGTGGACTTGAACAAGTGCATCCTGTGCCGACGTTGTGTGCTGGCCTGTGCAGAAGTCCAAGTCCGCGATGTATGGGGTGTGGCAGGACGCGGGTTTGACGAGAAAATCGTCGCGGGCGCAGATACGACCATGTTGGAGGCGCGTTGCGAGTCGTGCGGTCAGTGCGTTGCGTACTGCCCGACGGGCGCGTTATCCAACAAGATGAATTACGGCATGGCACGCGCTCATCAGGTGAAGAAAGTGACAACGACCTGCTCCTATTGTGGTGTCGGTTGTCAATTCGATTTATTGGTAAAGGATAATAAAGTGATCGGCGTGCAGTCCAACCCGAACGCACCTGTCAACGGGATGGCATTATGTGTGAAGGGAAGATATGGATACGATTACATCCATCATCCCGACAGGCTGACGAAGCCGCAAGCGAGAAGGTATTTGTTAGAAGGAAAAAAGAAAGACGATATTCGGGAATCGATAGTCGATCATCGAATATCGAATAACAGATTACCGAGTCCCTGGGATTGGGTCGAAACCAATTGGGAAACAGCACTAAGCATAACAGCCAGTAAGTTTCGCGAAACGCGTGATTCCTTCGGGGCAGATACCCTGGGCTTTCTCACTTCGGCAAAGTGTTTGAACGAAGAAAACTATCTCATGAACAAACTGGCGCGGCAGGTCATAGGAACCAACAATATTGACCACTGCGCCCGTCTCTGACACTCCAGCACGGTGGCCGGTCTGGCCGCCTCCTTCGGTTCGGGCGCCATGTCCAACTCAATGGACGATGTCGCTAAAGAAGCACGGGCCTTCTTCATCATCGGTTCGAATACGACAGAGCAGCATCCCGTCTTCGGGACGATGCTCCGCCGCGCGGTAAGATTCCGCGGCGCGAAACTTGTCGTGGCTGATCCGCGCAAGATTGATATCACAGATTTTGCCACGCTTCACCTCCGCCAGAGACCCGGCACAGATATCCCCCTGCTCAACGGCTTGATGTACATCATCCTTGAAAAAGGTTGGGAGGATAAAACCTTCATCGAAGAACGCACGGAAAACTTCGACGAATTCAAAGCCACCGTGATGAATTACCCGCCAGACAAAGTTGCGGAGATCACGGGTGTGCCTGCTGAAAAATTGTACGAAGCCGCGGAGATTCTCGCCACCAACAGCCCAATGGCTGTGATCTGGGCAATGGGCATTACCCAGCACATCGTCGGAGTCCGCAACGTGATGGATCTCGCCAACCTGCAAATGCTGCTCGGCAATATGGGAGTGGCGGGCGGCGGAGTCAATCCGTTGCGCGGGCAGAACAACGTTCAGGGCGCGTGCGACATGGGCGGATTGCCGAATGTCTATCCCGCCTATCAGCCGGTCACAAGCGACGAAACGCGCGAGAAATTTGAAAAGGCCTGGGGCGCGACGGGCAGCACCAGGATTGGTTTGACCGTTACCGAAATGATCCCTGGGATCCTGGACGGCAAGATCAAGTCCCTCTATATACTCGGTGAAGACCCCGTCATGTCCGATCCGGACACGAAGCACATTCGTCACTGCCTTGAGTCCATTGACTTCCTGGTTCTGCAGGAGATCTTCCCCTCCGAAACTGCAGCCTACGCGGATGTTTTACTGCCCGGTGTTTCATTTGCAGAGAAGACCGGCACATTCACGAACACGGAACGACGCGTCCAGATGGTCAACAAAGCGATTGAGCCGCCCGGAGAGGCGCGTCCCGATTGGTGGATCACGTCTGAGATTGCGAAGCGCATCATCAGTGAGGGCGGAAGACAGATCCCAGAAGGTGGTCATGCAAATTGGGATTACAAGGATACATCTCAGATCCTGGATGAGATCAACGCGTTGACCCCGTCCTATGGTGGAATCACGCACGCACGGCTCGAAAACGGTGAACGCCTGCAATGGCCCTGCCCAACACTTGACCATCCCGGCACACCGATCCTGCACACGAAGGGATTCACGCGCGGCAAAGGGAAGTTCATGCCAATTGACCATGTGCCTCCCGCCGAAAAACCCGACGATGATTATCCGATGGTGATGAGCACCGGGCGTGTGCTGTATCACTGGCACGGCGGACAGATGACGCGCCGCGCAAAAGGCATTATGCAGGTATACGGCGAAGCGCTGATCGAGATGAATCCCAATGACGCGGAGAAAATCGGTGTCAATGGAAACAGGATGATACGTGTGACATCCAGGCGAGGCAGCATTGAAGCACAGGCCTGGGTCACGGACCGAGTCCCGCCTGGAATGGTATATGCCAACTTCCATTTCCCGAATGCGTCTGCAAATGAATTGACGCACGCCTCGCTTGACCCGGTTGCAAAGATTCCTGAATATAAAATAACGGCAGTGAAAGTGGAATTGGTTTAGCCAAAAACGACTCACATCCTGAAGCGAGTGGAGAATTAACTTCACTCGCTTTTTGTTTGATACAATGACAACTTGGAGAAATGCCATGGTTAGACTTGTACAAATGCAATAGGAAGATTTTGAACCTTTATCTGGAACGCGGTATTCGTGAGTACGCAGAAGACCATGTCAGAAACGGAAACTGGTCTGCAGAAGAAGCACTGGAAAGATCGAAAAAGGAATTTGAACAGCTATTGCCTGAGGGTGTCAACTCTCAGGACCAATTCCTGTTTTCGATCGTTGATGAAACCGATGACAACAAGATCAGCTTGTTATGGGTGCAGGTGAAAGATCAAAAGGCTTTCATTTACGATTTCATCATTGATGAGTCATCTCGCGGCAAAGGCTACGGCAAACAGGCATTAGTGGCTTTGGATGAAAAACTCAAGTCAATTGAGGTTCAATCCGTTGGCCTGCATGTTTTTGGAGATAACATTACAGCCCAGGAGTTATACAAGAAAATGGGATATCAAATCACAGGCATTCACATGAAGAAGAGGCTTAAATAGGAAAGCTGGCCCGGCGAATTAACCTGGTACTGCGCCAGAACAACGCGCAATGCAAGTATATTGCTCGTTGTCCATTCCAGGTGCAGGTTTGGTAAAATCCTTCCATGCACCGCACTACATCCTCTGTCCTGCAGCGCGTCACTTCTCATGTTTTACTTATCACACTCCTGATTGCCTCCTGCTCCAGCTCGAGCCCATCAGATGCATACCCAACCTACGATCCCTTCGCGCCTTTGAACGGGACCAGCGCGCCCGGGGCGATTCCAGTCGGTGAAAATGTCCTCGCCACAAGACCAGCAGGCCCCACACCGACGCGTGCTCCGATCTCCGTGGCAATTCCTGCGCGCAAATCAAATTCAACATTCACAACGCCAACGCCCGACATGCCTCATCCGCTTCCGACACAGCGCGACTTCCTGGATCAATACACGGTCCAGGCCGGGGATACACTCGGCAGCATCGCGCGAGCCTACGGGATCTCGCTTGAGGCGCTGATGCAGGCCAACGGTTTGAATGAAGCGAGCATCCTTTCCATCGGCACCGTTTTGGAGATCCCGCCGATCGAGGCAGATCCCAACCCGGGTTCGTCGTTCAAGGTCATCCCTGATTCAGAACTGGTGTTTGGGCCAGCCAGCGTACAATTCGATGTGCTGGCTTTTTTGCAAAACCACGGTGGTTATCTTGCAAATTACACACAGAATGTGGACGGCGAAACTCTGAGCGGCGCGCAGATCATTATGCGCGTCGCGCAAAGTTATTCGGTCAATCCGCGTTTGCTTTTGGCTCTGGTCGAATATCGAAGCGGGTGGGTGACCAATCCCACGCCTCAAAATGTGGATTATCCGTTTGGGTTCTTTGATGATTATTATGCAGGGCTGTACAGGCAGGCCACATGGGCAGCCGATAATTTGAATCGCGGTTATTACTACTGGCGTGCCGGTGCGATTTCCACTTTGCCGTTGAATGATGGCAGCTATGTGCCGCTCGACTCGACCATCAACGCGGGCACGGCGGGCATGCAATATTTTCTTTCACTGTTCAATAACCGGCCGTTCTGGGATTACGATGTCAGCGCGCTGGGATTCTTCGAAACCTATAACGAGCTCTTCGGCTATCCATTCGACTATGACATCGCTTCGCTTCCACCGTCGAACCTGATCCAGCCTCCGATGCAGTTGCCTATCGAAAGAGGGACGACATGGTCGTTCACCGGCGGCCCGCATGGAGGCTGGGATTCCGGCTCAGCGTGGGCTGCGCTCGATTTTGCCCCTCCCGGTGAAGCGGCGGGCTGCGTCTCAAGCGACGCGTGGGTGGTCGCGATTGCCAACGGACTCATCGTACGAGCAGAGAATGGCGCAGTCGTCCAGGACCTGGACAACGATGGATACGAACAAACCGGTTGGACTATCCTTTACATGCACATCGAAACGCGCGACCGCGTTCAGCCCAATACCTATATTTATGCTGGCGAGATCATCGGACACCCATCCTGTGAAGGGGGTTTTTCGAACGGCACGCACCTCCATCTTGCAAGGCGATATAATGGCGAATGGATTCCTGCAGATGGAAATCTGCCCTTTAATTTGGACGGCTGGGTCTCCAGCGGCAACGGGATCGAGTACGACGGCTACCTCACACGCGGCGGCACCGTCATCGAAGCGTGGGAGGGTGCGTTTGAGAATCTGAATCAGATTTCAAGATGAAATTCGTTGGTTTTGACACCCGCACTGCACCAAACGCAGTGCGGTGCAAGTGTACGGCGGCGATGGTTGAGTAGGTCGCAGACCGTATCGAAACCCGCCGCCTACTCAACCAACATTCTTAATTAGCAAATAATCAATACAGGTATAATTCCCCTCACGGATCCATTGTGAAACGAACCATCGTTCTTTTAATTGCCATATCCTGTACGATGGCATCCTGCGGCGGGAGTGCATCGCTGTGGGGGCAATATCAAACTCCGACTCCGCCGGGTGGAATTGAGCCTCTCTCCTCACCGATACCGGAAAGCATCGTTACGGATGCTCCCATACCCGTTGTTCCATCAACGCTTGAAGCCAGCATCACGCCTACACCCGCCCCGATCAATGAGGCATTTGTTACGCAGGAAGTCGCATCCCAGATCGACAGCACACCTGCCTCCCAGGGAAACAATCCAACAATACTGTATTACGCTCAAAGCGGAGACTGGCTTCCAGCCGTGGCGAACAGGTTCGGGGTGGATGTGACCCAGATCGCTTCTCCAAAGATCCTGCCAGAAAAGGGACTTCTCGATCCCGGCACATTATTAATCATCCCCGATGTTCTTGACCGCTCTGTTCCATATACGCCCGCACTGCAGCTTCTGCCTGACGGTGAAGTTGTCTTTGCTGCAACCGCTGTGGATTTCGATATTGCCGCGTATGTCAAGGAGGCGGGCGGATTTCTTTCCACCTATCGTGAGTATCTTGGCTCCACAGGCTGGACCAGCGGGGCGGGCGCCATCGAGCGGATCGCGTACGAGAACTCGGTCAACCCGCGTCTGCTGCTCGCCATTCTCGATTATGAATCACGCTGGGTGCGCGGAAAACCCGAGAACGACTTCCGCATTGATTACCCGTTGGGTTACGAGAACTTCCGCAACAAGGGGGTCTTCCTGCAAATTGCATGGGGGATCAACCAGCTATCCACGGGCTACTATGGATGGCGTTCAGGGACTCTTACAGAGATCCGTTTCAACGACGGCAACACCCTGCGCATCGATCCAACTCTAAATGCCGGGACTGTTGGTCTTATGTACTTCTTCTCACGCCAGCACAGCCTGAATGAATGGCTGAGGATCATGGATCAGACCAGCGGTTTTGCATCGTACTACCAGAATATGTTCGGCGATCCGTGGTCGCGCGCCGATGCGATCGGTCCTATCTTCCCGCCAGGTATCAACCAGCCTGAGATGGTTCTGCCCTTTGAAACTTATGCAGCCTGGGCCTTCACCGGAGGGCCGCACAGTGCCTGGGAGCATGATGGCCCTCTGGCAGCATTGGACTTTGCTCCGGCAAGTGCCACAACCGGTTGTGATGCTAATTTCAAGTGG
>Ga0209521_10004821_pt1 | contig 10709 bp, 6 predicted proteins | sample Rifsed19ft4_FD_184016 | JGI IMG/M metagenome (GOLD analysis project Ga0209521, IMG submission 184016) | Soil microbial communities from Rifle, Colorado, USA - sediment 19ft 4 (version 2) | ecosystem: Environmental > Terrestrial > Deep subsurface > Rock core/Sediment | place: Rifle, Colorado... | reverse complement strand
CGAACTTCAAGACGACCGGAAACCAAAACAACGGTGTCCGTCTGCCATACATCTGAAGTTGCCGCGAATATTTTGGGGAAAACTACAACTTCTACATAACGGCCTAAATCTGTAATCCTGGCAAAACACATCTGCTGGTTTGAGGTCCTGGTGACAACATTACGGCAGGATTCAATTATTCCTCCGGTGATGACGGACTGTCCTGAATGGGCTTCGAGATAAAGATTTGAGATAGAGACTGAAATTTTGGACTTTAACAAATCTAATTTTTCCGCATGGGGGTGTTCCGTAAGATAGAAACCCAATAGTTCTTTTTCCAGGGTAAGCTTCTGCTGTTTTTCAAACTCCGGAATATCGGGAAAATTGTCCGAGGGGTCCGACTTTTCGTCCGATCCGAAGAGGCTCCCCTGACCCATACTTTTGAGCTTGCTTAAAGTTGTCCCCATTTCCCGGATCTTATCCAGAGCAGCCAGCATGGCAGAACGCTTACCGAATGAATCCAGCCCACCTGCCTTAATGAGACTTTCGAGCACTTTACGGTTTACTTTCTGGCTGTCCACACGGAGAATAAAATCTGTAAGCGACAGAAACTGTCCCTTGGCCCGGGCCTCAAGAATGAGTTTTATGGCTATATCACCCACATTTTTGATAGCAGACAGACCAAATCGGATCGCCCGGCCGTCCAATGATTTAACGTGGAGCTCTATCGTAAACCCGAAATCTGAACTATTGATATCCGGAGGCAAAACCTTGATTTTCATACGGCGGCATTCTTCGATAGCTTCCACTACCTTTTCGGTATTACCCGACTCCGCCGATAGTAGGGCAGTCATGTATTCCACCGGATAGTGGGCTTTGAGGTATGCAGACTGATATGACACAAGTCCGTAAGAAGCGGCATGGGCTTTGTTGAAACCGTAACCCTGAAAGGGTACAAAAAGTTCCCATAATTTTTCCGCTTCAGCTGCGGTCATGCCCGAGTGTTTGACACAGCCGGCAACAAATATTTCATGCTGCTGGGCCATTTCCTTGGGCTTTTTTTTACCTATAGCGCCTCTGAGCGCATCTACTGAACCCCAATCGTAACCTGCCATTTCCAGAGCTGTAAACAGGACGTCTTCCTGATATACCAAAATCCCAAATGATTTATCCAGAAACTTCTCCATTTTGGGATGCATATAAGTCACGGGAGAACGGCGGTTTTTGCGGGCGATGTATTCGGGAATGTTTGCCATGGGACCGGGACGGAACAAGGCAATCATAACCATGATATCTTCTATACGCGTTGGTTTGAGCTCACGCAGCCACTTGGTCATACCGGATCCACCAAGCTGAAATACTCCCATAGTTTCACCTCGAGACAACATACTGAACGTCTTTTTATCATCCAGGGGAAGATACCCGAGATCTATCCGGGTGGCTCGTGTCTTTTCCACAATATCCCTTGCAGCGCCGAGAATTGATAAGTTGCGAATACCCAGAATATCGAATTTGACCAGACCGACGTCTTCGCAAGCGTGCATTTCATACTGGGTAATCAATTTACTGCCGTTTGGTTCCAATTGCAGTGGGGTGTAATCCGTCATAGCTGTGGGGGAAACAACCAACCCCGCTGCATGGACAGATGAGTGCCGGGCATTTCCTTCGATCTGACGGGCCAGATCTATAAGCTGACGGGCGGCCGGATCCGAGTCGTAGAGGATCTTGAGTTCGGGACTTATCTCCAGTGCGTGTTCCAAAGTCATGGGAAAACCCTGGGAACCCATAGGTACCAGCTTGGCAATTTTATCCGGAAAAGAGTAAGGATGGCCCAGGACACGACCTACATCACGTACAGCCGCCCGAGCCAGCATGCGGCCGAAGGTACAAATCTGAGCGACTTTGTCTGCACCGTATTTTTCGACGATATTTGCAATCAATTCTTCGCGCCTGTCGTCTGCAATATCCAGATCGATATCCGGCGGTTTGGGACGATAAGGATTAAGGAACCGTTCAAAAGGCAGTCCGTATTTGACCGGGTCAACCGTCGTGATACCGAGTACATATGAGACCAGCGAACCGGCCGCAGAACCCCGGGTATTTGTAATTATTCCCAATTCGGTACACCAGTTGACCATGTCCGCCATCATTAAAAAGTACGGAGCATAACCTTTGGTGATAATAACTTCAAGTTCAAATTCCAGACGCCGATTTAGTTCCTCTGAAGCGCCGGGAATTTTTTCCTGAAGGCGGGACAGGGACAGACGTCGCAGATGATCCGGGGCGGAGACATTTTCCGGAAGATCAATATTAGGAAAATGCCATTGTCCCAGCTCAATTGCCAGATCCACCTTTTCGGCGACCTGCAGCGTGTTTTCCAAAGCATCCGGTACATCGGTAAATATATCCGCCATTTCGGCACCGGAACGCAAATGAAAAGTGGGAGTATCTACATAGCGCATCCTTTCGATATCCGAGACGTTTTTCCCTGTGGAAACGCAAACCAATACATCCTGGGCAACAGCATCCATCTGCTGAAGATAATGGGAATCATTGGTAGCCACCAGTTTGATACCCAAACGGCGACTGAGACTGATAATTCCTTTTACCCAGGCATCTTCCGTTTGCTGCATCCTGGTTAACTGATCTTTTATTTTTGAGTCTGAAGCGGAACCGACGTAATCGGAAAACTGATGACGCTGGATTTCCAGATAGTAATCGTCACCGAAGACCTCCTGATACCATTGGACTGCAGGAACTGCCTTTTCCACTCCACCGGAGACAATAATCTGGGCAATTTCTCCCTTGGGGCAAGCGGAAAGACAAATAAGCCCTTCACTATGAAGGGCCAAGGTATTCTTATCAAAACGCGGGCGGTAATAAAATCCTTCAAGGTGAGCTATCGTGGAAAGCTTCATCAGGTTGCGGTATCCTGTGTGGTTTTTGGCAATCAGGACCAAGTGATAGTTTTCCTTATCTGCTCTGCTTTCTTTATTTCTGAGATCGCCGGTTACCATATACCCCTCCATTCCGATAAGCGGTTTTATCTTTTCCTTTTTGCATTCCTTATAAAATTCAATCGCACCATAGATTACTCCATGATCCGTAAGCGCTACAGACCGCATATCCATATTTTTGGCAGTGGTTACGAGATTAACCGGACTATGATCTCTGGAGATTTTAGACAGACCGTCCAACAGTGAATATTCGGAATGGCAGTGAAGATGAATAAACCCGGGCATATTTTGTCCTTTGTTGACAGCGGACCAGCCGCAGTTTCCGTAACTCATTTAATTTACTCATTTGCCAAGCATTTTTCAACCGCAGTTTACTCAACTCTTACTGAGCTCTTGGGAAACCAATGCAGAATGAGTAATTACATAAGAGAAAATAATGAGCGATATTTAATCTGAACCATATATCCCTGCCCGAATATCCCGGGAGTTTGACAGGCTGGCGATAGAAAAGAAACCGGGAGTTCCGATTTATTCAACATTAGCCCAAGGACTTCTGGGATTGGATTTCGGATCAGCCGAGGCAAATGAATATGCCGTGATATCCGCCTTGGCTATTTCCGATAAAAACAGGGTGAAAAAAAGACAGGCAGAGTTGGACAGACTATTAGAGTCGGCCATAGTAAAAGGTTCATATACTTTATTCGAGGCTAGGGAAAAACTCAAACTGCAGAAAAGGCTGGAGGAAATGGAAAAAACAGCCGAAGAGACGCTACGTATACTGGAAAAGAGACGGCAGGAGATGAACTACTCAGGAATTCTAGACCGAACAAGAATGCAGTCAATTGAAAAAACCCTGGAGAAACATTTCCAAAAAGGAAAAAGTAAACATGATTAGGAAGATTTTCCGGAAAGGTTATCCATTATCAGTTTTTGGGTGGCGGATGGATCGGCGTCCGGCAGGCGGCGCCTGACCTGACCAATCAGAAAGCCAATTGATTGCTGTTTGCCGGATTTAAATGAGGCGACTGCTTCGGGATTTTGAGCGATAATTTCTGAAACTACAGGAAGTAACACAGACTCTTCTGATTGGACGGAGTTGGCGGATTTAACTAATTTGATAAGCTCAGACGGAGAATCAGGAAACCTGGTGCCGTATTTTTTATTGACCAAAAAGTCAGCCAAGGTTTTGGCCGCTATTTCGCCTATTTCTGCTGCCCGGATAAATATTGTGCGCATAGTATCGTTTGAACTAATAATGTATGCATTTGAAGCAGAAAGACCGTATTTTTCCATTAATTCCAAGCGATTTTGAATAGGCAGGACAGGCAATTGCGATTGCCACTCCTTGATTTTGTCCACCTCAAAACTGAAAGGGGGGATGTCGGGTTCCGGGAAATAACGGTAATCGTCGGCTTCCTCTTTTGTCCTTTGGGAAAAGGTTTCTCCTTTGCTTTCATTGAATCCGCGGGTTTCCTGAACAGGACTGGCACCTGATTCCAATATTCTGGTTTGGCGCAAAATTTCGAATTCTACAGCTTTTTTTATAAACCTGAATGAATTGACATTTTTGATTTCCACTTTATATTCCGGCAGTCCAGACTGATTTTCCGGCCTGACAGATATATTTGCCTCAAGTCGCATTGAACCTTTTTCCATGTCAGCGGAAGAAATTTTCAGGACCCGGACAATCTGCTGGAGTTCTTTGAGAAATTCTGAAGTTTCCTGAGTATTGCTAAAGTCCGGTTCAGTCACCACCTCTACCAGGGGAACGCCGGAACGATTAAAATCGACCAAGGTTACTTTTTCCCCGTCATTTATCACGGCATGCTGAAGTTTTCCCGTATCTTCTTCCATATGGACTCGGGTAATTTGGATGCGTTTTCCTGAAGAAAGATCCAAAAATCCCTGCTTGCAGAACGGCAGGTCGTATTGACTGATCTGATATCCCTTGGGAAGATCCGGGTAAAAGTAATTTTTACGGTCGAATTTGGAAAACAGATTTACCTCACAGTTTAGCGCCAAACCGAGTTTGATACACCACTCAATCGCCCTGGAATTTGGGACAGGCAAAGCACCAGGAAGGCCGAGGCAGACAGGGCAAGTCTGAGTGTTCGGAGATTTACCGAAATGGTCCGCAGGGCAGCCACAAAACATCTTGGATTTAGTGGCAAGTTCGATGTGGACTTCAAAACCAAGGACCGGTACGTATTTCATTGTCAATTATTATTTAACTTATTTTTCAAATAGGAATCTGCTTTGGTTCGTGCCAACCAAAAGCCAGCCAATATTAACAGAGCAAGCAGACCCATCATAGTCCCTACCCCCACAATATCCGCGATTGAGGAAACTACCAACAGCGGGACAGCAGTGGTAATGGTCATTAAAAAACCCAAAAGGCCATATACCTGCCCCCGGAAACCTTCAGGAGTATACTCTTGAAGAAGAGTATGAGCCGGAGACAGAATTGAAGCCACTGCTGTGCCGAAAAGCAAAGCGATAAACGGAGAAAAATAGACTTTCAGCGACCCGACGAAACCTATAAGGAATAACAAAAAAAGGGATATACCTGCAACCAGCAGGCCGCTTTCGATGACGGTTTTTTTACGATGGCGTTTGACTACTGCAGGAAGACGTGATGTCAGCCAGACAGCGCCTAGAGCAGCTGGGACGATAAGAAGAAGGCTGGTATGATTCAGGTCCAATCCCAGAACCTGAAAAGTATAACTGGGCAGGAGAAGGGCAACGATGGTAATAAACACCTGGGATATGACAACCAACCCCATAGGGAACTGAACTCCGGGATGAGACATGATAAAGGAATAACTGTTTTTGATATTACCCACTACACGGTCTAAAAATGGACGGAGGTCCGGTTTTTTAATATCCGACGGAAGGAAATATACTGAAGCTGCAGCCAGCAGGAGAAAGGCTGCTGAAATCATTATTGTCAGGCTGTGGCCCAACAAAGTCAGAAAAATGCCTCCCATCCCAAATCCGACTAAAAACGACCCCTGCTGAGTCAATAGAAAAATTCCGTTGGCGACAGGCAGGAGATCTTTAGGAACCAGCCATGGGATAGCAGCCTGCTGCGCGGGAATATATAATTGGTCTAAAGCTGAATAAAGAAAAACTATTGAGTAAATCAAAAACAACTGATCCGTCGTAAGTAAATACATTGCAATGACAAGAGACTGGAGCAGATTTGTAATCAACATGGTCTTGCGAAGGGAAAAATTGTCTACTATGCTGCCTGCAAAAAGCCCGAAAAACAATGCCGGAAGAGAATACGCCACCCATAACAGCGAAACGGCAATGGTGGATCGGGTGAGAAAAAATATTCTGGTAAGTAAGGCAAAATTTACCAGATTGATAGTCAACTGGGATAAAAGTTGAGAAGTCCAAAGCCTACGGAAATTTGAGTTTTTCAGCAAGAGACGGAAGGGCAGAAGGTCGGGCATACCTGAAGTATGTCAAGTTAATGAAGGACGGGCAAGATGCCAATCCACTGCTGACTGATACTCTAAAGCAACCCGGAAGACTGATTCTTCCCCTCCCTGCGGTCCGATTATCTGAAGGCCTATAGGCAGACCATCTACAAAACCGCAGGGGACACTGATGCCGGTAAGTCCGGCGATACTGCTCGGTTCGACCAGGATATCCTCCATCTCACCAAACATCGGCTGATTCCTGGATGCCCCGACCTTTAAAGCAGGACCAGGGGAGGTGGCACCGATAACGAGATCGACCTGCCGGAAGGCCCTGTTGAAATCTTCTATAATCATAGTCCTGACTTTTAGGGCCTTCTGATAGTACTGGTCATAGTAACCGGAAGATAATGTATACGTGCCCAGCATGATGCGCCTTTTTGCCTCCTCCCCAAAGTGTGACCGGTCAAGACCGTATCTGATCCCGTCGTAGCGGGCAAGGTTTGATGATACTTCGGAGCGCTGGACTATAGTATACACTCCGACGGAGTAATTCGGGTCCATTAACGAAATATCCTCCACTGACATACCCAACCGCAATAATACGCCCGCAGCTTCACGGATGAGTTTTTTGACTTCGTCCTTCATTTGCGGCAAAAGATACTCCACAGCAACACCGATTTTTAATTTTTTACCATTTTTGGGCAATATTTTTTGATAATTACCGGGAATAGTCGTCGCGTCTGAAGGATCTTTTCCTGCCAAAAGGGACGTGATTGTCGAAGCATCAACCGCAGTCTTAGTAAGCGGACCGGGTGAGTCAGTAGAGGAAGCCATAGCAATAACTCCATACCGACTGATCCGGCCATAGGTGGGCTTGAAACCAGTTATTCCGCACCAAGCCGCGGGCTGACGAATAGAACCTGCAGTTTCACTGCCGATTGCGAAAGTACACATGTCGGCTCTCACAGCAGCAGCGGAACCTCCGGATGAACCTCCAGGAAGATGCCCAGTATTCCAGGGATTCAGCGTAGGACCGTAATCTGAAGTTTCCGTAGAGGAACCGTGAGCCCACGCATCCATATTTGTTTTACCCAAAATAATCGCCCCGGCTTTTTTCAGTTTTTCAACAACTGTTGAATCGTATTGGGGAATATAATTATCCAATACTTTTGAAGAGGCCGTAGTTCGCAATCCTTGAGTAAGAAAGTTGTCCTTAATTGCCATCGGTATTCCCCCTAAAGGTAAATTGATGTCTGCCTGATCAGCTTCCTCCAAAGCATGTTCATTAAGAGTCAGAAATGCGTTTATTCCGGAATTATGCTTTTGGATTTGATTCAAACAGGATTTTACAAGTTCCCGGGAACTGAATTTTCCGCCACGCAGACCCGCACTGGCCGCAGAAATGTCCAGATGATGCAAATCCGAAGACATAAATTAACTGAAAACGGCAGGGACAACAAAAAAACCGTTGTATATGCGGGGCGAGTTGGACAACGCCTGTTTTTGGGAAAGGATTTTATCTGGATTAAGTTCGTCCGGCCTGGTAACGTTTACCAAACCCGTAACCTGATAAGTGGACTCTGTCTCTGAAGTGTTCAGACGGTTAATCAGGCTTATCGTCTCCAAAGTTTGTGCAAATTGGACAGAAAATTTGGATTCTTCTTCGGGCGAAAGAGGTAAATTTGCCAGGTTTGCAACGTGCTTTACGTCCATGGACTCAAGTTTATCACATTCAGGCGAAGACGATTTTACCGTTTTTGGCATCTACCAAAACCTTGTCACCCGGTTTGACCTTGCCTTCGATAATACGAAGGGCGAGTTCATCCAGTATCAAATTCTGAATAGCTCTCTTTAGCGGACGGGCGCCGTAATCCGGATCAAATCCCTGGGAGGCGATCAATTTTTTCGCTTCGGAGGACACTTCCAATGATATTTGCTGGCGGGAAAGCCGTTCCTGGACTCTTTTCAGCTGTAAATCGACAATTTGCGAAATCTGTTCACGGGATAAAGGATCGAAGACGATAATCTGATCCACCCGGTTGAGAAATTCCGGGCGGAAAGTCTTTCTGATAAGGACCCACAATTTTTCCTGTTGCCTGGCATTATCTTTTTCATTCTGGATTATATCGCTACCGAGATTTGAGGTCATGATAATCACGGTGTTTTTGAAATTGACTACCCTACCCTTGCCGTCCGTCAGCCGGCCATCGTCCAATATTTGCAGGAAAAGATTAAAGACGTCCGGATGGGCTTTTTCCAGTTCATCAAAAAGAATAATGGAATATGGCTTACGGCGTACGGCTTCGGTCAGCTGGCCGCCTTCTTCGTAACCGATATAACCCGGAGGTGAACCGATAAGCCGGGCAACGGAATGCTGTTCCTGATATTCAGACAAATCCACTCTCACCATGGCGTTTTCATCATTAAAAAGACTATCCGCCAATACCCGGGCCAACTCCGTCTTGCCGACTCCGGTGGGACCTAAAAATATAAAGGAGGCTAAGGGACGGTTTTCTTCTGAAATTCCAGCCCGTGAACGGCGTATGGCATTGGCAACTTCAGAAATAGCTTCTTTCTGTCCGACCACCCTACCGGACAACTCGGATTCCAACCGGGTGAGTTTCTCCGCCTCGCGGGAAACCAGACGGGAAACGGGAATACCTGTCCAGCGGGATACAACCCGGCCTATATCTTCTTCAGTAACTTCTTCTCGCAGAATTTTCAGTTCCGGGGGAACCGACTGCCAGGCGACCTCAGCCTCCTTTAATGATTTATCCAACTGGGGTAATTTGCCGAATTTGATCTCGGCGGCTTTTTCCAGCTCAACAGCTCTTTCGGCCTTTTCCAGATCGAGACGCAGAATGTCGCGCTGTTCGCGTAATTTTTGAATCGTTTTTATGAGCTCCTTCTGATTTTTCCAGGCTAATTCCTGAGCAGAAATCTTTTCCCTGAGATCCGCCAATTCCTTTTCCAGGCCCTGCCTACGTTTTGCAACCGTTTCCGGTTTTTCCCGCTTGAGCGCGGCGAGTTCAATTTCAATTTGGGTGGCCCGGCGTTTGAGCGCGTCCAGGTCTGCAGGCAAAGAATCGATATCCATTCTGAGGCTGCTGGTGGCTTCGTCTATCAGATCTATGGCTTTATCCGGAAGGAAACGGTCCGGAATATATCGGACGGAAAGCGTGACCGCGGCGATTATCGCATCGTCCGTAATCCTGACTCCGTGATGCAGCTCATAACGTTCTTTGAGGCCGCGAAGGATGGCAATACTATCTTCTATAGAAGGTTGGTCTACCAAAACAGGTTGGAACCGACGTTCGAGCGCAGCATCTTTTTCTATATGACGACGGTATTCCTGGAGAGTCGTGGCGCCTATAGCATGAAGCAGCCCGCGGGCAAGAGCAGGCTTGAGGATATTGGCGGCATCCACCGCCCCTTCCGCGGCCCCTGCACCAACAAGAGTATGTAATTCATCAATGAATAGCAGATATTTTCCGGCTCCAGCCTCTATCTCTTTTAGGACGGCTTTAAGCCGGTCTTCGAACTCGCCACGAAACTTCGCGCCCGCAACCAATGCGGCCATGTCGAGTGACAGTAGGCGCTTGTTCTTTAGTCCTTCCGGCACTTCACCGTTGATGATGCGCTGCGCCAAACCTTCGACGATGGCGGTCTTACCGACACCGGGTTCGCCGATCAGCACCGGATTGTTTTTGGTGCGTCGTTGCAGGATCTGCACCACGCGCCGAATTTCTTCATCGCGCCCGATCGCCGGATCGAGTTTGCCCTGCTCGGCGCGCTCGGTAACATCGATGGTATATTTGCTCAGCGCCTGACGCGCGTCTTCGGCGTTGGCATCGCCGACATTTTGGCCGCCACGCATGTCGTCGACCGCCTTTTCCAATCCGCTCTTGGACGCGCCGGCTTCGCGCAGCAATTGCCCAAGCGCGCCCTTATCTTCGAGCGCGGCCAGTACGAACAACTCGCTTGCGATGTATTGGTCGCCGCGCTTCTGCGCGAACTTGTCGGTCAGATTGAGCAGCTTGCCGAGATCGTTCGAGACATGCACTTCGCCGCCAGCGCCGCTCACCGTCGGCAATCGGTCCAGCGCCTGGCCCAGCTTCGAGCGCAGCGCGTTGATGTTGACATCGCATTGCGCCAGCAGCGGGCGCGTCGTCCCGCCTTCCTGATCGAGCAGCGCCGCCATCAAATGCACCGGCTCGATGAACTGGTGGTCGCGCCCGAGCGCCAGGCTTTGCGCCTCGGCGAGCGCCATTTGGAACTTCGACGTCATTTTATCCATGCGCATGAACTGCCCCCGTCGCGGGTGTCGAGTTATTGGGTTCTAAGT
>Ga0209521_10004818_pt1 | contig 10716 bp, 10 predicted proteins | sample Rifsed19ft4_FD_184016 | JGI IMG/M metagenome (GOLD analysis project Ga0209521, IMG submission 184016) | Soil microbial communities from Rifle, Colorado, USA - sediment 19ft 4 (version 2) | ecosystem: Environmental > Terrestrial > Deep subsurface > Rock core/Sediment | place: Rifle, Colorado... | reverse complement strand
GAGCCGGTCGGCGTGGCGACGATCACGCCGTCGGCGCGCAGCGTATAGACGTACTCGCCGTCCAGGTACAGCTCGAACTCGATCAGACGACCCTGCGAACCCTTGCCGATGACCGCCTCGTTGAGCGCGATGGTCGCCAGCAGGACCTTGCCGTCGCGCCGGATTTCGGCGTTGAGCAGCGCCCGCTCCTCGACCGAGTACCTGCCCTCGAGAATCGCGCCCACCGAGGCGCGCATGTCGTCGAGCGCGACGTCGGTCATGAAACCCACGCGCCCCTGGTTGACGCCGGTCAGCGGCACCTTGTAGCGCACCAGCTTGCGCGCGGCCGCGAGCATCGTTCCATCGCCCCCGATCACGATGGCGAGCTGCGCGCCTTTTCCGATCGTCTCGTAGTCGGCGCCGCTCGCGCCCGCGCCAAGGCTCGCGGCGGTATCGCGCTCGACCAGCACTTCGCAGCCGCGGCTCTCCAGGAACTCGCGCAGCTCGCGCAGCGATTCCGCGATCGCGGGGCTTCGCAGCTTGCCGATCAGCGCGATCGAGCGGAAGGCCGAGGGCATTGGTCGAGTGTACAATGATTCGATGCTCGACAAGCGCGCGCAGGTCCTGCTCAAGACCCTGATCGAGCGCTACATTTCCGAGGGCCAGCCGGTCGGCTCGCGCACGCTGTCGAGGTACTCCGGGCTCGATCTTTCGCCGGCGACCATCCGCAACGCGATGTCGGATCTCGAGGAGCTGGGCTTCATCGTCAGCCCGCACACCTCGGCCGGCCGCGTGCCGACGCCGCTCGGCTACCGCTTCTTCATCGATACGCTGCTGGTGGTGAAGCAGATCGAGTCCGAGGAGCTGCATCAGCTCGAGGACCAGCTGCATCCCGACAATCCGCAGCGGCTGAAGCAGGCGGCGTCGCAGCTGCTGTCGCAGCTTACCCAGTTCGCCGGCATCGTCATGACGCCGCGGCGCCGCTCGGCCACGTTCCGCCACGTCGAGTTCCTGAAGCTCTCGGAAAAGCGCGTCCTGCTGATCGTGGTGACGCCCGAGGGAGACGTGCAGAACCGGATTCTGCTCACCGGGCGCGACTACTCGCCCTCCGAGCTCGCCGAGACCGCGAACCACCTCAACCAGAACTACTCGGGCCACAGCCTCGAGGACGCGCGCGCGCGGCTGCACGGCGAGCTGCACGAGCTGCGCCAGGACATGATCCAGCTGATGAGCGCGGCGCTCGAGGCGAGCAACCGCGCGCTCGCCGAGGGCGGCGAGCAGTACGTGATCTCGGGCGAGAGGAACCTGTTCGCGATGCAGGACCTGTCGCAGGACATGACGCGGCTGAAGCAGCTGTTCGAGCTGTTCGAGCGCAAGACCTCGCTGCTGCAGATCCTCGATCTGTCGCTGCGCGGCCAGGGCGTGCAGATCTTCATCGGCGGCGAGTCCGGCTTCACCGCGCCCGACGAGGTGAGCGTGGTCGCCGCGCCCTACAAGGTGGAGGGCGAGGTGGTCGGCACGGTGGGCGTGATCGGGCCGACGCGCATGGCTTACGACCGCGTGATCCCGATCGTGGACGTGACGGCGAAGCTCCTCTCCAGCGCGCTGTCGCAACACTGAACGGGATCCTTCTCGTCAACCTCGGTACTCCGGCCGCCCCGACGGCGGCGGCGGTCCGGGACTTCCTCGCCGAGTTCCTCGCCGACCCGCGCGTGGTCGAGCTGCCGCGCCTGCTGTGGCTGCCGATCCTGCACGGGCTCGTCCTGAACGTCCGCCCGGCGCGCTCGGCGGCGAAGTACGCGGCGATCTGGAGCGCCGAAGGCTCGCCTCTCCTCGTGCACACAGCGCGCCAGGCGAAGCTGCTCGCCGGGCATGTGCCGGAGCGGGTCGAGTTCGCGATGCGCTACGGCGAGCCTTCGATCGCCTCCGCGCTGCAACGGCTCAGGGGCTGCTCGCGGGTCCTCGTCGTTCCGCTCTACCCCCAGTACTCGCGCAGCGCGACCGAAAGCGTGCGCGACATCGTCGGCCCTTCGAATCCGCTGGTCGAAAACTTCCACGATCATCCCGCGTACATCGCCGCGCTCGCCTGCAACGTGCGCCGCCACTGGGACGCGCACGGCCGGGCGAGGATTCTCGTGATGAGCTTCCACGGCCTGCCGCGGCGCGCCGTCGAGCGCGGCGATCCCTACGCCAGCCAGTGCCGGGCCACCGCGCGCCTGCTCGCCGAGGCGCTCGGACTGGGGCCGAACGAATGGCTGGCAACGTTCCAGTCGCGCTTCGGTCTCGCCGAATGGCTCAAGCCCTACACCGAACCCTCGCTGGTCGATCTGGCGCGGCGGGGCGTGTCGCGCGTGGACGTGGTCTGCCCGGGCTTCGTGTCGGACTGCCTCGAGACGCTCGAGGAAATCGGCATCGCCGCCCGCCGCGCCTTTCTCGCCGCCGGCGGCAGGGAATTGCACCTCGTGCCCTGCCTCAATGAATCGCCGGAGTGGATCGAGGCGCTCGCCGCCATCGGCGCGGCGAGGTGACGATTCAGGCGCCGGCCGCCTCGGGGAGCTTGAGCCCGATGTAGCGGTCGAGCAGCGCTGCATTCGCCAGCAGCTCGCGCGAGCGCGCGCGGTGCACGATCGATCCGCGCTCGAGCACCACCGCGTGCTCGGTCAGCCCGAGCGCGATCTCGGCGTGCTGCTCCACCAGGACGACCGTCGTGCCCTCGTCCGCCGTCATGCGCCGGATCACACGCGCCAGCTCCTCGACGATGATCGGCGCCAGGCCCTCGAGCGGCTCGTCGAGCAGCAGCAGCCGCGGGTTGGTCGTCAGGGCGCGCGCGATCGCCAGCATCTGCTGCTCGCCGCCCGAGAGCTGGTTGCCCCTCGCCAGGCGGCGCTCGGCGAGCCGGGGGAACAGCTCGAACGCCGCCTTGACGCTCCAGCGGCCCGGCCGCGCGGTGACGGTCAGGTTCTCCTCGACCGATAGCGAAGGGAAGATCTCGCGCTCCTGCGCCACCCAGCCGAGCCCGCGCCGTGCCCGGAGATGCGGCGCAAGGTACGTGATGTCCTCGCCTTGCCACAGAATCGAGCCGCGGCGCAGCTCTGTGAAGCCCATGATGGTCAGCAGCAGCGTGCTCTTGCCCACGCCGTTGCGCCCGAGCACCGCCACGCTCTCTCCCGCGGGCACCTCGAGCGAGACATCGTCCAGCACCACCGCGTCGCCATAGCCGGCGCGCACCCCCTTCAACTCGAGCAGGGTGTCAGCCATGGCGCTTCTGGCCGAGGTAGACCTCGCGCACGCGCGGATCGGCCGAGATCTGGTCCGGCGAGCCCTCGACCAGGATGCGGCCGCCGACCATCACCAGGATGCGGCTGGCGAAGCGGAACACGACGTCCATGTCGTGCTCGATGAACAGCACCGTGATGTCCCGCGACAGGCCAGAAATCACGCCGAACAGCGCCCCGCTCTCGTCGCGCGGAACGCCGGCCGCCGGCTCGTCGAGCAGCAGCACCTTCGGCTTGGTGGCAAGCGCGAGCGCGATCTCGAGCAGCCGCTGCTGGCCGTAGGCAAGCTCGTGCGTCAGCCGGTAGCAATCGTCGGCAAGGTGCAGCGAGGCGAGAATCGCGTGGGCCTCCTCCACCGCCGCGCGATAGTCAGGCAGCCGCCGCCACCAGATCCCGCCGTGGCCCTGCCTTTCGCAGACCGCCAGGGCCACCGCCTCGAGCGCGCTCAGGTGCGGGAAAAGCGCATTGATCTGGAAGGTGCGTACCAGCCCGCGCTTCACCCTCGCGGCGGGCCCGAGCGCGGTGACCGCCTCGCCGCCGAGGAAGATCTGGCCGCGGTCGGGGCGCAGCATCCCGGTCATCAGGTTGATGAGCGTGGTCTTGCCGGCCCCGTTCGGCCCGATCAGCGCGTAGCGTGCGCCCTGCGGCAGCTCGAAGTCGATGCCGCTCGCGACCACGAGCGAACCGAAGCTCTTGTCGAGCCCGCGCGCGGCGAGAACGGCGCCCGTCACCGCGATCTGCGTCGCCACGATTCGGTGAACCTGGCGAGCCCTCCGAGGATGCCGTTGGGCAGGAACATCACGACGGCGACCAGCAGCAGGCCGATCCAGAAATACCAGAACTGCGGGTTCACGCCCGAGAACTGGTCGCGCGCCACCATGTAGATGATCGCGCCCACGATGCCGCCGTACAGGCGTCCGGCCCCGCCCAGGATCAGGATCACCAGCACGTCCGCGGAGCGCTGGAAGGAAAGCGTCTCGAGCGAAACCGTCTCGGTCGTCTCGGCGATCAGGGCGCCGGCGATCCCGGCCATCACCGCGGCGATGGTGTAGATCTTGCGGATGTGCGCGCGGCTCGGCGCACCGATCGCCGGCATGCGCACTGGATTTTCGCGTATGCCGCGCAGCGAAAGACCGAAGGGCGAATGGATGATCCGCCGCGTCACCAGGAACGCGAGGAACAGGACGATCAGCGAATACGTGTAGGCGGTGCGGCCGTAGAGGTCGAAATTGAAATAATCCAGCAGCGGCCGGATGCGTACGCCCTGCAGCCCGTCCGCTCCCCCGGTGAGCCAGGACGCGCTATTGGCCGCCTCGTACAGCAGCAGGCCCAGGCCGAGGGTGATCATGATCAGCGCCAGGTGCCGGAAATAGGCGATGATCCAGCTCGTCGCGTAGCCGACGAGGCCTGCCACCAGCGCCCCGGCCACCAGCAGCGAGAGCGGCTCGCCCCAGTAGAACTTGGAGAGGATTCCGGCGGTATAGGCGCCCAGGCCGAAGAACGCCGCGTGGCCGAGCGACACGACCCCGGCGTAGCCGAGGATGAGGTCGAGCGACAGCGCGAACAGCGCCGTGATCGCGATCTGGCTGGCGAGCTGCAGGTACTGCGGAAACAGCACGAACGGCAGCAGCGTCGAGAGCCAGAAGACGATTTCGACCCAGTGCCAGCGCGCCTGCTGCTGCAGGTAGGCGTGCGGCGCGGCGGCGCTCGCCATTCAGCGCTTCCCGAACAGGCCCGCCGGCCGCCACATCAGCACCCCGACCATGACCAGGTAGATCAGGAACGAGCCGAGCGCCGGGAAGTAGTACTTGCCGGCGATGTCGCTGATGCCGAGCACCGTGGCGGCGGCGAACGAGCCGCCGATCGAGGCGAGCCCCCCGACCGACACCACGATCAGCACGTAGACGAGGTAGGCGAAGGCGAAATCGGGGTCGAGGCCGACCATGGCGATCGCCAGCGAGCCGCCGAGTCCGGCGAGCCCGCTTCCCAGCGCGAAGGTGATGGCAAAGGCAAGGTTGACGTTGATGCCCAGGCCGCGCGCCATGCGCTGGTTGTCGACCGCCGCCCGGACCTGCGCACCGAAGCGCGTCCACTCCAGCCCGGCGACGAGGAGCAGCGTGACGACGAGCGCCGTGCCGATGAGGAACAGCCGGTAATAGGCGAAGTTGACGCCGAGGAACGTGAACGAGCCCGTGAAGTAATCCGGAAGCTGCACCGGCTGCTGCACGGTTCCCCAGATGTACGCGGCCGAGGCCACCGACATGAAAACGACGCCGATCGTCAGCAGGACCTGGTCGAGCTCGCCCGCCCGGTAGGAGTGCCTGAAGAGCAACCGTTCCAGCACCACGCTCAGCGCGGCGGCGGCGACGAACGCCGCCGGCAGCGTGGCGAGGAACGGCCATCCGAGCCGGTCCATCAGGGTGACCGTGACGTAGCCGCCGAGCATGCCGAAGCTGCCGTGCGCCAGGTTGATGAAGTTCATCATCCCGAGCGTCACCGACAGCCCGACCGACAGCAGGAACAGCAGCATGCCGTAGGCGAAGCCGTCGAACAGCACGCCGCCCAGCGAGGTCAGCATTCGGCTTGATTCTCTCTATGCAGATTGCACATCGCGCGCGATGAGCGGCGCTTGCGTCCGCTCCATCGCTCGCAGTTAAGGCGGCGCGCCTCGTGCGCCGCTCTTAACCTATTTCTTCATCCTGGCCTTGAACGGATCCTTGACGTTCTCGACCTTGTCGAACTCCACGTTCAGAAGCTGCCCTCCGACCTTCTCGACGCGCCGGATGTAGACCGTCTGCACGATGTCGCGCGTCTCCGGGTCGATCGAGATCGGGCCGCGCGGGCTTTCCCACTTCATGCCCTTGGCCGCCGCGATCAGCGCGTCGCCGTCGGTATTGCCCTTGGTCTTCTTCAGCGTCTCGTAGATGAGATGCATGCCGTCCCAGCCGCCTACCGCGTAGATGTTGGGGTTGCGGTTGTACTCGGCGTTGTAGGCCTTGACGAACTCGCGGTTCATCGCCGACTGATGGTTGTGGTCGTAGTGGTAGACCGTGACGATGCCGAGCGACGCATCGCCCATGGTCTTGCGCGCCTCGTCCTCGGTCAGCTCACCCATGCCGAAGATCTTGGTCTTCGCCGTATCGACGCCGCGCTCGGCGAGCGCCCGGCCGAGCGCCGACGGCTGCGTGCCGCCGGGAATGAACACGTAGATCGCCTCGGGGTTGATGTCCTTGGCGCGCTGCACGAACGCCGAGAAATCCGGGTTGGCGACCGGCATGCGCACCGAGCCGACGATCTCGCCGCCCGCCTCCTTGAAGCCGCGCTGGAACGCGCCTTCCGCGTCGTGGCCGGGACCGTAGTCCGACACCATCGTGTAGACCTTCTTGACGCCGGCTTTCTTCGCCGCCCAGGTGCCGAAGGTCTCGTTCAACTGCGGCAGCGTGGTCGAGGTGCGTGCCATGTAGGGCGACTTGGTGGTGATGATCGCGGTCGCGGCGTTCATGATCACCGTGAACTTCTTCGCCTCGGCCGATACATCGCCCACCGCGAGGGCGTTGGGCGTGAGCACCAGGCCGGCGATGATGTCGACCTTGTCGCGCACCACCAGTTCCTGGGCAAGCCGCTTGGCGAGCGGCGGCGCGATGCCGCCGGTGTCCTTGCGGATGAACTCGAGCTTCTTGCCGGCCACCGTGTCGCCGTGCTGCTTGACGTAGAGCTTTACGGCGTTGTCCATCTGCGCGGCGGGATCGGCGAACTGCCCGGAATAGGACATGATCAGCCCGATCTTGATCGTGCCCTGCGAATATGCGGGCGCGGCGGCGGCAAGCGCCGCGGCGAGGCTGCTGGCTGCAATGAAAAGCTTGCTCATGGACTCCTCCTTATTTCATCCTGGCCTTGACCGGGTCCTTCACGTTCTCGATCTTGTCGAACTCCACGTTGACGAGCTTGCCGCCGACTTTTTCGACCCGGCGCAAGTACACCGTCTGGATCACGTCGCGCGTCTCCGGGTCGATCACCATCGGGCCGCGCGGGCTCTGCCACTTCATGCCCTTGGCCGCCGCGATCAGCGAATCGCCGTCGGTCTTGCCGCCGGTCTTCTTCAGCACTTCGAAGATCAGGTGGATCTGGTCCCAGCCGGCGATCGAGAACAGGTCCGGGTTGCGGCCGCCGTATGCTTCGTTGTAGGCCTTCACGTACGCCCGGTTCATCGGGCTGTTCAGGTTGTAGTCGTAGTTCGCGACCGTGACGATGCCGAGCGCCGCATCGCCCATGCTCCTGAGCGCGTTGTCGTCGGTGAGCACCTCCTGCCCGAGCAGCTGCTTCGCCTGGATGCCGCGCTCGAACAGCGCCTTGCCGACCGCGGCCGGCTGCGTGCCGCCCGGGGTCCAGACCAGCATCGCTTCCGGGTTGAGGTCCTTCGCCCGCTGCACGAACGCCGAGAAATCCGGGTTGGCGATCGGCATGCGCACCGAGCCGATGATCTCGCCGCCCGCCTCCTTGAAGCCGCGGTGGAACGCGCCTTCCGCGTCGTGGCCGGGACCGTAGTCGGTCACCATCGTGTAGACCTTCTTCAGCTTGCCCGTCGTCGCCGCCCACTTGCCGAGGCTCTCTTGCAGCTGCGGAATGGTGACCGAGGTGCGCGTCATGTACGGCGACTTGGTGGTGATGATCGAGGTGGCGGCGAAGATCACCGTGAATTTCTTCGCCTCGGTGGAGATGTCGGCGACCGCCAGCGCATTCGGCGTGAGGATCAGCCCGGCGAGGATGTCGACCTTGTCGCGCACTACCAGCTCCTGCGCGAGGCGCTTGGCCACCGGGGGCGCGATGCCGCCCGTGTCCTTGCGGACGAACTCGATCTTCTTGCCGGCGACCGTGTCGCCGTGCTGCTTGAGGTACAGCTTGATCGAGTTCTCGAGCTGCGTCGCCGTGTCGGCGAACTGGCCCGAATAGGGCAGGATCAGACCGATCTTGACGGTCTGCTGGGCGTGGATCGAGCCGGCCGCGAACAGCGCCGCAGTGACGCCGGCGAGCTTGACGAGCATGGTGCGCATGACTCCCCTCCTCCAGAGGATGCGGCCTTAACGCCGCGCGAGCATTGTACTCAGCCGCGCGGCAAAGGATAGAGGTGGAAGCGTCCCACTCCCCTTCAGCGCCACCGGCCGAACGACCACCCGCCGCCGGTGCCCGCCGGCGAGCGATAGGCCGCGACGTAGTCGATCAACTCGAACTGCAGGTGCTCCGCGGTGCCCGCCGCGACGATCCAGTTCCTGGCCTCGGAATTACCAGAGTTCAGCAGCGGCAGCGGCAAGCCGAACAGGGCTTTCGTGTCGCGCTTCTCGAAGGCGGCGAGGATCCTGCGGTCGAGAGCCTCGTCGACCACGAAGTGGCTCAGACCGCCCGAACCGATGACCGCGACGCGCGCATCCTCGTTCCAGCTCTCGATCGCGCGGCGCAGCGCCTGGCCGTACTGGTAGCAGCGCTTCGGCGAGGGCTGGTTGGGCGGGAAATAGGTGTTGACCAGCACCGGCACGATCGGCAGCACGGCCCCGTTGAAGATGCGCCCGTACATGAAGGCGAAAGCGTGGCCCATGCCCATGCCTTCCTTGACGTACTTGCCGTACGCGACGTCGATGCCCTGCTCCATCAGGTCCTCGATGAGGTGCTTGGCGAGCTTTGAGGCCACCGGGTAGCTCGTTTCCTCGGTGCCGTAGGCCCAGGCCGCCATGCGCACGGTCGGGAACACGTTTTCCTTGAAGATGCGCGGCTGGCTGGGAATGGTGTCGCCCCAGTAGATCATCAGCGGCGGCATGTTGTCGTGGTGGATGAGCTCCTCCTGGTCGTCGCCGACAACCACCAGGATGTCCACCTTGTGCTCCTTCAGCGCGCCGCTCACCGCGGCGACGCCCTTCTGCAGGCGCTCGAACTTGGACTTGAACACGTCCACCGACATCTCCTCGCTCGCGATGCGCGGGTCGGCCCGCTTCAGCAGCTCCTGGTAGGAGATATGCCTGCCTTCGCCGTCGATCAGGTGCGGGCTGGTCTGGTCGGCGCGCCCGAGGTCGGCCCACTTCTCGGCGGGGAAGCTGAGTTGAGGGCTGTGCGAAACGCCGAGCCCGAGGACGATCTTGGCCATCAGGATTTCCTCATTGCCTTGTCGATTCTGTCCAGCAGCGCCATGGTCGGCGCGCAGCTCGCCGCGCTCGACTCGGGCTGGCGTCGCTCGCGGATCGCGCTGACGAACTCGACGTCCTGCCGGTCGAACGCCGGCGTCGCATCGAGCGCCACCTCCTTGCCCTCGCCGTCGGTCATCGAGTCGCGGTACACCTTGTAGGTGTCTTCCTCGCCGATGTAGCGGTAGAAGCCCCCGAACGGGCCCTTGTTGTTGAAGGACAGCGCCATGCTGACCACCGTCCCGGTCTTCCTCGAGCGCATGCCGATGGTCATGTCCATCGGGATCCTGAGCGCGCGGTGATTCGGCCCCTTCTGGCCCCACGCCCTCATGTTCGCGTCGCCCGTCAGCCAGTACGCCAGGTCCACCGAATGGCAGGCGTGGTGCCACAGGAGGTTGTCCACCCAGGAGCGCTGCCGGCCCAGCATGTTGAGATTGGTGCGGCGGAAGAAATAGGTCTCGACCACCATGTGCAGCAGGTGAAAGCTGCCCTCCTTGATGCGGCGCCGGATTTCGCGGTGCGGCGAGGCGAAGCGCCGCGTGTGCGTCACCATGCAGACCCTTTTCGCCTTCTTCGCCGCGGCGACCATGCGGTTCGCGTCGCGCGCGTTCAGGCTCATCGGGATCTCCACCTGGACGTGCTTGCCGCGCGCCAGGGCGAGCAGCGTCTGCTCGGCGTGCAGGCTGCTCGGCGTGGTGAGGATCACCGCCTCCACTCCCGGCCGGTCGATGCACTCCTCCAGGCGAGTCGACGTGTGCGGGATGTTCCACTTCGCCGCGAACGCCTGGCCGCTCTCCGGAGTGCGGCTGTTGACCGACACCAGTTCCACGCCCTGGATCTTCTGCAGGGCCTTGACGTGGACCTCGCCCATCGCGCCGGTGCCGGCGAGACAGATCTTCATCACGCTGCTCCCTCGATTTTCGAGGCGGTATGATGCCGCAATTCTCGCGTGACGAGATGAAATCGACTTGAAACGGGGGCAGGCGACCCCAAGTCAACCGCAATGTCGGAACCGAACCCTGAGTCCGAGACGCCGCAGGAACAGGCCCCGGCCGAGAAGTCGCTCGAAGAGCTTCTCGCCGAGGCGCAGGCGCGCATCGAGCAGCAGCGCGAGCAGATGATGCGCGCGCTCGCCGACGCGGACAACGCGCGCAAGCGCGCCCGGGCCGAGGCGGCGGCGCTGCAGAAGTACGCGGTCGAGCGCCTGGCCGAGAGCCTGCTGCCTGTCGCCGACAGCCTGGAGGCGGCGCTGGGCGCCGGCAACGCCAGCGTGGAGGCGCTGCGCAGCGGGG
>Ga0209521_10004817_pt1 | contig 10717 bp, 9 predicted proteins | sample Rifsed19ft4_FD_184016 | JGI IMG/M metagenome (GOLD analysis project Ga0209521, IMG submission 184016) | Soil microbial communities from Rifle, Colorado, USA - sediment 19ft 4 (version 2) | ecosystem: Environmental > Terrestrial > Deep subsurface > Rock core/Sediment | place: Rifle, Colorado... | reverse complement strand
TGATTGTGACCTCTTCTTTTTTCTCCCACTTTATCTCGCTTTTGCTCCCTTTGAAATCGTACCTCTGCGACATCTCCTTTATCGCCTGGTTTACGGCGTTATCAACCTCCTGCTCGTCTACCTTTGAAACAATGTCAAATGACGGCATATTTCTCTAAAACCTCCTTTTAAGGTTTCCCTCAATTACGGCCTTACGACGGTTACCCCCTCAGGCGCCTTGAATTCAAAAAATTCTCCCTTGAGTTCGGGGTTGAGCTTTATGTTTTTAAGCGCGACGGTTGTTTCCTCGCCGGAAAAATCCAGGACATTGACCTTTACCGCGAGAAATCGGATTTTATCCACCTCAACGGCCAATCTTTTGATATTGGGCTGTGAGAGTTTCGGCATAAGGTTGATAAGATACGTGTCTTCTTTTTCCCTGACAAGCTCCGCCCTGAAATCGTTCTTCAGATCCCATATGCCAAAAAGAAAATTCATCGCAAAGGCAGGCGGCCCCTTATCTGCCGTTGTCTCTATTACCTGGGCGAGGTCTTTCTGGTATATCCAGACGGTTTTAGAGTTGCTTACAATCTCATCGCCCCCGGGGTTTGCATATATCCAGCGCATCATGCCCGGCTTTTTAAAATATACCCTGCCGTCTGAAAAACTTTTTGTTCCCAGATTTGCGTTTCGCGCCTCCCGGGTAAAATCCGCAGACAGTGAAAAGGCTTCCTGATAATTTTTCTGCAAGGCCGATATTACGTTTTCCACATCGGCGGCAGGCGCATGGAGAGGAATGGCGATAAAAAACAAAACCGCCGCCGAAGACATCCTTAAACGGGAAGAAAAAAGGCGGCCTCTCATTCTTCTACCGTCCTTCTGAGCACCTCTCTCGGGCGGCTTCCCTGCGCGGGCCCCACAATCCCCTCCTTTTCCATCTTTTCTATTATACGGGCCGCGGTGTTGTAGCCTATCCTAAATCTTCTCTGGACATAGGAGGTGGATATCATCTCAAGGGTGGAAGCCATTTTGACCGCCTCTTTGTATCTTTCCAGAAACTCCTCTCCGAGTTCCTCGTCTTCTTCCATCCCTCCGGAGGTCTTTTCGGTTATTATCTCTTTTTCGTAAATCGGTTTTCCCTGTTTCTTGATGAAATCTATAATCCTTTTTGTCTCCTTCTCGGATACAAACGCGCCGTGCACCCTTTTAAGCCTTGTTCTCCCGGGCGGCAAAAAGAGCATATCTCCCTCCCCGAGAAGCGTTTCGGCGCCGTTTGAATCAAGGATTGTCCTGGAGTCCGTTCTTGAGGGGACCTGGAAGGATATCCTTGCCGGGAAATTCGTCTTTATAAGCCCCGTTATAACGTCAACCGAGGGCCTCTGGGTCGCGACAATAAGGTTAATCCCGGCCGCCCTTGACATCTGCGAGAGCCTTACGAGGGATTCCTCCACCTCTTTCCCGGAGGCCATCATCAGGTCGGCAAGCTCATCAATCACAACAACTATGTATGGGAGTTTTTTATGCTCGCTTTCTTTTTCATCCAAATGCCTTTCTGAGAGCATCTCGTTATAGCGCACTATATCCTTTGCCCCCTTTTCGGATATTAATCTATAGCGCCTTTCCATCTCGGAGACGATGCCTTTGAGCATGACGGTCGCCCTTTTTGCATCGGTTACAACAGGGGCTAAAAGATGCGGTATCCCTTCGTAGGCGGTAAGTTCGAGCATCTTCGGGTCTATCATAAGAAACCTTACGTCATCAGGCGTTGATTTAAAAAGGATGCTCAGAACCATGGCGTTTACCGAAACGCTTTTCCCCGCGCCGGTCGCCCCCGCGACTAAAAGATGCGGCATCCTCGCGAGGTCCGCGATAAAGGGCATGCCCGATATATCCTTTCCGAGGGCAAGCGAAAGAAGGGATGGGCTCTTCTGGAAGGCGGGGCATTCCAGTATCTCCCTTAAAAAAATCTTCTCCTTTTTTTCATTCGGTATCTCTATGCCGACAACCGCCTTTCCGGGGATAGGCGCCAGAATCCTTATTGAAACAGCCCTCATGGCAAGGGCAAGGTCGTCTTCAAGATTTGTAATCTTGCCGACCTTTACCCCGGGGGCGGGCTCAAACTCATACATTGTGACAACAGGGCCGGCCCTTACCTCAACCACGTTTCCTTCCACGTCAAAATCCTTCAGCTTTTTTTCGAGTATCCGGGAATTTTGCAGAAGCGCCTCTTTATCAAGAACTCCTTCCTTTGCGGGGACAGGGTCAAGAAGCGTAAAGGGCGGAAGCTGATAAGAGGTATCGGAGCCTGAAAATTCAAATTGCTCCTGATAGGGCTCGGAAAGTTTTTGCTTTTTAAGTTTCGGGGGGTGCGTGACTATAGTGGGCTTTATCCTCGGTCTTTCCTCCGAAACTTTTTTCTCTTCAGGGGTTTTCTGTTTTAATCCTTTTTCCCTTAACTCTTCTTTTTTCTCCGAAAACTTTCTAACCAAAAAAGACACTCCGGCATAGAAAAGATTCGCGACGGAAAGGGCGGCTGAAAAAACCCTCTTTCCTATCTCAATAAGGGAAAGGCCCGTGCCGAGCCTCAAGGATATTAAAAGGATGGAGAAAAGGACTATATAGCTTCCGGCGGTGCCTATGGCGAACTCCGTGTAATAATCAACAACTTTTCCGAGTATCCCCCCCGGCCGCAGGAAAAGAGGATCATGGACAGCGCTATCCTCTCTGCTTCCTGTTACAAGCGAAAATATCGCGGAAAGGGAGGATACAAAGAAAAAAAGGCTGAGCGGCATTACAATCCTGAAGTTAACGCCGTATCTTACGATGAACTCGTATGCGAGGAGGAAAAAGAGGAATGGAAAAACGTACGCGCTGTAGCCTATCGTGACAAAAAGTATCCAGGAGATGTTATTTCCGAGAATCCCAAGCCGGTGTGAGCTTCCCGTGTGATAGAAAACAAGGCTTACGGCTGAAAGAAGCGCCAGCGCCGCGAATATAATGCCGGCTATCTCCGCCTTAATCTCCCTTTTTTTCCCTTTAGTGTCCGCCATAAACTCTTTAAAAAAACCTTTAGACCTGTGCTGAACTTGTTTCAGCATCTCGTATTCAGCGTCTGCGTCAGACCCTGAAATAAATTCAGGGTGACATATTAAGGGTTCATATCTGAAAGTTTTTGGAAGTGCCGAAACCTTTTTACAAAAAGGTTTCGGCCTATCCTTTCTTAAACTGCTTGCTGAGTGTAATTGTCTGGTACTGGTACGAAGAGCCGATAGTCGGCCCGTATACCTTATCCGGGACCTCCCGCATCTTCTCGAAAAAAAGTTTGCAGAACGTCTGCCCGTGGGCGATCATAAAAGGGACGTCATGCGCCCTCACTTCCAAAACCGCCTTTGTCCCCATCACCTCGCCCCCTTTCCCGTAGCCAAAACCCGGGTCAAAAAACCCGGCGTAGTGTGTCCGTAATTCCCCTGAACCGGCCTCGTAGGGGGCCATGTCCGCGGCATACCCCGGCGGTATCCTTATCTTCTCTTTTGTCGCGAGGATGTAGAATTCCTCGGGTTCCAGAATAAGCATATCCCTGTTGGTATTACTGTAGATGGGCTCCCAGAAGTCTTCAGTATTATAGTAATTTTTCTTCGTTAAATCAATCACGTGGCTGTTCTTCTTCGCCTTATAACCTATTATGGCGCCCGACTTATCCCCTATTAGATCCGCACTCATGAATATACCGTTTGAAACCCTGACCCTGTCATCCGGTATACGCCCTCTGGATTCGTTATAAGGATTATCAAAAAGAGGAAGGATATCCTCTCCTTTTCCATCGCATAAGATAGAGTATTCATTATGAAGTTTTTTAAGTTGCCTGTCCGTTACGGAAGAATCCCCTGTCCTCAAACGCAGCTGAACAAGGCTAATCCCCTGCCATACTTTTACGGTAAATGACCTCGGCATAACCTCTAAAAATAGTCCGCCCTCATAGCCCTGAGGGATTTCATCAAAACGCGGGTTACAATCCGTTATGACGCGGGTGAATATGTCAAGCCTTCCTGTTGTGCTCTTCGGGTTAGCCTTGCCGTGAACATTTTTGGGGAGGGCGAGTTTCTCCATCAAAGGGATTAAATAGACGGAACCTTTTTCAAGCACCATCCCATCCGTAGTATTATGTTCGTACATCAGAAGATTCGCGCGGTGCCGGCTTGGCGGCCCGAGTCTGTCCATCACCTTCTGGTCTTTTCCCGGAAGAAAACTTGAAACGAGCCTGTATGCCTTCGGCCCAAGCCTTAAATCAATGCTTGCCGGCTGTATCTGGGCCTCCTCGATAGGGGGGGTTGCCAGGATTAAGCCGTCAGAAATCGCCTTTTTTAATTCCTGGCAGCTGAAAACACCTGTTTTTTTTCTTTCCATGTCCTGCCCTTCAAAAATTTAATTTGATCATGATACTAATAGGCGGCGTTTTTTTCAAGAGTGCCGCCTATCCGGCCATCTCTCTTAATTCCTTTGCGTTTACGGTTGCGTAGGCCGCCTCATCGTTATTGAAATAGGCGTAGACATCAAGCCCTTTTTTCAGATAACCCCTTATTAAATCCGCCCATTCCCGAAGGAAACTTCTACTATACCTCCCTCCGTAAAGGGCGCCTCTGCCGTGGAACCTCAGATAGACAAAAGGCGCTGTAACTTCAAAAGGGGTTGTGAAATCCACCATGTGATAGATGCAGAGGGCTATGCCCCTTTTTCTCAGTATCGCATATACCTCTTCATTAAACCAGCTTGAGTCTCTGAACTCAAAGGCGAATCTTCTGGAGGGGGGAAGGAATTTAACGAATTCCTCAAGCCTTTCCGTATTGCGCCTCCAGTTTGGAGGAAGCTGAAATAGAATCGGCCCCAGGGTGTCTTTAAGAAAAGACGCCCTTTCCATAAAAACCTTGAGGGATTTCCCCGGCTCCTTCAATTTTTTCAGATGGGTTATGAACCTGCCCGCCTTGACCGCGTAGACAAAGCCTTCCGGGGCGGCGCTTTCCCAGTGCATGAATGCCTCTTTTTCCGGAAGGCGGTAAAATGTGCTGTTGATTTCAACCGTGTCAAATTGTTTCATGTAGAAGGGAAGCCAGTCTTTCGTCCTTAAATTCCGAGGGTAGAAAAGCCCTCTCCAGTGAGCGTAGGAAAAGCCCGATGTGCCTATGCGCGCCCTGCCGATCATAATCCGCGTTTGTAGGTCGCTGTCGCGACGGATACGGTAAAAAGGGCGAAGAGGGCCAGGAACAGGAGGTCCCCTTTAACGGTTGAAAGCCCTGCCCCTTTAAAAAATATCGCCCTGAGGGCATGAACGGAATAGCTCTCCGGATTTATAACGGAAAACATCCTGAGCCACTTTGGAAAACTCTCGGTCGGGTATATGGCGCCGCTCGGGAAAAAAAGTATGACGTTTAAAAACCCGCCCAGAACGCCTACAATCCTCGGGTGGTCTGCCCTTGAGAGCACTACAAACAAAAGCCCCTGAAGGCTCAGCGTTGAAAGGACAATTACGGAAAAAACCCCGAAAAGGGTCCTGATTGTAAGTATCTGCCAAAGATGTATTTCAAGGATGAGCGAGCTTATAAAAAGAACCAGAAACGCCAGTATTGTTGTGATAAAAAGCCCGCTTACGACAAGCCCCATGACAATTTCCGACCTTTTCAGGGGGGTGATGAGATAGCTTTCGTCCACCCCCAGAAACCTATCCATCACGGTGTTGAAAACCCCGGTCGTCATTGCTCCGAGGAATATGGCCATAATAATGACCCCGGGGATAAGCGTCTGGTCGTAATCTATCTTTTTGTAAATCTCTATTTCCCGAAGATGCGGTATTTTTTCCTCCCTTACGGTTACAAACTCCCTTTCTATGTCCGCAAGCGCCAGGGCTATCGCGGAGCGTATGGAGTTAGAGGATATCGGCTCCGAGTTATCCAGGAAAAGCCCGACCTCCGAGGGCTTTTTATGCAGTATGTCCTTTGAAAAATCGTGCGGGATAATGACGGCGGCCTTAAAAAGCCCGCTTCTTAAACCGGTCATTGCAAAGCCCTGATCGCTTATCTCAAACAGCTCAAGGGTCCTGGGCCCCGCCTGAATGGAACGGAGCCTCTCCAAAACCCTTTCCCCGTAAATGCCGCCGTCCATTTTTACAACGGCCAGGGGAAGGTGTTTCAGTTCCCCCTGAAATGAATTCCCCAGTATTATAAGATAGAGGATGGGCATAAGAATGCTCAGGAGCATGACCATCGGGTTTCTCACAAACTTTCTTAGATCCCTTTCAACTACCGCAAAAAAACGCATCATGGAAAAACCTCCGGGAAAGACCTCCGGGAGAAACTTTTTCGGGCGCCCGGGCGAAGCCGGGCCGGGTTTCTACACCCATCCTTCGGATGGGTGCCCCAAAAACTTTAAGACCTGTGCTGAACTTGTTTCAGCATCTAAAGATTTTTGAAGTTTCCCGCCTACCTGCCAAACCTTCTTGGGATACCCGCCCCTATAAAAAAGCTCACCTTCTTTGCCTCTTCCTCCCTGACAGGCCTGCCTGTATAATGTATGAATACGTCCTCAAGGGTGAGCTCCTTTAAAAAAACCTCGGCTACCTCCGCCCCGGTTTTTCTAAATATTTCAACAAGCCTTGGTATTGCCGCGGGGCCGTTATCGGTAGAAACCCTCACTGCCCCGTTTTCTTCTTTGGCGGCGCTCACAAATTCCACTCCGGTAAGGGCGCGCACCGCCGCGTCCGTTGCCATGCCTTTAAGATATAAAAAAACCGTATCTTTCTGGGGGACGCTCTTTTTAAGCCCCGCGAGCGTGTCCATGGCTGCAATCCTTCCGTAATCTATGATTGCGATCCTTTCGCACAGGGCCTCTGCCTCTGACATATAGTGCGTTGTAAGGAGTATTGTAAGGCTGTAACTTTCGCGCAGCCTCTGCAGCATGTCCCAGACAGCGAGGCGGCTCTGCGGGTCAAGCCCGAGGGTCGGCTCATCAAGTATAAGCAGCGCGGGCCTGTGCACAAGCGCCCTCGCAACCTCAAGCCTCCTTCTCATTCCGCCCGAATAGGTTGCGACAAGGTCTTTTTTCCTTTCTTTCAGCCCGACCATCTCAAGAAGATAGTCTATCCTTTCCCTCCTTTCTTTCTTTGGAATACTGTAAAACCTTCCGTACAAATCCATATTCTCAAATCCGGTAAGGTCCAGATCGCTTGTCATTGCCTGCGGCACCACCCCGATTTTTTCCCGGACCTGGGCGCGTTTTTCCGAAACGTTAATCCCCATGACGTAAGCCTTTCCCCCGGTCGGTTTTATAAGGGTTGTAAGAATCCTTATAAAAGTGGTTTTCCCCGCGCCGTTCGGCCCGAGAAGGCCGAAAAACTCCCCTTCATTGACCGTAACGCTTATGCCGTCAAGGGCCTTGATATCCTTAAAAGATTTTGTAAGTTCCAAAGCCTCTACGGCAAATGCCATTACAAAAAGACCTCCTGCGCGCCTTTTTGATTCGTATCAGAAAATCCTCACCTTTACGGTCATCCCGGCCCTTAAAAGCTCCGGGTGTTCTTTTATTCCAACCTTCACCCTGAAGGTCTTTATGTCGGGCCTGCCCCTTGTCACATCCCTCTGGGTCGCAAACCCGCCGACCATTCCTATCTCTATTATCTCTGCCTGGAACTCCTTTCCCGGAAAAGCCGGCGCCGAGATACCGGCCCTCCCTCCGAGGTTTATCCTGTTCATGGCGCTCTCTTCAATATCCACCCTTGCCCAGATATTTTCCGTATCATGAAGGGTATAGACGGCCGTCCCCGGCGAAACCATCTCCCCTAACTCAAATGCCTTGTAAACAACGGTTGCGTCTATTGGAGATTCAATCTCGGTATCTTTAAGGGCGGCCGCTAAAAGTTTCAGGTGCGCCGCTGCCTCGTCTTTTCTTGCCTTCGCTGAATTTAATTCAGAACCGAGGGCATCGTGGTCGGTCTTCGCGGAATCAAGTTCTTTTTCCGCCGCAACGCCTTCTTTGTAAAGGGACTCGATCCTGGAAAGGTCCTTTCTGGCTTCAGAGACAAGGGCTTCGAGCCTCTGGATTTCCGCCTGCGCCTTTTTTAAAGAGGCCCTTGCCTCATCTACCCCTGCCGCCTGCTCTTTACTGTCTAATCTTACAACAATCCCGCCCGCCTTAACCCTGTCCCCCTCTTTGCAGCAGAGCCAGACAATCCTGCCGTTTATCTTTGAGGATATTTCAACCTCGGTGGCTTCTATAACGCCGACGGTTTCCATATAGAGAGCCTTATTTTGGCGCATGGTAAATAAGAAATACAAAACAACGGCCAAAACCGCGCCCGCGGCAAATATCATCCTGAATTTTTTCACCCTGCCTCCATATGGCTATTATAGCATCTATAAAACCCCAAAACATTTTATTGAATCTCTTTCTTTATTTTCTTTGTAAGCATATCCGCCCTTCTTATCGGTTCCGGCAGGCGGTAATTTTTCAGGCATTTAAGGATAATCCTGATTGAACGGAATGCTCGCCGCAATCCCGCCTCTTTATAATAGGTATGTAGGGGAACCGGTTTTTTCTTATTGACCAAACGTCTTCAACGGGCTTTATATCCGGGAATGTGAAAAGGGACGCGGCAGAAACGATGGAATCTTTTAAAAACGCGCAATCAACCCCCGCGATAAAAGAGGGCTGGCTTTTTAGAGGGAGAATCTTTACCTTTTTAGATAAAAGCGTCTGGAGCTCTTTTAATTTTTTCGTCTCTTTAAGATGAGAGGGCCATTTTACTGAAAGGGTAGCCATAGGGTTTTTTAAAGAGAGGAACGGGCGCTCTGAAATACAGGGAAACCTTTTTGGCGCGTGGAAACTCTTTTCGGGCAAAGCCCGGGACGAGTTTCTTCTAAAACTTCAAAAAACTTTCAGATACTGAAACAATGCTGAAACAAGTTCAGCATGTGGTTCAGCGCAGGTCTGAAAATTTTTGGAAGGAGCCTGCCCCCGACCCCCGTTTTCACGAGGGTAAACTTGAGCGGGGGTTTTGGCTTAAACGACAGTAAGCCACCTTTTATATTTTCTGTTTTTCCCTTTTACAGCGTCAAAGAAAATCCCCTGTATTTTTTTGGTCACAGGTCCGGGCCTGCCGCTGCCTATGGTTCTATTGTCAACCTCCCTTATCGGCGTTACCTCGGCGGCGGTGCCGGTGAAAAACGCCTCATCGGAGACATAGAGTTCATCCCTTGAAAATCTGCCCTCAATAACCCTGATACCCGCATCCTGCGCAATCTTTATGACAGAGTCCCTTGTAATGCCGGCTAAAACAGAGGTAAGCGGGGTTGTTTTTAAAACGCCGCTTTTTACGATAAAGATATTCTCCCCGCTTCCCTCCGAGACATAGCCGTCCGTATCAAGGAGTATCGCCTCGTCATAGCCGGACGCCACAACCTCTCTTTTTGCGAGTATTGAGTTCGCGTAATTGCCGACTATCTTTGCCTTTGTCATCGAGACGTTGACATGGTGCCTTGTAAACGAGGAGACCTTGGCGCGTATGCCGTTTTTTATCCCTTCCTCGCCCAGATACGCCCCCCACTGCCATGCCGCTATCGAAACCCTCGTGGGGTTTTGCTTCGGATAAATGCCCATGGCTCCGTCGCCTAAAAAGGCAATCGGCCGGATATAACCTTCTTTAAGCCCGTTTACTTTAAGGGTTTCTATTATTGCCCTGTTTATTTCTTTTTTTGTGAACGGCATCTCTATCTGCGCTATGTGGGCTGAGGCGAAGAGCCGGTCCGTGTGTTCGTTTAGCCTGAAGACCGCGCTTTTCCCGTCTTTAAGAAGATAGCACCGGATGCCTTCAAAAACCCCCAGTCCGTAATGGAGCGTGTGTGTGAGTACGTGGACGTTCGCCTTGTCCCAGTCAACAAATTTTCCGTCAAGCCAGATCTTTTTCGCTTTTTTCACTTTCCCGCCCTCTTAAACTCCTTTTTCTGTTTTTAAATGTGAAAACCTTTTTACAAACTTGTGCTGAACCCGTTTCAGCAAAGGGTTTTTCAAGAAGCAACCTCTTCCACTGTCTTAATCTGCGGCCTTTCCGTCATTACGCATTTTCCGTCGAATATAACGCCTTCCCCGATTATAAGCGTCGGGGTTCTTATTTCTCCAAAAATCTTTGCGGGCGCCCTCAGTTCCACCTTGTTTTTTGCGTTTATAACACCCCTTACCTCCCCGGAGATTATGGCAGTATCAATATCAAGATGCGCCTCTATAAGCGCCTCCTCGCCCACAAGGAGAATGCCGGCGCTTTTTATCTCACCCTTAAAATGCCCGTCTATCCTTACTGTTCCTTCAAAAGAGAGGTTTCCCTCAACAAACATTCCCTTTCCCATCACCCCTGCCATGTCCGGAAGTTCCTGATGCCCGCCCTTTTTTAAAAACTTTGAAAACATCCGCGCCTCCTTCCAAAAATTTTCAGACCTGTGCTGAACTTGTTTCAGCATTGTTTCAACATCTAAAAGTTTTTGGCGGTGCAGGAAACCCGGCCAGGCTTCGCCCGAAAAGAGTTTCCTGCCTTAAATAGACTTTAAAAGTTCTATTATCCTTTCTCTTTCCTCCGGCGAGTAAAATTCTATCTCTATTCTTCCTTTACCGTTTCTTTCTTTTACTGATACCTTTGTGCCGAAAATCCTCCTTAAATCATCCTCAACAAAACTCAGACGGATGACCCTTTTCCCCGGAAGGA
>Ga0209521_10004806_pt1 | contig 10731 bp, 9 predicted proteins | sample Rifsed19ft4_FD_184016 | JGI IMG/M metagenome (GOLD analysis project Ga0209521, IMG submission 184016) | Soil microbial communities from Rifle, Colorado, USA - sediment 19ft 4 (version 2) | ecosystem: Environmental > Terrestrial > Deep subsurface > Rock core/Sediment | place: Rifle, Colorado... | reverse complement strand
GGCCGTACCTGTGGGACGTCGACGGCAACCGGTACGTCGACTTCGTGCTCGGCTACGGGCCGCTCATCCTCGGGCACGCCCCGCCGCTGCTGCGTCGAGCGCTCTCCCGACAGACGGGGCGAGGGCTCACGTTCGGGTCGCAGCACCGCCTCGAGGTCGAGGTCGCGGCGATCCTCGCCTCCACGGTGCCGGGCGCAGAGCGGACCATCCTCTCGACCACGGGCACGGAGGCGGCGATGGTCGCCGTGCGCGTCGCTCGCGCGCTCACCGGGCGGCGGCTCATCCTCAAGTTCGAGGGCCACTACCACGGCTGGTCCGACGCCCTTTTCGTGGCCACGGCATTCGACCCGGCGCGCTCGGGACCGGCCGACCGCCCGGCGGCGGTGCCGGGGACCGACGGCCTCGCTCGCGGGGCGATCGACGACGTGATCGTCGCGACGTGGAACGACCTGCCGGGAGTGCGCGCGCTCTTCGCCGAGCGCGGGCCGGAGATCGCGGCGGTCATCGCCGAGCCGCTGCTCGTCAACGGGGGAGTGATCCCGCCCGAGGCCGGTTTCCTCGAGGCGCTCCGCCAGCTGACCCGGGCGCGCGGCGCCGTGCTCATCTTCGACGAGGTGATCACGGGGTTCCGGCTTGCCCTCGGCGGTGCACAGCAGTACTACGGCGTGACGGCCGACCTGGCAGTGTTCGCCAAGGCGATGGCCGGCGGGGTGTCGATGAGCGCGGTGACCGGCTCGCGCGAGGTGCTCGACCCGGTGGCCGCGGGACGGCCGGCCCATCTTGGGACGTTCAACGGGAACCCGCTCGCCGCCGCCGCGGCCGTGGCGACGTTGCGCCACCTGGCCGAAGGGGCGGAGCAGATCTACCCCCGCCTGCACGCCCTCGGCGAGCGCCTGGCTGACGGCCTCCGCTCGGCCGCTCCGGCGCTCACGGTCCGCCAGGTCGGCCCGATCGTCAACACGGCCATCGGGGAGCCGGCCATCGTCCGGAACGTGCGCGATCGTGCGTCGGCAGATGTCGAGGCCCATGCGCGATTCGTCGAGGCGCTCCTCCGCCACGGCGTGCACACCACGCCGCGGGGCCTGTGGTACCTCTCCACGGCTCACGGCGAGGAGGAGGTCGATCTGGCCGTCGCCGCGGCGCGGGCAGCCATCGCAGAGGGCACCTGATCGCGGCCGGCCAGCGAAGAGGGACCTGATCGCGGCCGCGGTGCGGCGCTAGCATGGCGCCGATGGAGGCTCCCGGAGGCGCCACGGTCAGCGACGACTGGTCGTACCGTGGCTTCCCGGCGCTCGTCCTTGAGAACTCCCGCCTGCGCGTGACCGTCCTCCCGGGCCACGGCGCCAAGGTCCTCGAGTTCAGCTCCAAGCGGGCGGGTCGGGACCTCCTCTACCACCACCCGCGCTTCGACGTCCGGCCGCCTGTCTTCGGCGCCAACGCGGACGACTGGTGGATCGGTGGCATCGACGAGATCGCCCCGACCGGCCATCCCTGCGTGATCGACGGGGAGCAACTGCCCTTCCTTGGGGAGTTCTGGTCGCAGCCCTGGCGCCACACCATCGACGATCGCGGGCCGGACCGGGCAGTCGTGCACCTGTGGGCGCAGGGCGTCATCACCCCGCTGCGCATCGACCGCTGGCTGGAGCTGTCGCCCGACTCGCCGGTGCTGACCGCGCGCCACCGGCTGAGCAACGTCGGGACGGAGCCGTTCGACTTCATGTGGGGCATCCACCCCGGGATCGCCGTCTGGCCGGGGAGCCGCATCGACGTCCCGGCCCGGCGGGGCGTCTACGCCGAGGGGCACGCCAGCCTCGGCGTCGACGCGGGCACGACGTTCGACTGGCCACAGCTGCCCGCTCAGGGCGGCCCCATCGACCTCGGCGTCGCCCGTTCTCCGGTGCCGCCGACCTGGGAGCTCGTCTACGCGACCGAGCTGGATGAGGGCTGGCTGGCGGTCACCGATCCGGACGGCGGCAGCGGGATCGCCATCGCGTTCGACCCGGCCATCCTCCCGGTCGTCTGGCAGTGGGGCGTGTGGGGCGGCTGGCGGGGCCTCTACACAGTGGCCGTGGAGCCGTGGACGGCCTGGCCGGCCCGGCTCGATCAGGTCATCGAGGCCGGTCGTCAGCGGACGATCGAGCCCGGCGCCACGCTCGAGACCGAGCTGCGCTACGTGGCCTACGAGGGCCTGACATCCGTGACGTCGGTGGACCGGTCCGGCCGCGTGTCCGGCCGAGCGAAGGAGTGACCATGGGCAGGCTGGACGACAAGGTCGCGATCGTGACCGGGGCGGCGCGCGGCATCGGCAAGGCGATCGCGGCTCGCTTCGCGGCCGAGGGCGCGGTCGTGGTCGGCGTCGACGTGCTGGCCGAGCGCGGGCACGAGACGTTCACCGGGCTGGCGCGCGGCGGCGCGCGCGTCGATTTCCTGGTCGGCGACGTGACCGACGAGGCGCGCGTGGCGGAGATCGTGGCCGAGGTCGAGCGCGACCGCGGGCGCATCGACGTGCTCGTCAACAACGCGGCTATCCAGGTCGAAGGCCGGCTGCACGAGCAGACCGTGGAGGCGTTCCACCGGGTCGTCGACGTGAACCTCCTGGGAACGTTCCTCTTCTCGCGAGCCGTGCTGCCGGCGATGCTCCGCCAGCGCTCCGGCGTGATCATCAACCTCTCGTCCGTCCTCGGGCTGGTCGGCGACCCGGTCCTCCCCGTGTACTCCGCCACCAAGGCGGGGATCCTCGGTCTGACCCGTTCCGTGGCCGTGGCCTACGCCCGGGACGGGATCCGCTGCGTGGCCATCTGCCCCGGCGACATCGACACCGAGCTCAACGACCAGTACTTCAACTCCCAGCCGGACCCCGTCGCTTTCCGCGCGAAGGTGGCGCGCGAGTACCCCACGAAACGCATCGGGACGACCGACGAGATCGCCGGCGTGGCCGTCTTCCTGGCGTCGGACGACGCCTCGTTCGTGAACGGCACCCACGTCCTCGCGGACGGCGGCGTGCTCTCGCGCGTGTACGAGCTCGAGACATGAAGGTCGTCGACCTGCGCGGCACGCCCGTCACGGTGCCCGCCGAGGCGCCGTGGCGCTGGAGCATGGGCGTCGAGACGGGCACGACGCGGACGATCATCGAGCTCACGACCGACGAGGGGATCGTGGGCATCGGGGAGACGTACGGCGGCGCGGCAACGCTGCTCGCCCTCGAGACCGCCAAACCGTTCGTCCTCGGCCTCGACCCGCTCGAAACCGGCGTCCTCCAGCACCGCCTCGGCGTGTTCTCGATCGGCTACGAGACGAGCGTCCCGCCGGTCGTGCGCGCGGGCATCGAGATGGCCTGCCTGGACGCCGCGGGGAAGGCGCTCGGCCGGCCGGTCGCGTCGCTGCTGGGGGGCGCGCTGCGCGAACGCGTCGAGGTGGCGGCCTACCTCTTCTACCGCTATCCCTCAGGCGACGGCAGGGCGGCCGCGGTCGACTCTGCGGCGCGGATCGTCGAGCGGGCGCAGGAGCTCGTGGAACGGCACGGCCTGCGCGTGCTCAAGCTGAAGGGCGGCGTCTTCCCGCCCGAGGAAGAGCTCGTCGCCCTGCGTTCCCTGCGCGCGGCGTTCCCGGATGCGCCGCTGGTGTGGGATCCCAACGCAGCCTGGTCGGTGGAGACGACCATCCGGATCGGGCGCCGCCTGCTGGCCGAGGGGCTGACCCTCCAGTACCTCGAGGATCCGTGCTCCTGGCTGGAGGGCATGAGCCGGGCCCGCCGGGCCGTAGAGATCCCATTCGCCACGAACATGTGCCTCGTCAATCCGGAGCAGCTCGCCCCGGGGATCCGCCTGCGGGCCGTGGACGTGATCCTGGCCGACCTCCACTTCTGGGGCGGCTTCCGGGCCAACCAGCGATTGGCCGCCGTGTGCGAGGCGTTCCAGCTCGGCCTGGGCATGCACAGCGACCGCGAGCTGGGCGTCTCGACCGCGGCGATGGTCCACCTCGCGGCCGCGCTGCCGAACCTCGGCTACGCCATCGACAGCCACTACCACGACCAGGTCGACGACGTCATCACCGAGGCGTGGCGTTACGAGGACGGGCACTTCCGCGTCCCGCAGGGGCCCGGCCTGGGCGTGGCGCTCGACCCCGACAAGGTCGCCTTCTACCACCGCGCGTTCGAGGCGCAGCCCGAGGTCAACGAGTTCTACGACCCGTGGCGCCCCGGGTGGGTGCCCGCCCTGCCGCTGTTCTAGGGGGCGCCCGAGCGGCCAGCGAGGCCAGGTCGGGACCCGGGATCGGGACCAGCCCAACCTTCCGCTGTATCGCCTGGGCTGCTCAGCGGCGCACGAAGGACATGGCCAAGGTACGCGGGAGCGCGGCTTATCGGCTCCTCGATCGACTGGACTGCTCATTCGTCGCCGCGAACGCCACAAGGACGTCTGGCGGGGGCTCGACGAGGGCTTCGACGAACGACTGACGCTCGAGTGAACACTCCACGCAATCGCGGCACCGGCAGCCGCGTGTCGACGACGCTCCCCGGACGCTCGCGTGCCGTTTCCCGGACGCTCGCGTGCCGTTTCCCGGACGCTCGCGTGCCGTTTCCCGAAGCTCGCGTGCCGTTTCCCGAAGCTCGCGTGCTCGACGCCGCCTAGAGCACCTTTCCCGGGTTGAGGATGCCGAGCGGGTCGAGGGCGTCCTTGATGGCGCGCATGACGCGGACCGCCTCGGCGCCACGCTGGAGCTCGAGGAAGGCGCGCCGCGACGAGCCGATCCCGTGCTCCGCGGTCACGGTCCCGCCGAGGGCGATGGCGGCGCGGTAGAGGTCGGCGCTGGCCGCGGTCACCTTGCCGGCCGCCTCGGGGTCGCCGCGGGCGACCACGAAATTGGGGTGCAGGTTGCCGTCGCCGATGTGGCCGAAGACGCCGCAGGTGAGCTCGTGGCGGGCGGCGATCCGCTCGATCTCCGCGAGCATCTCGGTGACGCGGCTGCGCGGCACGCCGACGTCCTCCATGCGCACTTCCCCGAGCCGCTCGAGCGCGTGGAAGGCCATCCGCCGGGCCTGACGGAGCCAGTCGGCCTCGGTCGGGTCGGCCGAGCGAACCAGGCTCGTGGACCCGGCCGCCTGGCAGACCTGCTCGGCCGCGTCCAGCTCGGCCGCCGCAGCGGCGCCCGGGAGGTCCGACTCGATGAGGAGCATGGCAGCCGCCTCACGGTCGAGCCCGAGGTGCTGCCAGTCGTCGACTGCGGCGATGGTGAAGCGGTCCATGAGCTCGAGCGTGCACGGCTGGACGCCCCGCGTGACCAGCCCGGAGACCGCGTTCCCGGCCGCCGCGACCGAGCCGAAGAAGGCCAGAAGGGTCGACTTGGGCGGCGGCGCCGGGCGCAGGCGGAGGGTCGCCTCGGTGATGAGGCCGAGCGTCCCCTGCGACCCGACGAAGAGGCGGGTCAGGTCGTAGCCGGCGACGTCCTTGACGGTCTTGCCGCCCGTGCGCATGAGCGAGCCGTCGGCCAGGACGACCTCGAGGCCGAGCACCGAGTCACGGGTCACGCCGTACTTCACGCAGCACAGCCCGCCCGCGTTCGTGCCCAGGTTGCCGCCGATGGTGCAGGTCTCGTAGCTCGCCGGGTCGGGCGGGTAGAAGAGGCCTTCCGCGTCGACGGCGGCCTTGAGCGCGGCGTTGACGATGCCCGGCTGGGTGACCACGGCGAGGTTGTCACGGTCGATCTCAAGGATGCGATCCATCCGGGCGAACGAGACGACCAGCCCGCCGTCCACCGCGTTGGCGCCCCCGGAGAGGCCCGTCCCGGCGCCCCGTGGAACGAGCGGGACGCGGTGCTCCGCCGCGAGGCGCACGATCTCCTGGACCTCGGAGGTGGAAGTGGGGACAGCGACGGCGAGCGGCATCCCGGCGGCGAGATAGGGCGTCTCGTCCCGGCGGTGCGATTCGAGGTCGACCGGGTCGTCGAGCACGCGCAGCTCGGGCAGGCGAGAACGCAGCGCGTCGAGGAAGGGCACGGGAGTAGTCTAGGGTGAGGGACCCTGCTCACGAAGGGAGGAGGAGCGGTGGCGACGTTGCCGGCGAGAGTGCGAGCCACCGATCGGAGGGGTGTGGCCGCCCAGCCCGACCTCGGACGCGCCGGCGACGTATGCCAACGGTGCATACCCGCCGCCGCTTGCCTGGGCGATCGGTGGCCCGTGGCTGGGATTCCGTCGCCTTCGACATCTTTTCGAGCGTGAAAGTGGCTCGCACGATGCACCGTTCGAATATCGGGATCTCCGGCACGCCCCCGCATGGCACGCCCCCGAGAGGACAGCCGGCCCAGTCGGCGGCCGCCCACGACCTATCGGGCTCCTCCGAGCTGTACGAGCGGGCACGGCGGGTCATCCCCGGCGGGGTGACCTCGATCTCGCGGGCCGGGGGACTGCCTCACCCGGTGTACTTCGAGCGGGGGGAGGGGCCGTACCTGTGGGACGTCGACGGCAACCGCTACGTCGACTTCGTGCTCGGCTACGGGCCGCTCATCTTCGGCCACGCCCCGGAGCTGATCGCCCAGGCCGTCACCCGCCAGGTCGCCCGGGGCACCATGTTCGGGGCGCAGCACCGCCTGGAGGTCGAGGCCGCCGAACGGATCGCTTCGGTCGTGCCGGGCGCCGAGCAGGTGATCCTCTCGGGCTCGGGCACCGAGGCGGCGATGATCGCCCTCCGGGTGGCGCGGGCGGTCACCGGCCGCCCGCTGATCCTCAAGTTCGAGGGCCACTACCACGGCTGGTCGGACAGCGCCTTCGTGAGCGTCGCCTACCGCGGTGCCTCCGCCGGGACCGCCGAGCGCCCGACCAGCGTCTCAGGGACCGCGGGCCTGCCCGAGGGCGCCACCGCCGGTGTGCTCGTCGCCCCGTGGAACGACGTCGCGACCCTCCGTGCCCTCTTCGCGGAGCACGGGAAGCGTATCGCCGCGGTCATCGCCGAGCCGCTCATGGTGAACGGCGGCGTCATCCCGCCCGTGCCCGGCTTCCTCGAGGAGCTGCGTCGCATCGCCAGCGAGCACGGCAGCCTGCTCATCTTCGATGAGATCATCACCGGCTTCCGCCTCGCCCTCGGCGGTGCGCAGGAGCACTACGGCGTGCGGGCCGACCTGGCCGTCTTCGCCAAGGCGATCGCGGGCGGCGTGGCCATGAGCGCGGTGACCGGGCCACGCGCGATCCTCGAGGCGGTGGGCGAGGGGAGACCCGCGCACCACGGGACGTTCAACGGCAATCCCCTGGCCTGCGCGGCCGCGATCGCCACGATCGGCTACCTGGCCGAGCATCGAGCCACGGTCTACCCGCACCTCCACGGCCTCATGGCCCGCCTGGCCGACGGGCTCCGCCGGGCCGCGCCGGGCCTGACGGTCCGTCATTCGGGGCCCGTGCTCCACACGTCGATCGGCGAGCCGGCCGATGCCCGGAACGCACGCGACCGCGCCTCGGGCGACCCGGCCGCCCATGCCCGCTTCGTCCAGGGCTTGCTGGCGGGCGGCGTCCACACCGCCCCGCGCGGGCTGTGGTACGTGTCGACGGCGCACGCCGAGGAGCACGTCGACCTGGCCATCGCAGCCGCCGGCGAGGCGATGGCCGCACTCGGCTGATCGCCTGACGATGACCGACCCGGTCGAACCGGCCGAGGCGCCCCAGAGCACGGCAGAGCCCGCACCCCCCGAGGGCCCGGCAGGTCCGGGAGAGCTCGCCACGGCCTCGGCCGAGCTGGCACCTGCCGCCGAGTCGGCGGCACCCCCCGCCCCGGCATCACCGCCGTCGGTGGCCGCCATCGTCCGTTCGGCGCTCGATGCCCTCGTCGCGGCCGGATCGGAGCTGCGCGTCCTGTCGAGCGCGGTCGTCCTCTTCGGGGCCGCGGTTGTCGGGGTGCCCATCGGGTCGCTGTTCCTCTATGTCGGCCTCCTGGATCGGGGGACCGTGACTGTCGAGGAATTGCCGGCCGAGATCGCGCTGGCCATTCTCGTGGCCGGGGTCGTAGGGGTCGTGGCACTCCTCATCCTGTTGGTGCAGATCCCCCTCCTGATCATCGCCGCGGTCGGCGGGCGGTTGGCCGGTCTGCCGCTCACGTTGCGCCAGTCGCTCCGACGCGCGCGGCAGGTCTTCCTGCGCGGGGTGGGAGCGACCTTCCTGGTCGGTCTCGCCACCGGGATCCCCGCCGTCCTCGCCCAGGAGCTCCTCATGGCCGTTCTCGGTCCGACTCAGCTGGCCCTGGGCCTCACCCTGCTCGCCGGTGGGGCGTTCGGCGCGCCATGGGTCTACGTGCTCCCAGGCATAGTCCTCGGCGGGGTCGATACGGGCGAGGCCATGCGCCGTTCTTGGCGCCTCGCGCGATTCCGCTGGCGCCTCGCGCTGACCATCGCACTGCTCGCGGTAGTGGGCCAGTTCATCGTCCTGGCGGCAGCAGAGGCGATGCTCGGGATCCTGGTCACGCTCGGAGGGTTCGCGGGGCAGGGCCTCGACGTCCCGCCCTCGGCCGGACCTGTCGTGGTCCTCGTGATCCTGGTCGTCGGTGGGATCGTGGGCGCCAGCATCGTCTTCGGCATCCAGCTCGTGCAGTTCGCGCCTCAGGCGAGCGGCTTCTACGCCCTGACTCACTACGCCGCCGGACTGGACGCTGCCCGCGAAGGTTCGCCGGAGCCGCTGTTCCACCGCGCGGCGCTCTTGTTCTACGGCGCGGGCGTCGTGGCGGGCCTCATCCTCCTGGCGAACGCTCTGGGTCAGCTGCCCGGCTAGGACTCGCGCCGGCCTGGCTACTCCCAGCCGAGCTCGTGGAGGCGGCGGTCGTCGATGCCGAGGTGGTGGGCGAGCTCGTGGACGACCGTCCGAGTGACCTCGTCGGCCAGCTCGTCAGGATCGGGGAAGTCCTCCTCCAGGGGGAGGCGGAAGAGGGTGATCTTGTTGGCCACCGGCGACCAGTCGGCGGCGTACTCGACGAGCGGGACGCCCTCGTAGAGGCCGTACAGCGTGTCGTCCGGGCGGAGGCCGTTCTCGCGCAGCTGCTGGCGGGTCGGCTCGTCGTCGATGACGATGGCGACGCGCTCGAGGAGCGCGGCGAAGGGCTCGGGGATGGCCGCCAGGGCGCGCTCGACCAGGTCCTCGAACGTGGACTGGTCGCTCGCGCCTGGGGCCGGGCGGCTCGGGCGTGGACGGCGGACCCATTCGCGGCGGCGCTTCCTCAAGGCTTCCTCACGGCGCAATCGTAGGCTGGCGGGCTGGCGTGCGAGGATGCAGCCGTGCCTGATCGAGCGACGCGTCTGTACCTCGCGCCGTTCCGCATCGACGTGACCGTCCGCGAGGGGGTGCCTCGCCTGGTCCCGGTGGCGAGGCTCGGGCGCGCGATCGGCGGGGCGGCGCTCGCGGCGGGCGCCCCGACGCCGGCGACGGTCGGGCTCGTGCTCACTGACGACGCTGAACTGGCGGGGTTGAACCGGCGCCACATGGGCCGGCGCGGCCCGACCGACGTCCTCTCGTTCCCGCTCCTACCGCCCGAGTCGTTCCGCGGGCCGAGCGCGGCGGACCGCCCTCCCGCTCGCGATGCCCGCCGGTCGATCGGCCCGAGAGCGCAGCCTCGTGAGGCCGGCCCGTTCCGCCTGCCGCCAGGCGTGCGGATCTCGCTCGGCGACGTCGCGGTCTCGGTCGAACGGGCCATCGCCCAGGCGGCCGAAGGGCGGGGAGGCCAGGACTCACAGACGGTCTGGGATGCCCGCGACGAGCTGCTCCTGCTCGTCATCCACGGCACACTCCATGTGTGCGGCTGGGACCATGCCGAGCCCGCCGAGGCGGAGGCGATGCGCGCCCTCGAGTGGACCGTCTTCGAAAGCGTCGACGTCACCGAGAACAAGGTCCTGCTCGATTCGCTTCGCCGTTCGCGGCAGGAGGCTCGAGAAGGCAGGAAGGTCCGGCTGCGGGATCACGCGTAAGCCGGGCGCCCGCGGCCGGAGCCTGATCGTCAGAGGGCCTCGAGCTCGATCCCTTCCTCAGTCGCGGCGCGGGCCAGGTCGCGGTCGAGGGTGGCCAGGGTCGCGTCCGTGTCGATGGCCAGCTGGAGGTAGAGCGCGTCGTACACGGTCAGCCCATGCCGCGCGGCAAGATCGACGGAATCGGCTAGACCAGCCAGCCCTCGGTCGGCGACATCGACTCCGAAATCTGCGAGTAGGGAGAGATAGGCCTGCGTCTTCGCGGCGTCGACGTGGTTACCGACGAGGAGCCCGTTGGCGACTTCGGCCCAGAAGTGCCCGGGCACGAGAGTCGTTCGCTGATCCGCCTGCCACCTGTCGAAGATGCCGATGCGTCGGGCTTCGCCCTGGATGAGCGCACCGACAGCAACCGAAGCGTCGACCACCACCGGCGGGCGGTCGACCACGAACGTCACGGCTCGCTATCCCGTTCGTGGGACTCGCGAAGGACTCGCATCAACTTGGTCGTCCGCGCCTCGCGATCCTCATGGACGATCGTGGCCGCATCCTTCTCGAAAGGTCCGTACTCACGTTGGACTCGACGGGCCAGCCGTCGCATCCGATCGAGCGCGGCGAGCTGGCGACGTTTCCTTGCCTCCGGATCGTGCTCCGCGAGGTCGGCCAGAGGCACAAGCCCGGCGATCGGCTGCCCGGCGCGCTCGATGACGATCCGCTCGCCGGAGGCGGCCTCGTCGAGGATCTGCCCGAAGCGCTTGCGCACCTCGATGGCGGAGTAGGTCCTCATCAAGCCGCCATCATAGCGTT
>Ga0209521_10004803_pt1 | contig 10735 bp, 10 predicted proteins | sample Rifsed19ft4_FD_184016 | JGI IMG/M metagenome (GOLD analysis project Ga0209521, IMG submission 184016) | Soil microbial communities from Rifle, Colorado, USA - sediment 19ft 4 (version 2) | ecosystem: Environmental > Terrestrial > Deep subsurface > Rock core/Sediment | place: Rifle, Colorado... | reverse complement strand
TTTATAATACTCAATTGCTCGCTCGTTATCTTCATCGGTGTATCTTTCAACTAATTCTCTTCCTCTAAGGTAGAATGCGTAAGCTTCGATATTATCTGTTGGTTCCGATTCGAGCAATAACTTTTCCTTTGGTACCAATTGAGCTTCCAGTTCATTTGCAATTCTTTCAGCAATTTCTGACTGAACCTTAAATATGTCATCCATTTTTCTATCGTAAGTTGCAGCCCATAAATGTTCGTCATTGTTTGCATTAATTAGCTGTCCTGTTATTCTTACTTTTTCACCAATTATTCTTACACTCCCCTCAAGTATTGTTCCCGCACCAAGTTCCTTAGCAATTTCCTTTAGACTCAGATCAGTATTCTTATATTTCATTACCGATGTTCTGGAAATTACTTTAAGGTCGGAAATTTTTGAAAGATTTGTTAGAATATCCTCTGTGATTCCATTACTGAAATATTCGTCTTCTTTCGAATCGCTCATATTTAAAAAAGGGAGAACAGCGACCACTTTTGCGTTATATGGCAGTATTCTAACAGGATCTTTGGCAAATAAAAGATATGCTGTAAAAACTGCACTCAAAAAGATGATGGAATGAAAAACTATTTCGCGCTTTTTAATCTTTTGTTTACCTTCTTTTCCGTGGTACCAGACTAATACAGCTACAGAAAAAAAACCAAAGATAATAATTATGAGAAGGGAGTCAAAAATGTTGGGGGAAAATTGATATCTTAAACTAAATAAATTAAGTAAACCAATAACAGTGATACACGAGCTTAAGTATATAGCAAACCATTTGCGGATTTTACGTTCCTTGATCTCCTGATAAAAATTTTTCATTTGCTTAAGAATAGCGATTTTCTTTGGCAGTAAATTACAAAATAATTTTGTTTACAAAATTCAGATTCCGTAAATTTTCCCTGAAAAAAGTTATGGTGGAAAGATTTTTGTTAACGTTTTTTACCTGCGGATAGAAAAGGTACAAAATATTTTTTGAAATTTTATATACCTGGCAAATTCATTATGTCAGCTAATTTATACGTTTTACTTTATTCTGTCTTATTTCCCAACGCTCTCAAAGTCTCAATTCTTTCATCAAGCATCTTGATCTTTTCATCTAATTCTTTCATGCGGGCATCGATCTCATCTTCGTATTCGGCTTTTTCCCAGTAGCCTCTCTCTTCAAAATAGCTTTTGAAAAGCCAGTTATGCTTAAGCGCTTCCATATTTTCTGCAAGACTGGATGCGGCAAGCCGTGCGTCGTAAGTAGTTTTTTCAATATTTCTTAAGGCGCTTGCAAAAGTAGAATCAAACTCAGAACCTTCCACAAGCATTGAACCGAGTGCACCTTTCCCCTGCTTAATTCCAACTATAATCGTATCAAGATCAATAACAACGGAATTAACATTGTTCAGCACAGTCTTAACGCCCAAACCAAGCTCATTAAATAAATCTGTAAGCTCCCTTACTTCTGCAGTTATATTCTCAAGGCTCTTATCGGCTCTCTTTGTTAATTGTGTGGCGTCTTTGTAGAGCTCTTCATCCACAAGGAGTTTGCCTATCGAACCTTCACCCCTATTTACCCTTTCAACAATATCGGAAAGGCTTTTAGTAAGGTCCTTTGTATAACGCATAATACCCTGCGTCTCCTCAATAACCTGTGCAAAACCCACAGGTTCTTTAGTTTGAATAACTCCTCCATCTTTTACTTGTTCGGCAGAGCTTGTTCCTATCTGTATTACAACAACTTTATTTCCAACCAGGCCTTCAGTTTCAATTGATGCATGGGTATCGGTTTTAATAAAACGGGCAACATCCTCTTTTATATCCATAATAACTTCAACACGACCTGTTGTATCATTAACAATAGTAATATCAGTAACAGTCCCGACATCAATTCCGCTTAATCTTACAGTAGCGCCGTTTTTCAATCCCTGGATGTCATGAAAATAAGCCCGTACTTTAAAAGTCGAACTGAAGAGAGCGTCTTTATCTCCAAGCATAAAGATTGAAATTGCAAGAATTGTTAGTCCAAGAAAAATAAAAATACCGATTTTAACTGTAGAATATTTTTTTGCCATTATATTTCTCCTGCTTCTGCGTCAACAAGTTCACTGCTGAAAAAATTTTTTAAGAATGGGTCATCTGCTTTTTCAAGTCCCTTAATTTCGCCTTCGTAACATATTTTACCGGCTCTTAAAACTATCGAGGTATCCGCTACTATCTTCGCACATATGAGATCGTGAGTCACAACAATAGCTGTTATGTTAAGATCTTTCTGAAGCTCGACTATCAGCTGGCTGATTTCTTTTGATGTAATTGGATCAAGCCCGGTTGTCGGTTCATCATATAAAATAAGTTCCGGCTCTGTAATTATTGTTCTTGCAAGTCCTACTCTTTTCTTCATACCTCCCGAAAGTTCGGCAGGCTTTTTATCAATAGCTTTTGAAAGACCAACTTTCTCAAGAACATCTTTAACTTTTGCTTCTCTCTCTTTTGCTGAAAAATTAAAGTTACGGGTAAGCGGGAACTCAAGGTTTTCTCTCACAGTCATTGAATCATAAAGTGCAGATCCCTGGAAAAGAAAACCCGTTCTCTTTCGCAGCTCATTCATTTCCTTAATCGGGATATGTACAACACTCTTGTTATTAATAAGAATATCTCCGTTGTCCGGTTCAAGGAGTCCGACCATGCACTTAAGCAAAACACTTTTACCCGTTCCGCTTCTGCCGAAGACAACAAAATTTTCTCCTTCATCAACATTGAAAGAAATATTATTAAGGACAACATGATCGCCAAAAGATTTGGAAAGATTTTTAACTTCAACCATCAGCCTGGCCATATCCACACCGTAATTTTAACAAGAACAGTATCGGTAAGTAAAATTAATAGTGAAGCCATAACAACTGAGCTTGTTGATGCTTTCCCGACTCCGACCGTTCCATTTTCAGCAGTGTAACCCTTAAAAGCGCCTACTGCTCCAACAATAAACCCAAAGATAAATGTTTTCAGGATTCCGGGAATCAGATCGGAGAATTCAAGTGATTTAAATACAGCATTTATATATAACTGGAAACTGCTTGATTCAGATAACGCAACTGCAAGGTAGCCGCCAAGTATTGCAAGGAAGTTCACATATAAAGTAAGTATTGGAAGAATAAGAGTGCAGGCAAGTATTCTTGTAACAACGAGATATTTATATGGATTAATTGCAGATACTTCCATTGCATCGATCTGTTCTGTTACACGCATAGAGCCAAGCTCTGCACCAATTCCCGAACTGACTCTTCCGGCAAAAATTAAAGCTGTAATAACCGGTCCCAATTCTCTCACAACAGAAAGAGCAACCATTCCGGGTAAGAAAGACTCTGCCCCAAATCTTTTCATAACCGGCTGGCTTTGCATTGCAATTACTAATCCTATTATAAAGCCGGTAACAGTAACAATCGGCATAGTTTTAATGCCGAGCTCATCCATATGCTTTTTTACTTCACCAAATTCATAAGGCGGAAGAAATACATCTTTAAAAAATCTTAGAGAGAAAGCGGAAAGCCCCGCAATAGTTGTAAAAAACTGAGTTAATGAACTGCTGAATGCTACAGGATTGTCTTTATCTTTAATCAATGAGTCCACTTTAAACGTTGATTTTATCTGAACAAAAAAATACTAAAAAAAGCTGCTCAAAAAAAGATATATGAGTTCAAGAGTAAGAGCAAGTTCAGGAATTAATCCGCTTGTTTACATAAAAGCATTCACATAATGTTCAACAATAGGTTTTTGTTTTCCTCTCAACAAAACTGTAATTACATCGAACCTGCAGTCAATCTCTTTGATTTCTTTATCATATAAATAAAGCTCAGCCATTCTCTTAATCTGCTTGATTTTATTCTTAGTAATAGCATAAACAGGATCGCCAAATTCAAGATTCTTTCTCGACTTCACTTCAATAAAAACTGTAAAGTTTGTTTCGGGATCCATTGCAATAATATCAATTTCGCCTTTGCCGAACCTGTAGTTGCGCTCGATTATTTTATAACCTTTTTCCTCAAGCAATTCGACTGCAATTTCTTCACCTTCATCACCAAATTGTTTTGTGTTTATAGTCATTTTATAATGCCACCCTTCGACTATGCTCAGGGTGACTTATAGATTAGAAAGTATCGTCATACTGAGCGAAGACGAAGTATGACAGAATTTTAATATTTCTTATTTTTATAATTAGTTACATTTTTACATTAAGCCAAATCATGCAGCAAGTCAAAATTTTCACTAATTAAAGCTTCCTTCTTTTTTCTGCTCCAACCTTTAATTTTTCTTTCAGCGGCTATTGCATCATTAATATCTGAGAACTGTTGAGAGTAAACTAATTTAACGGGCAACCTTGTTGAAGTATAACCATCATATCTCTTAAAATTGTGCTCTTGAATTCTTCGTTCCAGATTCGTTGTGCATCCTGTATAATAACTTCCATCTGAACACTTTAAAATGTAAATCCAGCTTTGTTTCAAAATTTAACCCATTTTAGTCACTCTTCGACTTCGCTCAGAGTGACATCATTTAATCAATTAGTTCTTCCTGAAATTCTAATTCAGTTTGTTCAATAAGAATTTTTGAGAGAAAAGTTTTCCTGTGAAGTACACACGGACCATAAACTTTTATCGCTTCAATATGCTCACGAGTTGCATAACCTTTATTGCTCGACCAATTGTATTGCGGAAACTTTTTACAAAGTCTTTTCATTATTCTGTCCCGCGTAACTTTAGCAATAATCGAGGCTGCCCCGATAGAAAAAGATTTTGCATCTCCATCAATTATAGGAAGAGCAGGAATATTTCCTCCGAATATTTTATTCCCATCAACTAAAATAAGATCCGGCCTGATTTTCAATCTTTTTATTGCAGTGGACATTGCAAGCAATGAAGCCTGCAAAATATTTATGCGGTCTATTTCACCATGAGAGACTGCTGCAACGGAATATGTTAAAGCTTTATTTAAAATCTTTGGAAGCAACTCTTCCCTTTCTTCTTCCGTGAGAAGCTTTGAATCTTTTACTCCTCTTATTCTTGTATTCTCAGGAAAGATTACTGAGGCTGCAACTACGGGACCGGCTAAAGGACCTCTCCCCGCCTCATCTGTACCGGCTATTAATTTTATATGTTCTTTTAGAAAGGATCTGTCGAATGAATTCATTTTCCTAAAAAGATTGCTGTAAGCCCAATTACCATATTTAATTTTAAAAGATTACTTAACTTATTCAAATTTTTGTTTGAATCATCATCAAATAAGGATTTAATTATATACACAAGCAAAGGGTTTACAAATATCATAACAACAAGAAAATATTCAATCTTATATAATTCCTGTATAAAAGGAAACACGGTTAAAATAATTAAAACAATCGTAATAAAAACAATAAGAGTTTTTGCTTTCTTAAAACCATGAACAGCCGGATAAGAATTTATTCCCTGCTGTTTATCCCCTTCGATATCTTCCATATCTTTTACGATCTCTCTTATGAAATTTATCAGGAAAGCAAACAGGGCGGGAATCATTGCAGCTTCAACATTATTAACAGCAATGCCTCCATAAATAAAAGCGAAGCCTGTAAGAAAAGCTACAACAAAATTCCCGAGCAAAGGAATTCTCTTAATTCTATATGAATAGAGAAATAAAAGAGCTGCAGCAAAAAAAACTTCGAGCAAAGCAAGAAGACTTATGAAAACTGAAAACAGCAGAGCAATACCAGTCAGGAAAATATAAAAGTTTAAAGCTTCTTTTAAAGTTAATTCCCCTTTGGGAAGTACTCTATGCGGACGGTTTACTTTGTCAATTTCAATATCGAAATAGTCGTTAATAACATTTCCTGCCGAAGCAGTAAGTGCACCTGATAATCCCGCAAGAATTATTTTTAATACGGAATAATCTCCGTATATACTTATAATACAGGCAACTGAAATAACTAAAAATGTGATAAGTGCGTTAACGGGGCGTGATATCCTAAGGTATGTAATTATCTTTTTGTAGAATAACATGAATCTGCCGATAAATCTTTTACCCAAATTTATATCATTTATATTACTAACCCAATTCTTTCGCGAACAAGGTCAGTTTGAATGGGCTGTAAATACCAAATCATAATCATTATAATCTTAAAACTAAAAGAGGTAATTTTATATTAGTTAACTTTTTTTTATTGATGAAAGGAACGGAAATGAAAAGGTTTCAATATATCATCATCTTAATTATTTTTTTAGCAAGTATATCCAAAGCACAATCTATAGAAAGTGGAATAGGTGTTAGTTTAAATACGCCCGCAGGAAACTTCTCAAATGTTGTGGGAACAGGTTACGGCGGAGCTTTTATGGCAAAGTTGGGCTTGCCTCTTATAGACGTTACGGGTTCTGTTGAATACATAAATTTTTCAGAGAAAGATGTTGCTAATCTTAAATACAGCTCTTATATGTGGAGTATAAATGCCGGTGCAAGAATTAGTGTTTTCCCTTTTATTTCGGCAGGCGCAGAGATTGGAAATTATTGGATAACTGTAACAGCCGATAATGGAACAGTTAAAGGTGATAACACAGAAAATAAGGTTGCATTTACACCACTTATCGCATCTAAAATCGGTATGTTTGAAGCATCACTTCGCTATTCTTTAATTAGTGATGCAAGCTTTTTTTCAATAAGAGCAGGGATTTATTTTTGATATGAGTTAACCTTCGAGGTTAGCAAACCATTTCGCTGTTTTAACCTCGAAGGTTTCGGTTTATTTAATCATCAACATCTTTCTTGTTGAAATGTAATTCCCGGCAGTGAGCCTGTAGATATACATTCCGCTTGCAAGTGCAGAACCATTAAACCTGGTTTCATAATATCCTGCTTCTCTGTTTTCATTTATAAGTGTAGCCACTTCACTTCCAAGAATATCATAAATCTTTAACGATACGTGACTGCTGACCGGCAACTGCCAACTGATTTTAGTGCTTGGATTGAAAGGGTTAGGGTAATTCTGCATTAATTGAAAAGTAACGGAAATTTCTTCATTAGTAGTAACATCTGTTGGAGTGAAATCAGCTTTATAAACTATTCCATCACTAAAGGTTGAAACAAAAAGATCACCATTTGTATTGAAGCACAAACCGGTTGGAAAATTAACAGGATAAGCAATTGTGTCAATAACTCCATTATTTATTTTAAAAACACCGCCGGTAGAAGGCCGAAATCCATTATTGAAAAGTCCAAATTGAAGGAAAACAATTTTATTATCCCGGGGATCAACAGCAATATCAGTAACAGTCGTCAAGCTACCCTGAAAAGAAGAAGAATTTCCTGAAAGATCAACTTCGTATATTTTGGCGCCACCTGCAGGAAATGGAAACCCTGTTAAACTTCCCACATAAAAATTTTCCCCTGTGTATGCTATTCCTGTCGGCACTATATTACCCCATTGCGCAAATATACTTAGGTTCCCTGTTGTCCTTTCCCTTCGGACAATGCCGTTAAGACCTGAATCAACTATAAACCAGTCGTTATCAGGTCCGATTATTATTCTATAAGGGTTTGTAGTAGAAGCTCCCTGGTTTAATGAGAATTCACCAATATTATAATAAGTTTCTATGTCATTAATTCCCAAAGGCGTATCACCGGGAGTAAAACCGGAAGTATCAACTACAAGAATAGATTCTGATAAAGAATCTGAGCCTTCACCCTGAACTATTAATAATTTACCATCTATATCAAAATAAACATGCTCAGCTCCTATTGGCAAACCGTTTAAAATTGCAGAAGGAAGCCCAACTAAAAAGGGATGTACCTGACCATCAGGAGTAATGATTGAAACCTGACTGTTATGATTGCCGGTTCCCTGTTCTCCAATCCAAACCCATTCTCTATCATCAATTGTAAGCCCAATAGGATTAACTAATCCTGAAGCATATTGAATTAGCAATTTCTCTACATCTGTAGAAGGATCTTTCCAAACATTTACTACTCCAGTAGCAAAAACATTGCCTCCGGAATAGACTATATAAGGCAAATGTATGCTGTCCTGATTATATGTTCCATCTAAAATTGTGCTGTCAGCCCACTCAACGAGAACATTTGGAAACCTTCCGGTTATAGTTCCATTAGCTAATCCAGTAAAGAACATGTCTCCATAAGGAGAAGAATAGCCCTGAACACTAAAACCACTATCATCATAAGTTCCGGTCATAATAGCAGGAGCAGGATTTGTGACTCCAAAAACAACTCCATCCAAATCCCATATCATTTGAATTGAACTGGTGCTTTCATCAATATCTATGGTAATAAATGCCGAATCAGATATATTAGCTGTATAGTTGATTCTTATTCCCCGATAGAACCCTTCTAAATCCGGTGCATTGAATTGAGCAAAAACCGGAAATGCAGCTGCAAGAATCAGAAGCAATACTCTTTTCATAGAACCTCCTTTAATATTAAAATAATTAATAATATCACCGCATAGCCTGCCTTGGCGGCAGACAGGCGGGATTTTCCCGATTGATTGGGGACAGGCACTTCGTTTAACATTCGACATAAGAACCTCCTATTTCATCCAAATAATTAGGATGGCTTTAATTGTTTAATAACACACTATTGCTTTATATCTATACTATTTGCAAATTCTCCGAGAATATTGAAAACAAAATTTATTTGCCTGCTTTTATTTTATCGGCTTTATGCTTTTTAACGTGAATGAAAAAACTATAATAACCAGAATTGCTCACGGTGATTCCGAAGCCGAGAATTATTTATTCTCCAGCTTCAAAGAGAGAATTCAATTAATGTTTCGGGTTCGTTCAAGAGGAAATATTCCAAAACAGGATCAGCAAGATATAATCAGTGAAATTCAGCATGCTATTCTGTTAAATCTTCGTAAAGGAGGATTCGATCCCGAAAGAGGAAAACCACTTGAAGCTTATATAGCAGGAATTGCCAGTAATATTGTTGGTCAATATTTCAGAAAATTGAAAAGAGAAAAAACTACAGTAGATATTGATTTACAACATCACATTGAAAATCCTGGAAATATTTTATCAGACCTGATTGATGAAGAGCGGCGGGAAAAACTAAGAAACTATCTGCAAAGATTAAAGCAAGAGTATAAAGAAGTTTTAGTATTAAGAGTATATGAGAACAAATCTATTGACGAAATAGCAAAGCAATTAAATTTAGATCGGCGCAGAGTAAGCGAACGAATTAATTATGCTTTTAAATTACTCCTAAAAGAATGTAAAAAAGATAATTATTTTCAATAATTTGGTTCATCCTGGCACTTGTTCCAGTATTATTTCTTCCCCTCCACAAATTTATCTTTTACCTAACTCTACCCTTATTCGGGTTAGTTTTATTCATTTCTTATCTAATAACTAATCTTAAATCCAAAATTATGAATTTATTGTTTATCGGTATCTGGATTCTTTTATCAGTATCGACCCTAAACTTAACCGCTGAAACTAATTGGGTAACCCGTGGTGCCCAAACAGCCAAAAATGTGCATAATTACATGATTGAGAATCAGGGAATGCTGACGGGATACAAATCGATCGTGTTCTATGACACCAAAGATGATTCTAACTTACCCTGGAGTCCATCGGAAGTATTGAAAGTAGTTCTATCCGACCAGAACTATTTCCGGGTTTTCTGGAATGGAAGGTTGCAAGCTAAATATGTGAGTTATAATCTGACTACTACCGAACAAAGGGAATTAGGATTAAAAGCCAGAACTTTTTTGGGTTACTAATAACATGGATAGTGTTACAATTAACGATATTTATGCCTAAAAAGAGAGCCCTCATAACAGGAATAACTGGGCAAGACGGGTCATATCTTGCAGAGCTTCTTTTAAGAAAGGGTTACGAAGTGCACGGAATTGTACGAAGGACAAGTACTTTTGCAACAAGGGAAAGAATAGATAACATTTTTAGGATCCAGAAATATTCCTTTAAACCAGTTGCAACTTTGAATCTCCATTATGGCGATGTTTCCGAGTCAAATAGCGTGTACAAAATTCTATTTAGGGTAAGACCTGACGAAATCTATCACATGGCGGCCCAAAGCCACGTAAAAATAAGCTTTGAGAATCCAGAATATACTGTAAACACAACGGGCCTAAGTACATTAAGGTTCTTAGAGGCAATTAGAGACTTAAAACTGGAAACTAAGTTCTATCAGGCTTCAAGTAGCGAGATGTTTGGGAGTTCAACACCGCCACAAAACGAAGAGACACCTTTTAAGCCCCAAAGCCCCTATGGTGCAGCAAAGGTACTTGCGCACAATATTGTTGTAAATTATAGGGAGGCTTACAACATTTTTTGCGTAAGTGGGATGCTTTTTAATCACGAATCTCCTAGAAGGGGAGAAAATTTTGTTACCAGGAAAATAACGCTTGGAATCGCAAGAATTATTGCTAAAAAACAAGAAAAAATATATTTAGGAAATTTGGAAGCTAAGAGGGATTGGGGATATGCGAAAGAATATATGCAAGCCGCGTGGTTGATGTTACAAAAGAAAAGGCCGAATGATTATGTTATCGCAACGGGAGAATCTCATTCGGTTAAAGAATTCGTTGAGACTGCATTCGATTTGGTAGGGCTTAGCTGGAAAAAATACATAAAAATAGATCCTGAATTTTTTCGTCCCACTGACGTATTCGAACTCAGGGGAGATTACTCAAAAGCCAAGAAAGAATTAAATTGGAAGCCGAAAGTGAGAT
>Ga0209521_10004802_pt1 | contig 10735 bp, 10 predicted proteins | sample Rifsed19ft4_FD_184016 | JGI IMG/M metagenome (GOLD analysis project Ga0209521, IMG submission 184016) | Soil microbial communities from Rifle, Colorado, USA - sediment 19ft 4 (version 2) | ecosystem: Environmental > Terrestrial > Deep subsurface > Rock core/Sediment | place: Rifle, Colorado... | reverse complement strand
GGAGATGTTCTCGAAGACCCAGGGCCAGCGGATTATGAAGGAATCGAACGAGGAACATAGGAGGCTCTGGAAGGTGATCGGACGGTCCGACATGCACCATCCGATCGAACTGGAGTGACGCCATGAACTTCGTCGAGTTCAGATGCTCTAACCAGAGGTGCCAGAAGCTCCGCCGCATATCGGAGTCGGAGTTCAGGGCAAGGAAGGCGTCCCACGACCGCTACCACCTGTCCCGGAACTACTACTGCTCCAACGCATGCTTTGCCGGCGCGAGGCAAGCCCTCCGGTCCGCCAGCCCGACTCGGACTCCGCCGGAACGTCCGCGCAGCCCATTGAACGGAGATTCCAATGAGTGACACGTGGAAGTGGTTCCTAGTAGGCATCGGACTGTGCGCGGTTGTACTGGTTTTCCTGTTCTTCGCACCGATCCGGCAGGCGCACCATAGGCGATCTGCGATCCATCAGGGGACCAGGCCGGCCAGGCGTCCTCACGAGGCGAGACCGTGACCGCGTTCAGCAGCGAATAGTTCGTATCCAGGACGTAGATCTCGTTGTCCGCAGTCCGGTCCGAGACGAACGCGAGGCGCACGCCATCCGGCGACCATACGGGATAGGTATCGCGCAGCGGCCTCACGGTCAGGTTTATCTGGTTTGAACCGTCCACATCCATTATGAAAACCTCCACGTTGCCGTCTCGTGTAGACTCGAATGCGATACGCCTCCCGTCTGGCGACCATCTTGCCGCGAGATCGTGTCCCTTGCCCTTGGTCAACCGCTGGGCGCCCCCATCGTCAATCTCAACCGCATACAGATCGAGATTTCCACTTCGCCCTGAGGCGATTACAAGGCGCCTCCCGTCCGGCGACCAATCGTAGGGGATGTCGAGGGCGTCTTCGTTGGTGATCCTTGTGACACCGGACCCATCCGCGTTCATTATGTAGACTTCACCGTTGCCATCCCGCTCAGAATAGAAGGCGATTCGCGAACCGTCCGGTGACCAATGCGGAAAAGCGTCGGACGCGGGGTGCTCAGTTAGCCTCGTGAGACTACCGCTCGCCGACGGCATGACGTAGATATCCACATTGTTGTCCCGATCCGGCAGATTGAAATTGCGGTCTGAATAGAAGACGATTCGGCTTCCGTCTGGAGACCAGGAAGGTTGTGAGTCCCAGGGCAGCACCCGTCCGAGCTCCACCGGCATGCGATCGTTGGTCGTGCGCAGCCGGATATCGTAGTCCCCATTCTGCCTCGGCAGGAAGATCAGCCTCTTGAAGAGCTCAGGCTCCGAATCATTGCTACAGCTGATTCCGCTAAGCCCGATCGTGAGCAGACACGCAAGCAGAGCGATGTGCAATAGAGCTGATATCCGCAGTCTAGGTTGACGGCCGCCAGGCAGGCGCATCCTCAGCCCCTCCATCATCACTCGTCATGCGAATCAACCCGGAACCATCCGGGTTCACCGCGAAGATGTCACTTGACCCGTTCCTGTCCGATATGAAGGCGATATACTTTCCGTCGAGGGACCACACTGGATCAAGGTCTTGACCCCCGTCGACGGTTATATTGGCGATATTTGGACCGTCCAGGTTGATGACAAAGATATCGCTATTCCCTTCCCGTTCCGAGGAAAATGCCAGCCGCCTGCCGTCTGGCGACCAGGCAGCCGAAGCGTCTCGCCCGAGCGCGCTTGTTAGCCGCGTCAAGCCGGCGCCTCCCACCTCGATGGCATAGATATCGCGGTTGCCGTTTGACTCGGACTCGAACGCCAGATGCGAACCATCAGGCGACCATACCGGGAACTCGTCCTGGACCGCGTTTGTGGTCAACTTCACCAGCGCGCTCCCATCGGGTAGCATCAAGTAGATTTCAGGATCGCCATCCCGGTTCGAACTGAACGCGATCAGCAAGCCGTCCGGCGACCAGGCAGGCGCGAAGTCAGACCCCGCGTTGTTCGTAAGTCGCCTCAGTTCGGAGCCGTCACTACGCATGCTATAGATCTCGTCATTGCCATCTCGATCTGACTCGAACAGAATGCGCGCGCCGTCGGACGACCAACTGGGTCGCTTGTCGCGCGCGCCTTGTGTCGTCAGGCGCAGCACGTTCGAGCCATCGGCATCCATGACGTATATCTCTCCGTTGCCGTCGCGATCGGACTCGAACGCAAGCTTGCTGCCGTCGGGAGACCAGGCCGGCGTTGAATCGGAGAAAGACCGGTTCGTCAGGCTGATCGCAAATGCCCCGTCCGCCGTCATCGCATTTATGTTCAGCTCGCCATCCCGGCTGGAAGAGAACGCGATGCGCGAGCCGTCCGGCGACCACGCCGGCTCAAAGTACACATCGTCGTCATCCCCGCGCGTGAGCTGCGTTACCCCGATGCCGTCAGTCTTGACTATGTAGATATCCCGGGAACCTCCGCGGTCGGAGTAGAACGCAATTCGTTTGCCATCGGGCGACCAGTCAGGATCGCCATCTTCGGCCGAGTGATTCACAAGCCGCGCTACATTCGAACCATCCGCGCCTGCAAGATAGATATCGCTATTGCCCTCACGATTCGACGCAAAGGCTATCTGCTTCCCGTCGGGCGACCACGCTGGCGCGAACTCAACGGCCTCATGAGCGATAACCGGACGCTGGCCCGAGCCGTCCGCGCTCATCACGTAAATATCAACGCTGCCGGAACGACCGGACTCAAACGCAATCGATGAACCGTCCGGAGACCAGGCAGGAAAACTGTCCGGACCCTCGCTATTCGTGAGCCGGGTTTGGCCGCCACCGTCCGCATTCATGACGTAGATCTCGCTGTTACCGCCGCGAGTTGAAACGAACGCGATGCGCGAGCCATCTGGTGACCACGCCGGGAACCCGTCAGCGCCTTCTTCCTTCGTAATCCGTACCTGTTCGCTGCCATCCGGATTCATGACGTACACATCGCCGCTGCTCTCGCGCTCGGAGGTGAAAGCCAGTTTCGTCCCGTCCGGCGACCAGCTAGGGTGGCTGCTCGCATCTCTTACCTTGGCGGAGTAGTTCAGGAAGCCGGAACCGAAGCGGTTCACGCGGTGTATCTCCAGCCGGTTGTCTCGGGCGGACACGTATGCGACCTCATCCGCCAAAATAGGTGCCGCAGTCGGTCTCGGCGTCTCTTCCACTTGCCCGTCGTCAGCACTACATGCGGCGACCGACACTGCGATGCAGGCGATCGCGGAGAGCGCCGCCAGGCAGCGCCCGATGGACGGTGAACCGGATGCCGACCTGCCGCAAATCAATGTGCCTGGTTCTCGACTCGCTCGTAGATTAACGCGTCTGCCGCATGAAGTACGTTCGTATCTTCTTGCAGGCTAACTCCTAGACGGCTTAAACTACAATCCCTACGGTTCCCCCTTATGCTACTGGTCGCCCGCAAGAACCTCTTCGCGGAGAGGACGCGCCTCGCCATTTCGGTCGGCGGTGTCGCCCTCTCTGTCTTTCTCATAGGCATCCTTCTTTCTCTATACCGCGGTTGGAGCCAGCAAGTGGGCGGATTCGTCGAAGACGTGCCGGCAGACCTCTGGGTGACGAGTGATGGCACCACAGACTTCGTTGCCGCCGGCTCCATCCTACCGGACAGTCTGAGCGGCCCTCTGGGTCACCTTCCGGAGGTAGACGTCGTCAGCCCGCTAATAGTACGTCCAATGGAGTCATACCGTTCCGGAGATAAGCCTACTGACACGTTCGACGTGCAACTGGTCGGCTACGATCCGGAGATCGGCCTGGGGGGACCGCTAGCCATCGTTGAGGGCAAGAGCCCACCGGGCCCCGGGGAAGTGGTGGTAGATATCGAAATGAAGAACCGCCACGGAGTTCAGATCGGCGACAGGCTGATGAGGGGAAGCAAATCTCTAATCGTAGTTGGATACTCCAGCGGCGGGGACTTCATCTATACGCAGGTGGCGTTCGCGACCTTGGATACCACCATTGATTTCCTGCAACTGGAGCCCACAACCCAGCGCACGTTCTTCGTAGTGACCCTCGACGATCCAAGTCAGCGAGACGTCCTGGCTTCGCGCCTGGCACTCGCCGCGCCGGGCGTACAACTAGTCACCGGCGAGGATTTCGCACGGGAGACACGCGACCGCATACTCAGCAACATTCTGCCCATCCTGGTAGTAGTGCTTATCGTAGCGTTCGTGGTGGGTCTCGCTATCGCCGGTCTCACGATCTATACAGCCACCGTGGAGAAGTCGCGAGAGTATGGGATACTGAAAGCTGAGGGGTTCACTAACCCGTATCTCTACCGGGTAGTATTTGAGCAGAGCATGGTAACGGGAATTCTGGGGTTCTTGGTGGGTGCGGGCGTGACCGTCCTGCTGGCGCCTTTTGCTCAGGACGCGGTCCCGCAATTCGTGGTCTGGGTGCGGTGGCAGGACATCGCCGGAATCGCGGGCGCTACACTGCTCATGGCGCTGGTCGCCGCCTACATACCCGTTCGCCGCCTCAGCCACATCGACCCCGTCACGGTCTTCAAGGGGTAGGCCATGGAGGCGGGCCCGCCGCTGATCCTTCAGTTGGACGGGGTCAGTAAGATATACCGCTCCGGCGATTTCAGCATCACCGCACTCGATAACGTGACGCTGAACATCCCCGGCGGTGAGATCGCTGCCATCATGGGCCCGTCCGGCTCCGGAAAGACTACTCTCTTGACCATCGCCGGCGCGCTCCTTCGTCCCACGCACGGGCACGTGCATATCTGCGGCACCGACGTCACGAATATGGACGAGGCCGGCCTCGCGGGCATTCGCCGTCAGAAGGTGGGATTCGTGTACCAGAGTTTCAACCTGCTTGAAGCACTGACCGCGCTGGAAAACGTTCGCGTCGTCATCCAGAACGGCTCGCGCAACGGGCGCGGAGACGCCGCCCTGCGCGCGTCGGAACTCCTCGAGATGTTTGGCCTCAGCCACCGCATACACGCGCTCCCGAAGCGAATGAGCGATGGCGAGAAGCAACGCGTCGCCATCGTCCGCGCGCTCGCCAAAGACCCCGAGCTCATTCTGGCCGACGAACCCACGGCCAACCTCGATGCCAAACGGGGACACGAGGTTATGGAGCTATTACGACAGAAAGCGCTCGAGCTCCACAAGGCTGTCGTCGTCGTCTCACACGATGACCGCATTCGCCAGTTCGCGCACCGCGTCCTCTGGCTCGAAGACGGTCGTCTACGAGACCACCACTAGCGAGCCCTACTTCGTCGCGGCTGCGCTATCAATCTGGACCACTTACCGCCGCTCCGAGAGAGAAACCCGGAGGCTGGAGCTCGTGATAGAAGGAATCGTCCGGCTCAATCGGAAGGTCCACAGGCTGTCCTGTCATCGCCGACTTGTAGCCGTCGTCACCTCCAGCGCCGTCCGGCACGCCGAAACGCCCACGAGCGGCGCCCGCCCTTCCCGAACGGCGTCAAGGAAGTCGCCTATCGCACCGCGGTGCAACACGCGGTATCCGGACGGAATTTGCTCTTCGGCCTCGCGCTTGGCTGTCTCCGCCCGCGCTGGATCCGGCCCGCTGAGGCGAAACGGCTCGCTCGAGGCCACGTAAAGCCGTATCCTGCGAGATTGCCGTCAGCTCTGAGCCGTAAAGCTCCACGCGGGAACGTTCCTCACCGAATGCGCTCATCGTCGATGTGATCTGGCCGATCGCGCCGTTTTTGACCGCGGGACCGCCACGCTGCCGTCGTCCGTCTCTGTGCGCGTGCGAAACACTCCAGCTTGCGCGTACACACTCGCCGGCTCGCCCGGTGCCACAAGAGCAACTCGATGAGATGGATCGCCCGGCTGACTTGTCACTCCGCCGCACTCACGTTCCCAGCTCCCGCGCCAGGGCACCTCTTCGTAGTAGTCGCGGTCCCGGAACCACAGGGTATCAGCGATCCCCAAATGCAGCCGACCCAACTTGCCTTCGTCGAGGAGCAATCGCACCTGGCGTGCTCCACGCCCGAACATGAGCTGAAAGACGCCTGAGAACTCACCGCCGCCCTCCTTTTGCGCCTGCGCGATCGCATCGAGCCCCGCCAACGTCGCTGCCACCGGCTTCTCGCAGAGCACGTGCTTCCCGGCTGGCAGCGCGGCGGTCGAAACTTCCACGTGCGTGAACGGCGGCGTGCAAACGCTTACCGCGTTGATGTCGCCTCTGGCAAGTGCTTCGCGGTAATCGGTATAGCGCTCTCGACGCCGTGCCGACGCGCCGCGTTCTCAGCTCGCGACTTGTCGACGTCGACGAGAGCCAGCACTTGAGCGCGCTCCGATTCCCGCTGGTAAGCGAAGATGTGCGCTCGGCGATGACGCCCGTGCCGATAATCGCGACACCGGTCTCGCTTCACACAAGGCCCGTCTTACCGCAGTGCCGCTACTGCCGTATATAGCGGCTTGCCGGCGAACTGGTGCACAACCGCTCCCTGTAGGCTGTAAGATAGGTGGTCGCAGAACCCTAACGCTCGAGGCGCCTAGGAGAAGGAGGTTCCCAATGCCTGATGTGATCTTCGAGAAGCGTGACAACGGAGTCGCGCTCATTACTCTCAATCGCCCCGACAGCCTCAACGCGATGGGAGGCGACCTGATGCCGTTGCTGGGCCAGCACCTGGATGAGTGCCGCTGGGACGGCGGTGTCAGGTGCGTTGTGCTGACCGGCGCCGGACGCGCCTTCTGCGCCGGAGGCGATGTCAAGAACATGGCGGCAGCGAGCGACGGTAGCGGCGACGGCAAGCGCTCCCCTGCGGCCGCATTCGCCCGCGGCGTAGACGAGCTGCGTGATTCCCAGCGCCGCACCAGTGGCGCCCTTCACACCATGCCCAAGCCCACCATCGCCATGGTCAACGGACACGCCGTCGGCGCCGGCCTCAGCCTCGCTCTCGCTTGTGATATCCGCATAGCCTCTGACAGGGCAAAATTCGGCACGGTGTTCCGCAACGTCGGCTTCAGCGGAGACTTCGGCGGCTCCTACTTCCTACAGCGTCTCGTCGGAAACGAGAAGGCGCGCCTCCTCTATTTCACCGGCCAGATCATCGACGCTGAGGAGGCCGAGCGTATCGGCATGGTCAGCAAGGTCGTCACGCACGACAACCTCGAAGCGGAAACGATGGCGCTCGCCTCGCTGATCGCGAGCGGACCGTCACTCGCCTATGCCCGGATGAAGGAAAACCTCAACCGCGCCGAAACCAGCGACCTCCTGACGCTGCTGGAGCAGGAGGCGCTAAACATGCGCTTGTCCGGGACCACACAGGATCACCGGGAGGCGGCGCGCGCCTTCGTCGAAAAGCGCACGCCGACCTTCAGCGGCGAATAGGACGGCTTCCATGGACACAGGCAATTTCCGCGGCTTCGAGGTCGCGTTACACGATCCAGGCATCGTGCTCATCACCTTCAACCAGCCGGACCGTATGAACGGCATGACACAAGGAATGAAGCGCGACCTCGTGGAGGTCCTCACCGAGACCCAGATGGACGAGGACGTACGAGTCATCGTTCTTACGGGATCGGGGACATCGTTTTCGGCCGGCGACGACATCTCGGGGCGGCCCTTGGACGGCCCTGGAGCAAAGGGCCTGGTTCCGAACATCGGGCGCGGTCACAACAATCCCATCGGCACATACTCAGCCCTCAGGTCCATCTCCCAGCGGCTGAACACTGCGGTGCGCGATCTTGACAAGATCAGCATCGCCGCCATCAACGGGTTCGCCATCCAGACCGGTCTTTCGCTCGCGCTCTCCTGCGACTTCCGCATCGCCTCGACAGACGCACGTCTTGGTAGCGGCACGTTGCGCTTCGGCCTAATGCCGGACGAAGGCGGGCAATTCCTGCTCGTGCAGCTCCTCGGCGTGGCGAGGGCGATGGACTTCCTCATGCGCAACCGCATCGTCGCCGCTCCGGACGCGCTCGAACTCGGTCTCGTTCACGAAGTCGTGCCGCCGGAACAGCTGATTGGTCGGACCCTGGAGCTTGCGAGCGAGCTGGCGGAAGGCCCGCAGGTCGCGATACGCATGCTCAAGCGCTCCATCTACAACGCCGCCGAAATGTCCTTCGCGCATGCGCTTGACGATATCGCGGCCAAAACGGCGGTTACGGACCATCATCCGGACGCGCGAGAGGGAATAGCGGCCTTCCGCGAGAAGCGCAAGCCACACTTCAACGGACCGTAAGACCTGAGCACGGCTTGTCGGCGCCGAAGCCCCGTCTCTACTTCGATGTCCATGGGCAGGAGGGCCTATACCTGCTCCTCGTCCACGGCTTCCTATCCAGCCGTGCGCAGTGGATCCTCAATCTTGAGGAACTATCCGCCTTCTGCCGACCGGTCGTAGTGGAGCTTCTCGGACATGCCCGCTCCCCGACGCCCGATGATCCTGCAGCGTACGCTCCCGAGTCCTGCGTTGCGGAATTCGAGGCGATCCGAGAGATCTTGGGCGCCGAGCGCTGGCTCCTCTGCGGACAGTCCCTCGGCGCAGCGCTCACGCTTCGCTATGCGCTCGATCACCCGGACCGGGTAATTGCGCAGGTCTTCACGAACTCCAATTCTGCTCTCGCCAGCCATGATTGGGCGAAGCGAGTCATCCCGATAATGGAAGCGCAGGCGCGGCAATTGGAAAGGGAAGGACGTGCGGCTCTCCAGAACCACCCGTTTCGGCCCACTCGCAGCCGCAGGCTACCGGCCGCCGCTAAAGAGGCGCTGCTCGCCGACTACGAGCTGCATGATCCGCTCGGAATAGCCCGCACCGCTGTCCACACTATCCCTTACTCATCCGTCCGCGACCGCATCTCAGCAAACCGAGTGCCGACTCTCCTGGTCGCGGGAGACCGCGAAGAGGGCTTCCGCGACCAGCGGTCCTTCGCGGAACAGACAATCCCTGACCTGACGGTGATCAGGCTGCAGGCAGGGCACGCCGTCAACCTGGAGGCGGCGCTGGAGTTCAACACGGCCGTCATTCAGTTCTTCAGCCGTTGGAACGACGCTCAGCGGATCAGTTGAAGGTCAAGACCGTCCGCGCTACTTCACCCGCCTTCATCGCCCGGAACGCCTCGTTGACGTCCTCCAGGCGGCCCTTGCGCGTAATCATCTCGTCCAGCTTCAGGCGGCCCTGGAGGTAGAAGTCGATGTAACGCGGCATGTCTACCCGAAAGCGATTGGACCCCATGATGCTGCCCTGGAGTTTCCGCTCGCTAAGCAGGAGCTTAGCGTCGATCTCAACCTTCTCACCGATCGGGATCATGCCGATCACCGTCGCCGTGCCTCCGACATTCAAGCACTCGAAAGCCTGCGCGGCCGCGGTCTTCAGACCGATCGCCTCGAACGAATAGTCGACGCCGCCGTTGGTCATCTTACGAATCTTCGCTACCGGGTCGCCCGAAGAGGCGTCAACGCTATGCGTTGCCCCGAGCTCTCTGGCCGTGGCCAGCTTGCTCTCGACAACATCTACGGCGATGATCTGCCGCGCGCCCGCGATCCGCGCGCCCTGCAGAGCGGCCAAACCGACACCCCCTGCGCCGAATACCGCGACGGTCGAACCGGGTTCCACCTTCGCTGTGTTTAGGGCCGCTCCGACCCCGGTCATGACGCCACACCCAATCAGAGCCGCCGACTCCAGCGGCATGTCTTCACGTATCTTCACGACCGCGTTCTCGTGCAGGAGCATTTTTTCGGCGAAGCTCGAGATGTTGATGAACTGGTTCACCGGGTTGCCATTCTGCGATAGCCGGGGCGGATCATTCCGCCCACGCCGCGTCTCCGGGTTTGAGCAGCGGTTGGGGTGTCCCGTCAGGCATTGCTCGCAATGGCCGCAGAATACCGAAAGGCAGGCGATAACATGGTCCCCGGGCTTCACGTACGTGACCTGGTCACCGACGTCTTCAACGATTCCGGCCGCCTCATGGCCCAGGACAGCCGGCGGCGGAAACGGCCATAGCCCCTCGATGAAGTGCAAGTCACTATGACAGACGCCACTGGCCACGGTGCGAACGATGATCTCCCGCGCCATCGGCTCGCCGATCTCAACGTCTTCGATAACTAGCGGTTGGTGAACCCCGTGAAACAATGCTGCCTTCACCTTGGACTCCTCACCTACTCGGTTGGGCTAACTGGATTTCGGCAGGATGATATCGTCCAGGAAGCTACTCCCGCAATGTGCTCTTAGGCCAAGACCACGAGATCGCTCCGCGCTCCTAGGGGGGAGAAGGGCAGAGACCGCCGTTCGCGAAGAACGCCGGCTGCCCGCCGAACATAGGCGGTCGCGCCGTAGGTGCATCGATGGCTGGGTTAAGCGAATTAAGATCGGCGATGTTAATCGAGCCGTTCGGGTCGAGGTTCCAGCGGGAGATAGTGGCGTCAAGCGGGTCCGGCACCGGGTGGCCGAACTTGTGGAACGAGCCATCCAGCCGCGTGGGAAAGATGAAGCTGGTGAAATCGGCGATGTTAAGCCTGTTATCGTTTCCCACGAGCTCTGCTGGCCAGCCATCGTTCCCGCAGGGATCAGTCGGGCTTGTGTCGATGTAGAGCTCTTCGCTCTCGTCCGTGAACCCGTCGCCGTCAGTATCCGACGTATCCACGCTCAAATTGAAGACCAGATTGCCGGAATCGCCCAGATAACCGCCGGCCTGAATCCGATAGATGGTGCCCCCGTTGGCCACGAACCGAACCGCCGATGTCACATCGACATCGGTGTCGTCATCGCAGGCTACCTCTGTGAGGCCGGCCAGTGTGTCGCCGGTATAGACCGCGATCA
>Ga0209521_10004801_pt1 | contig 10737 bp, 7 predicted proteins | sample Rifsed19ft4_FD_184016 | JGI IMG/M metagenome (GOLD analysis project Ga0209521, IMG submission 184016) | Soil microbial communities from Rifle, Colorado, USA - sediment 19ft 4 (version 2) | ecosystem: Environmental > Terrestrial > Deep subsurface > Rock core/Sediment | place: Rifle, Colorado... | reverse complement strand
TGCGCAAACACATCGGCGACTACACGCTCTTCTTCACCGGGATGTTCCCGGAAAGCGTGGCCGCCAGCCGCCGCCGGCGCGCCTTCCCGCGGGCCGACCTGCTGGCCGACTATGTCCAGACCGGCAAGGAGTCTTACTTCATCGTCTCGAGCTTCGACCAGTTCGAGTACCGCGAGGAAGCGCCGCTCTTCCGCCGGCTCTCGGAGAGCTTCGAGCTCTGCGTCTACGGCCTGAACCTGGTCAAGCAGGACCTCAAGCGCTGCCAGGCCGACGCCCTCCACCGCCTCCGCGCCCAGCTCGGTCCCGAAGCACACGCGTAGACTTTTCCGGAAAACTTGACAAGCTGTGGCATAATCCCACGCAGCAGCCCCACCTGGAGAGTACTCGTATGCCTTCCCGCCGAAGCCTTTTGACACTTTGTCTCTTTTTCGCCTTAGTCACCACGGCCGCTCTTAGCCAAGAACAAGACGCTGAAGGCAGCAAAGACCACCCGCTCGTTTCCCGCTACCCGGGCTCCCTCATCGTTGCCTATGAGGTGGAGCAATTCGACGAGTTCGACTTGCCGGTGGCCCCGAGTCGACAGAAGGGGGACACCTGGGACTTTGAGAAGGTTGAGCACTTGGAAGGTAAGGTCACTATCATTGAGTATCAATTCCCGGCAGAACGCTCCATCCTCGAGGTCTTCCGGAACTACCAGTCTGCTCTCAGCCGAGCCGGCTTCCAGGTGCTGTTCACTTGCCGAGACCAGCAGTGCGGCCTGGAGATGCACCCGGAGGGGCTAGGCTTTTGGGCTGGTTGGGACAACCGGTACCTGGCCGCCAAGCTGGCCCGCCCGGAAGGCGATGTGTACGTGGGGTTGAACGTCCTCAGCGAGCACGCTTACTTGGTGGTAGTTGAAATCAAGCCCATGGAGAGCGGCCTAGTAACGGTGAACGCCGCCGCGCTGGCGGGCGACCTCTCCCGCACCGGCCACGTCGCCGTCTACGGCATCTACTTCGACACCGGCAAGGCCGACCTCAAGCCCGAGTCCGACCCGACGCTCGCCGAAATCGCGAAACTCCTCAAGCAGAACCCCACGCTCAAGCTCCACGTCGTCGGCCACACCGACAGCCAGGGCGACCTGGCGATGAACATGGACTTGTCCAAGCGCCGCGCCGCGGCCGTGGTCGCCGCGCTGACCACCAAGCACGGCATCGCCGTGGCACGCCTGCGCCCGGACGGCGTCGGCCCGCTGGCCCCGGTCGCCTCCAACAAGACCGAGGAAGGCCGCGCCAAGAACCGCCGCGTCGAGCTGGTCGAGCAGTAAGGCAAGGAAGGTGAGCCATGGGCTTCTTCCGCGAAGGCTGGCGGGAACTCGGGCGCAAGTGGGAGCGCAACAAGCGGCGCGGGCAGCTCCGCCGGCAGGAGGCCGAGCGCCGGCAAGCACTCGCCCGGCTCGGCCAGCGCGCCTGGCAGGAGAAGGTTGACCTCTCGGGCTTCCCGGAGCTCTCCGCCCAACTGGCGCAGCTCGAAGCCCGCGCCGGCGAGCTCTCCGTCACCTCCAAGAGCCTCGACACCGAACGCGCTGGCCTCGAAGAAAAGCGGCGCGCGGAAGCGGCCCGCTTCGACGGCGAGCGCCGCGCAGTGGAAGAAAAGAAGCGCCCGGTGGACAACGCTCTCGGCGCCGCCCGTCAGCGCCAGGCCGACCAGGAACGCACCGTACAGCGCCTGGAAGCGCGTTTCGCCGCGCTCCCCAAAGAACTGATTGCGCTCGAGCAGCAGGTTGTCGCGCTTTCGGCCGGCGCGGCGCCCGACCGCGACGCCAAACTCGCCGCCACCAGCGCCAAGCGTCAGGAGCTCGAAGCGGAGAAGGCCCGGCTGGGGAGCGAGGTGCCGACGGCTCGCGCCGCACTGCCCGGCCTGTTGGCCGAGGTCAACCGCCTGGACGCGGAGAGCCAGCGCTACGCCGCCGAGTTCAGCCGCATCGAAAACGAGCGCCGCACCGCGCTGTCGGCGCTCGACGCCGAGCTCACCCGCGTGCGCGGCCAGCTCTCCGACGCCGCCCGTGAATCCGGCACGGTGGAAAAAGAACGCAGCGACCGCTTTGCGCAGCTGGGCCTCGGGCTCTACGAACGGAAGGTCGCGCATCCCGCCCTGGCGGAGGGCCAGAAGGAAATCGCCGCGATCGACCAGGGCCGCGCCGCCACACAAGTCACGCTTCAGGCCTCGCTCGCCCAGACGCAGGCCATGCCCCCGGGGACGCTCCTCAAGTTCACGGCTGTCGTCCTGCTGGTGCCTTTGCTGCTGGTGGGGCTGGGCGCGGGCGGCTACCTGGGCTGGCAGTGGTGGCAGGGGCGGCAGCCGGTGGAGGAGGCGGAACTCAATCCCTACCTCTTCCATCCCTTGAGCGAGCACCCCGCCTACATGCTCGCCAACCAACTGGCCGACGCCCAGAGCAAAGAGGACGCTGCGGAGCTCCTGCTCGGCGCCTTCCGCGCCATCGGCCTCGGGGTCTATACGGGTAACGGAGAAAAAATCCTGGGCGGGGCGGAGCGCAGCGAAAAGGACTTCTTCCTGTACGACTTCCAGTGGCGCATCCTGGCCCGCGGTATTTACCACCGCAACGTCGTCAGCTTCGCCGACTACAGCCGCGCGCTCGGAGCGGGACTCGTCGAGCTGGACGACCCCGAGACCATGACTTCGTTCTTCCCCCGGGCCGTGCGCCGGCGCTACCAGGTCGCGGTCGCCAACCCCTATGACCCCACCAGCTTTCTCATTCTCTTTGTCGACGGCCTGGCGCGCCGCCAGCTCCAACCCTACTCGCTCGACGAGCTCGAGAGCCGCTCCGCCGAAGAGCTGGACCTCGATCCGGCGCAGACTTTCCTGCTGCTGCTCGAATTCTTCCACCGCCCGGGTCCCGCGGCGCCCGCCGCCACCACCAGCCGCCTGCTGCCCGGCGTGCCCTCCGTCCAGGCCGCATCCCCCTGCGACTTGATTCAGGGCGACGGACAAAGCTACTGGGGGCGCGGCACGGATGTCGCCGGCGAGCTCGCGCAGGAATTGCCGGGGGCTGCCGGCCGAATCGCCGGGGCCATCGGCAACGCCACCGGAGTCATCGGGGCGGCCGGCGACCTGCTCATTCTCTACGGCATGGACATCCGGCTCGAGCCCGCCCCGCGGGTGATGCACCTGCTCCACCGGTTTGAGGAGGACCCCCACTACTACTACATCATGGCCATCGTGACCTTCGACGCCGAAATCGTCTCCGACGAAGTCCTCAAGTGCGGCTGGCTGGCGGGCAAGAAGATGCCGGTCAAGGGCCCGCTGAAGGACGTGGAGCTCACCTGGGACTTCCGGCCCGTGCTGCCGCCCCGTCTGGAGATGCACCACGACATGCTCAACGAGCTCACCGGCCACCTGGGACTGCAGACCAAGACCGACGAGAACGGGCTGTCCGAATTCCTCATCATGCCCAAGACCTGTTCCTACGAAGAGGGCAAGCTCCGCAAGCAAAAATACAAAGCCATCGTGAACGCCCGGGTCATCACCCGGGACATCCCCACGCCCGGATTCCTGGGCGTCGGACTTATCCTCAAGCTCGGCCCGGGCGCGATCGAGTATTTCATGCGGGGCCGCAAGGGGTACTGCGACTTCTACGCCGAATGGCACGAGAAGAAGCCGAAGGAGCCGCAGTACTAGAGATAGTGATGAGTCGCCGCCGTAGGCTTGCGCTGGTGAGCGGCGGGGCGGCGCTGCTGGCAGCCGCGGGCCTATGGTTGTGGGCGGTGCGCGGGCTGCCTGCCGGGGAAGAGTTCCGCCAGCAGGTGCTCGCTCGCGTGGCCGAACGCCGCCAAGGCCCCTGGCTCCCGCTGTGGGCCATCTCCCTTCGGCTGCAAACAGCCGTGGTGGTGTGGGAAGATCCGGCCTTTTACCACCACTCCGGCTTGAGCTTCGCCAGCATCCGCCGGGCCGCGCTCGAAAACCTCCGCGCCGGCGGCTACGCGCGCGGCGGCAGCACCCTCACCCAGCAGGTCGCCAAGAACCTTTTCCTCACTCCGGAAAAAAGCTTGCGGCGAAAACTCCGTGAAGCCATCCTGGCGCGGCGGCTGGAGCAGGCGCTGTCAAAAGACCAGATCCTCGAAATCTATATGAACACCGCCGACTGGGGCGAAGGCATCGTCGGCGCCGAGGCGGCGGCGCGCCACTTCTTCGGAAAGCCGGCCGCTGATTTGACCTGGGCGGAAGCCGCTCTGCTCGCCGGCATCCTCCCCAACCCGCGCCGCAACGACCCGTTCCTCGACCCCCACAGCGCCTGGCGCCTGCGCCACCGGCTCTTGTTGAAGCTGCTGCGGGAAGAACAAATCACCCGGGAGGAGTTCCGACAGGCGGGGGCCACCCCGCTGCCCCGAACTACCCGGCTTGCGCTGCCTGAATGACCCGGCGATAATCGCGCGATGGCTGGCCAGTGTCCCATCTGCGCGAAGCGCCGCGGCAAGCGCCACTGCCCGGGAGTCGCCCGCAGCCGCTGGGCCGCCAAGACCGAAACCATCTGCGCCCAATGCTGCGGCGAGCAGCGCGAGCTGACCATCGACTGCCCGCTGGACTGCCCCTACCTCGTCGCCGCGCACCGCTACGAGGCCGAGCGGCCGGCGCGCGCCGCGCCCGTTCACGGTGAACCCGTTCAGGGTGAACCCGCCGAGCTGGCCTTTCCCCAGGTCGCCCTCGACCACGACTTCCTCGACGAGCACCAGCAGTTCATCGCTGCCTTGGCTCTTTTCTTCTGCCGCTTCGCCGCCGAGCAAAAAGACGTCCGCGACGCCGACCTCCTCGCCGCGCTCGACTCCCTGGCCCGCGGCTACCAGACGCTCGAGTCCGGCCTCTACTACGAGCAGCCGCCCGACGCCGTCGCCGCCCGCGCCCTCTATGCCGCTGCTCGCGACTTCCTCGAGCAGTATTCGCAGCAGCACCAGCAGGAGCGCGGCTCGAGCCTCCGGCCCGGCGAAGTCCTGCGCGCCCTCGTCTTTCTCCGCCGGCTCGGCCAGCGGGAGTCGAACGGCCGGCCGCTCACCCGCACTTTTCTGAACTTCCTCCGCGCCCAACTGCCGGCCGAGGCGCAGGCGACGACCCCGTCCGCGCCGCCTCTCATCGTCCCGGGCCGCTAGGCGATGGCCGAGCTCCCGCGCCGCCTGGGAACCGGCACGGCCACTCTCGTCGTCGTGGCGAACACCATCGGCACCGGCATCTTCACCACCACCGGGCTGATGCTGGCCGAGCTCGCGAGCCCCGCCCTCGTGCTCGCCTGCTGGCTCGTCGGCGGCCTGGTGGCGCTCGCCGGCGCGCTCTCCTACGCCGAGCTCTCGACCCGCCTGCCCCGGGCCGGCGCCGAGTACGCCTACCTGCGCGAAATCTACGGCCCGCTGCCTGCCTTCCTCACCGGCTGGACCAGCTTCTTCGTCGGCTTCTCCGCGCCCATCGCCGCGTCAGCCGTGGCCGGCGCGGCCTACCTGGCCGCCGCCGGGCTGCTGCCGCGCACCTGGCTGGCGCAGAAAGCCGCGGCGCTGGCCGTGGTGTTGATTCTCACCGGTGTGCATTACCGCGGCGTGCGCCTGGGCGCGCGCGTGCAGAACGCGCTCACCGGGCTGAACCTGGCTTTGCTCGTGGGCTTCGTCGTCGCCGGGTTCGCCTTCGGGCAGGGGAGCGGGACCGCGCTCACGGCGTCGAGCGCGCTCTGGCAGGAGGGCCGGCCGGAGCGGCTCGGACTGGCGCTGCTCTGGGTGATGTTCGCCTACAGCGGCTGGAACGCCGCCGCCTATCTCGCCGAAGAGGTCGAGCAGCCGGCGCGCACGCTGCCGCGGGCGCTGGCGGGCGGCACGCTCATCGTGCTCGTCGTCTACCTCGGCGTGAACCTGCTTTTCTTTTACGCGGCGCCGGCGGCGGCGCTCGCCGGAGTGGTGCCGGTGGGAGAAGTGGCGGCCCAGCATCTCTTCGGGCCGGGCGTGGCCGCGTGGCTCGCCGCGCTCATCAGCCTGGCGCTGGTGTCCTCCTTGAGCGCCTACCTCTTCACCGGCCCGCGGGTCTATTTCGCCATGGCGCGCGACGGGCTTTTCTTCCGCTTCGCCGCCCGGCTCCATCCGCGCTTCGAGACGCCGTCGCTCGCCATCCTCGCCCAGGGCGCCTGCGCGGCGGTGATGGTCGTGAGCGGAACCTTCGAGCAGCTGCTCACCTACATCGGCTTTGCGCTGGGGATTTTCCCGTGGCTGGCGGTGGCGGGACTGTTCCTGCTGCGGCGACGGGAGCCGGAGCGGCCGAGCCCGTATCGAGTCTGGGGCTATCCGCTGGTGCCGCTGTTTTATCTGGCGGCGATGGCGGCGATCCTGGCCGTAGCCTTCTGGAACCGCCCGGGGCCGTCGCTGGTGGCGCTGGCGACGGTCGCCGCCGGTGTTCCTATCTACTGGTTCACTGTCCGCCGGCGGGCCCGGGCGAAAGCCTAGAGCGAACTGCCGAGCTGGATGGCGATGCCCATCTCGCAGCAGGGTAGCGTGCCCACGGCGATGGTGGCGACCACGGCGTTCGTCGCCGTGTCGATGACCGAGACCGTGTTCGACCCCTGGTTGGTCACATAGACCCGTGCCCCGTCCGGCGTGACGGCCACGCTCTTGGGGTTGCTGCCCACGGTGATCGTCTTGATGACGGCATTCGTGCTGGTGTTGATCACCGACACGGTGTTCGCGCCGCCGTTGGCCACATAGAGCCGGCTGCCGTCGGGAGTAATCGCCACCCCGGCGGGCTGGTCCCCGACCGCAATGTTCTTGATGACGACATTGGGTTCAACCGTGACGTCCAGAACGGCCACCTTGTCCACGTTCTCGAGGGTTATGTAGGCTCGGGTAAACACCCCTCCTTCCGATTTGTCGGCCCCGCCCTTGGGGCCATCCCCGATAGGGATGCTGTTGTCCAGCACGTGGAAGTCAATGTCACCGGGATTAGTGCCGAAGGTCGTGATCTCATCCAGGCCGAAGCTCGTGGTCCCGGCACCCTCGTCTTGTCCTTGGTCGCGCGGAATGAGGATGCCCAGCGGCCTGGCACCCGCCGGAAGGGCAATGGTGTCGAAGACGGTGTTGCTGGTGACGGAAATGGCCGAGACGCTGTCGGCCAGGCTGTTGGTCACATACACCCGCTGCCCGTCGCTGGTGATGGCGACGCCACGGGGGCCGTCGCCTACCGGGATGGTCGTGATGACGGTCCTGCTGGCCGTGTCGATGACTGAAACTGTGTCGTCGTTGGAATTGGTGACGTAGGCGCGGGTGCCGTCCGGGGTGAGGGCCACGCCCATGGGCCCGTCGCCTACCGGAATGGTGGCAATAACGGTGTTGGTCTCGGTGTCAATCACCGAGACCGTGTCGGAGGTGGTGTTCGTCACCCAGGCCAGCGGCACAATCACCACGCCGGTGCGCGCCAGGAAAACGTTCTCAATGGCCCCGGCGCCCCCGCCGCCCGTGAGGTCGGCGGTGGTGACAAAGGCGGCAAAGCGCCCGTCGCCGCTAAGCGAGGGCTCGATAACGTTGTCGGCCGCCTCGCCGCCGCTGCTCGTCACCGAGATGCGCCGTGTCGAGGGCGTGCAGCCGGGCTCCCCGCCGCAGGTGTCGCGGACGAAGATGTCGGAGCGGACGTTGGTGTCGCCGCTGACCAGGTCGGTGGCGAAGGAGCGGAAGGCAACGAAGCGACCGTCGCGGCTCACCACCGGCTCCAGACTATCCCCGCCCGCCGAGGCCTCGCCGCCGTCGTTCCTCACCGAGACGCGGGTGGTCGCGGGCGTGCAGCCGGAAGGAACGCCCGTGCAGGTGTCGCGCAGGAAAATGTCGGTGATGCCGTTGGTGTCGCTGACGATCAAGTCAGTGGCGAAGGAGCGGAAGACGACGTAGCGGCCGTTGCCGCTGATGACCGGCCGCTCGGAGCGGGCGCTGGGGTCGCCCTCGACGGTGTCAACCGACACCCGCGTCGTCGTAGGCGTGCAGCCGACGCCCGCGCCCTGGCAGGTGTCGCGCAGGAATATGTCATCGGCGCCGTTGCCGTCGCTCCCCACCAGTGTGGGGGCGTTAGAGGTAAAGACGACGAAGCGGCCGTCGGCGCTGACCGCGGGCTCGCGGCTGGACCCGATGACCTCGGTCCCGCCGGTGGCCTCGGAAACGCGCGTGGTAGTGGGGGTGCAAGCCGGGGTCAAAGGCGCGCCGATGCAGGTGTCGCGCAGGAAGATGTCGGCTAAGCCGTTGGTGTCGTTTCCGGCCCCGATGAGGTTCGTGGCGGAGGACATGAAGGCGACGTAGCGCCCGTTGCCGCCGACGGCGGGGAAGGAGCTGGGCGCATCGGGGGCGCTGCCTTCCGAAACCCGGATTGTCGAGGAGATGCAGGACGGTTCTGCCCCGGCGCAGGTGTCGCGCATGAAAATGTCGGCGGCGCCGTTGGTGTCGTTGCCCACGCCGATCAGGTTGGTGGCCGCGGAGCCGAAAACGACGTAGCGGCCGTTGTCGCTGATGGCGGGCTGGTTGCTGGCACCGTCTCCCTGAGTGCCGTCGTCGGCCACCGAAACGATCGTCATCCCCGGCGTGCAGCCGGTCGCTCCGATGCAGGTGTCGAAGAGGAAGACGTCCTGGATGGCGCCGTTCGTGTCGTTGCCCGGCCCGAGCAGGGTGGTGGCCACCGAGGCGAAAGCGAGGAAGCGCCCGTCGGCGCTGCGCGCCGGCGCGCGGCTATTGCCGTCGCTGCCGCTGGTGGGCGAGCTGGTCACCCCCGGCGCCGTCAGCGTGACCGTGGCGAACTTCTTTATTTTCGTCAGGCCCACCTTGAGGAGCGCGCGCACCTTGAGTCGGCAGCCGGTATCCACCGACTGGCACACCGTGGCCGAGGGCAGCGCGGCCGGGGCGATGTAGGTCGCGATCGGGTTGTTGTTGGCGTCGCGGCTGGATTCCGCGATTGTCCCCAGCGTGCCGTTGCCGCCCAGCACGCAGTTCTGGCCGTTGCTGTCGCACACGTGGAACTTGACGTTCTTGTTGGTCGTGCCGGTCACCACCGCCGTCAACTCCTGCGTCTGCGTGGTGGCCACCGTCGTCTGGCTCGGCGTCAGCGTCACCTTCGCTTTCGCCTGCGCCGCCACGGGCAGCAAGAAAAGTCCCAACACCACAACCATCCGGGAGAGGGTTCGCATGAAAGTGTTCCTCTGGGTCACAAACTTAGGGCAGTTGGTTGACGCCTGAGCGGAAACCGAAGGTTCGGCTCCTCACCCGCCCCCCAGGGTTCAAGAACGGCCGTCGAAAACCTTACACCCGCAGCGAGGGAGAGTCAAGTTGGCGGCCGGTGCGCTTGCTTTCCAGCGGCTTACTCTCTATGCTGCCGGTACTCCTGACTCTCGAGGCGCCGCTATGGCCAAGCGCAGCAAGAAGGGCTCGTTCAAGACGCGGAACATCAACCGCCGGGGCGGGTTCAACGTCACCCGGGAGAAGTACGCCCCGGTGCGGCGGGCGCTGCTGGCCGCGGTGCCGCGCGGCGGCGACGGCATCACCTTCTCCCGCCTGGTGCGGAAGCTCCGGCCGCGCCTGAGCCGGAAGCTGTTTCCGACGACCGGCTCGGTGATGTGGTACGCGAAAGTCGTGCAGCTTGATTTGGAGAAGCGCGGCACCCTGCGCCGCCTCCGCGGCGCCGTCCCCCAGCGCCTCCGCCGGGCGCGCTAACGCGCAGGAGGCAGACCCTTCGACTCCGCTCAGGGCAGGCAAGAATGTCTGCCCCACCAGGGGCAAGTGCAAACATCCGGTAGGACAGACATTACTTGTCTGTCCAGCCAATCCTTAGCAGGCAAACGCCAGGGCGAGCTGGGGGCGGGCGGCGGCCACAAGCGCGGAGTAGTCGGGGGCGGAGAGCTCGTCGTCGGGCCAGCGGCCGCTCAAGCCGTACTTGGCCCGCAGGCGGCGCATGCGGGCGCTGATTTCCTTCCGGTAGGCTTCGGGCGCGTAGGCCCGCCGCCCGTACCACTTGCGGTACTGCTTCACCAGGCGCGGGAATTTCTCTTCGAGGAACGGAAAGAACTTCTTCTGCGCGCTTGGCATCAGGAAGACGACGTTCGCGCAAAGGTAACGGGCACGCGCCTGCGCCGCCGCGGCCACCAGAGCTTCCAGGTCGCGCTCGCGGTCGGTGAGGCCCGGCAGGATAGGGCAGGCGAAAACGCCGGCGGCGACTCCGGCTTCGTTCAGCTCGCGGACAGCTTCCAGGCGCAGGTCGGGCCGGGGGGCGCGCGGCTCCAGCGCCCGCGCCAGGCGCGGGTGGAGCGTGGTGACCGAGAGGTTGACGAACAGCCGGTTGCGCTCGGAGATCCGTTTCAGGAGCTCCACGTCGCGCACCACCAGGTTCGACTTGGTGGTGATGGAGAGGCTCAAACCGCCCCCGCCGGGGAGCGTCTGCGAGAAGGCGAGCAGGGTTTCGAGCACCGCCCGCGTCACCCCGAAGCGCCGCTCGGCGGGCTGGTAGGGATCGGTGGCGGCTCCGATGGCAATGTGCTCGCCGAGGACTTTTTCGGGCGTGAGCTCGCGCGCCAGCAGCCGCGCCGCCTCCGCCTTGACGTAGATCTTGTTCTCAAACTCGGTCGGGTCGAGCTCCATGAACTCGTGGGTGTAGCGGGCGTAGCAGTACTGGCAGCCGAACTCGCAGCCGCGGTAGGGGTTGATGGACCAGGCGAAGCCCACGCGGCGCGAGTCCACCCGGTTCAGCAGC
>Ga0209521_10004798_pt1 | contig 10739 bp, 9 predicted proteins | sample Rifsed19ft4_FD_184016 | JGI IMG/M metagenome (GOLD analysis project Ga0209521, IMG submission 184016) | Soil microbial communities from Rifle, Colorado, USA - sediment 19ft 4 (version 2) | ecosystem: Environmental > Terrestrial > Deep subsurface > Rock core/Sediment | place: Rifle, Colorado... | reverse complement strand
CCTCGAAACGAAGAACCAGGGGAAGACGATCAAGCAGGCCCGGGACGCGGACCTGCCATTCAGCGTGGACAATCTGCGTTTCATGGCGGGCGCGGCGCGAACCCTCGGCGGCTCCGCGTCGATGGAATACGGTTACGGGATGACGAGCATCCTCCGGCGAGAGCCCGTCGGCGTCGTGGGATCAATCACCCCGTGGAACTATCCGTTCATGATGGCGATCTGGAAGATCGCACCGGCCCTTGCTGCGGGGAACACCGTCGTCCTGAAACCCGCGTCCCTCACGCCCCTCACGACCATCGAGCTCGGGAAGCTCGTGGAGAAGGCGGGCCTGCCGAAGGGCGCGGTGAACGTGATCACGGGGCCCGGCAAGGTCCTCGGAAACGCGATTGCATGCTCGGCAAAGGTCGACATGGTCTCCCTCACGGGGGACACGGAGACGGGCAAGGACATCATGCGGGCGGGCGCGAGCAACGTGAAGCGCCTCCACCTTGAGCTCGGAGGCAAGGCGCCCTTCGTCGTGTTCGACGACGCGAACCTGGACGCCGCGGTGGAAGGCGCCGTCGCGGCTTCCATGGTGAACGGCGGGCAGGACTGCACGCAGGCCGCGCGGTTCCTCGTCCAAGAGAAGGTCTACCCGAAGTTCGTGTCGAGGATGGCGACCCGGCTCAAGGACGTGCGCATCGGGGAACCTCTCGAGCGCTCCACGGACCTCGGGCCTCTCGTCTCAGACCGGCAGAGGGACAAGGTCGAGAAGTACGTCGGGCTCGCGAAGGACGAGGGGTGCAAGCTCGAGGTCGGCGGCGGGCGGCCGAAGGGGAAGGCCTTCGAGAAGGGCTGGTACTACACACCGACCCTGTTCTCCGGCGCGACGCGCGACATGCGGATCTCGTGCGAGGAGGTCTTCGGCCCTGTGGTCACCGCGACGCGCTTCCGCACGGAGGACGAGGCGATCGAGGTCGCGAACGACGTTGTCTACGGGCTCTACTCCAGCGTGTGGACGAAGGACGTCCACCGGGCGTTCCGCGTCGCGAACGCGTTGCGCTTTGGGGCCGCGGAGATCAACGAACACCTCCCCCTCGTCAGCGAAATGCCCCACGGCGGGGACAAGCAGAGCGGGTTCGGGAAGGACCTCTCGATATACTCCCTCGAGGAGTACACGAACGTGAAGCACGTCCTCGTGGACCTCACGGACGCGACCCGGAAGGGATGGCACTACCTGACCTTCGGCGACCCCGCGTGAGCGCGGTCAGGCCGCGACTTGGCGCTCCGAACGCGACACGGTGAGGTCCCGCGCGGTCCACGCCTCGAGCACCTTCGCGGGATCCAGGGCCTCGGCGGGGTACACGCCCGGCCCGGGGAGGGCCTTCTCGCCGAGCATGCCCACCCCGATCGCGGCCGCGACCGCGGTCAGGTAGTACACGGCGGTCGTGCCTCGCCTCCGGTTCGCCTCGATGTGCGTGAGGACGATGTCCGACCTGAGGATCGTCCGCTCGCCACCCCTCGTGCCCTCGACCTCGGCCGACACGACCTTCGTCCCTTCGAGGGGCGTGACGAGGGCCGACGGCTCCGGGAACGCGGCCAGGAGCGCGCGGCGGAACGACACCATCTGGTTCCCGACGCGGATCATCTTCGACTCCCGCAGCATGCCGAGGGCATCGAGGGAGAGGAGCGCGTGGACGAGGTGCGAGTCGAGGGCGTACTTGAAGTCGACCCGGCCGACGGGCTTGCCGAGGTATCGCGGGAGGGTCTTGACCTCCTCGTGGGACATCAGGAATGTGCGCTGCACGCCGACGGGGTCGGGGAAGGCGTAGTCCTCCGCCTCGCTCATCGGCTCCCGGTCGACGAGGGCACCGTCAAGCCAGATCGTCGGACGGACGAGGATGTCCGCGAGGAATGCCTCTCGCGAGTAGAGCGGAAACGTCTGGAAGCCTGCGAGCTTCACGATCCCGCCCGAGCGAATCCGGATCGCGTCGATCGTGTCCAGCTTGTCCGCGGACTCCCGCGCGATGACGTTCGACATCCCGGGGTCGAGGCCCATCGAGACGATCGCCCGACGGCCCGCGGACCGGAAGGCCTCGTGGAGCTCGAGCTGGACGAGGATCCCTGGCGGCCCGCCGGGGGTCTCCGGGCCCGCGGCCGCGACGTCAAGATAGTCCGCGCCCGCGTCGATCGCCGCGCGCATCGCGGTGAGGTTGTACCTCGGGAGCGCCGCGTTCACGACGACGTCGCACTTGCGGACCGCGCGGGCCAGGGCGTCCTGCTGCCCGACGTCGAGCTGCTTCGCTTCCATCGCGACGCGTCCGCGGATCCCCACGAGCACGGTCGCCCGTTCACCAATCTTGTCGATAAGGAGAAGGGACTCCACGCGCTCGTCGGACCGGAGCTCGGACGCGAGCGTGCGGCCGACGCCCCCGACGCCGAGGATCGCGACCCGCATCGCGGGTGGAAGGGAGCGCGGCAGGACTTAGCCTTTTCGCGCTGATTTCGCGCGACGGGGTCGTCTGGGTTCGGGCGGCCGAACTCACGACCGCACCCGGGTCGCGTGGCCCGGGGGAGGGGAGACCTTAAGGCTTGCGCGGCGGTGCGGAGGCCATGAGGGAACCCGTGTCCGCCATTGCGCGGGGCGCGCGCATCGAATCCCTCCTGTCCGCGCGGTTGTTCCTGCAGCCGCAGCTCGCAGGAGACCGCCTCTTCTTCGTCAGCAACCTCGCCGGGCATATCAGCCTCTACTCAATCGACGTGAAGGGGAGCGTGCAGCGGCCCCTCCTGCCGCCGGACGTCGTGCTCCAGAACCCGGCCCTCGTCGACGGCGATCTGTTCCGCGCGTTCCCGAGGCTCGGGCAGATCCTCCTCGTGCTCGACCGCCACGGGGACGAGAACTACCAGCCCCACGTGGTCCCGATCGACGGCGGCGTGCCGGAGCCGATCTTCCCGCAGGCACTCGCCGGCCACCGCGTCCACATGGGCCATCCGGACCTCGAGCGCAGGATCGTGTACTTCCTCGCGGAGTCCCGCACCGAGGAGCTGCTCCGCGCGTTCCGTGCGGACCTCGGCGCGGGGTCGCTCGTGAAGCTCGGGGAGAGCCCTTGGGGCTGCGCCCCCGACGGCGTGAGCGAGGATCACGCGAAAGCCGTCCTGATCGACGGCTACACCGCGGGGGACAACGTCCTCTACCTGTGGGAGGAGGGCGCGGATGAGCGCCGCCTCGTCTACGGCAGGCCGCTCGAGGCTCGCGGGCAGGGGGAGGCCGTCCCCCCGAACGGGGTCCATTCGACACACTTCGTGAACGGGGATCGCGACCTCCTCCTCGTCACCCACGAGCACGACGACGCGGGAGGACTCGGGCTCCTCCACCTCGACGACCCGGCGCGCACGACGCCTGTCCCCGTCGCGGGGACGAGGCACCGCGGACGCGGGGAGCTCACGTCCCTCGAGCACCTCACGGGGGACCGGTACCTCCTCGGCTACAACATCGACGGCTGCTCGTGGCTCTACGAGGGGAAGTTCGACGGCTCCGCGCCGGCGATGACCCTCGCGAAGGCCGTCGTCGGGAGGGGCCGGCTCCGGCAGGGGGTCCTCGAGTCCGCGCACTTCGACGAGGCGGGCGACCGTATCGGCCTCTCGTTCTCGACGGCGACGTCCCCGACGCAGCTCTACTCCACGTCCGGTGCCACGCGGCGGGTCCGGCGGCACACGGACGAGCGGCTCCTCGGGATCCCGGAGACCTGGCTCTCTCAGGGAGAGAACGCCACGTACAAGTCCTTCGACGGGACGCGGGTCTCCGCGCGGATGTATCTGCCCCCGGAGGAGCTCGGGTTCGAGGGACCGCGGCCCCTCGTGTACTACGTCCATGGGGGGCCGCAGAGCCAGGAGCGACCGGACTTCGCCTGGTTCTCGATGCCCCTGATCCAGTTCCTCGCGATGCGCGGCTTCGCAGTCTTCGTGCCCAACGTCCGCGGGAGCTCGGGGTACGGGATGAGCTACATGAAGCAGGTCGACCGCGACTGGGGCGGGAAGGACCGCCTCGACCACGTCCACGCGATGACGAAGGTCCTCCCGAAGGACGGGCGGGTCGACGTGTCTCGCGCGGGGGTCGTGGGCCGATCGTATGGCGGCTACATGACCCTCATGCTCGCGGGACGGCATCCCGGGCTCTGGTCCGCGGCGTGCGACATGTTCGGTCCATACGACCTCGTGACGTTCATGGACCGGATCCCCGAGACCTGGAAGCCGTACTACCGGATCGCCGTCGGGGATCCCGCGACCGACCGGGACTTCCTCCTCGAGCGGTCGCCCCGCGCATACGTGGACGAGATCCGCTGCCCCCTCCTCGTCATCCAGGGGCAGAACGATCCGCGCGTCGTCGAGCGGGAGTCGAGAGACCTCGTGGAGCAGCTCCGCGGGATCGGGAAGGACGTGGAGTATCTCGTGTTCGAGGACGAGGGCCACGACGTACTGAAGTTCGGGAACCGCGTGAAGTGCTACACCACGATCACGGGATTCTTCGAGAAGCACCTGCGCCCGTGAGGCGCAACCGCCGGATCATCGGAAGGGCCGGGAGGAGACCTCCCCAAACCGGATCGAACGGCGACCCAGGGAGCCGCCTGCGGAGCGCGCGGACGGGTCGGTGCGTACCGGTGGTTTCCTTCCGTACTGTTGGGGTCCTCAGATCGGGAGACCGTACCCGTCCTCGACAAACTCGCCGAGGCCTGCCGCGAATCGAGGTGCAGACCCGCCGCGCGCGGCATCCCGCGATTCATGAGGACCAAGTCGCCCGGGACAACGCCGTCAGGGAGCTCGGGAGTCCCAAGGTGTTCGGACGTCCCATTCGCCGCCGGGAATGCGCAACCCGGCTTCTCGGGCGACCGGAAAAGGTAGGAGCGATCCCGGCCTGGATGAGCCAGGATCGCATCCGGGGTGTGGTCCTTCGCTCCTCAATCCGGTTTCTCACCGCGACGGGCCCTGCGCGCCCCGAGCACCATGCCAACCCCCAGGGCGATGGCGATCAGGCCGAGTCCCAGCCCGCCGTAGGCCGCGGTCGAGAGGAGAGCGTCCATGGGGCCGGCGGGTCCGCTCGGTCCCGCGGGTCCCTGGGTCCCCGTGGCTCCCGTGGTTCCCGTGGCTCCCCCGGGTCCCTGGGGTCCCTGCGGTCCCGTGATTCCGATGGGTCCCGTCGGTCCTGCGGGTCCCACGGGTCCTGCGGGTCCCACGGGTCCCACGGGCCCGGCTGGCCCCTGCGGGAGGGGGACAGGCACCATTGTCACGTTGATCCAGGAGAAGTCGAGCGTCACCGGATCCTTGCAGGTCGTGTAGTGCCCCCAAGGGAGCCAACCCGCCGGGGTCTCGTCGGCATCCCAGTAGGCGATGGACATGCCGACGGTCTCGTTCACGGCGAACTGGCGATCCTGGTTCATCGTGTCCGTGGTGTTCCGGCTCCTCCGCATCTCGAAGATCCAGGTCCCGGGCGCGCCGGGAGCCGACATGTTCGTGTGCGACCACGCGCCGTACAGCTCGTTCGCCTGCGCGTCGTCGAAGCGGCTCGAGATGTCGGACGCCCACTCGTCGTCGAAGTTGCAGTCGGGATCGTTCCCGCTCCGCAGGTTGTAGCCCGAGAGGGCCCCCGCGGCGCAGTCCAACTCCCAGTGCCAGATGTCCACGTTGCCGGTCCCGCCGCCCATGTCGGGCGTCGCCGCCGGGTCGATCTGCCAGAGGACGGCAAGAGCAGCGGACTTCAGGTGGTCCGTTGCATTGTAGTCGAAGTCGTCGTTGACGAGGACGAGCACGTAGATGTTCGCGTCATCGTACGCCAACTTCACGGTCAGGCCGTCCACGATACGCTCCGTTGTCGCAAGGGGGCGGATCAACGTCAGCGTCGTTCCGGGGACGCCCGCCCAATCGCCCACGAGGCCGTCGATCGCAATGCCATTGTATTCCCCGATGCTCAGGCTGACGTCCGCGGCCGCGGGCTGGGCGAGCAGACCTGCGAATGCAAGCGCCACCGCCACGGCGGCCGGACCGGGCCACAGTCGTTTCCTCACGCTGCGAGACTTTTCGATCACACGATGCCTTCCATCGCTCATCGAGTTTCCTCGCGGGGGACCGGGTGGGACTTGACAACAAACATCTGTACGCATAATGGGGAGAATCCGGATTTCCGACGCCTGGCCCAGGGATGACTTGACGGGTCGGTCAACCGAGTTCGGCGGGACCGCTTCCGCGCTGCCGGGACGGCCAAGGAGGGTGAGGTTCCTCTGGAACACGAGGATCGGGATCCGCGCAGCGATCCCACGGCGCCTCAGAAACGGTCAAACGGGATTGAGAGGGGCAGCGCCGTCCACCCCTCGAGGTCGCAGGCGAGGGCGAGCGGGGCTCCGAGCGCCACAGGCAGGATCACTCGACGCAAGCGACGATCCGCCACCTAGCGGGACGGGTAGTCCCTTACCTCGTTCGCGTTTTCCGCGGCGCGCCGATGGCCTCGGCGGGACGAACATAACTACGGAATTCAACAATCTCGCCGTTCTTGAATTCGAACACGGTGCATTCACGTAGATGGGCTGTGGCAACCTCTGCGCAGACAAGATTCCCTCGTCCGAAGCCTCGCTCCTTTTCGACCCGGCTGTCGGGGGAGGCTTCCACCAAGGCTCGGAAGTACTCACGAAGGGCCGCCCGCCCAATCTCGGGCTCTTGGGAAGCTGGAGTATGGTGGACGACAGATTCTGCACGGAGCCGAAGGAACCGATCCCAATCACGGGCGTTGAACGACTCAAAGACAGCATCGACCACGGCGAGGTTGTCCCGCCCGCTCACTCCGTCTCCCCCCGACATCTGCGACGTCAGACCGGACGCAGACCTCGCCCCCAGAAAGGCATGTCGGCCCTGGATGAACCCGATTCGAAGGACTAGCGAGCCATTCGAAGGCGGAGTCTCTTTACCATCCTCGACGTAGGGAAGAGCGCTCCCGGCGGTGAGTGGGCGTTCCAAGGCGCAATCCCTGGAGGCTCTCCAATGGATATGCCAGTGGCATAGCGCATTCCTGAGATTTGGAACGGTCCTTCCGGCGCGTACCAAGAGCGCCATCGCGGTTACCGCTCCACCGTACCCGTGCGACGAAGCGGGGAGACCATCCGAGAGGCAGGATGTTTGTCGCGTACGAAGGGTTAAGTGGTACAATCCATTTGGGCTGCCCGAAATCGGCAGGACAGTACTCAGAACAGTGTAGGTTGGGAAAACGATGGCAAGCGCGGAGCGTAAGGAGTTCAAGTCTCCGGACGAGGAACGGACGTTCGAGAAAGGCAAGGTCGAGCTCATCAAGATCGGAGGCGGCGTCGTCGGGCGTCTCACCCTGCAACCCGGGTGGCGTTGGTCCGAACACGTGAAGCCCGTCGCGAAGACGGAATGGTGCGAGGCTCCTCACTTCCAGTACCACCTATCGGGTCGTCTGCATGTCAAGATGTCCGACGGCAAGGAGTTCGAGGTCGGCCCGGGCGAAGTCACCACCTTGCCCCAAGGCCATGACGCCTGGGTCGTCGGGAAGGAACCCGTCATCCTGATCGACTGGGCTGGAGCCAGCAACTACGCGAAGCGATAGCCCGGCCAAGGACCGTCCTTCGATTGCTTCCTCGGCTTGCTTGGGCTCAGAGGCATCGGCTCCGGGATACCAGGTTGCTCAATCCGATGATGTAGAACCAGTGTTGGCCCTCCGTCATTCTCAACGAATCGAATCCTACAGGATTCGAATCTCGGAGTGAGTGCTCCCGGCGGGATTCGAACCCGCGTTCGAAGCTCGAACGACCCTCCTGTGGGCGTCCCGCGATGTGGACAGTACGTACGATATGATTAATCGACACCTTCCCCTTTGCACCGGACCGGAGCGGAGGGTTGTCCATGTTCTGCAATCGATGTGGCGAACGGATTGCGGATGGCTCGGTCTTTTGTAACTTGTGCGGGGCCCGGCAGGGAGTCGTCGTGCCTGCCTCGGGAGCCCAACCCGGGTTGCCGCAAGCAGCCCCGGCCCCGGGCTATCCCGTGCAAAGCCCTGGGTCTCCGGTCGCGGGGTATCCGCCGCAGGCCGCCATGCCTCCCGTGCAGGCGGGTCCTCCGCCGATGGGGACCCCGTACAACCCGAACGCCCCGGTTCACCCGGCGGCGGCTCCGCCCTTGCCGAAGGAACTGAAGTGCAGCTCCTGCGGCGCGACGCTGAAGCCCTCCTCGGGCGTTGCATTGGCGACTTGCGAGTACTGCGGTGCCGTGACGACGATGGGCGCCGGCGGATCGGTCGAGATGTTCCAGAGACACTTCATGCTCGACAATCGACTCTCGAATGAGTCCGCCACGGAGACGGGGGGTAAGTGGCTGAACAAGGGGCTTTTCCGCCGCAAGGTCGCGGAGCGCTCCGAGCTCGGGCAGGTTACTCTCCGCTTTGTACCGTATTGGGTCGTCCCGACCTCTGCGGTGGCAGACTTCGAGGGGACGAAGAACGTCACCAAGACCGTCCAGAAAGGTTCGGAAGTGGAGCACGAAGTCGAGGCCGTTCCCGTGCACGATCGCATCCAGCTTCAGCGAAACATGCCGTTCGTCGCGGTCCGTGGGTACACGAAGTACCAGCCCGAGGAGGGCTTCGAGTTCGAGCTGGACAGCAAGATGGGCTTCGACAAGGAGCAGACGGGTGGCGTGGAGATCATGGATGGCGATGTCTCCGAGCAAGAGGCGAAAGCAAAGGCCGCGGCGTTCGCGTACCGGCTCGCGGAGGAAGAGGCGAACGACCGCGTCGACGACCTCGAGTCGATCCGGGTCTATCCCACGACCTACGACGGGGAGCTCTTGCATGTGCCCGTCTGGTTCATGCAGTACTCTCACAAGGGGAAGCCGATGTTCATCCTCATCGACGGCCACTCCGGCGAGGTCATGAATGGCGAGCGCCCCCTATTCTCGCTTTGGTGAGCTCGATCACGCCGATCCAGGATACGCGCACGGCAGGCGAAAGCTGACCGGGAAGACCGCGTCAACAGACCTCGCCGAACCTGAGGCGAATCGCGGCCAGGACACGGGCCAGAGACGGACCGGGGGCATGGATTCGTACGGACATACGGCTCTAATACGAGCAACCGCGTTCCGTCTGGCGGAGGAATGTGCGTTGTTCTGCCAACACTGCGGCAAGCCGATCGGGGAGGGATCCGTATTCTGCAACCACTGCGGGGGCCGCCAGGGCTTCGTCGCTTCGGACGCGCCGGTCGCCGGGGTACGGATGTTCATGGACGAAGTCCTCACCGATCGGGAAGAGATCGTTCAGGATCCTCGATACGGCGCCTTTCCCCCGGGCCAGGTCATCCACATCCGCGCGAAGGTGGAGAGCGGCGGACCGTACGAGATGTGGGTCATCGGCGCCGACGGGGAGGAGGTCCTGAAGGTCTTCGAGGGGATCGCAGTCGAGAACACATTCGACTTCAGGGTCCCTAAGGATGGCAAGCTTGGGTTCGATTTCCAGAGCGTAGGTGCGCCCGGGACGGTCCGACTGCAGGTCTTCTAGGCAAGGATCCGGGGGCTCGTGTCCTCGGCGGCGACATGCCCACCCGCATCGTCGTGACGTCGAAGGGAACCGGGTGTCGCCGTGTCCGTGAGGGGCGATCGGCCGCGGGCCGTTTGAGGCCGCAAGAGGTCACGCGCGCTCGCATCCCGACAAGCTGGCCGGAAAGAAATGCTCCCGGCGGGGAGCCAACTCACACGGGTGCCTCCCGGCGGTCGCATCACAAGTCGGGTGACGATCGGTCCGGTGAGGAGATGCGGCCGGATGTGATAGATTCGGGTCATGCGCGGCCGATATCCAATCTTGCGAGAGGCGCCCCGGCGCCTTACCAAGGCGCCAAGGTGTCCGAAATGGCCATCAGGTGTATGCACAGCCGAGTATCCGGAAGAGCCGCAAGCGACAGGAATAAATACTACGGATATGCTATGCTTTCACTATGGAATCCTCACTCACGATCAAGTTCCGGGGAGCCGAGGCAGCGCTCCTCGATCGGCTCGTTCGATCCGGACTGTTCGCGACTAAATCGGAAGCCATCCGCGCCGCGCTCGTGAAGTACGGCGCTGACCTTGGCCTCCTGCGAGCCAAGGACCTCTGGACCGCGATCATGGCGAGCCCGAAACGTCGCGTGTCCGCCGCTCAGCTTCGGAAGAATGTGAAGAAGGCTGAGGATGCCGACTAAAGCCTTCTTGGACTCCAACGTTTTCATCTTCGGCTTCGAGAGGCCCCGGTCCAACTCACGTCGCATCCTCGATCTCCTCGTCGGCGGCGAGTTGCACGGGGTCGTGACCGACCGCGTGGTCCGAGAGGTCATGGGATACATGCGAAGATACTACGGTAAGGACTTGGCGGGGAAGTTCCGGGATCTCATCCTACTCACGTGCGACCTGCTCCTCGAGGACGACCTTACAATTGACCCGGAGCTGTCCGCTCTGGTCGGCGCCAAGGACGCGGGAGCCCTGGCGGCGGTCCGCTCCTCTGGTCTATCGCGCCTCGTGTCGACCGATTCGGATTTCGCGGAAGTCCCCGAACACAGGACCCCGCGGGAATACCTACAAGAGCTCAACGAACCCCCGCGCCCGGGGGACGAATGACGAACCGGCGAGAACCGCGGGGCGTGGGAGAGCGAACCCATGTGGGAGTGCTCCCGGCGGGATTCGAACCCGCGTCTGAGGCTCGAAAGGCCCCGATCCTTGGCCGGACTAGACTACGGGAGCGC
>Ga0209521_10004797_pt1 | contig 10740 bp, 4 predicted proteins | sample Rifsed19ft4_FD_184016 | JGI IMG/M metagenome (GOLD analysis project Ga0209521, IMG submission 184016) | Soil microbial communities from Rifle, Colorado, USA - sediment 19ft 4 (version 2) | ecosystem: Environmental > Terrestrial > Deep subsurface > Rock core/Sediment | place: Rifle, Colorado... | reverse complement strand
GCGCTTGACGCGGCTTCGTTCGACTCCTGCCTGGACTCGGGCAAGTACGCCTCTCTGGTTCGGGCGGGAGGGCAGGGTATCAGCAAGGTGCCTACCATTATCATCAACGGTAGGGAAGTGGACAGCACCGTGGAGGCGATGAGGTCCGCCATCAAGGAGGAGCTGGCCTCCGGCTCGTGAACGCCAGAACGGCCGAATCCCTGTCCCAAAGGATACCCTGGGTCGGGCTGGCGCTTCTGGGGCTGCCCGGTGGAGCGGTGGCGGCGTACCTGACGTATGCGCACTGGGCGGACCGGCCCACCGTGTGCGGCGGCATCGGCGAGTGCGAACTGGTGCAGACCAGCGAGTACTCGGAGATCGCCGGCGTGCCCGTCGCGTTCCTTGGCCTGCTCTATTTCCTGGCGATCTCGCTGCTAGCCTTGGCCCGGATCAGGCGGATCCCCGCGGCGCTGGAGTGGGCGCAGCCGGCGGCTTTGTCGATGTCCCTGGCGGGAACAGCGTTCATCGCCTACCTCACGTACGTGGAGCTATTCGTTCTGGACGCGATCTGCGTATGGTGCGTCAGTCTGGCCGCTCTCACCGTTGCCAGCCTTGGCCTCGCGGTCTGGGGGTCATTCTCCGGAGGAGAGGAGTAGGTCCGCGGTCGGCCGGCTGCGGATGACCGGCTCCGCCTCGGGGTTGTCCCGGGATTTCAGCGGGTAGTCCTCCTGGGTTCCGTCGCGGAGGATGACGGTGCTCTCGCCGAAGCTGCGGAGGTCGGGCGCGATAGTGTGGCGGTGGGCTCTGCTCCCCCGCCGCAGGCCGCTACGGCCAGCGCCAGTAGCAGGAGAGGGGCGACTAGGATCGCCGCCCGGCGCACGTTAAGGGTAGATGCCCCGCAGGCGCGTGGCCTCCTCGACGCGGGAGACGGCCAGCAGCATGGCGGCTTCCCGCAGCGATACGTTCTGCGATTCAGCAAGGGCACAGACTTCCCGGTAGGCGCGCGTGATCACCCGCTGCAGCCGTTCGCGGACCTCCTCCTCTTCCCAGAAGAAGAACTGCAGGTCCTGCACCCACTCGAAATAGGATACGATGACCCCGCCGGTGTTGGCCAGTATGTCTGGCACCACCAGCACCCGCTTTTCGGCGAGGATGGCGTCACCGTCCGGGGTGGTGGGTCCGTTTGCCCCTTCTACAATGATCTTGGCCTGGACGTGTCGAGCGGTTTGAGCCGTGATCTGCCCCTCCAGGGCGGCGGGCACAAGGAAGTCCACAGGTAGGGAGAACAGCTCCTCTCCGAGCAGGCAGTCGCCGCCACCCATATCGCTCAGGCTGCCACCCGCATTCTTCTGTTCCCGCAGGGCTTGGACGTCCAGCCCTCTACCGTTGTAGAGGCATCCGCTGGAGTCGGAGACAGCGATGACCCGCGCTCCTTCGCCGGCAAGGAGCGCGGCGGCCGCGCCGCCGACGTTGCCAAACCCTTGCACCGCGATGGTCGCCTCGTCCAGGGGGATGCTGCGATCACGGGCGAGTTCCTGGATCACGTAGAGGATTCCGCGGCCGGTGGCCTCCTTGCGGCCCAGGGTGCCGCCCACGCTGACCGGTTTGCCTGTGACCACCCCCGCCTCCGTGTAGCCCCGGTGCATGCTGATGGTGTCCATCATCCAGGCCATGATACGCTCGTCCGTACCCATGTCTGGGGCTGGGATGTCCTGGCTGGGGCCGAGGAGGATACTAATCTCCGTGGTGTAGCGGCGGGTGAGGTTCTCCAGCTCCGTCTGGGACAGCGCCTTGGGGTCCACAATGACGCCGCCCTTGGCTCCTCCGTAGGGCAGGTTAACTACGGCGCTCTTCCAGGTCATCCACATGGCCAGGGCGCGTACCTCGTCCAGGGAGACGGTAGGGTGGTAGCGGATGCCGCCCTTGGCCGGGCCGCGGGCCAGGTTGTGTTGAACGCGGTAGCCAGTGAACACCTTCGTGGAGCCCCCGTCCATCTGGACGGGGAAGTTGGTGGCCAGTTCCCGCTTGCAGGTGGCCAGCACTTGGCGGAGGCCGGGATCAAGATTCAGCCGGTCCGCCGCCGCCCCAAACTGGGCGATAGCGGCGTCCAGCGGGTTGGCCACGGGCCCAGCCCTTGTCTTGGAGATGGCCACCGATGTCACCGAGCCTTCGCCGGTTGCGGTCCCGGGTTCTTAGTCTCAGCTCCGCCCTGCTGATCCGTGGCGGGTCCGCCTACTCTTCTGCCCGCTCTTCCGGCGCGGACTGCGCCCCGCCCTCGACAGCGACAGCCACCTCGCTGGGCTCGGCTTCCTCTTTTTCCTTCGCCGCTGGGCGCTCAGGCGGTGTGCTCGCCTCCTCCCCGGGGCCCATGGCAGCGGGCCCTTGACCGTCGCCCCCAAGGAGCTCTGGGGGTAGACGGAGCTCAATGACCTTGGGGGGCTCCGGAAGCGAGATGGCAGCTCGGGCCGGTATGAGCTTACCAATAATGACGTTCTCCTTGAGGCCAAGGAGGTGGTCGATGTCGCCGTTGATGGAGGCCTCCGTGAGGACGCGGGTGGTCTCCTGGAAGGAGGCGGCGGCGAGGAAGCTCTCCGTGTTGAGTGAGGCCTTAGTGACGCCCAGGAGTATGGGCTGGGCGGTGGCAGGCTCGCCGCCTTCCGCCAGGGCCTTGGCGTTGATGGCCTCGAACCGGAAGCGGTCCACGAGCTCCCCCGGCAGGAGTGCGGAGTCCCCTGGGGAGTCAACGCGCACCCGCCGCAGCATTTGTCGCACGATCACTTCGATGTGCTTATCGTTGATCGTCACGCCCTGCGAGCGGTACACTTTCTGGACTTCCTCCACGAGGTATATCTGCACTGCCTCCGGCCCCTGGATACGGAGGATGTCCTGGGGGTTGAGAGGTCCGTCCGTGAGGGCCTGGCCGGCGTGAACCTGGGCGCCATCCTGAATGCGGAGGTGGGCCGTCGCCGACACCGGATACTCACGCTCGTCCCGCTCCTCAAAGGTTATGGAGAGGGATTTCACCTTCCGCTTTCCGACTATCGATACCTTGCCGCCGGTGCGGGCCAGGATCTCTTCCTGGGCAACCAGCGCCTTCTGGTCCTTCTTCTTCGACTTGGGTTTGGGTTGCGGTGACCGAGCGAGAACGGCCCCCTGCTCCACGTCTTCGCCGTTCTTGACCAGCACTTCGACGCCTTCAGGCAGCGCGTAGTCATCGCGGTAGATCTCCGCGCTCACCAGCTTGATGCGGCGCGTGTCGCCGTCGTGCAGGATCTCAACGAGGCCGTCGATCTCGGAGATGAGGGCGGTGCCCTTGGGAATGCGGGCCTCAAACAGCTCCTCCACGCGGGGCAGACCGGAAGTGATGTCGAATCCGGCCACTCCGCCGGTGTGGAAGGTGCGCATGGTGAGCTGCGTGCCCGGCTCGCCGATGCTTTGGGCAGCGATGATTCCCACTGCCGCTCCCTGGGCCACCAGCCTACCCCGGGCCAGGTCACGCCCGTAGCAGGGTGAGCAAATGCCCCGATGCGCCTGACAGGTGAGGGGCGATCGCGTGTAGACGCGGTCGATGCCGGTCTCCACGATGCGATCGGCGGTCTCCTGCGTGATCTCGTTGCCCCGTTCGAGGATTACTTCGCCCGTCTCAGGGTGGGCGATGTCGGCGGCGGCCCAGCGGCCCACGATGCGCTCTTGGAGGGACTCGAAGAGCCCCTTCTCCAACGGCTCACCGATCCAGATTCCGGCCGTCGTGCCGCAGTCTTGTTCCAGGATGATCACGTCCTGGGAGACGTCGATAAGGCGCCTGGTGAGGTAGCCGCTATCGGCGGTGCGGAGGGCGGTATCGGCCAGCCCCTTGCGGGCGCCGTGGGTGGAGATGAAGTACTCCATCACGGTGAGCCCTTCCCGGAAGGAGGAGCGAATGGGCAAGTCTATGATGCGGCCGGCGGGGTCGCTCATGAGGCCTCGCATGCCTGCCATCTGGGATATCTGACTGATGTTTCCTTTGGCGCCGCTGACCGCCATGAGGTAGACGCCGCCGTACTCTTTCAGGCTATTCTGGATCAGAACTTGCATCTCGTCTGTGGTGTCACGCCAGATGGAGACCGCCCGGCTGTACCGCTCCTCAGCAGTTATGAGGCCGAGGTTGTACTGGTCCTCGATCTCTGCGATGGCGCTGTCTGCGGCTGAGAGAAGCTCTCCCTTCTTCTCCGGCACCTTGAGGTCGTTCATCGCGATGCTGATGCCGGATGTGGTTGCGAACTTGAAGCCGACGTTTTTCATGCGATCGACCATCTGGGCAGTGCGCACGTTGTCAAAGTTTACGGCGGATTCCAGGACAAGGTCTTTGATGGTCTTCTTGTCCATAAGTTGGTTGCGGTAGCCCATTTCCTCCGGGAGCACTTCATTGAAGATGATGCGGCCCACGCTGGTCTCGATGAGCTCACCGTTCGTCCTGGCGTCGCGCACGCGAATGAGGGCACGGAGGTCAACCAGGCCCGTGTCGTAGGCCATCTTGGCTTCGTCAAAGCTGCCGTAGATTCCGTAGAGAGGGTTGCCGTTGGTGGTGGCCTTGAACTCTCCCTTGAGCCCAGCCTTGATCTCGGTCAGGTAGTAGCAACCGAAGACGATATCCAGCGTGGGCGCTATCACCGGCTCCCCGTTGGAGGGGAGTAGGAGGTTCTGGGTGGAGAGCATAACCTGGCGCGCCTCGGCGACGGCGGCGGCGGAGAGAGGTATGTGCACCGCCATCTGGTCCCCGTCGAAGTCAGCGTTGAAAGCGGTGCAGACGAGGGGATGGATCTGGATGGCGCTGCCGTCGATGAGCACCGGCTCAAAGGCTTGGATCCCCAGCCGGTGCAGGGTGGGAGCGCGGTTGAGCAGCACCGGACGATCCTTGATGATGTCGTCCAGGATATCCCACACCTCCGGCCGGGCGCGTTCTACTATGCGCTTGGCGGACTTGATGTTGTGCGCCAAGTTGCGGGCCACTAGGGCGTGCATGATGAACGGCTTGAACAGCTCCAGGGCCATCTTCTTGGGGAGACCGCACTGGTGTAGCCCGAGCTCCGGCCCGACAACGATGACGGAGCGGCCGGAGTAGTCCACTCGCTTACCCAGGAGGTTCTGGCGGAACCGCCCCTGCTTGCCCTTGAGCATGTCTGACAATGACTTCAGCTTGTGGTTCCCGGCGGTGGAGACGGCGCGGCCGCGCCGGCCGTTATCTATCAGCGAGTCCACCGCCTCTTGGAGCATGCGCTTCTCATTACGGATGATGATCTGTGGGGCGCCCAGCTCCAGCAGCCGCCTGAGGCGATTGTTGCGGTTGATGACGCGGCGATAAAGGTCATTGAGGTCGCTGGTGGCGAAGCGCCCGCCGTCAAGCTGGACCATCGGTCGCAGGTCCGGCGGAAGCACAGGCAGGATGCCGAAGATCATCCACTCCGGCTTGCTGCCGCTCTTGCGGAACGCCTCTACAACGCGCAGCCGTTTGGTGGCCTTCTTGCGACGCTGTCCGCTGAAGTTCTGGATCTCTCCTCGCAGCTTGAGGGCCAGCGCCTGCAGGTCAATGCGGCGGAGGATCTCCAGGACGGCCTCAGCACCCATACCAGCCGTGAGCAGGTCCGGATAGCGCCCCATGAGCTCCCGGAGCTTCTGCTCCGGGAGCAGGGTGCACTGGTCGTCGCGAACCGGGTCCTTGATCTCCTCCAGGTCTTGGATGAGCTCTTGGCACTGAGCCTGAGCGGCTTGCCGCTGTTCTATGATTTGCTTTCGTAGCGGCTCCAGCTCGGCCGTCCCCGCTTCGCGGCACTTGGCGAGTTCCTTTGTCAGCGCCCTTTCAGTCTCCGCCCGCCTCTTGTTACGCTCCTTCCCCAGAGCGTTGAGTCGCTTCTGGAGGCCGGACTGGAGCCGCTTGGAGGCGTTCTTCGGCAGGGGCTGGTGCCGCTCCGCTATGACGAGGTCGGCGTCCAAGGCCAGTTTCTTCGTGGAAGGCTTGTCTTCCATCCGGGCGATGTCCTGCTCGAGGACCTCCGCCTTCTGCCTTAAGGCGTCCTCCTTCTTCGCGACATCGGCGTCGATAGCGGCAAGCCTCTCCTCTCGCTGCGACTCCACGTTGGCGATGGTTTCAGCGGCCGCGGTCTCAACAGCGGAGATGCGCTCTGCATACTCCTGCTCCTGTTCGGTGCCAATCTGGTCCATCTCATGGCGCAGTTCTGCCAGCGCCTTCTGCCTGACATCTTCGTTGACGGAGGTGACTATGAACTGTGCGAAGTAGAGGGCGCGCTCGAGGCTGCGCGGTGACATGTCCAGGAGAAGGCCGATGCGGCTGGGCGTGCCCTTGACGAACCAGATGTGGGTCACCGCCGACGCCAGCTCGATGTGGCCCATGCGCTCGCGGCGCACCTTACTACGGGTCACCTCCACGCCGCACTTGTCGCAGACGATGCCCCTGTAACGAACACGCTTGTACTTGCCGCAATAGCATTCGAAGTCCTTGGTAGGGCCGAAGATCTTCTCGCAGAACAGGCCGTCTTTCTCCGGCTTGAGGGTGCGATAGTTGATCGTCTCCGGCTTCGTGACCTCCCCATATGACCAGGAACGTACCTGGTCCGGTGATGCCAGAGATATGCGCAGCGCGTTGAAGTCGCTTACCTCAAGGGCCAAGGAAATCCGCTCCCTTCTCGAATCCGCTCATGTCGATGCCGAGCTCGGGGATCTCCACGGTGGAAGTCTCCGTCAGGGTCACCCGTTCTTCTTCCTCGTTTAGTACCTCTACCGCGAGCCCGAGGCTCTGGAGCTCCTTTACAAGCACTTTGAAGGACTCCGGCACCCCGGGCTCCTGGATGTCTTCGCCTTTTACAATGGCTTCGTAGGCCTTGACGCGGCCCACCACGTCGTCCGACTTCACAGTCAGGATCTCCTGGAGAACGTGCGCCGCTCCGTACGCCTCGAGCGCCCACACCTCCATCTCTCCGAACCGCTGTCCACCGAACTGGGCCTTGCCGCCCAGAGGCTGCTGGGTGATAAGCGAGTAGGGGCCGGTGGAGCGGGCGTGTATCTTGTCCTCTACCAGGTGAACGAGCTTCATCATGTAGATGAAGCCAACGGTAATCGGCTGGTGGAACGATTCACCCGTTCGGCCGTCAATCAGGGGCTGCTTGCCGTAGGTCGGCGCTGGCACGCCGCTGTCCAGGAGCAAGGATTCCGCCCGTTTTTCAAGAACATGCATGGACTTGCGCCGCACCCTTTTTTCGCCCTGCTGCTCCAGCCAGAGCTCCAGGGCAGCGCGTTTGGCCTCGCCCACCAGACGTTCGTCAAACACCGTTGCGGCTTCGTAGCCACGGTCCTTTAGCCAGGCAGTTACCTTCTCAATGTCCACGTTCTCGCCTACGTCGTCGGTGGCCGCGCCGTTGGGGGCGTGAAGGAGCGCGTCAGCCTGTTCGCATAGCCAGGTGCGGCCCAGTACGTCCTCGATGGTGTCGGGGTTGCCGCCATCGAATACCGGTGAGAAAGCGCGGAAGCCCAGCCGTCGCGCGGCCCAGCCCAGATGGGTCTCCAACACCTGGCCGATGTTCATGCGGCTGGGGACGCCGATGGGGTTCAGGATGATGTCCACCGGCGTGCCGTCTGTCAGGTGGGGCATGTCCTCCACCGGCAGGATGCGGGCTATCACACCTTTGTTGCCGTGGCGGCCCGCCATCTTGTCCCCCTCCGCGACCTTGCGGCGCTGGGCGATGGAGATCCGGATCATGGCTTGAACGCCGGGGGACAGCTCATCGGTGACCTGGGCGTAGGGCGGCCACCGGCACTGGTGGTTCTTCTGGCCGTGGTTCGGCTTGCCGGCAGCGTTGTCCGGGCGGGCGAAAAAGCGCGTGTCTATGACCTTGCCGCGCTCGCCGTGGGGCACGCGCAAGGAGGTGTCTTTCACCTCTCGGGCCTTCTCGCCGAAGATGGCGCGCAGAAGTTTCTCCTCGGCGGTAAGCTCGGTTTCGCCCTTGGGAGTGATCTTGCCCACCAGGATGTCGCTGGACCGCACCTCGGCGCCTATGCGAACGATGCCGTATTCGTCCAGGTCTCTTAGGCTCTCCTCGCCGACGTTGGGGATGTCCCGCGTGACCTCCTCGGGGCCCAGTTTCGTGTCGCGGGCCTCCACTTCGTGTTTCTCGATGTGGATGGAGGTGAACTTGTCATCGCGCGCTACCGCTTCGGAGATGATGATGGCGTCCTCGAAGTTGTAGCCCTCCCAGCTCATGAAGGCGCAGAGCAGGGTCTGGCCCAGCGCTAGCTCGCCGGACTGCGTGGAAGAGCTATCGGCCAGGGCGTCTCCCTTGGTCAGCCGTTGACCGCGGCGCACGATTGCACGCTGGTTTATGCAGGTGCCTTGATTGGAGCGGATGAATTTCAGCAAATTGTAGGTCTTCTCGATCCCCGAATCGTATTGGACGCTGATCGAGTCACCGCTGACGCTCGTGACCAGGCCGGCACCTTCGGCGAAGACGACTTGCCCCGAGTCCATTGCGGTTTGCCGCTCCATACCGGTAGCGACCAGGGGTATCTCCGGCCTCACCAGGGGCACCGCCTGCCGCTGCATGTTGGCTCCCATCAGGGCCCGGTTGGCGTCATCGTGCTCCAGGAAGGGGATGAGGGCGGCGGCAACGGACACAATCTGCTTCGGCGAGAGGTCCAGGTACTCCACCTGGTCTTTGGATGCCATGGTGAAGCTGCCGGCGGCCCGCGCCTCCACGCGCTCCACCAGGAAGTTGCGGTGTTCGTCCAGGGGGCAGTTGGCCTGGGCCACCACGTAGTTCTCCTCCTCGTCGGCGGAGAGGTAATCCACTTCGGCAGAGACAAAGGGCTGCACTTGCACGGTGGCCTTGCCAAAGCGGGCCAGGCGCTTGGCGGCCTCAGGAGTAATTGTGGTACCCGCCTTGAACAGTACCTTGCCGGAGGAGTCTGGGAAGTCCTCTCGGAGGATACGGTTGACAAGCTCTGGCGAGTTGGTGGCCAGGGTCCTGCCCACCTTTCGATAAGGGGTCTCAATGAATCCGTACTGGTTGACCCGTCCGAAGGTGGCCAGGCTGCCGATGAGGCCGATGTTGGGGCCTTCCGGAGTCTCGATAGGGCAGATGCGGCCGTAGTGGCTGTGGTGGACGTCGCGCACGTCGAAGCCGGCGCGGTCGCGGGATAGGCCGCCGGGGCCCAGGGCGGACAGGCGCCGCTTATGGGTGAGTTCTGCCAGGGGGTTGGTCTGATCCATGAACTGAGAGAGCTGAGAGCCGCCGAAGAACTCTTTAATGGCCGCGACCACCGGCCGGATATTGATGAGCTGGCTGGGCGCGATTTCCTGGGGGTCGGTGATCGTCATGCGCTCCCGGATCACCCTCTCCATGCGCAGGAGGCCGATGCGGAACTGGTTCTGGATGAGCTCCCCCACCGTGCGCACGCGGCGGTTCCCCAGGTGGTCGATGTCGTCCGGCCTCCCCACGCCGAGGTTGAGGCGGATGATCTCCCGCACGATTGCGATAAGATCGTCCTGGACCAGAACCCGCGACCCGATGGGCACATTGTGCGCCAGGCGCTTGTTGACCTTGTAGCGTCCAACCTTGCCCAGGTCGTAACGGCGGGGATTGAAGAAAAGTGACGTGATGAGCCCGCGGGCGTTGTCTATGGTCGGAGGGTCTCCGGGGCGCAATCGCCGGTAGAAGTCTAGGAGCGCCTCACCCTTGTTCTCGCAAGACGCGTCGCGGTCCAGCGTGGACTTGATGTAGTGGTGGTCCGGGTCCTTGTCCAGGCCATCGAACATGGCCAGGATTCGATCGTTCGTGCCGAGGGCGTTGAGGAGCTCTTGGCGGAGGCCGTCCGCCTCGCGCTCTGACTTCGCGTTTTCGATCCTGTCTTGAAGTTCGCGCAGGACGGCCTGGCTGGGGTGTTTGGGCAGGAGGTGCGGTTCGTCGATGGCGCGGAGAAGGGTGGTGATCGGAATTTTGCGTTTGCGGTCCACCTTGACCGAGATGACGTTCTTGTTGGAGGTTTCAAACTCCAGCCAGGCGCCTCGGTTCGGGATTAGCTTGGCGTAGCAAAGGTCGCGACCGCTGGTAGCGTCTCGTTCCAGGGTCAGGTAGACGCCTGGGGAGCGAACAAGCTGGGACACCACAACGCGCTCGGCGCCGTTGATGATAAAGGTACCTTGCTCCGTCATGAGCGGGAAGTCGCCCATGAAGATCTCTTGCTCTTTCACCTCCCCGGTTTCTTTGACCAGGAGTTTCACGTTTACCCGTAGTGGGGCGGCATAGGTGGCGTCTCGCACGCGGCAGTCGGTCTCGGAATACTTTGACTCGCCGAAGCTGTAGTCGGTGAAACGCATCTCCAGGCGGTTCCCGGTGAAGTCCTGGATCGGCGAGATCTCATCCAGGAGCTCGCGTAGCCCTTCGTTCGTGAAGACTTGGTAGGAGTCAAGTTGAATGCGGACTAGGTGGGGGAGCTCTATGAGGTCGGGTATGCGGGAGTAGGACTTGCTGACAGAGGGGACATGGAACTTGTCCTGGATGGAGTCCTGGGGCACAACCATGCGTAAGCACTCCTCAAAGAGGGAACCTTAGCTAGGCCCTCGCGAACGGAAGACAGATGGTACCTATCGGGGACAATCAGATGGGAATACAAATGATGGAGGACACAGACCGGCCATCGAATAGTTAGTGTAGCACCCAGTCTTTAGGATGTCAATACGTCGATCTCATTTTTGTAGATGGTCTGAGATTTTGT
>Ga0209521_10004796_pt1 | contig 10742 bp, 8 predicted proteins | sample Rifsed19ft4_FD_184016 | JGI IMG/M metagenome (GOLD analysis project Ga0209521, IMG submission 184016) | Soil microbial communities from Rifle, Colorado, USA - sediment 19ft 4 (version 2) | ecosystem: Environmental > Terrestrial > Deep subsurface > Rock core/Sediment | place: Rifle, Colorado... | reverse complement strand
CCTTCGATCATCCCCTGGCAGCCGCGGGCCCAGGCGATCTTGGTCAGCTCGCCGAGCGTCTCGAGCTCGGCGAATTGGGCGCGGTCATTGGCGTCGGCAATTGAGCCCGGCCGCAGGCCGTCGCCGAGCGAGAAGGAGACATCATACTTCCGCATGATCTCGCAGATCTCCTCGAAGCGCTCATAGAGGAAGCTCTCGCGGTGATGGGATAGGCACCATTTGGCCATGATCGAGCCGCCTCTGCTCACGATGCCCGTGACGCGGTCGGCGGTGAGGTGGATGTAGCCGAGCCGCACCCCGGCATGGATGGTGAAGTAATCCACCCCCTGCTCGCATTGCTCGATCAGCGTGTCCTTGTAGACCTCCCAGTCGAGCTTGACCGGATCGCCGCCCACCTTCTCCAGCGCCTGATAGATCGGCACCGTGCCGATCGGCACCGGCGCATTGCGGATGATCCATTCGCGCGTGGTGTGAATGTTGCGGCCGGTGGAAAGGTCCATCACCGTGTCGGCGCCCCAGCGGATCGCCCACACCATCTTCTCCACCTCCTCCTCCACCGACGAGGTCACCGCCGAGTTGCCGATATTGGCGTTGATCTTGGTGAGGAAGTTCCGCCCGATGATCATCGGCTCCGATTCGGGGTGGTTGATATTGGCGGGGATGATGGCGCGGCCGCGGGCGACCTCGCTCCTCACGAACTCGGGCGTCACGAATGGAGGCAACGCGGCGCCGAAGCTCTCCCCGTCTTCGAGGCGAGCTTGCGCCTCCTCGGCCGCGCGCTCGCGTCCGATATTCTCGCGATGGGCGATATAGACCATTTCCTTGGTGACGATTCCGGCGCGCGCCAGCTCGAGCTGGGTGACGAGACCACCAACGCGCGTTTCGATCCAAGGCGTCCGCAACGGCGGAAGGCCGCGGAGCACGTCATTGGTAGTGACGGGGTCCGTGTAAGACCCCGAATTGTCATAAACGCGGAATGTATTTTTTCGGCCTACCGCTTCGCTACTTGAGGCCGACTGGGGCTCTCCGCTGAGCGCGATCTCGCGGAACGGCACGCGCAAATCCGCGTGGCCCTCAGGCGAGGAATAGATCTTGCGGCTTCCCGGCAACGGGCCGGTGGTCACCTTGGGCGCAGTCACGTCTTTTGGGGCGAGCGGCTTGTTCATCGGCATACTCCCTATGAGCAGGCCCTCATGCTGAGGAGGGCCGCAAGGCCCGTCTCGAAGCGGAGGGCTTCATCCTTCGAGATGGCCGCGTTCCGCGGCCTCCTCAGGATGAGGCAGTCGGCCGGGCGCTCGGCTTCAGGGATTTCAGGCAAGTTTCCGTCCCTTCGCCGGCATGACCCGGATCAGGTTCAAAGGGTCTCCGCCGGGCCCTCATTTGAAGGCAGCGGACTCTCAGCCCCTTCCCTGGGGCTCCCCTCGGAACACTCATAATCTAGACCGCGGCGCGCGCCTTTCAAAGGGGCGCGTCGATCAATTCCTGGCGGCGGTCAAGTCTGCCGTCTTAGGCTCATTTCCGCCGCGGCCGTTTCGCGCTGCGCTTTCGGGAGGACGACGCCCTCGCGGAGCTGTGCCGGCGCGTCCCTGTGTTCCACAAATCCTCGTAGCCCATGATCGAGAGGATGGCGCCGAGCACGATGGTCACCGCGGCGCCGGCGAGGATACCGCCATGACTCGCAATCATACGGTCGCCCAGTGTCTGCACCGTCCCGGGGAACACAAGATTGGAAATGCCGCGCACGATAAGCAGCCAGCCGAGGATGGTCACGATCACCCGCCAGTCCGGCACCCAGAGATTGTGCGCGTTGACGACGGCCAGCCCCGCCACCAGCGCGAGCGTCCCGGTGATGAAGATGAGCGCCCGCGAGCCGATGAACTCCTTCAACAGGCTGGAATAGGCATCTCCCTCGGTAAGCATGCCCATGATCATGCCGATGCCGATGATGAGCATCACCGGTCCCATCAGTCGTGCGATATATCTCGATGTGGTCATTTGCGCCCCTTCCTCCCGGTTCAAGCTTTATCCCCAAGAAACTCCAAGGCATGAGCCATGCGAGCCGCTTGCAAGCCTTTTACTCCGGGCCCTCCAGCCGGCCTTGTCGCCAAGGCTCGAAGCCAGAGTTGAGACCGTTCGTCCTCAACGCCGCATCACCAGGATCGACTTTTGACGAAGCAAGGGCGCCACTTATTGATTTTGCCAGGTAATGCCCCCGGCGCCCTCGAACTTCGCGCATGTTAAGCCGAACCCGTTGGAACGCAAGTCGCACGCGACAGGCGAAGCATCGTGCTGGAAAGACTGGCCGACGACTGCCTACCAGGCCTTTTTCAGCACCAGCGGAGACAAGTGGAAATTGGCTTAATCCCTCAAGGAGAAGGGAAATCTTGCCCCTGACGCGCATCCAGTTTAAGCCTCGTCATCATTCTGCCGTGCTTCACCTTGAATTGCGGGCCTCGAGGCCTGAAGAGGCCGGTCACCTCCCGCCGCAACCGAGGTAAAGAAAGTCGTGAATCAGGAAGTTTCGACCGACACGCCGACGCGCGCGAAAGGCAGAGCCGCAGCCTATCGCTGGATCGCGCTTCTCGTTCTTCTGCTCGCGACCATCGGGGGCGTGCTCGCTTATTGGCGCTATATCGAGATCTACCCGTCCACCGACAATTCCTATACCGGCGCCAACGTCGTGCGCGTGGCCTCGCAAGTCTCGGGCCCCATCAGCCGCGTCTATGTCCGAGACGACGACAAGGTCGCGACCGGCGATCCCCTGTTCGATATCGATCCCACGCTCTACGACGCGGCGCTCCGCAATGCGCGCGCGCAATTCGACGCGGCGGCTGACGCCGCCGGCACCGCCGCCGACGATCTCAAAACGGCCGCCGCCAAGCTCGAGGAGAAGCGCGCGGCGCTCGAAGATGCGCTGGCCAAATATCGCGAGGCCAAGGACGCACAAAGGGAGGGCGAGGCGCCATCGAGCGAACTCACCGCTGCGTTGACGGCGTGGCATGACGCCGTGCAGGCGTTCGAGGACGCCCAGGCCGCATTCGACAAGGCGCAAGACGCCAAGTTGACGGTGACCACGCCCACGGTGCAGCTGCGCGCCGCTTCCGCCCAGCTCGACAAGGCGACTCACGACTGGGTGAGGACTCACGTCGCCGCACCCGCCAACGGCTGGCTGTCCAATGTCACGCTCCGCCCGGGCACGGTGGTCCAGGCCGGAACGCCGGTTTTTGCCGTCATCGAGGATGGGCGATGGTGGGTCGACGCCAACTTCAAGGAGACCGACCTCGCCCGCATCAAGCCGGGACAGAAGGTGACCATCCGCCTCGATATGTATCCCGGCACGACCCTCGACGGGGTGGTCGAATCGATCAGCGCGGGCTCCGGCGCGAGCTTCTCCGTGCTCCCGCCGGAGAACGCCACCGGCAACTGGGTGAAAGTGACCCAGCGTTTCCCGGTGCGAATCAAGATCACAAGCTCGCCTGCCCCTGACAAGCCGTTGCGCATGGGCGCCAGCGCGACCGTGACGATCGACACCACTGAAGGGCAGCAATGAGCCCTAGGCCGGGTGCGGGCGGCAAAGGCCGGGGGCGCAAGCCCCCTTCCGAGCGGCGCGGGCCTGTGCCTGTCGACCCGGAATTCGTACGGCCGCCGATCCCGCTGGTCATAGCCGTGGTTCTCACCGCGGTCCTAGAGGTTCTCGACATGACCATCGTCAATGTCGCGATCCCGCACATGCTCGGCGCCTTTGCCGCGACGGCCGACCAGATCACCTGGATTCTGACGTCTTACATCGTCGCCGCCGCCGTGGTGATGCCGCTCACCGGCTATCTCTCCACCTGGCTGGGGCGGAGACGGCTCCTGCTCACCGCCATTACCGGCTTCGTGGTGTCGTCCGCCTTGTGCGGCATGGCGTGGAACCTGGAGAGCATGGTGCTGTTCCGCCTGGCGCAGGGCGTGTTCGGCGCGCCGCTCGTCCCCTTGAGCCAGGCCATCCTGCTCGATGCCTTTCCACGGAACCGGGCCGGGCAGGCGCTGGCCATTTTCGGCATGGGCATCATGGTGGCCCCGGTGATCGGACCGGCGCTCGGCGGCTACCTGACCGAGACCTATTCCTGGCGGATGGTGTTCTACATCAATGTCCCGATCGGCCTCCTCGCCCTTCTGCTCTCCGTCGGCTATCTGCCTAAGAGAGACATCCGGGACATCAAGACCGACTGGATCGGCATGGGTCTTTTGGTGCTCGCCGTCGGCGCGCTCCAATTCGTCCTCGATCAGGGCCAGATGCGCGACTGGTTCAACTCGCGCCTCATCGTCGTCGGCACCATCATCGCCGTGTTCGCGACCGCCGCCTTCTTCCTCAGGGGCTGGAACAAGACGGACAACATCATCGACCTGTCGCTGCTCAGGGACCGCAATTTCGTCCTGGGTACGCTCGCCATCACCGCCTACGGCGTCAGCCTGTTCGGCTGGATGGCGATGATGCCCTTGTTCAGTCAGCGGCTGCTCGGGTACACGCCGGACGTCGCCGGAACCCTCTTCATTCCCCGCGCGATCGTCAGCGCCATCACCTTGGCGATTACCGGCAGCATCCTCATTCGCCTGTTCGACGCCCGCTGGCTGGTCGCCTCCGGCCTCGTCATGACGGCGCTCGGTACGTTTCCGATGGCGTACTTCTCCTTATATGTCGACTTTTGGGGCATCGCCACGCCCGGCATCCTGGCGGGCATCGGCTCAGGTCTGTTCTTCGTGCCGCTGACCGCGGTCGCTTTCGCGAGCATTCCCAACGCCAAATATGACGAGGCTTCCGGCGTCTATGCGCTGATGCGAGGCATCGGCGGCTCAGCCGGTATCGCCGTGGTGAGTTGGCTGCTCGTGCGGCAGGCGCAGATTCACTTCAACGAGCTCACGGCTCACATCACCCCCTTCAATCGCGATCTCATTCCTTATCTCGCGGAGCGCGGGCTCACTCCCTACTCGCCGCAGGCGGCGCCGGCCGTCATCCGTGAGATCGCCCGTCAGGCCCAGATGCTCGCCTTCAACGACATCTTCTGGTTCATCGCCGTCGTCACCCTTGCCATCATTCCGCTCCTCTTCTTGATGAAGCGGCCGGAAAGGGTGCAGCTCGTGCCGGCCCGCTAGGGGGCTCGGGTCGAATCGCAACTGAAGGAGGGATCGGCCCCGGGGAGGCCGCCCCGGGGCTCGATGCAGGGTCTTTCAAATTACCAGCAGGCTTTGGCGCCCGAAGTGCAGACGTAAGGCGAAATCACGCCCGCCCAGCACACCGTATAGGAATTCGCCTTCACGATGTCCGGCTTGTGGTAGAGGTCGGCGCTCACGGCGTCGCGCCAATAAGGTTGCGGCTTTGCGCGCATGGCCGTGACGCTGACGGCGCCGAGCCTCTTTTGCGCCTTGTATTCGGCGATGGCGGCGGCCACAGCGGCCTGCGCGCGGGTGACTGCCGTCACTTGGTCGAACCCGTCGGCGGTACCTGAGAATCCGAGACAAACTGCATTGGCCGGCGCGCCTTGGACCACGCATAGGACCGCCGCGATTAGCGCCAACCCAAAGACGCGCTTATACGACCTCATCGGAACGCCTCCTTCAGCAACGACAGAGAGGCGCTAAGATATCGCGGGCGAGCGCGCTTGCCAGTATCTTTGCTGCCGTAGCCAAAGGGTTCCCCGCGCCCTGTAGCCTTTGTGCCACAGTCTCGCGCCAAATTGGAACGGGCCGGAATATAGCGGTGCTCTAAGGACTTAGCAGCCCGGCGGGCAAAGGCGGAGGGAGTTCCCATGGGGTCCAGGCTTGTCCTCATAACCGGCGCATCGAGCGGGATCGGCGAGGCCACGGCCAAGCGCTATGGCGCAAGCGGCGCTCAAGTTCTCCTGCTCGCCCGCAACCCGGAGACGCTCGATGACGTGGCCGAGGCCATCCGTCGCGAAGGGGGTTCGGCCGCCCCCTACCCGGTCGACCTTTCCGATGCGAGCGCCATCGCCGAGACGAGCGCCCGGATCAAACGCGAGGCCGGCACGCCCGATATTCTGATCAACAATGCCGGCTCAGGCCGCTGGCGCCCCTTAGTCGAGACCACGGCGGAAGAAGCCCTTGCCATGATCGAGGTGCCTTATCTTGCCGCCTTCAACCTCACCCGCGCCTTTCTCCCCGAGATGCTTGCGCGCCGGAGCGGCGCCATCGCCTGCGTCACCTCGCCGGCCTCCTATCTCGTCTGGCCGAATGCGTCCGCCTATATCGCCGCGCGGCATGCGCTTTTGGGCTTCACCGAGGCGCTCCGGGCCGATGTGAAGGGAACGGGAATCGACGTCACTCTCGTCGTGCTGGGTACGGTCGAGACCCCTTATTGGGAGCACAATCCAGGGAGCCGCGAGCGCGTGCCGGTCGGCAATCCGATTCTCGCGCCGATCCTCTCGCCGGAAGAGGCCGCCGAGGCGATCTTTCGCGGTGTGGAAGGGCGCAAGCGAAGGGTGGTGAAGCCTGCCGCCTTGCGCGCCCTCTTCCTGCTCAACGCGTTCGCGCCCCGCCTCGTCGCGCGCCAGCTCCGCCGCTCCATCCCCAAGCAATCCTGAGGGAGAGTCCATTGCGTGAAACTCAAGCCGCGAAGGTCATTGCCTGTGTCGTCGCCGCGTTACTCTTGGAATGCATTTCACCCGCTTTTGCCGAAGGATCGCAGGCGGACCCCGCGCATCCCGTGGGCTTCAGGCAGATCGAATTTGTCGACGGCCCCCGGCATCTCGCTCTGGCGATGTTCTATCCGGCGGAGCTCCCCGACAAATCCGCCACGCCCTTTGCCATGCCCTTCTTCACCAATCTCCACCTCTACCAGGACGCTCCACTGGCAGCCGGCCGGTACAAGCTGGTGATGTTCTCCCACGGGCGCGGCTCCAACCCGCTGTCTTACGCCTGGTTCGCCGAGGCGCTGGCCTCGCACGGCTATATCGTGGCCGGGCTCTATCACTTCCGCGCCAATAGCTACGACCAGACCATCGCCTATCTCGCCAACAAGCTCTGGCAACGGCCCCGCGACGTCTCCCTCGCGGTCAGCTTCCTGCTGAGCGATCCCCTGTGGGGGAGCTATATCGATACCGACCGGATCGGCGTCGCCGGCCATTCGCAAGGCGGCTTCACCTCGCTCTGGATCGGCGGCGCCAAGGTCGATCCCGACAAGTTCCTCGCCTTCCAGAAGGGCTGGAAGAACAACCAAATGGTGCCCGCCCATCTCCGTGACGAGTTGCCGCTCGACGCCCATCCTGCGCTCGACGTGCAGGATGCGCGCATCAAGGCCGTGTTCGCCATGGCGCCCGGCATCATCAAGGCCTTCGGCATGGACGAGGCTGGGCTCGGCCAACTGACCCTGCCCACCTACATCACGGTCGGCGCGCGCGACACGCAGACACCGCCCGAGGAGAATGGCGCCTTTGCCGCCAAGTACATCCCCAACGCCACGCTCGTCATCCTCCCCGGCTTGGTGGATCACGAGATCTTCGTCAATGAATGCGACGAGGAGGGCAAGGACGAGTTTCCCGAGGCCTGCATCGATGCGCCCGGGGTCGATCGTGCCGCGATCCACAGAAGCGTCGGCGCCGCGGCGCTCAAATTCTTCGGTAAGAACTTGAGCGGCACGGCTGCGCCCAACTGAACGCTCAGGACGCGAGCTTGAGCTTGGCGTCGGCGCCCGCAGCGGCGCCTTCGATCTGCATGAGGCGCGGCTCGACCGACTCGCCCGCCTGCACGCCGAATCTCCGCAACAGACGCTTCATATATCTGCGGAAGCGGTAGTGCTGGATCTCGAATTTGTGCCAGGGCGTGTCCTTCCACCTGATGCCGTGGCCGATGTCGGGATGCGCGCGCGCTTTCAGCGCCCGGAACCATGCCGCGCGCTTCGGATCGGTCTCCTCAGCCTTGATGAAGCTCGCGATCACTCGCGCCTGATAATCGGCGATCTGCCACACGCCCCCTTCCGCCGGCTCGAACAGCCCCACCACGAAGAGATCGTCGAGCTCGCGGTGGAAGGTATGGATGAAAAGCTTCGAGCGGCCCTGCTCGTCGAGAATGTAAGAGGAGTCGATAAAGGGGAAGCTCGGCTTGAAGCCCGTGGCCCAGACGAGAAGGTCGATCTCCTCCTCGCTGCCATCGGTGAAGACGACGCGCTTGCCGTCAAGTCTTTCAATGCCGGGCTTCACCGTGATGCGCCCATGGATGATGTGGTCGAGATAGGTGTTGCAGGCGGTGGGATGCGCCTCGAACAGATCGTGGTCGGGCCTCTCCAAGCCGAAGCGATGATGCGGCCCGACCACGACCCGCATGCCGAAGCGGTAGAACAGGCGCATCAATGAGCGCGGCAGGGGAATGCGGCTGGTGTAGTCGATGAACACATCGGTCGGCTTGCCGAACACCGTCTTGGGGAAGAAATAATAAGTGCGGCGCATGGAATGCACGGCGCGCGCGCTGTCGTCGAGGGCGGCATCTGAGAGAATGTCCACCGCCGAGTTGCCCGCGCCCACCACGAGCACCCGCTTGCCCTTGAGCTGCTCCTTCGACTTCACGTCATGGGAGTGCAGCACCTCGCCGTCGAAATGCCCGGGATAAGAGGGGACGTTCGGCTCCCAATGGTGGCCGTTGGCGACGATGAGGCCGGCATAGAGGCGGGGCGCGCTTTCCCCCTCGATCGTCACGCGCCAGCCTTGCTCGGTGCGCTCGGCAGAGTTGACGCGCTTGTTGAAGCTGATCAGCGGATAGAGACCGAACTCTGTGGCATAGGCGCGCAGATAGTCTTGCGCCTGCGCCCGGCTCACATAATGCGCCCACTCTTCGGGAAAATGAAAATCGGGGTAGCGCGAGAGCCGCTTCGAGGAATTGAGATAGGTCGAGCCATAGACGACGTGGGGGCTCTCCGGGTTCCAGATGCCGCCGACATCGGCAAGCGCCTCGAAACAATCGAAGGGAATGCCGCGCTCGGCGAAAGTCTTGGCCACCGCAAGTCCGCACGCGCCTGCGCCGATGATACAGAAACGCATGCCGCCCCATAACCTCTTGTGCTTTGCCAGGCCCCGGCGGGCTTGCCCGGCCGACTTGCGTCAGACCTAAGCATCCCCGGAAAGAGGGTTCAACCCCGCATGGTCCTTCCTTCTTCTCTTTGATCTGTGTCAATTCCTTCCTGCCCAACGCACATCTCTATGGGCTTACCGCCGCGACGCTTCGAGCCTGGATTCGCCGGCGGTTTGCTTTATGGTCTGACGCCCGAAAGGCGCTCGGGGGAATTTATGCAAATCAAGCAAGACGTCACGATCAAGACCTGGGACGGCACCTGGACCTACCATCCCAAGGTGCTGGTGACGCCGAAGAGCATCGAAGATCTGATCGAGATCTTGACCGACGAGGTGCGCTTTCCCTCGCCCGTGCGGCCGGCGGGCTCCATGCATTCCACCGCGCGCATGAACGGCGACGACGGCGGCACCATGGTCGACATGATGGCCATGAACCGCATTCTGCACTTCACCGACGACACGGTGACGGTCGAGGCGGGTGTGACCCACATCGTGCTCGCCCAAGCCCTCAAGGAGAGGGGGCTGCAGCCCTATGTCACCACCGAGATCGGCAACGTCACCTTGGGCGCCATGGCGACCGCCGCGACCAAGGACAGCTCCTTCCCCGGCGGCTTCGGCCAAGTCAGCTCCTATGTGACCGGCGTGCGGCTGGTCACGCCCGGCGGCAAGCTGCGCGAGATCACCGAGCGCGACAATCCGGAGGAGATGCAGATCATCCGCTCGAGCTACGGGCTGTTCGGCATCGTCTACGAGGTTACCATCAAGGTGAAACCGACCGTCGCGCTCGCTGTGCGTCACTACTCGCTGAGCCTCGACAATTTCCGGAGGTACCTGCCGATCTACAAGGCGCGCGGCTACGCCGTGATGTACTACATCTTCCCCTATGTGAAGCGGGTGCTGGTTGAGCTGCGCAAGGACAATCCCGAGGTCGCGCCCACCTCGCGCCGGCGCTGGACCTACCGCAACCGCTTCTGGCGCAAATACGGGCCTGCCGTCACCTTATGGATTCAGCGCAGCACGACCAACCACACGCTGCGTGCGCTCGCCGACAAACTGCATTTCTTCGTGCTGCGCCAAGCGCTGGTGCTCATCGTGCGCAGCGACCGCACCTGGCCGCACGCCCAGATCATCAACTATCACCGCGATCCCGGGTCCAACAAATATCTGTTCAGCATGTGGGCGTTCCGCGAGGGCGGCTTCTTCGACATCCTCGAGGAGTATTGCAACTTCTGCATCGCTTACGAGAAAGCGACCGGATATCGCTGCAACCTTCCGAGCGTCGGCTACTCCATCGCCCGCGACGTCGAGGCGCTGCTCTCCTATAGCTGGGAAGGAGCGACCTTGAGCATCGACCCCGCTTCGACCGGAGGGCCGGAATGGGAGGAGTTCTTGCACCATTACAATGACTTTTGCAGCGCGCGGCGCGGCGTGCCGCTCTTCAACCAGACGCCGTTCCTCACCCGCGAGCAGGTGCGCAAGGCCTTTGGCGTGCGCATTCAGCAATTCGGCGCGCGCCGCAAGGCGGCCGATCCCAAGGACCGCATGCTCGACACCTATTTCCGCGAGCTGCTGTCTTAGGTTTCGGCGGAACGCATCAAAATCACTCTCGTCATTGCCGGGCTTGACCCGGCAATCCATTCCAATAGCGCTTCCACTTGCTGAGACGTAACGGCATGGATGGCC
>Ga0209521_10004793_pt1 | contig 10744 bp, 10 predicted proteins | sample Rifsed19ft4_FD_184016 | JGI IMG/M metagenome (GOLD analysis project Ga0209521, IMG submission 184016) | Soil microbial communities from Rifle, Colorado, USA - sediment 19ft 4 (version 2) | ecosystem: Environmental > Terrestrial > Deep subsurface > Rock core/Sediment | place: Rifle, Colorado... | reverse complement strand
CCAGGAGTTCAACCTGCTCAGCGCGGCGTCCTTCATCCTGATGGTCGTGCCGCTCATCGTGTTCTTCAGCCTGCAGCGCTACTTCGTGCGGGGGATCACTGCCGGGGCCGTCAAGTAGCCGGGACGCCGCGAGTCAAGGCCTCGAGTTCCGAGGACCAGGTGGTGGGGTGGCCTACGGGGATTGAACCCGTAACCTTCGGAGCCACAATCCGATGCTCTGCCGATTGAGCTAAGGCCACCAGGGATCCGCCGGGTCACGCTCGACGACAGGACTTGAGTCCCGCGCTGTCGGGCCGTGTCCGGACGGGGCGGGACGAAGTCTAGCCGAATCGCCCAGCACCGCGCTCGGACAGCTCCTGCCCTGCGCTCACCTGTCCGGGAGGGCGGCGAGCACAGACAGGAAACGATCGCGCTTGAACTCCGGTTCGCGGGTCGCGTGCCACAGCTCTCCGGAGATCGCCGAGGCCAGCATATGCAGGACCTCGTGCCGGTCGTACCCGAGGGCCGTGAGCCGTTGCGCCGTCGCCCAGACCTCGGGCGGATCGTTCTGCCAGAGCTGGTTAGCGACGGCCTCGTGCAGCGCGAGGTGCAGCCTCGGGTTCAGGGGTCCGTCGGCCGTGTCGAGATCAAGGTCGGGCTCCAGGGCCTCCCGCAGCTCGGGATGCTCGGCGCGGATGAGGATGGCCCGCTCGTCCGGGTCGGCCCGATCGAGCCACGCGAGGTCGATGCTGCCGAGTCGCCCGGTGCGCGCGGGAACGGCCCAGTCTCGTCGGGCTGCCGCGCCCGGCTGGTCGGGCTCGCCGGTGGTCGCGGGCGTGGGCGCGGGCGCTGGCCGTGCCGCGCGGGGGAGGACGGCTTCACGCTCGGCCTGCGGACGGCTGTTGTACGCCTCGATCCAGCGCCCGACGGCCGCCTGATCCGTGAGATCGACGTCGTCGGCCTGCATGGCCAGCGCGATCGCCTTGGCGGGTCCGAAGCGAGCCGGATCGCTCGACGCTTCGAGGAACTCCCGCGCGAACTCGTCGAGGCTGGTTTCCGTCGCCTCCATGGCCTCCGCGCTCAGGCCGCGCCTCCGGCCCGCGAAGTGGACCCAGGCGCGGACGATCGCCGGCACCGCCTGGAGCTCGGTCTCCTCGAGGGCGACCTTGCGCGGGAACCAGTCGAGGAGGCAGATCTCGACGGCGGTCGGGCTCCAGCGCAGCGGATCGCCGTCCGCGTAGTCGCACTTGAAGTCGACCAGATGGTGCGCGATCACCTCGACGACCCCGCGGTCGCCGGCAGGCGGTCGGGTCAGATCACCAAGGAGCGCCGTGGCCTCGGGCGAGGCGATGAAGGCCTCGACGAGCGACGCGCGCTCCTCCTCGTTCGTCTCGACCGGAGCGATGGGCTGGATCGATCGTGGCAGGCGTCCAAGGCGTGCGAGGAACAGCCCGCGGAGAAGGCGGACATCGTCGGACGAAGGCGGATCCAGGTAGGCGTCGTACGTCTCGAAGCCGCTTCGGAGGCGCTCCGCGGCATCCTCCGGCGGCAGCTCGCGGATCGGGAGGTGCATGACCTCTCGCCAGGTCTCGAGGACCTCCTCCGGATCGCCGGCGACGAACGCCTCCTTGACGACGCCGCCGAGGTTGTGATCGACCAGGCTGACCAGCGTGTGGGTCCCGCGACCCTCGTACTCGAAGGCGAGGGCCACCGCATCCTGGTCGCCGTACTCGTCCGTCCCCACCCAGGCCCCGCCCGGTTGAACCTGCCCGATCTCGTCTGCCCAGGCGGGCGCCTCGACCCCCCGCGCGACGACGCTGCTCGCCGCCGCGCGTGCCGCTGCCGTCATGCGCGGGGAGCCGACGGTGGCCAGAGCCAGCAACATGGCAAGGCCGTCTCGCGACCGCCGCCGCACGAGGTAGGCGATCAGGCCCTCACCGAACAGCCGCTCCGGCTCCTCGTCGACCAGGTGCACCTTCTGCCAGAGCGAGGCGACCGAGCTGGCGAACGTTTCCGCCTCGAGTGGCTCGGCCATCGCCAGGCCGGCAGCGTCCCGCAGGAGACGAGCGAAGATAGGCTCTGGCGTGGGCGGGGTGGTTCGATGGGATCGCCCCTGCCGCCCCTTGCGCCCGGAGCGTCTGGTCCGTGCCGATCGTGCCAACGGTGCCTCTCCTGCTGGATGCGCTGAAAGAGTACCCCGCCAGACGCTGGCGGGGAGACGACGCGATCGACGGCGCGCCTCGGAGGGGCAGCCGGTACGGAGAGCCGGTCTGGTAAGCGGCAGGGGCGGACCGCTAGACTTCGCCGAGGCCCCGCCCGGGGCGTCGCACGGAGGCAGGCGTGGAGGTCCCGTCCTTCCTGGCCCGGCAGTTCTACGTCGCCGGGAGTTTGCGCAACACGCCGAGCGGGTTCCGGCTCGAGGCGCGCAACCCACTGGGGGCCGGGACGTTGGTGGGGATCGGCCGGATCGCCGTGGACGGGCACGCCATCGCGCCCGAGGCCGTGGCGGCCCTGCGCGAGGGCGATGCCGAGCCGATCCGCGCCTCGGATGTCTCGCGCTTCCGGCCGATCAAGGTCGCCGTGGGCGACCGGGTCACGCTGATCGTGGACGGCGAGCCCCTTGCGGCGGGCCAGCACCGCCTGGAGGTCGAGCTGTTCGAGTTGAACCTCGGCGCCCTGCGCTTCGCCATCAGCGACCCCGTGGCCGAGAGCTGAACCGCCCGATGGCCGAGGCGCCGATCGTCGTCATCGCCCACCCCGGAGCGGGCCGGGGTGCTTTCGCGCGCGTCTGGCCGGCCGTCGCCCGCGAGCTCGAGGCCCGCAATATCGCCTTCGACGTTCGCCTGACGACGCGGGCGATGGAGGCGGCCGATTTCGCGCGCCAGGCGGCCGCCGAGGGCGCCTCGCTGGTCCTCTCCGTGGGGGGCGACGGGACGCTGCATGAGGTCGTCAACGGACTCCTCGCCGACGATAGGACCGCTCGCGACCTGCCGGCGCTGGGGCTCGTGCCCGCGGGGCGGGGGAGCGACTATGCCCGCGGCCTCGACCTCCCCCGCCACCCGGCCTCGCTCGCTGCGCGCTTCGCGGCCGCCGTCGCCGGCGACCCGGAGGCGGCCCACCCGGTCGACGTCGGGGAGGTGACCTACCGGCCCAGCCATCTCGTGGCTGGGCGTCCGGCCCCCGAGCCGCCGGTCGAGCTCGCGGCCGAACCTGACAACGGCGAACGCGCCGTCCGGCGCTTCATCAACGGCGCGGGGGTGGGCTTCAGCCCGTTCGTGGCACAGCGCACGGCCCGCTTCCCGGCGCGCCTGGGGGCGTACCTCTACACGGCCGCGGCACTGCTGACCATCGTCGACTGGGGCGAGCGGCGCGTGGCGCTCCGCTGGGCCGAGGGGACCGAGGAGGACCGCGCGGTCGAGTCCATCGAGCTGGCCCTCGGGGGCTACGAGGGCGGCGGCATGCACGTCGCGCCCGGCGCCGATCCCAGCGACGGCCTCTTCGACGCGGTCCTCGTGGATGCCACGTCGCGCTACGAGCTGTTCACCTTCGCCTGGCGGATCCGCAGCGGCGACCACCTCCGCTCGCCGCGCGTCGAGCTCCGTCGGACGGCCGGGCTGGAGGTCGCGGCCGCCGACGGACGGGGCCCCATCTACCTCCAGGCGGACGGCGAGCTCCTCGGCCGCGACCCCTTCGCGTTCCGGATGCTGCCCGCCGCCGTCCGGTTCGTCTGGTAGCATCGGGCCCGTGTCAGCATCGGCGCGCATGCTCCGCATCCCGCAGCTCGAGCGCGGCCTGACGCTCGGCGACTTCCTCGTCCCCATTCGTATCAGCGAGCGGATCAGCGCGCGCATCCGTCACATCGGGCTCATCGTCGCCGGGACGCTGCTGATCACGTTCGGCGCCTACGTCGGCTTCCGGGTGCCCGCCGTCCCGCTCCCCTTTGGGCTCTACCTGCCCGAGAACCCGTATGTGCCGATCACCCTGCAGACGTTCGGCGTCCTGTTCACCGGCGCCGCCCTCGGCTTCAGGCGCGGCGCCGCCTCGAGCGCCCTCTACGTGCTCCTCGGCGTGGTCGGCCTGCCCGTCTTCGCGGCCGATCCCGCGACGGGCATCCACCCCACCGGCATCGCGCGGATCGCGACCTTCGAGGGTGGCCACCTCGTGCTTGGCACGACCGGCGGCTACCTCATCGGCTTCGTCGTGGCTGCTGCAGTCGTCGGCCGGCTGGCCGAGCTGGGCTGGGACCGCAAGGTCGGTGCGGCGCTGGCGGCGATGCTGATCGGCGAGGCGATGATCATGGCCTTCGGCGTGCCCTGGCTGGCGCTGGCCATCTCGGCGCCGCTCGACGTCGCCGCCACGTACGGCCTCTGGCCGTTCCTGCCGGGCGACGTGTTCAAGGTGCTCGTCGCGGCCGGGACGCTGCCGCTGGGCTGGTGGGTCGTGGCGCGCCGACCGAGCGACCGCTGACGCAGCGCTCCCGCCGCGCCTCGAGCCGCCTGCGACGATGACAGCGGCGATCGCCACCGAAGGCCTCACCAAGCGCTACGGTCACCGCGGTCCTCACCCACCCGGCGCGGGCGGCGTGATCGAGGCCCTGACGGACCTGTCGATCGAGGTGCGCGAGGGCGAGGTCTTCGGGTTCCTCGGCCCCAACGGCGCGGGCAAGACCACGATGATTCGGCTCCTCCTGGGCTACCTTCACCCCAGCGCCGGCCGGGCACGGGTCCTCGGTCTCGATACCGAGCACGATGGGCTGGCCATCCGATCTCGCGTCGGCTATCTGCCCGGGGGCATCGCCCTCTACGACACGATGAACGGGCTGGATCTGCTCGACTACCTGTGCCGGCTCTATCGCCGTCCGCCGGCGCGCCGCGCGGCCCTGGCCGACCGCCTGGAGATGTCGGCCGCCACGCTGCGCCGCCCCGTGCGCGACTACTCGCGCGGCATGCGCCAGAAGATGGGCGTGATCCAGGCGTTGCAGCACGACCCGGAGCTGGCCATCCTCGACGAGCCGACCGAGGGGCTCGATCCGCTCATGCAGCGCGCCTTCTACGACATCCTGGCCGAGCTCAAGCACGAGGGCCGCACGATCTTCCTCTCATCGCACATCCTCTCCGAGGTCGAGCGCGTGTGCGACCGCGTGGCGATCATCCGCCACGGCCGGCTGGTCGCGCTGCAGGAGATCGGAGAGCTTCTCGACAGCCGCAAGCGCCACGTCGAGATGCGCCTCACGGGCCCTGCGCCGTCGCTCGCCGGCGTTCCCGGCGTGAGCGGCATCCACGTCACCGACGGCCTCGTCACCTGCCAACTGGAGGGAGACGTGCGGCCTTTCCTGGCCGCCATCGACGGCGCCGCGATCCGCGACCTGACCATCGAGCCGGCTCACCTCGAGGAGGCATTCCTGGAGTACTACGCCGAGGACCTCGACCTCGCCGACGCCTCCCCTGGGCGGGCCGCCGGCGGAGGCGCCTGATGGACCGCGTCCTCTTCATCCGGACGCTGCAGGCGCAGCGCTCGAAGCTGCTCATCGTCGCCGTCGCCCTGGGCATCTGGGGCGTGCTGATGCCGCTCATCTACGCACAGCTGATCGACACACCGTTGGGCGCCCGGTTCAAGGAGATGATCGACTCCGGCCTCTTCCCGGCGCAGTTCGCCCAGTTCGGCGGCGGCAACCTGTTCACGCTCCCGGGGTCGATCGCGCTCGGGTTCATCCACCCCATCTTTGTCGCCATCGTCTGCGTCTTCGCCATCGGTTTCACGGTCGCGGCGGTGGCAGGCGAGCGGCAGCGGGGCACCCTCGAGGTCGTCCTTGCCCGTCCGATCTCGCGGCGCAAGGCCTATGGCTCGCTGCTGGGCGCGACGATCGTCCTGGTCGGTCTGGCCATCCTGGCCATGGTCGCGGGCACGCTGGCCTCGTCGGCGGTCTTCGGCAAGCTCGATGAGCTGGACCTGGGCCAGGTCCCGCTGCTCTGGCTCAACACCGTGCTGCTGTACATCGCGCTCGGCTCGGTGGCGCTCGCCGCCTCGGTCTCCTTCGACCGTCTGGCGCCGGCGCTGGGCATCACGCTTGGCTTCGCGCTCGTCTCGTACTTCTTCCAGATCCTCGGCTCGCTCTGGCCGGACGCCGAGCCGCTGCAGCCGTTCTCGCTCTTCCACTACCTCGATCCGGCCGCGATCCTTGACGGCACGGGCGACCCGTTCGACCTGGTGCTGCTGGCGCTCGTGACGCTGCTGGTTGTGGGCTGGGCGCTGGTCGTCTTCCCGCGTCGCGACCTCGCGGCACCGAGCTAGGTTCTGATTTGGACGCCAACAGCCTCGACGAGCTGCGCGCCGCACGCGAGGTTGCCGGCCGGCTCTACCACGAGTTCCTGCGCGTGCCGGAGATGAGTGCGGGCTTCTACCGCCTGCCGGCCTGCGGCGTGGATCCGCAGTCGCCGCACGACGAGGACGAGATCTACGTCGTCATGCACGGCCGCGCCCGGATCACCGTGGGCGACGAGGCGCGGGCGGTGAGCCCGGGCGACGTCGTGTTCGTGGCGGCGCAGGTCCCGCACCACTTCCACGACATCGAGGAGGACCTGGAGGTCGTCGTCGTCTTCGCCCCCGCCGAATCGGCGTAGGCCCGGCTGCGGGCGAGCGCCGTCACGGTCCGTTCTCATACGCGCGCGGGCGGAACGCTGGAAGCCCCGATCGCCCGAGGATGGGCCCGAAATGGGCCGGATCGCCCTCATACGAACTTCTTCGGCGAGTTTGAGCGGTTTCATGGTCGCCAGTGCTTCTTATGTTCCGTAGGCGAGCGTATGGGGATCTGGGGCGGCGGCACGGCCCCCGGCGGCCCGGGGCCGTGGCCGGACCGGGTCGGCTGACGGTCTACAATCCGGCGGCGCGCGCCTGTAGCTCAGTGGATAGAGCGGATGGCTTCGGACCATCAGGTCGCGGGTTCGAATCCTGCCAGGCGCGCCATTACCACCTTTTCGGGTAGCGCAAGCGCCAGCCCGTGCGCATACGCCGCCGCGGTGAGCCGGACACCGACCTGGCGCACTTCACCTTTCCCGACGGCCACCGGCGCCAGATCGGCAGCACCAACCCGCTCGAACGGCTCAACAAGGACATCAAGCGCCGGACCGCGGTGGTCGGCATCTTCCCAAACCGGGCGGCCCTCATCCGCCTGCGCTGCTGATGGCGAGCTAGAGGAAGGCGCGAGGACGACGCCTGTTACACCACGAACTGGGACTTGACCCCTGACGCTGCAACAGAGCCATTGGCAGCGCTCTGAGCGGTGCAAGCGGCCGGTGGTCTCGCAAGCCCATGACTCGGGCGCGCCTACTCCGGCCTGGCTGTCGCCTGGATTGGGCCCGGCTGGTCTTAGGACTCCTGGCGAATCAGCACGACCAGGCCCGTGACGCGTAGGATCCTGATCCGACGAGTTGCTTCCACCACCGACGCAGTGGCGCCGCGAGTGCGCCAGCCGGACGACCAGTCCATGACGATGCCACAAGCGAGGATCGCGCCGACCTCACGCGGACGAATCGAATACCGGATCAGCGGTACCGGTCCTGTGGTCCTGATCCTCAAGGGCGGCCACTCTACACGGACGACCCGGCTCGGTCACGAGCGGCTGGTGGACCAAGGTTTTACCGTGCTCGAGCCGTCGCGGCCCGGCTACGACCGGACGCCGGTCAAGGTCGGCTGCAGCGCGCAACGGGCCGCCGACGCTCTGGCCGAGCTCCTCGATGTGCTGAACATCGAGCGGGCGAGCCTCGTGGCCATCTCAGCGGCGGGCCACACCGGGATCGAGCTCGCGCGCCGCCATCCGGAGCGTATCGATCGAGTCTCGTTCGAGTCGGCCGTGGCACTCCCCTGGGACGCGCGGATCCGGCGGGGCGGTCGCGTGCTCTTCGGCCCACCCCAGGCGCTCGTCTGGGCCACCGTGCGAGCCGGCCTGTGGCTCGCTCCGTCGGCGATGTTGCGGATCCAGCTCGGACAGGTCACGACGCTCGACGCAACTGGGCTCGTCCGCGACATGGACTCGGCAACGCGACGGCAGTACGTCGAGGTCTACCGGTCGCTGTGGTCCGGCCTTGGCTTCCTGTGCGATCTTGAGCACACAAGCTCCTCGGACGTACCCACCCTCCAGCCGGCGCTCATCATGCGTGGCGTGTATGACCCGTCGGTACCGGCCGCGCACGCGGCGAGGCTCCGTGCGCTGTTCCCCGAGCACGAAAGCATCGAGCTCGATGCCGAGTCTCATTTCATCTGGCTCGGCCGGTCGGCAGACGAGGTCTGGCGGCGGCGCCTCTCGTTCCTGCAACAATCCTTCGGCTGACCTTGCCCGCCTCACGCGCTCTCGACCGTCATACCGATAGGCGATCCGACGATCGGTATCCGGACATTGGCATCCGCACCCTCGAATCCTGTCGGGCGCGCCATTACGACCTCTTCGGGCAGCGCTAACGTCAATCCGTGCGCGTAGAACGCCACGAACACCGATGGCCTCTCGGCCTAGCGACCGTGATCCGGTCGTATGTGGCGTGCATCAGGGCTCGAGGCTCGGCACGAGGAGCCATCCTTCGGCCCGTCCGCTGTAGATCAGTTGCTCGGTTGTAAGGCCCGACCGCGCGCGCAGATCAGCGAGGTGACGCTTCGCGGTGCTCGGCCGGATGCCCAGTCGCACGGCCGCGTCCGAGACGGATCCGCCGACGGCGACGAAGGCAGCGAGGACGTCAACCTGACGGGCAGTGCGCCTTCGCGGTGGTGCGCCCCGCAAATAGCCGCCTTCTCATGCCAGTCGCCTAGCCCGAACTTCCGAGCCCTGACGGGGCTGCTTTCGCCGCCTCTGATCGGGAACTGGGCCGTTTCGGGGCCGATCTTGGCATCGCGATGTAGCCATGAATAAGGCTTGACATCCGCCGGTATTGTGCGATCATCAGCGCCATGGCAGCTCGCGGAACCGGGGCGATGCACGTGGCCAAAATCGTGCGCCCGTACAAGGACCGCGTCTACGTCTATCACTTCGTCCGCCAGACGTACCGAGAGGACGGCCGGGTGAAGCATCGGACGCTCGCCAACCTCTCCCACCTGCCGCCCGCGGTGATCGAGCTCGTGCGCCGCGCGCTGGCCGGCGACCCGCTCGCGCTCGAGGCGGCCGACGGGCCGCTCGAGGTCCGGCGTAGCCTGCCCCACGGCCACGTCGCGGCCGTCCTGGGGATGCTCCGCTCGCTCGGCCTCGAGACGCTCCTGGGTCCGGGACCCGGCCGGGCGCCGGCGCTCGTGGCGGCGATGGTCGTGGCCCGGATCTGCGATCCCGCCTCGAAGCTCGCGACCGCCGGACGCCTCGCCGACTCGACCCTCGCCGAGCGGCTCGGGGTGACCGACGCGAGCCCCGACGAGCTGTACACGGCGCTCGACTGGCTCCTCGGACGCCAACCCGCGGTCGAGGCCGCCCTGGCCGCCCGCCATCTCGGGCCGGGCTCGCTCGTCCTCTACGACGTCAGCTCGACGTACGTCACCGGGCGGGCCTGCGAGCTCGCCGCCCACGGCTACTCCCGCGACCACCGGGCCGACCGCGAGCAGGTCGTGTTCGGGCTCGTGTGCGACCCGGCCGGCCGGCCGCTCGCGGTCGAGGCGTTCCCGGGCAACACCGCCGACCCGGCCACGCTCGAGACCGCGCTCGACAAGCTCCAACGCACGTTCGGGCTGTCGGACATCGTCCTCGCCGGCGACCGGGGGATGCTCACGAGTGCCCGGATCGAGCGCCTCAAGGAGCGCGGCGGGATCGGCTGGATCAGCGCCCTGCGGGCGCCCGCGATCCGGGGCCTCGTCGAGTCCGGCGCGCTCCAGCTGGGGTTGTTCGACGAGCGGGACCTGGCCGAGATCGCGAGCCCCGACTTCCCGGGCGAGCGGCTCGTCGTCTGCCGGAACCCGGTCCTCGCCGCCGAGCGGACGAGAAAGCGCGACGCGCTGCTCGGCGCGACCGAGCGGGAGCTCGAGCGCGTCGTCCACCAGGTCGAGCGGGGCCGCCTCCGGAGCCCGGCGGCGATCGGCCTGCGGGTCGGGCGGATCCTCGATCGGGCGAAGATGGCCAAGCACTTCGAGCTCACGATCAGCGAGGGCGCCTTCGGCTACGCGCGCAAGGAGACCGCGATCGCCGCCGAGGCCGCCCTCGACGGGCTCTACGTCCTGCGCACGAGCGTGCCCGCCGAGCGGCTCCCGGCCCCCTCCGTCGTCACCGCGTACAAGAGCCTCGCCCATGCCGAGCGGGCGTTCCGGAACCTCAAGACGGTCGAGCTCGAGGTCCGCCCGATCTACCACTACAAGGCCGACCGGGTGCGCGCCCATCTCTTCGTGTGCCTCCTCGCGGCCTACGTCGGCTGGCACCTCGAACGGGCCCTCGCCCCGCTCCTCTTCCGCGACGAGGCGCCACCCGTCAGGGTCGATCCGGTTGCGCCCGCACCCCGCTCGGCGGCGGCCCGGCGCAAGGACCGCCGCCAGCGGACGAGCGACGAGGAGCTGCCGGTCGGCTCGTTCCGGACGCTCCTGCGCCACCTCGCGACCCTGACCGAGAACCGGATCGCGCCGCGCGGGGCCGACGAGGCCGCCGCCTACACGCAGCTCACCCTGCCGACGCCCCTCCAGGCCCGGGCCTTCGAGCTGCTCGGCTTCGCGCCCGGCTCCGTGTAGCCAGAAGCTCTCCCCGTATCCGGGGGATCTGAGCGTGATTCGCCCTGTCGAGGCTGGAAGTTCGGGTTAAGGTCGCCCTCCAGCT
>Ga0209521_10004792_pt1 | contig 10744 bp, 7 predicted proteins | sample Rifsed19ft4_FD_184016 | JGI IMG/M metagenome (GOLD analysis project Ga0209521, IMG submission 184016) | Soil microbial communities from Rifle, Colorado, USA - sediment 19ft 4 (version 2) | ecosystem: Environmental > Terrestrial > Deep subsurface > Rock core/Sediment | place: Rifle, Colorado... | reverse complement strand
CAACCGATGCCTCCGGAACATGGGTACCGGTGATCATTGATGGGGCTGGAAACAGAGGCAAGCATGCATCACTTGCCATTGACAACTCTGACAAGGTGCATATCGGCTATTATGATACTGACAACGGAGACCTCAGGTATGCAACAAATGCCTCAGGTGTATGGGTGTCCGGGATAATAGTGGACAGTGCAGGAGATGTCGGGTGGGACACATCTGTCGCGGTTGATTCAACCGGCAAGGTGCATATCAGCTATTATGATGCTGATAATGGAGACTTGAAGTATGCAACCAATGCCTCCGGTCCATGGGTGTCTGAGCCAGTGGACAGTGTTGGCGACGTTGGGTGGGATACCTCTGCAGCGGTTGATTCATTCGGCAAGGTACATATAAGCTATTATGATGCTGACAATGCAAACCTGAAACATGCAGCCGGAAGTTCCGGCACATGGGTAACTGAGGCAGTAGATAGTGACGGAGATATAGGGGTATTTACCTCACTTTTTATAGATTCTTCCGGTACAGTGCGTATAGGCTATCATGATTATACCAATAAGACTTTGAAGTATGCGACCAATATTTACGGGACATGGATGGTTGAGACAGTGGATAGCAGCGGGGATGTTGGTACATTTGTTTCCATCACCGGTGACCCTGTGGGCAATGCACATATAAGCTATTATGATCAGCAGAATGGAGACCTCAAGTATGCCATTAAAGGGGTTGTAGGGACACTCAGGAAGGGTTTCAACTTTATCAGCGCTCCGGCCAATACAAATGATATACCTGATGCCCACACATTTCTTGGATTAATCGCCGGCAATGACAAGAACATAAAAAAGATTCTTAGATATGACAAGGCTAATGGGAATGTGCAGGAAGCCTTCTATAATCCTGATGGAAGTATTGGAGGAATCAACTTCTCCATGGCAGCCGGAGAGGGGATTATCGTATATGCCTTAGAAGATATGGAGATAGAGGTGCCGAATAATACCTGTCCGTTATTTGACCTGAAGGCAGGGACTAACTGGGCAGGCACCCCATGTAAACTCAATAATACATCTGCCTGGTCCATGCTGCAATCAATTGGCAGCAGCAATGCAATAAGCATCCAGCAATTCAATCCCGTCACCGGCAGGTTCGAGTCTGCAGGTTTCCTGAATGGCCAGACCGTCGGAGTTGACTTTCCCTTAGATGCAGGGAAAGGTTATTTTATCAATATGATAAAGAATTTATCAGGTTATAGTCCGTAACCTGCTATCCTTATTATGTTCCCCTGGAAGGATATTTTTCATCAGGATGGCATCATTACCGCTGGCCCCATGAATAATCACATCAACCTTGACAGGGCGGGTGCGTGAAGCATTGTTAAATACAATATAGTAATGCCCGAAGGAGGGGATATTGAGCGTGAAGGAGAGACTATCAATGATCTGGCTCTGAAAGAGTGGACGTTTGATGTTCGGATACTTTTCATAGTTTTTCTGGTCTATGAAAAAAATGTTAACAGTGCCATTGCTCTTTGCCTCCACCTTGACCATAGCATTTTGAGGAAGATTCTTAAGCCGCACTACCTTATTCTTACCCGGTGGTATGTCAACCGCCAATTTAGCTGACCTTACCTTGGCATCAGCAATTGGTGTCATGAAAAAAATAAGTATAGAAAACAACAAAAGAAACTTTTTCACAGGCTATTATTAACATATATAAAGAATGTTTGTCCACTTTCAACATTGTTAATCCTTGCAATTCAATTTAAATTTATATACTATAACAACCCAATTACTACAGAGGAGGGATTGATTTTATGAAGGGGATCAGAATATTTTCCTGTTCTCTGATTATTTATATTGCAATGCTGTCATTTCCATTTCAATCATTCTCAGAAACTGAGATTTCAGCAATTACAAGCCCAAGCGCTGATGTGATCCTCTCTTTTACCCAGCCTGGCAGGCTCCTCGAAGTGAATGTTAAAGAAGGGGATGTAGTTGAGGCCGGTCAACTCCTTGTTCAACTGGATGATGCTGCAGAGGAGGCCCAACTGGCACATATCGAGGCCCTTAGTGCGGATACGACACAGATAGAGGCGGCTCAGGCGAGCCTTTCACAGAAGAGGATTGATCTTAAGATGCTTGAGTGGGCAGCCGGCCGTTCATCTGCTACAGAATTAGAGGTTGAGCATGCGAGGTTAGATGTAACATTAGCCGAGCTCTCCCTGAAGTCCGCCCAGTTTGAACACGAGCAGAATAAAAGGAAATATAAAGAGGCGCTGATGCGAATTGACAGGATGAGCCTGGTAAGCCCGATAACAGGGCGGATAGAGAAGGCTGAGGTTGAAGTTGGTGAGTCAGTTAATGCCCTGGATGAGGTTATAAGGGTTGTCAAAACCGATCCACTCTGGATTGATGTTCCTGTACCACTGACAGAAGGGAGAATCCTCAGACTCGGACAGACCGTTGAGATAAAGTTTCCAGGCACTCAAAAGCCGGTAAAAGGAAAGATCATATTTATTTCGACGGTTGCTGATGCGGCAAGCGCAACATTAAGGGTTAGAATTGAGATACCTAACCAGGCAAACAGACCTGCCGGGGAGTATATCAGCGTTATTTTTTCCGGAAAAGGTCCCAGATGAGAAGACCCATATTTTTATTTATCTCCCTGTTGACCCTTCTGTCCGGCTGTGCACTTGATAAGGTGACCTCTAATGACCCCATCCTGCCCTATCAGACAGCAGCGGTTGAAAAGGGTCCTCAGCAGCGCATCGGCGATGAGAGTATAGAGTCGCTAATACCGGCATCTGAACCCGGCCTGCCCCCCCTTGAAATGACCGGTGACGTAACCGGCGGAAGGGCGATTGTCAATCTTACACTCGATGATGCCATAGTGAGGACACTGGCAAACAGCCCTGAAATCAGGGTCGTCAGTTATGATCCGTCCATTGCGAGGATGGATATAACCAGGGCAATATCAGATTTTGACGTCAACTTCTTCGGTAAACTGGAATATGAAGAACAAGACAATCCAACCGACAGCCTGTTTCAGGGAGGGCAATCAGAGTCGCGGCTTCTTGAGACCGGGTTCAGACAAAAGATCTCTACCGGGGCAGAATGGACATTGACTTATGCCCTGTCAAGGAACTGGGACGATCTGATTACAAGGAGTATCCCGACAAAGTTTGAGCCGGTGCTTCTTTTTCAAATAAAACAGCCATTGTTTCGTGATGCATGGCCGATGGTCAACCTTGCAGGGGTTAATATATCAAAGATGAACTATAAGGTTGCCCTTGCCGCATTCCGCAAGAAGACGGGAGACATTTCTACAGATGTCATCTCTTTATACTGGACACTTCTGCAGAGCCGCCGTGATTTTGAGATTCAGGAGGGGCTGCTGGAGAAGACAGTTGAAACATTCAGGAGGCTTGAGGACAGGAGGAGCATAGATGCAACTGCCCTCCAGATCAAACAGGCCGAGTCATCTTTAAAGAGCCGTATGGCGATGTTATTAGAGGTCAGGAAGAGGCTCGAAGATGTGCAGGATGCGCTGGTGCGGCTCCTCTCCGACAATCAGATAAATCTACTGAATGATGTTGAAATAATTCCTGCTACGGCGCCTGACACAAAGGCCGCAGAATTGGATCAAACGGAGATCATCAGGCTTGCCCTGGCAAACCACCCTGAAGTCCAGCAGGCACGGATGGGTGTTGAAATAGCAGAGATAAATCTCAGGTTTGCGAAGAGGCAGAAGATGCCAAGGCTGGACCTGGTTGCAGTTACAAGGGCGCAAGGCCTCGCAGCATCATCCGGTGAAGCGCATGAGATACTTTCGGACAGGGATTATACAAGTTATACTGTTGGCGTATCCTTTGAGTATCCATTCGGCAACCATCAGCGCAGCGCTGAATTCAGCCAGAGAAAGCTGGAACATTCAAAGTCTGTTTCATCTTTACAGAATGTCTCAGACATGGTTGCAGCAGAGGTCAAAGAGAGGATAAGGCTGGCCGGTACTGCCTACACCGGGATACAGATTCAGAAAGATGCCGTCGCTGCAGCGGAGATTCACCTGCAGGCGCTTGAAGACTTAGAGGTAATAAGGGAAAAACTGACACCGGAGTTTCTGCTTGTCAAACTGCAGGCCCAGGAAGCCCTCTCAAATGCCAGGAGGGCAGAGATAAAGGCCGTTGTTGACTATAACATCGCATTGACAAGACTGGCGCAGTCTACAGGCACGGTGCTCGATATGCGTTATGTACAGCCCCCGTTACAATCACCTTAACTATTCTGCTCCTGTAAAGCCGAGTTGTTCATTGAGCCAGAAGTCGGTTTTTAACACTGATTTGCGCTGAGACATAGCCAGCCTCTTTGCACGGTTCTGGGCTAAGCGGAATATAATGTTGACTGCGGGTGAAGATATATTATCTGTTGCACTGGCATATCTCTTTTTCATGACTGCGGAGATATACTTTGCATATCTTGACAGAAGCTCATCCTCGAGGCTGAAGATACCCTGGGAGCTGCCGTTGTCCCCCTGCCTGGCACAACGACCGAACAATTGCCGGTCTACGCGGTCCGAGTCATTTGGTTCGGCGGCAATAACGTGAAGGCCACCGAGTTCTGCAATGCCGTGTCCCAGTTTTATATCAGTCCCCCTTCCGGCCATGTTTGTTGCCACTGTAATTTTGCCTGCCAGACCGGCTGCTGCAACGATCTGGGCCTCCTGCCGGTGATATATCGCGTTGAGGACCTGGTGATCAAGATTTTCTTCTTTAAGCAGCCGGCTGAGATGCTCACTTGCCCGTACACTTCGTGTCCCGATCAGGATTGGTCTTCCGGTCTCATGTATCTGTTTAACCTCCTGCACAATCCTGGTCCACTTGGCAGATTCAGTGGTCATTACAATATTCTGCATAGAGTTCCTGATACAGGGACGGTTGGTTGGCACCCTGACTACCGGGAGGTGATATATCTTCCAGAATTCAGAAATGGATTCTGCAGCAGTGCCGGTCATCCCTGACAACTTCTTATAGATCCTAAAAAAACGCTGAAAGCTTATACGTGCATAGGTGTCCTTTGGTGTTGTAATCGTAACCCCTTCCCTGGCCTCAATAGCCTGATGCAAGCCATCCCGCCATGTACGGTCAGGCATAAGCCGGCCGGTAAACTCATCAATAATGACGATTTTATCTTCATCTACAACGTAATGCTTATTGCGGATGTATAATTCCTTTGCTGTCAGGGCATAATGCACTACCTCATGACACCGGCGGTTCCCTTTCCAGAAGCCGCCCAAACTATTCGTCAACTCCCTTATGCGGCCCTTACCCTGATTAGTCAATTCTATCTCACGGTAGCGGGGATCAATCGTGTAGTCGCTTCCTGCTTCGAGTCTGTCTGCAATCTGCGATGCGAGGCGAAACGATACTTGTTGTTCGGGATTAGGCGCTTCTCCCGATATAATCAGGGGGGTTACCGCCTCATCAATTAAAATAGAGTCTGCTTCATCAACAACAGCACAGTGGAGTCCCCGCTGCAGTAAACGGTTAGTAAGATTTCTGTTGCTTGAGGTGATATTATCTATCAGTGTATGGCTCAATCCCTTAAGCCGTCCCAGTACAAGGCGGTCCCGCAGGAAGTCGGCAGCCACCTCTTTATTTGTACAATAGGTAATGTCTGCCATGTAAGCCGCTCTCCGTTCCTGATGCGGGGTGCTCTGCTCTACATGAGAAACGCTAAGACCGCAAAACCGGTAGATGCTCCCCATCCATTCGGCGTCACGTCTCGCAAGATAGTCATTGACGGTAATGACATGGCATCCCTTTCCCCTCCATCCGGCGATTGTGACAGCCATGGATGCGGCGAGGGTCTTTCCCTCCCCTGTTGCCATTTCTGCAATACATCCATCTTCGAGGGCTAAGGCTCCGGTAACCTGAACCATGAATGGCCTCTCTCCAATCCGGCGGGATGCCACTTCCCGTACAAGTGCAAATGCCTGTTCTATCTCTGAAGGTTTTTCACGATTACAATGAAATATCTCCCGGAGTTCAGCAGCAGCCTGATGAAGTTTTGCATCGGTGATGTGAGAGAATTGTTTTTCCAGTTCCAGTATACGTTCTGCTTGTTTAAGGTAGCGTTTCTGCCGCCGGATTAATCTGCCGGACGCACCCAGGACAGAATCCCAGGCTGCGTCGAGCCCTTTGGGCAAGGGTTCCCCGGATAGTTTCTGATTAAGCATCTGCCATGTTGCGCTCGGTATCATTTCCATATCAAATATGGAATCTCCTCTGGAACAACTGTCTTAATGACTGCCACCACTGAGATGCAAGCGGTTTGGAAGACATCCTGATCCTTACCACCACACGCTGTCCTGTGAGGAGACGGACTGAGCTGACCTGATCCGGCCTGATCCGGATCTCAAAGAACCTCTCAGCAGCCCGCGTCCCGTGGGGGTCCTGTGAAACTGTAGGTGTGGAACCTCCTACAGCATAACCCAGCGCCTCTGAGGGGAGTATCTCATGCCCGGCAGGAAATATCTTCTCAATCTTTCCTGTGAGCATTACATCAGGTCTCCCTTTTACACGTATCTCCACATCCCTGTATGCCTTTTCCAAAAACATGGCAATGATATCCTGTCCTGCAATAGCCCTGATAAGTACTTCATCCAGGTCTGCCACTAAACCGACCTGCTCACCGCGATGGAGATACACCCCTTTCAGCCTTTCGATATTGGGGGAGACCCATGTGCCTGAGAAGGCCGGTTTCATGTTGAGTGAGGATAAGTCAGCATTGATCCTCCCGATCTTCTCTTCCATGACAGCGATTTGTTCATCCAGTATCTGTGCGGCAGCCATTTCCTGCGCTTCAGCCATGTGCCGCTGGATCCTGACTCCACGGAGTTCAGCGATCAGTCCCTCTCTCTCAGCCTCCAGCTCAATATTGACGGCCTTGCTCAGGAACTCACCATCCTGTGTTACGGCCCGGCCTGAAGGGAGATAATCCACTACAAACCCGCCGCTCCCTGCATGTACAATGCCCAATTTGACCGGTTCAACAATACCTTCTACCCGGTTATAGTCAGGTAATGGAATAATGCCTATTAACACTCCTGTTAAGACCAGGCTTGCCAGTGTTGAACCAACTGCCCTTATGCGGCTCCTTGCCAGTTCTTCGCTTGTGATAAGATAGCGGACAAACTTTCCAAGGGGGAATATGACCCACATGATGATTGCAGAGCCTGCGAAGATTGGCACCAGTATGAACAGCTCCTCCGGCAAACTGTCATTTAAAAACAGGAGAATCCGGATGCTGATAAATATGCGGTAGGCTGTTGATGCAATACCATAGAACAATAGCCAGTATCTCTCGCCGCTGGTGTGTGCCGGTGTACGGACACTCTTTACCCCCCAACCGTATTTCCTGACAATGTAGTAAAAATAATCTTTGGAACGCTGGCTGAGATTTGGTATCTCTATAAGGTCTGAAAGGACGTAGTATGCATCATATCTCAAGAGGGGGTTTGCATTGAAGAGAACGGTAGAGACGCTGGCAATAAATATGATGTTGTAGGCGATTATGTGTACAGTTCCTGCAGAGGTATTGGCCCAGACGATCACTGCAACAGCGGCAACTGCAAGTTCAACTATAATACCTGCCATACCTACAATCATCCTGTGCCACTTGCTTCGAAATGCCCATGCGCTGGATGCATCCATGTAGGGGAGGGGTAAGAAGACGAGAAACATAACCCCCATAACGTGCACCTGCCCGCCGCTGTTGTTAAGCCTTCCGAATTTCTTGCATGCAAAGGCATGACCGAATTCGTGGAATATTTTGATTACTACAGTGCTGAGATAAAGGAGTACCAGATTATCAGGGGCAAGCACCTCACTACTCTGATGTATTAATTCCCGTATGTTACTGCCGGCAAAGTACAGCCCTGCTCCGATCAATATCATCCAGATCGCAAGTCCGGGCCGGCTGAAGATACTGCCCAATATGACTGCCCACCGGCTTATAAAGTGGTCCGGGTCTATTACAGGGATCCTGATGAATAGCAGGTTGGTGATGAATCCCTGTATCTCGCGCTTCACTCTGGTATGGTAGCGGTTAAAGAGATTTTCAGTATCAGGGGCAATCTCTACATACAGGAGATTTGAGGAGTATAACTGGGCGAGTATCTGGATGACCTCTCCCTGAGTTGGCGACCTGTCTCCATACTGTTCATTGCAGATCTGCCAGATTTCAGATATGGTCTGTTTCCCGTCAAACAGTCCTGTAAAGTGATAGGCATCCGTACTGATCCGTATGTATTTATTATTGGAAGGATTCTCCAGGACATACCAGGTCTGTCCCCTGAAGTTTTGCCTGTAAACCTTCACCCCGGAGAGTAACCTTGGGCGTAGACCAGCCACCCGGTACCACGCCTCATGAAATGTCGGACGATCTACTGACATAATGTATTAGTAACTACTCAGGTGTTTAGGCTGAAGACTGAAGGCTGAAGTCGGTTTCTACGACCTTTGGTTCAAGAAGAGATGAATCCTCTAAAAGCCTTCAGCCTTCAGCCTATCTACCTGTGTAGTTACCTTATATCCACAACTTCATCCTTGCCCAGTTTACGATCTTACGCGTCCATATCCATGCATAACGGCGCTTGCCGATTGATACCCTGGCCACTCCCTCCATACCGGGACGCAGCCATGTATAGGACTCCTGGAGATTGACGCGGACCTTAAACACGTTACGCTGGTTTACCACCTCAGCCACAGGATTGATATGTTCAACGAGAAACTTTATCCGTTTTCCCGGGAAGGAGGCTGTGGCCATTTGACCTTCCTGGCCGGGCTGAATATCATATATATCATCTTCAGGAACCAGAAGCTCAGCCCTGAGTGATTCGAGAGGAGACACTTCAAACAGTACATCACCTGTCTTTACCGGTGCCCCTATCTGGCGCTTCAGATCCCCCTTTGTCACAATACCGCTGATTGGCGATACTATATCTGCCCTGCTTAGCTGGTAATTGAGCAGATCTATCTCTGCCGTCATTTTGTCGGCATTTGCCCTTGCAATATAGGCCTCTGCGATTTTCCTATCCTGTAATGCAGCGGTTGACTGCTTGAGATAACGGGCATTCTCGGCCTTTGCAGCAGCCAGTTGGAGGCGAAGCTCTGCTGTGTCGAGGATGGCCATTACCGTCTTGTTTGCCTCCACCGGTTCATTAACCTCGACGTCAACCTCTTTAATATATCCATCGAAGGGTGACGGTATTACCTGCTGAAAGGTAGCCTCAAGTGCAAATGGAGTCTCGACCCGGAACTGCCCCTTGGCGAAGATGAGAAACAGGATGATGCCGGCACATATAATTACTGTAAACTTTGCAGTTGTCTGCTTTGGGCCCGCTATTTTAGCCATGTAATCCCGCGCCTTAATAGCCATGGTAGCGCCAAACCAGCGGCCATGTTCATAAAGATCAGCCAGCCTTGCAGAACACAATTCGCAGGTTAACCTTAATGTCTCTATTTCTTCATGATTAAAAATCCTGTTTGCCGGACGTTCAAGGGTTACTATGGCAAAGACCTTGCCGTTCCTGCGTAAAGGAAGGCTCAGTACAGTCAAAGAGTTGTAACGTTTTGACAATTCATCCGCTGCCCTGCTGATGTAGGCAGCACCTTCAGGGGCAGGGCTGAGGACTTCCACATCCTGGTCCAGACACTCTTCCATGGCAGATTCTATATTCTGAACAATCTCCATCTTACGGCTGAAATCCTCGGTGTGACTCATTGCCCTGAGATGAATATATCTGTCTTTCAGAAAACCAATGCTTGCCCTTTCACACTGCCACTGAGAAGCAACTTCGTTGCAGAAGGCCATAGCAATCTGCGTGAATTGATCCTGATTATTGATCGTGGAAAGGGTCTCCATAGCCTGTTGGAACCGTCTCAAATCTCCCGGCTTTCCATGCTGTGAGATTCGTGTTTCTGTAAGGTTTACCAGCCTTATTGCCAACTGCAAAGTCCGGCATTTTGTCTCAAGTGCCTTTCTGTCACCAGTCTCTACAAGGAAGACCGCAACAGCCTGATTAAGGTCATTCATGTTAAGCCGGATTGTAAGAATGTTAAGGGAGGCGTGGGGTGTCACTATTACATTATCTGTTGATAGGGCCTTAGTGATGGATTCAACTGATTGGACAATCCATGCCGGTTTTCCATTTGATGGAGAATAAAGAGTCAACACCTCCACTTTTTTATCACTACTGAGGCGTAAGATTGCCCCCTCATTGGCCTGGAGCAATAGACACTGTATTGTTAACAAGTTCGTAAGAAACTGTGCAGGTGAGTTGTCTAAAGTTTCCTGTTCCATGATGGTTGAAATATTACTATTGGATGGTGTAATTTGCAACAGCTATTTGCAGTGACGGAAAACCATACAGTTGATTTATTATTATATCTATTTGATTAATATGGATTTATTCCCGTTATTGCCTCTTAATAGTCAATCCTCAATCCATTTAAAGTGACAGAATATTTTACACTATCTTTTATGGCCTATCTCCTTGATATATCGGATATTTTCTTAAATACTATCCTGCAATCAACCGTTTTCCCAAAGAATTTTTCTTAAAAAGTGACGGAAAAGTGACGGAAAATTTGACGGTTTGAAAATCTTATAGTAGTATAGGCTCTTGCAAATGTCTTGAAAAAGAAGGGTGTGTCATTCCCACGAAAGTGGGAATCCAGTCTTTTCAATGTTTT
>Ga0209521_10004788_pt1 | contig 10748 bp, 8 predicted proteins | sample Rifsed19ft4_FD_184016 | JGI IMG/M metagenome (GOLD analysis project Ga0209521, IMG submission 184016) | Soil microbial communities from Rifle, Colorado, USA - sediment 19ft 4 (version 2) | ecosystem: Environmental > Terrestrial > Deep subsurface > Rock core/Sediment | place: Rifle, Colorado... | reverse complement strand
CAAAGCCTCCGTTCGGCGATTATATCGTAATGCAATGAACTACCCCGCCGCAAGCGGACGGGGTATCCATAGCGGAATTGATCTTCTCGCCGCAAGCGGCGGGGTATTCGACCCTCTATGGAATAAACAGGGTTTTAGGGGGGTCCCCCCCGTGGTGGTCACTTTTACCAAGGGAGATCACTTGCGCAGTATTTTCACAACTATAGTGGATAAGGGAATTTAGACACGAAAACGGGCATAATTAAGGTGTAGTTTCTGGAGAAAAAAGATGCCCAAAAGAAAACGCTTATCCGCCAGCCAAAAGGCACAGATCGTCCTGGAAGCAATGCGGGAGGAAAAGAGTGTAGCTCAGATAGCCACAGAAAACAGCATCCACCCGAATCAAATCCATAAATGGAAAAGGCAAGCCCTGGAAGAGTTTGCGCAACTTTTTGAAGATGACCGCAAAGGCGAACGCGCTCGTGAAGCCAAGCATGAAAAAACAGATCAACGAACTATATGCCGAGATTGGGCGACTGAGCGCCCAGTTGTCCTGGCTGAAAAAAAATCTGGCTTCAAATTTGAGTAGAGCAGGACGGCTTGCCATGCTGGAAAAAGATGATCCTAAAATTTCGCTCAAGGTGCAGGCAGACCTGCTTGGAATGAGTTACTCAAGCCTGTTCTATGAACCTGTGCCGCCCTGCGCGCGCGAACTGGCAATCAAACGGCGCATTGATAAAATCTACACAGATTGCCCGTTCTACGGTTCGCGGAAAATCGCCTTCCTGTTGCGTCCTGAATTTGGCGTTTCGCGACCCACCGTGCAAGCGTATATGCGCGAAATGGGCATTTCCGCCGTCGTTCCAGGTCCCAATACGAGTAAATCCGCCCCACAACACCAGATTTACCCGTACTTGCTACGAAACGTGACAGCAGCGCACCCAAATCACATCTGGGGCATTGATATCACCTACATCCGCCTACAGCATGGATGGCTGTATCTCACCGCCGTTCTGGACTGGTATTCTCGCTATGTTGTTAGCTGGGCGCTCAGCCAAACCCTGGAGATGGATTTCGTGCTGACTGCCGTAGACAACGCCTTGTTTCAAGCCAAACCTGAAATCTGGAACAGCGACCAGGGCAGCCACTTCACCAGCCAGAAATATTTGGAACGCCTGCAACGCGAAGAAATCAAAATCAGCATGGATGGACGTGGGCGCGCCATGGACAATATTTTTACAAAAAGACTGTGGCGCACCATCAAATACGAGGAAGTTTGTTTGCATGAATATGCCAGCCCAAAGGAGGCTTATCGCCAGTTAGCCAATTACATTCGCTTTTACAATTTTCAACGTCCACACCAGGCGCTGGACTACCTGACGCCCGCACAGGTGTATGGGGCGTGCACGCCCCATACACCTGTGATAGACTTGCCTTCAACCTTAACGAATCACACCACCTTACACTGACCCTTTTTCAACTCTAAAGAGTCTTATCCACCTCAAGTATGACATTCTCAATAAATAATGATTTGTTATTCTGCGGACTGGAGACAGGTATTATTCAAATATCGAGCGTTTCAGAAATGAACCTACTAAGCCAAATTCCTGCACATTCTAACTTCGTTACTTCTCTTTGGTTATCTCCTGATGGAACGCTTTTAAGCTCTGGAAGTTCAGATGGAACTACTAAACTTTGGGCGATTTGGCCGTAAAAAATATATACAAGAAGGTTCATAAATGACAACCCCTCACCCTCACTTCCCCACCCTCCTCAAACCCGCCAAGCCTGTTGGCATAGTTGGCTACGGCGCGTACGTGCCGCGCTATCGTCTGCCCGCCAAGGAAGTCGCGCGCGTATGGACAGGCGGCAAAGGCGGACTTCCCATCAAAGAGAAAGCCGTCCCTGGTCTCGATGAAGACGTGATCACCATGTCAATTGAAGCGGCGCGCAACGCCATGCTCCGCGCCCAAATTGACCCGACCGAATTGCGGGCGGTCTGGGTCGGGTCTGAGTCTCACCCTTATGCGGTGAAACCGACCTCCACCCTGGTCGCTGAAGCGATTGGCGCGGTCCCCAACACGCAGGCCGCCGATTGGGAGTTCGCCTGCAAAGCCGGCACCGAAGCGCTGGTCGCCGCGATGGGATTGGTCGGCTCGGGCATGGGTCACTATGCGATGGCGATCGGCATGGACACCGCGCAAGGCAAGCCCGGCGACGCGCTCGAATACACCGCGGGCGCGGGCGGCGGCGCGTACATTCTCGGTCCCGCCGAAGAGTCGCTGGCGATCATCAACGCCTCGTATTCGTACGTCACCGACACGCCCGACTTCTGGCGGCGCGAAAATCAAAAGTATCCCGAGCACGGCATGCGCTTCACGGGCGAGCCTGCCTACTTCAAGCACATCACCGAAGCCGCCACGCATCTGATGGAAGCTTCTGGCACAACGGCAAAAGATTACAAGTGGGCGATCTTCCACCAGCCCAACACGAAGTTCCCGCAACGCGTCGCGTCACAACTCGGATTCTCAATGGAACAGATCGGACCCGGACTCTTGGTCTCTGTGATTGGAAATACCTACGCGGGTGCGGCGATGATTGGCCTGACTGCGACCCTCGATATCGCCCAGCCCGGAGACCGGATCCTCGTCGTCTCTTTCGGGTCTGGAGCTGGTTCCGATGCCTTCGACATTCTCGTCACTGACAAAGCGCCCGCCCGCGCGGAGCTGGCGGTAAAGACCCAGGAATACATCGCGCGCCGCACGGAAATTGACTACGCCACCTATGTTCGATTTAGAGGCAAGTTACAAATGAAGTAAACACGTACACAAGTAGACAGGTACACAGCGCGTGCAGCGTGTTTCCGTGTGTACTTGTTTACTTGTCTACCTGCAAACCTATCCTCCCACTGGAGACCCCCTTATGGCATTCTTCGACCTCCCTCTCGACCAACTCAAGACATACTTCCCTACTCGCGAAGAACCTGCGGACTTCGACTCATTCTGGCAATCCACATTGAATGAAGGGCGAGCGCACCCGCTCAACGCGACCTTCGAACGCGTGGATTATGGCCTCGTCGCGCAAGAGACCTTTGATGTCACATTTGCTGGCTTTGGTGGACAACCCGTCAAAGGCTGGTTGATCCTTCCCAAACAACGCGCTGGAAAACTTCCGTGCGTTGTCGAGTATATCGGCTACGGCGGCGGACGCAGTTTCGCGATTGACTGGCTCCTTTGGGCAAGCACAGGTTATGCTCACTTCGTCATGGATACTCGCGGACAGGGAAGCAGCTGGTCCAAGGGTGACACGCCTGATCTATATGCTGAAGGTGGCAATCCCAGCATGCCCGGCAGTATGACCCAAGGTGTGCTTGACCCGAAGCATTACTACTACCGCCGTGTCTTTACAGATGCCGTCCGCGCCATCGATGCGGCGCGCAGTCACCCCGACGTGGGCGCCTCCCAAATCGCGGTGACAGGCGGCTCGCAAGGCGGAGGTATCACCATCGCCGCGGCGGGACTCGTCCCCGATGTGATCGCCGCGATGCCCGATGTGCCATTCCTTTGTCACTATCGCCGCGCCACCGAAATCGTGGATACCTATCCATATAAAGAGATAGCAGAGTATTGTCATGTCCATCGAGACAAAGTAGAAACAGTATTTAGCACACTTTCCTATTTCGATGGAGTGAATCTCGCCGCACGCGCCAACGCAAAAACTTTATTCTCCGTCGGCTTAATGGATCAAGTCTGCCCGCCTTCCACGGTCTATGCCGCGTACAATCATTGGGCAGGTGAAAAGGATATTAAAGTCTATCCGTACAATGGCCACGAAGGCGGCGGGAGTTATCAGATGGTGGACAAGGTCAAGTTTTTGAAAGAGGTATTTAAGTAGACGGGTACACAGGTTTCAAACGTGTGTACCTGTCTACTTGTTTACCTGTGTACATTCACGGAGAACATAATGACAGAAGTCGTTATTGCAGGCATCGGACAAACAGAAGTCGGCGAACACTGGGATATTGGCTTGCGCGAACTCGCCTTCGCCGTGATTCAAGACGCGGTCAAGGATTCGGGCGGGCTCAAACCGCAATCGTTATTTGTCGGCAACATGCTTGCGCCCAATCTTTCCAACCAGGCGCATCTCGGCGTTTTGCTGGCAGATTATTCAGGCTTGCTTGGCATCGAAGCGGTTACCATCGAAGCCGCGGGCGCATCGGGCGGCGCGGCGCTGCGACAGGGCTATCTCGCCATTGCAAGCGGCATGGTGGATGTCGCGCTCATCGTCGGCGTGGAAAAGTTCACGGATACGGTCGGCCCGGGCGTGGACACCGCCCTTGCCACCACAAGCGATGCCGATTTCGAGGCCGTGCAGGGCATGACTCCCAGCGCGCAAGCAGCGCTTTTAATGAGGCGCTACATGCACGAGTATCAAGTCCCTGCGGATGGGTTTGCCGGCTTTGCACTCACCGCACATGCAAACGGAGTGGGAAATAGATACGCCATGTTCCGCAAAGCCATCAAGCCTGCGACGTACGCCAAAGCGGAACTGGTCAGTGACCCGCTCAACATGTTCGACATGGCACCCAATGCGGATGGCGCGGCCGCGCTCGTTCTCACGCGCCGCGACCTGCTTCCATCAAATTACCCCAATCCACTTGTGAAGATCGCGGGGTCCGCGTCAGCATCGGGTACACTGGCACTGCATGACCGCAAAGACATGTTGCACTTCGACACCGCGCAACTCTCCGCGGGCAAGGCAATGAAACAGGCGGGAGTGATACTCAACGATATCAATTTTTTTGAATATCATGATGTGTTCAGCATCTACGCGGCTTTACAACTTGAAGCCGTCGGATTCGCGATTAGAGGTCAGGGGTGGAAGTTAGCCGCAGATGGGGATATTGGGCTCAAAGGCAAAGTCCCCTGTGCGACGATGGGCGGGATGAAAGCGCGCGGATTCCCGGGAGGCGCCGCGGGTGTGTATCAAGCCGTCGAAGCGGCAACCCAGTTAAGGGGCGAGGCTGAGGCGAACCAAATCACGAATGCGAAGGTTGGGTTGATCCAGTCTCTGGGCGGGCCGGCGTCAACTGCTGTAAGTCACATCCTGCAAAGCCTAGATTAAGGTGTAACCAATTAATATCTCGCCCCTGCCAAATTACAGGTAAAATCGGGGTAATAAAAATTATATATAATATATAATATCAAGGAAGATTTTATGCCTGGTTTTACCCCCGGCCGAAGATGGCAACCCGCTTATTCCCCATTCAAAAAGGAAACTTTTGGCGACCGCGCCCTGCAGGTCCTTGAATATAGCGTAAAAGGACCACTATTCGGATGCCGCATGTGCGGGAACTGTCTGTTGCAAGAGACAGCGTTTATCTGTCCGATGGAATGCCCGAAGGGTCTGCGAAACGGGCCGTGCGGCGGCTCCACCTCGGAATATTGTTATGTAGACAAAACCCGCCCTTGCATCTGGTACAAAATTTACGAACGCTCATTTGAGCTGGGCCGCGAAGAACTTCTTCTCGAAGTTTTGCCGCCCCTCGATTGGGAAAAAGTAGGGCGGGACTCGTGGAGCGATATTTTCAGGAACGCGGGGAAAATCGGTGTAAAGAAAATCGCAAGCGGACTTCTCTCACGGTCTGCTCAGACGCGCAAACAAACCTGGGATGACATCTTTCGCCCCGTCCGCCAGCCAGACTGGTGGCAGGGCGACTCGAAATATCACCCGCCTGCCTACACGGAACCCGCTTCGGATCTGGAACGGAGGCTGGTCGCCGGCGAATTTGTCCTTACATGCGAGGTCACTCCTCCGCTATCCTCCTCAACCGACAAATTGATCCACAATATCGAAACGATCAAGCCTTATGTGGCGGCGTTAAACTTCACAGACAACCACTCTGCCATACCGCGTATGTCATCCTGGGCATGCAGCCAGGTGGCGATGACACATAATGCGGAACCTGTTTTGCAAATGTCCGCGCGCAACCGTTCACGCGGCACTCTGCAAAGCGAGATCATCGGCGCGACCGCACTGGGTGTGCGAAACGTCCTGTGTGTGACCGGCGATAGTGCAAAGCTCTCCCCATCCCCGCGCGATCAGATGGATATCAATGACCTGGATGCAATCCAAATGTTATGGATATTGCGCCGCATGCGCGATGAAGGTAAATATCTCGATGGACGAGCGATCAAACATCCTCCACAATTTTTTCTGGGCGCGGCAGCCTCGCCGTTCTCATCCAACCCGAAATTCCAGGCCCTGCGTGAACAAAAGAAAGTGAATGCCGGCGCGCAATTTTTTCAAACCAATCTGATTTTCGACGTAGAGGGTATGGAAATCTGGCTCAACGAACTGGCAAAGAGAAACATATTGGATAAGGTGTATATTCTGGCTGGCGTGACACCGATCAAAAGCCTGAAGATGGCGCAACGACTCATGGAAGTGCCTGGCGTTTATCTTCCAAAGAATATCCTGCACCGCATGGAAGCGGCAAACATGTCAGGCAACGCACAGGGGGAAGGCGTCCAAATTGCATTAGAATTGATAGGCAGGATCAAAACGTATCATAAGCAGGGAATCCACGGCATTCATCTGATGCCTGTCGGGTGGGATGAGATCGTTCCGCGGATCGTCGTTGAGGCAGGCTTGTTGTCCAAAGATTATCTGTTCAATAACACATCTCAGGAGTGGAACAATGCACACCATTTTGAAGGGCACTAACAAGGAAGTCGTCATTGGGGAGGATAGACCGTTCGTCATGATCGGGGAAAAATTGAACCCAACAGGCATTAAGAAGCTGGGGCAGGCCCTCGTTGAGCAAAATTTCGATTATGTCAAACATCTTGCCCAGAGACAGGTTGCCTGGGGCGCGGACGTATTGGATATAAACGTGGGACATCCACAAATTGATGAAGCCGCAATCATGCCGAAAGTCGTGGAGGCTGTTATCTCGGTGGTGGATGTTCCGCTTTGCATCGATTCAAATGAACCCAGGATCCTCGAAGCGGGCCTGCGGATTGCCCCCGGAAAACCGCTGGTGAACTCTGTCAACGGGGAGGAAAAGCAACTCGCAACCGTCCTGCCGATCGTAAGGGATAGAGGCGCGGCAGTCATCGGTCTTACGATTGGCGAAGAGGGAATCCCTGCGACTGCCGAGGAACGGCTGGCTGCGGCAGGCAAGATCATCGAACGCGCCGTAAAGATGGGAATCCCCGTAGAAGATATTATTATTGACCCGCTTGTCATGACCGTTGGTCACAACAGCAATGCAGCGACAGTGACCATCAAGACCATTGAATTGGTCAAGAAGGAATATGGCGTGAATATTAGTTTGGGAGCGAGCAATGTTTCGTTTGGCCTGCCAGACCGCCATGCAGTGAACAGCGCTTTCCTTGCCCTCGCCATCCAGGCAGGCGCGACTTGTTCGATCACCGATTCAATTAAACTGGGTAACACCATCCGTGCCACGGATTTGTTGCTGGGCAAAGATGCCAACTCCATGCGCTATCTAAAATATTTCCGTGCGACGGAGAAGTTGCGTGAGCAGGAAGCCGCAGTGAAGGTGTAATGATGGGGAGCCACAGAGATTAGTAATTGGTAATTAGAGACTAGAGATTGGAGATTGACGTCTGTATTCATCAAGATTTAATGTAGTTTCCCAATCGTGTGAACTGATCTTTAAAGTCTCCCCTATTAATTCGATTGCATCGGATGCAAATCCGAAGAACGTCCAAAAACAGACTCGCGCCTGGTTTGTTTCCAGCATCGCGGAAATGGCCGGCTCTTTATGTCCATAATACCGCGAGCGCCAGCCACGCGTGCTCGTTGGATCCGCGCGAACGACTGAAAAAGTGGATTTTCCATCTGCCAACCCAACCTGCACCTTGTATTTCACCGAATCAACTGACAGAAGAATTGAATTCCCCTGTCGTTCAAACGGAAAATCACTGAGCAACCAATGAAGACAGTAGTGGTGAGCGTGCCTGCCATCCAGGTGATCAACGACAAGCCAGCGATCATCGTCGAGCATCATCACTGCTCGTCTGTGTGTCACAGGATCGGGTAAATGACGATAGCCATCGTGTTCGCCCTGCCAGATTTTTGCATCATGCCCAAGCACATTTCCGCGTGCCCAATTTGTCCACGTGAAGCGACTGACCATCTTCATCTGATCTTTGGAATCGACTATCACCGTGTTATGTGCCGAAGTATGAGCAAGCCCATTTCTCCACACACCTTCCCCACTGTATAAATAAGTCCCGGCATCACAAGCGATATTGTGGCCGCGCCACCACAAATCCACGTGCAATTGATCGGCGTGTGAGGGACGGGCACGATAGTCCGTGCAGCGGATGATGGCTTTGCTCTGCGCGCCACGGAGAATATATACTCCCCCATCTGGAAAACTCACCTTATCCGGGTTCCGCTCCCTCAGCACTTCGACTTCGCTCAGTGCAAGCCTGGCCCCCTCCCCTGCGGAGAGGGAACCCACACCATAGAACCAATACAGGTCTTCATCCCACGCTCCAGATTCGAACAATCGTTTCCCTCTGGTCAAATATGAACCTAATTGCAGCGTGGGGCGGTAATCGGTGAAATCGCAATTGTTTATCGGTAGTACCAGCGCCCCATCATTGGAGCCATAGACGGGCATCAATCCCGTTTGCGCGTCAATCAACTGATACAGGTAATCAATAGAAGATGTGACTACACGATAGACAGATGCAGGTACCGGAGATCGATTCAACTCTCCCAATCGGAAAGCACAAAAATAGATATGCAGGATGAAACGATGATAATTGAGCGAGTACATCGAATAACTGCCATCCACGAAAATCTGCGCCGAGGCCTGGCGCTCAAGAAGTTCACGTCCCAGCTTGAAATACTTTTCGGAATCCTTCAATTCGGGGAAGAGCAATCCGACCATCCATAATCCAAATGCTTCGCTGATCGTGTGATTACTGCGCGTGGAAATGGCGTAGGCGATGTTTTGATGAATCCGTTCTGCCTGAGCCGCGACGAGCACAATAAACTGGGCAATGCGGTCCGGGGTTGTAGAGGGCGAATGCAAGAATACGTAGAATCCCCAACACCACGCCGTCAAACGCAAAGCGATCTCCTGTCCATCCTTCCAGTTGGCGCCTTTGTTGGGAGGATTGGAATCCGCCCAGGATTGGATCAACGTCCAGAACGCCTCAGCAAACCTCTCGTCTCGATTTGAAGCGTAGGCACGAACCAATGTAAATACCATGCCAAAGCGATTTGCCTCCCAGACGAATTTAATGTCCACCTCCGCATCATCTGAAATCTCAGACCAATGCTTGTTTGAATCCGATCTGATCCCTGAAACGGGGTCCACGTGCCAATCCGGTGGAAATCCAGTTCGGGCAAATGCGTGCGAGAAATATTTGAGTTCACCGTTTAGAATCCGCTCTGATTCATCCACAGCAAGTTGCGGATTCCAGGGAACGTTATCCGATATGTTAGCGTGTTCAAAAAGGAACACGGGAGAGTTTTGTTTGCGCCACAGGGCATATGTTTCAGGTTTTGATGGTATGTTCTTCTTCAACCACGTTTCAAGTGGACGCTCTTCCCAATCATACGAGGGAATTTGCCGGCGAACGAATCCAGTTCGCATTCGCAAGGCATAACCTACTCGAAAGAAAAGCCAGCGCGCGCCGAGTGATTGATAGAGAGAGTTAAGATTTCGAAAATTATTGAGCACGTTGTAGCCGAGCCACGTGAATAGACAACAGAATCCAAATCAGGGGCAATCCCAGGAAGATGAGCACCGGGGCAAATTGATCCCCATGCGACCACTCATAGGAAAGCAACCCTGCAAGAAGAGTGAGGAGGATGTACAAGGAACTAATCATGGCCTGTTCATAACCGCCGATGACCAATCGTTGAAACAGATGTGAACGATGGCGGGAAAAAATGTTCTCGCGTTTGAGCAAACGTCCAATGAAGGTCGCACCCGGGTCTATGATGACCGTCCACATCAACAACGTGCCGATCGTCAACGCGTCTCCACTTTGATCGGCAGATAGCAAAGGCAGGACGGCAAAGCTATAACCGAGAAATGTACTGGCGACATCACCCATAAAGATTTTCGCGGGCGGCCAGTTATGCCCCAGATAACCCAGATTGCTTGCAGCGATTGACAAGGCAACCCAAAACACGAACGGATTATGAACATTCGATGAAAGCACCATCCAACACAAACCTGCGCTCAACGCCACGCCACCCGCCATACCATCAATCCCATCCATAAAATTGTAGGCATTGATCATGCCAATGATCCACAAAAACGTGATCACGATTCCGATCACACCAAGGTCAACGTCGCCAAACATGGGTATCCTGACCACCTTGAAATATCCCATAACTAATATGGAAATGATCGCAATCAGTCCCTGTACTACGAAACGGAACTTTGGAGACAACGAGTAAATATCATCGCGCCAGCCCACCCACGCAAGGATTGCTCCCAGCGCAATATAAATCAAACTGCGGCTCGATTCCGTTTCGTTCGCGACCCATAAACTTGTTCCCAGAACAAGTACGACGATCGCCAGCCCGCCGCCGCGCGGCATAGGCAGTGAGTGTGAACTGCGTTCCTTAGGATGATCCATGATCTGGCGCTCCTGCGCGTAACGCCGAATCAAATAGACACCGAAGTAGGAGAGGATGGTGAGGAGGAGGAAGGTGAGGATAGATGTCACAGGGATGATTCTAAACGAGAACTGTATATTTCGCTTTGT
>Ga0209521_10004787_pt1 | contig 10748 bp, 8 predicted proteins | sample Rifsed19ft4_FD_184016 | JGI IMG/M metagenome (GOLD analysis project Ga0209521, IMG submission 184016) | Soil microbial communities from Rifle, Colorado, USA - sediment 19ft 4 (version 2) | ecosystem: Environmental > Terrestrial > Deep subsurface > Rock core/Sediment | place: Rifle, Colorado... | reverse complement strand
ACACTCTCCCCAATAAGTTCACTTCTTGCTCTCTCGTAAGTAGTATCAAGATTTCCTACCTCGGCATCAGTAGATGAAGAAAAGAAATCACTCACCCCACTACCAGTTATAGTAATAGTAATTGTCCCAGCAGAACTCACATAGACTCTAAAAGCATTATTCTTATGAACTATATCCTTAGTCTCCCCAACCTCAGGAGCAGAAGTATCAAAGTATCCACTTATATCAATGTCCCACTGATTACCTAACTCTAGTGCAGGATCGTCAGCAACTACTATCCCAGCATCTCCAGGAAAATAGTAATGGTAGGTTTGGATGCCAGTACTCCCTCCTACATACACATCATAAGAAGTCTGGAATCCATCAACTAAACTATTGACAAAAGTCCACCATTGACCTGTCTCGTACCAAACTTGCCTCCCCAAAGGCTCAACAGTCAGAGAAGTAAAAGCAGAAACCCTTGCCCTAGCCCAATAAGCATCTATAGAATGCAAAGTAGACTCAACCCACCCAGTGGGTCTATCCCAAGTAATTTTCCTTATTCCAACAACCGAAAACTCCTCAGTCCCATCAGACACATTAGAGAAAGAAGACCATCCACTTCCGTCATAATACTCCCAAGTAATAGTCCAAACTGCATCGGTTACAGTAGATGTATCTACATACAAAATAGTACCCGGATTATGAAAAGCTACCTCATATACCTCCCCACTACCAGCAGGCAAAGTAACGTCATCAGAAGTACTATTATTAGCAGCAGTCGTTTCACTAACTGCAGCATTATTATATGCTGACTCTACTGCCACCTTCAAAGTACCTGGCATATAAGGTATATCAGTAGCACCTTCATGAATAGCACTATTAAAAGCAGAAGAACTTAAAAGACCAGCATCCACAAGAGACTGAGTAGATACTCCAACTGAAATTACCGCATCATCAATATCTGCTCCAGTAGAATTCAGTATACTAACTTCAACTACATTAGTAGCAGTAGAAACGTCACTAGCAAGTACTACCAAAGACACATAAGCCCCTAGTATACTTACTATCCCCAATACACCCAACAGACCAAGTACTTTATACACTAAGAAAACCTACCCAATATAAAGGTGATTGAAAAGAGAATTACTATTAAGAAAAAAACTATAAACAACAAAGCCAGAGGTATCAACCCAACCTTAGCACCCACAAAAAGTAAAGGCAAAGTAACTACTAAAGCCCCAGTAATATCCCTAGTAGAACCATAGACAACTCCAACTATAGTAATACCCAAAAGAAGGAATAAAACTACACCTACTATACTTCCCATTCCTCCTTTTCCTGTAACAAGACTACCTAATGTGTCTAATGCATTATCTAACCTCTCTCCTCTATTAGCCTCTAGAGTAGACTGATAAGAATAAAGAAAAGTAGGAGTAGGAACAGTAGGAAAAGCTGCAGACTGACCAAAAAGACCCGTAACATGACTCCTTATCCCAGGAATAAGATCCTCCACATAAGAAGATCCAGTAACATTTAACTTCTTACCAGAAGTCACATAGTCAACCCCAGTACTCCTCTCAATGTTCTCTACTACTACAATTATCCAATCCTTCAGAAGAGTAGGAGTAGTCCCACTCAACGTCCCGTCAATCCAATCAGTCGAAACTACAGCCACACTAGCAACATTAACTCCTAATGTCAAACTAGTAAAAACAGTAGGATTGCCACTTAATCTCACGAAGTACCCGGCTCCCTCCCAAGTCAAAGCAGAAGCTGAATCCAAATATATACTGATGAAACTGTGTCCATAATTCCTTAAAGGAATAGTACTCAACATACTAGTTCCATCAGTAATCCCAGCAAAAAAAGCATCTCTAGAATCCTCTGTAGGCTCTACTGTATAAGTAACCTTATACTCAATTATGTATAACTGGTCATCTGCCTCAGCTATATTCTGAAAAACCCTAACAGACTCAATACTTATACTATCCGGATCACTTATAGCATAAACATCCCTAACTGGAATTAAAAACACTACCAGAAAAGATAAAACAAATAATATCCACACTTTAGGTTTTACCATGTTTGAACCTCACCAATCCACCCTTATAAACCATCTCAGCCTTTATCATCCTAGCAGCTCTTTGCCTATTAGCAGTAGGTAACTCATGCACCTCACTCTTCCCATGCAAAGATGCCTGTCTTCTTAAGACCTCAGTATTATCAGTATAAGGTCCTATAAGTATAGGAGACTTATCATCATAGGTAACAATATAGTAATACATCTAAAGTCTTAACCTTCCAGCCTCCCTCTCCCACACCTTTCTCCTTCCTAAAGCTATCTTCCCAGGAAACATAGGATCTCTAAGTTTGTAAACTTTATGTCCTACTCCAGGCCTAGTGACAACAGCCTTAGGCAAATAAACTTCCAATCCTGGAACCCTCAACCCAACAGCCTCGGTTACTTCTCCATAATCCTCTTCTTCCTCCCTCCTTTTTCTCCTAAAAACTGCTAGTATTTTTTTATCTCTATCCATCCTCAAATTATAAGATCTACTGGTTTTACTACCCTCAGGTATATCACCTCTCCATCCAACAAACTTCCACCCCAGCATAGATCTAACTGACACAGGAATAATTGAATCCTTCTCAACTACTATATCACCAGGAATAACTCTCCCCTTACCCGCAGGAATAACCCTAGTAACTAACTCTACTTCCTCCTTCACCTTTGTCTTTGGTCCTCCCCACTTAAGAGGAGGAATCAGTCTTGGTTTAGGCTTAGGAACATCAGGTTTAGGAACATCAGGTTCAGGATAAGGGTAAGGAAAAGGATAAGGTTGAGGTTGAGGTTGAGGCTCTGGTTGAGGCTGAGGAAAAGGTTGCGGAAAAGGTTGAGGAAAAGGTTGTGGTATTACTGATACTTTACCTATAGGCAAAGGAAAAAGTTGTGGAAAAGGTTGAGGAAAAGGTTGAACCCCAGGTTGAGGAAAAGGTTGAACCCCAGGTTGAGGAAAAGGTTGAACCCTAGGTTGAGGCCTAGGTTCTACAAAAGGCTTAGGCTGAACCTTAGGAAAAGGTTGAACCTCAGGTTGAGGTAAAGGTTGTGGTTGTGGAAAAGGTTGAGGTTGAGGTAAAGGTTGTGGTTGAGGTTGAGGTAAAGGTTGTGGTTGTGGAAAAGGTAAAGGTTGTGGTTGTGGAAAAGGTCCTGGAAAAGGTCCTGGAAAAGGTCCTGGTTTAGGTTGAGGTAAAGGTTGTGGTTGTGGAAAAGGTTGAGTAAAAGGTGAAGGTTTGGGTTCTACAGAAGGTTTGGGTTCTACAAAAGGCTTAGGTTCTACAAAAGGACTAGGTTCTACTCCAGGTCCAGGTCTAGGAACTGAAAAAGGTAAAGGACCAGTACCAGGCTCTGCCTCAGGTTTAGGACCAGGCCTAACGAAAGGAAAGATTTTAGGAATAATAAAAGGCAAAACTCTAGGTAAAGGTAAAACTCTACGACCAGGTCTAACTATAGGTCCAGGACCAGGTCCAATCCTCCTGATAGGCTCAGGGCCAACATCAGGCTCAATTTTAGGAGCAGTTCTAGGTCCACCAGGAGAAGGAGTTCTTATAGGTCCAGGAGGTCTAGAAGGATCTGGAATCCTCCTAGGCTTAGGTCTCCAAGGTGTTTCAGGTCCCCAAGTCCGTCTAACAGGAGCAGGTCTAGGAATTGGTGTCCTAATAGGAACCGTTCTGGGCTTAGTAGGAGCAGCTACAGCAGAAACAATCCTTCCAGTATCCTCTTTCAAAAAAGCAGTAGGAGCCTCTCCTCTAGGACTCGTACCATACCTAACAGGACCCGGACCTCCTCTATATTCTCCTACACTTTCTCTACTTATTCTACCTGGACCTACCCTACCCGGACCAACTCTCCCTGGACCCACCCGCCCTGGACCTACTCTGCCGGTACCTACTCTTCCTACTATTGAAGGACCTAACATAACCCTACCAGCTTCAGGACCTGTCCTCAAACCAGTAGCAGTAAGTCTACTAGTCACAGCTGCTTTTCCCAAAACCCCTACCCCAATAATCATAGCAGCATCAGAAAGAGCACTAACACCTAACCAACCTAACTCTGATTTAGTAAACCCTCCTTTAGCTGCCCTAACAGCCATGTGCCCAGTACCGTATACAGGAATAAACTCCTTTAATATATCCCCACCAGTAGGCTCCCCCCGAAGTTTAGCCTCCCTCTCCCACACTTTAGACTCTTTCAAGTAAGATCCAAGATACTCCTTTGGCATGCCTCTTTTAGTAAATAAAAGCTTAGTTAACTCAGAAGAAGCTAGAACTTCAGGATACTTAGTAATCCACTCTTTACTGGCTTTCTCAGTAGAAAACCCAGTCTCCTTAATCAGTTTTACTTCTTCTGGACTAATACCAACTAACCTTAAAGTACTATCAGAAACTTGCCCTTTATTCTGGTTGATCAACTCTGCAGGAAGAAACTTCCCTTTACTGTCTAGATAAGGAAGAAGTTCATAATAATTAAGATCAGTAACAGAAAAACCTGGAGCAACCACCCCTAAATCTTTAACTAAACTATCTACTGTAGGTCCTCCAAGAGTACCCAACTTCCCAAAATCAAACCTTCCCCCCTGAGTAATAACCCCTTTATCCATCAAAGAAGAAAGTGAGTCTACATATTTCCTATCATACCCGCTGGTAACCAGATCCCTCTTAGCTTCCTCTGATTGCCCCATCTTATAAAGATACACAGCAGGATTATGTGCTAATCCCTTCTCAGGTATCTTGGAAGCTAAAAGACCAACCTCTCCCCCTTTCAATACTCCCGCAGGAACCTCTTGCTTTAGCCTAGCAGCCTCTGCCTCTTTCACTGCCTTATATAACTGAGTATCTTCTGGAGCTTTTGTAGGTATTACTCCAGTCCTCTTTTGAGCTTCCCTTACCTGAATCCTCTCCCTCAGATACTCAAATAAATCAGTAACATCCTTCCTAGAATACACCTTTTCAAGTAATAAACGAGTCTTAGAAGATAAGTCCTGTTCAACTATATCCAAATCCAAAGAGCCATCCCGGCTCAAGAATCCACCTTTAACTAAAGCTACATAAGCATTAGCAGTCCCCTCCTCCAAACCCATAACGAGCTGCAAGGTATCAACAGAAGTACTAGAAGCACCAAATCTGTGTACAAACTCAACAGGATCAAACTTTCCCCTATTCTCCCAATCTAACCCCTGGTATTTCAACTGCCTAGCTACAGTAGTAGCAGAACTAACAGTCAAAGGATCAATACCGAAATCCTTAACTAACCTTTCCTCAACTTTAGGATCTAAAGCACCTCCCTTAGACTTATCCCAGACTAGTCTGGAAACATCTAAAGAAGTACCCTCTTTAGTAGAAACTAAGTAACCTTTATACTCTCCTACTGCATCAACAAAATCCCTCTCATATCCTCCCAGTCTTAGTCTCTCTATCCTGCCTCCCTTCCTAACATACTCTAAAGGGCCCCCAGCAGCCTCAATTTCCTTCCCAGTTAAGTATTCAACCTTAAGCCTACTAATCTCAGGATACTGATCTTGATAATAGGCCTGTAAAGAAGTAGTAGTACCAGGACTCTCAAAAGCTCTGTGTAAGTCAACAGTCCCATCAGACCTAATATAGTCCTTTAACCCATATATTCCCTCAATTAAAGTTCTATCATACCCAGCCAGTTCAGCAGTTTCAAGCCCAGATTTACCTACTTTCTTAATAAATACTTCTAGAGACCCTCCACCTACTTCCTCTATCTCTTTCCCAGCAACATATTGCTGCCTTAATAAGTTAACCTCCTGAACCATCTTAGGAGAACCAGCAAGAGTCTCCAAATGCTTAAGAAGCTTTGAGTCTTTAACTGCCTCTTTCCAATTTACCTCTCCACTTTTAGTTATATAATCTCTAACCTCGTGAAGAGCCTCTACCTGGTCAAAGTTAAACCTCGAAGAAACCCTAGCAACCTCAGCCGACCCTCCAGCGGCAATATACCTCGATAACGTTACAAAAGGATCTTCTCCCTTAGAAAGAGCATACCCTCCAATAGTCTTATCAGCCCCCATGGTAACCAAAGCTCTTTGTACCAACTCAGAGCCATATAACACCTTCAAAGATAACAGACTTCCAGGATCTTCAACAGCCTTGACTAAATCAATTACTCCTCCCTTTCCTATACTACCTCCCTTCACAAGAAATTCAATACTATCAACCACCTCCGGATTAAATCCAGCAGCCTTTGCCTCCTTGAATCTCCCAGTTTCACCCAGAAATCCTATAAGACCACCCTCATAAGTGGTGGCAGCCTTTAAAGTACTATAAATTTCAGGCGAAAAACCGGCCTCTATAAATACATAACCTTCAACTCCTGCCTCCATTGCCTCCAAAGGAGACTTATACTTGGCAAGTATGTCCTGAGCAACAATCGCCTTCTCAAACTTACCTATCTCTATAGGATTATACCCTTGGTGTGCCAACAACAACTTAACATCAGGAACTCCAGATCTTAAGGTAGCCAAAGGATCCAGAGAAGGTAGTTCAATTCCCTTTATTAACTTCTCACCTTCCCATGCTTGCAGTCTACCCGCCTCAACCAACTTAACAATATCATCAATCTTCTTCCTCTCCCAGTCATACTGAATTCCAGGAGGATTGTAATGACCTCTTTTCTCCAATTCCCTTAAAATAGGATCATCAATCTTCCACCTTCGGGTTCCCTCAACAATTCCTCTAACCTCTCCTTCACTATAAACCAACTGTAGTTCATCTACAGATATCTCACCTTTACCCAACGCAACTACTGGATCTTTACCTACTAGTTTTTTCAAGACCTCCTGCGCTTTCTTGTACTCTATTTGCTGCTTTTCATACTCCTTCTGCTCCTTCTCACGTAACTCTTTTTCTGTCTCAATTATCTTTCCTTCAGGAGTAACTGTTCCCCCTTGAATCTGAATAATTTCCCAGTCAGTTTCCTTAATCCTCTGAGAAAATTCGGAAGTATCCTGTCCCTTCTCCTGAGCATCTCTCGCATCTTTCAGTACCTTTTCTTTAAATAACTCAAGAGTTGCTATCCTATCCTTGTCAGACTGTCCTGTAGGCTTGAAAGGAATGGGAATAACTGTAGGTTTCCCAACCGAAGGTTCAGTAGAGGGTCGGTCAGGAGTTATAGGTTTAGTAGGATCTACCCCACTTTTTTCCAGTTCTTTTGCTGCCTCAACTATCTTATCTGCTTTAGACTGGTCATATAACCCAGCCTGCACATCCGCCTTAGTCTGGTCAATTATCTCTTGGACTTCTTTAGACACAGAAGTAGTCACTGCAGCAGCTCCACCTGAACTAACCTCTATCTCTGCCTTTGTATCAACAGAAGAAGGAAAAGTACTAACAGTACCTCCCCCTTTATCAAGCTCCACAGCCTTCTCAATTATAGCATCTGCTTTACTCTGGTCGTAAAGACCTGCTTCTACATCCTGCTTAGTCTGATCTATTACCTCCTGAACTCCAGTAGAAACAGCCACAACTAAGATCTCCTTTTAGTTACCTTATTTCTCTTCTCATTCTTCAACCCATTTCGCTTAACCTTCTTCTTGAGAGGCTTAGAGTTCACAAACAACTCCCCCGAAGAGAAACTAGATCCAAGAAACCCCGGTTCACGTCTTAAAGGACTGATCTTAGGTAAAAGAGACATAAATTTACCCCACAAAACCCCTGTAAAACGGAAGTAGAGCCAGAAGACACTGTTATATGTCTCCTGACTCTACCACACTCTACCAGGATCCGTCTAGTACCTACTCGGAAGACCCAGAAATCCAAGCAACTGCTCCCATAAGAATCACAGCTACAAAGACGTACGGAAGAACGTCAATGAGTGCTTCAAGCCCGTTGGGGGCAGTAGTCGGAACTGAATCAATAGTATCCAGAATCGTCGGGATCAAGGTGATTCCTACAACTATGGATATCATAATCCCAATAAGAATTGCTACCATATCACTTCACCTCCTTGTCCTGAGCTAGTAGTCTTGACTCCACCTCAACTGATACCCATTAACCTACCTGCACCATTATATCAGAAAACAGTCCCCAAACACAACTAATGATATAGGCACTGTCTCAAAACTGAAGTAGACTTCTAACCATCCCTAAAACCTCTTCCCTAGACTCCAAATAAATAAACTTCTCCTCCTCTCCTATCTTCCTATATTTAGACTTGATAACACTAACCAAAGATCCAACCAGATAATCACTAGCCTTTCCCTTTTCTACAACAAAAACATGAGGCTTGGGAACTAACCTACCAAAAGACTCCAGAGTTCCAGAAGAACAAAACTCAGAACTACCTAAATAAATAGAACTCCAATTAGGACTATCAATCAACTCAACCGCATTATCGTGAAAGTATCTGACAGGATCTCCAAAATATCCCTCAGATATTACCAGATCTACTCTATCATCCAAAACCCCCACATCCCTGGCAAGAACAGATCCCCACCCTTCTCCATATATCACTATAAAACTACTAGTATACTGAAGTTCAAGAAAATCCAACACAGTTTGAACCTCAGCTACCTGGATAGACTCCAAATCTGACCCAGTGTACTGCAAATAAGTATTAACCCTATTTACCCACTCTCTATCAGATAATAATCTTAACCTAATAACAGTATATCCAGCAGTTTTAAACCTTTCACCTACAGATCCCACCTCTAGTAAAGAACTAAATCCCTTATCCAATCCTGGAACTAAGATTACAATAGGAAGACTTGAATCCCCACCATCCAAGAAAAACTGAACAGTCTGTCCAGGAACCCTACTCGAAACAAAAAAGGATCCATCTTCTCCAGTAATTACTCTCTTATCCTCTGATGCTGAATACTCCTTCCGCACTACCGAAAACTCCATTCCCTCCAAAACATAAGGAAGATTACCAGTGCACTCAAGATTATCCCTAATATATTCTTTAATCTCCTCTTTCTGCCTAAGATCTACCTTACTATCTACTCCTACCTCTTCCTTAACAAGAACTCCAGGAGTAAAGAAAGATTTAGCTCCTCCCAGATAATCTCTGGCAGACATAAGTAAGGCTACTGAGACCCCTACAACCACAAAAGAAACTAACCAGAAGTTCACCTAGTAAACCTCCACTTCTACTTTCTTTTCCTCCTTTTCCTCTCCCTGTGCCTCCTGTCTAGCAAGTCTTGCACGCACCTTATCTATAACCCCAACGCGCCCCCAAAGTGTAATCAAATTAACCATCTTAAGATATTCTTTAGAATCAGGAACTAAATCTGACCTAGACTTACCTACTTTACGCCGTCCGAGAACATAACTAAGTAACTCTCTCCTAGTATACTTCTCGAGATATCCCTTAACCTTAGGAACCATCGACTCGACTAGAGCCCACTCCTCACTAGTCAGAATAAGACCCTTCGCTTCTAAGTCATCTATCCACATACTTTCCCTCCCCTCAATTATAACACAGAACCACATATCCCCTGATCCAATGATATAGACACCCACCAAAATAGGTGCCCATATCACGAAGTTGCACCAAAATCGTCTTCTATGCTATAATAAAGACCGAAGGAACTGTAAGCCTCAATAATGTCCGTAAGTACCATAAAAGGAGGTTGTAAGTCTCTGATACTGGGAGGGAAGTGCAGCGACCAAAGGATCCCCTTCTGACTTAGGACACTTTATATAGATATATGTTAGAGATGTAACACTGTGTCCCGCTTCGGCAATCAGAAGTAGGAAGTTAAAATCGCTTCTTCTGTAGGAAGGATAGATTGCTCTCCAGTGCCCCAGCTGTGAACCTCGCCAAGTAGTGCTCCCCACTGCGTAAAGGAACACTAGTGTCTCTAGCATCTCCGCTTGGCAACCAAGACAGAGAACAAACTTACAAAACCTCCTTTTATGGTGATAGGTCCTAATACGGGTGTAGTGATGAACTACACGGTCCCACGTTAGCCTAGACTGGCATACGCCGGGGAAACCCAGAATCCCAGAGTGTAAGGCTCTTCTATAGAGCATCCAGTGGAAGATGTCTAGGGACTAACAAAGTACCACCGGGTTTACGGCAAGGCGGCCATGAATCCGGCGGGTTTCTGTACTTTCTAAAGCCCGTGGTGCCCATATCATTAGACTCCTCAGATTTTTCCCCTAGACTTTCGGTAGTCTTCACGAGTCTTTCGGTAGTCTCTCCCGGTCTTTTTGTAGTTTTCTTCAAAAATATTGACAAAAACGATATTCCCTCCGTAGGAGGCAAGGGCGCCAATTTAGGAGAAATGACCCAGGCTGGATTTCCCGTTCCTCCCGGATTTGCTGTCACCGTTGCCGCTTACGACCTATTCCTCGAGGAAAATGACCTAAATAAAGAAATCAGGAACATCCTAAAAACCACAAACAGGCAGAATCCCGAAGAGCTTGGTGCGGCTTCCAAAAGAATCCAGAGAATGATTAGTTCGGGCAGGGTTCCAATACAAGTCTCTGGTGAGATTATTAAAGCCTACGGGACTCTTTCCGGCTTTTTAAAACACGCTTTGGTCGCAGTTAGGTCCTCAGCCACAGCCGAGGATTTGCCGACTGCCTCTTTTGCGGGCCAACAAGCAACACTTCTAAACATCAAGGGTGAGGCCAACCTTATTAATGCGGTTAGGTCCTGTTGGGCTTCGCTTTTTACCCCTAGAGCCATTTTTTACCGGGAAGAAAACAAAATAGCCCACGAAAAAGTCAAAATTTCC
>Ga0209521_10004785_pt1 | contig 10751 bp, 7 predicted proteins | sample Rifsed19ft4_FD_184016 | JGI IMG/M metagenome (GOLD analysis project Ga0209521, IMG submission 184016) | Soil microbial communities from Rifle, Colorado, USA - sediment 19ft 4 (version 2) | ecosystem: Environmental > Terrestrial > Deep subsurface > Rock core/Sediment | place: Rifle, Colorado... | reverse complement strand
TTTCCCCTGGAGGAGCGGACGGTTTGGGGCATACGTTTATGGACGTCGCGGCGGCTCCGCTGTCGAGGTCAATTCGATGGTTCGCGTAACGGATGATGGAATCTTTGACGCGCCGATCGACAAGGTCTGGAAGTACGTGGACGACGGCATGATGCACAACCATACGTCGTTCAAGATGACGAACGTGCTCGAGCAAAAGGGCAACATGTTGACCGTCCAAGCGGAAGTGAACAACCCCGGAGGGAAGGGGACACACAAGGAAACATGGAAGTTCGTGTTCAATCGGCCCAAAGGTTTCGACTTTGAATACCTGTCCGGCCCGATGAAGGGCTCCCGGCACACGCACTCGTACACGGCGATGGGAAACCGGACGAAGGTCGAGGTCGTCGGGGACTTCCGTGCGGAAGGCATGGACGACGCAGCGACGAAGAAGGCGGTCCTCGCGTACTTCCAGGAAGTCTTTGCCGAAGATAGCGCGGCGCTGAAGAAGTACAAGTGAGCGGCGCGTGCTAGCGGGACGGCGGCATCGGCGACTGCGGAGGCAGGTTAGCCCATCCCATCCGACGACGCCGCTCGCTCAGGATTGCGAGGACCCCGAGGATGACGAGGACTACGGCGAAGCCGACGATGAGCCATGGCACGATGTCGGGGCGCCGGGTGATCGACCAGGTCAGCGTGACGGAGAAGAGGTTTTCGTTCTGGAACGAGAACACATACCTGTCGTCGGAGGGAATCGGCACGGTCCCCTGCCCGATCTGGCCGGACTGGGTGAAGGTGTCCGCGCCGTCGCTGCTGCGCTCGACGCGGAACCTCACGGGCCCTTGCGCGGAGGACCAGGCGAAGTCGATTCCCTCCCCCGCCCTGAGACTTAGCGTCAGCACGTCGACCCGGCGGCCAAGCGTGATCGTGACAGTGCCGGCTTCCGCGGCGGCGAAGCCCGCGAACAGGGGGCTCAGGAGGAGGGCCACGACGAGGAGCGAGAGCACGCGCATTCGCGATCCTCTCCCCGATACCTCTGTGGCTAGTTGATGGTTTTCCCGGGTTCCCCTCAGTCCGGTACCGACACGAGAGGATTCACTTCGCGCCGGGATGCTCGCCCTTCTCGAACATCGCCATCGCTCCCTGGCGCCTCCGTTCCAGTTCCTGGCGGCTCATTTTGATCCGCATCGAGATGGACCACAGATCGCCGGACGGGTCGACGAGCTGCCCGTACCGCGCGGCCCGCGAAGCCGCGATGCGAGTCGCCTTTGGGCGTTCTCCATTAATAGCGGGTGGGCAATGACAACGCGCTATGGGCCTCGAATTTACGAACCTCATCGAACTTGAAGAGATGGCCCGCGCCAAGGTCCCCCGCTCCGCCTTCGACTACATTGCAGGGGGCTCGGACGATGAGGTCTCCCTCCGTCGGAACCGGGAGGCCTACTCCCATTGGGCCCTCCGACCGCGGGTCCTCGTGGACGTGTCCCGACGGGACACTTCGACGACGGTCCTAGGCGAGCGCGTTTCGATGCCCGTCCTTGTCGCGCCTACGGCGTTTCACGGTCTTGTCCACCCGGAGGGCGAGCTCGCGACGGCGCGCGGTACCGCAGAGGCAGGCACAATCATGGTTGCAAGCACGCTTGCCACGAGATCCCTAGAGGAAATTGCTGCCGTTGGATCCGCACTTCGATGGTTCCAGCTGTACCTCGTGAAGGACCGCGCGTTCACGGAAACCCTCGTGCGGCGGGCGGAGAAGGCGGGCTATCGAGCACTGTGCGTCACGGTCGACGCGGCCCTCGTCGGACGCCGGGAGCGGGACGTGCGGAACGCGTTCTCGATTCCCGTGGACTTGGCGGTTCGCAACCTCGAGGAGGCTGGGGCGGGCAAGTTGCCTCCGGCTCAGAGGGGTCGCTCCGCCCTTGCGGACTATTGGGAGAAGGTGCTGGACGCATCGAACACCTGGAAAACAATCGAATGGCTTCGCTCGATCAGTTCGCTCCCTGTGGTCCTCAAGGGAATCATGACGGCAGAGGACGCCGAGATTGCGGTCGAGCACGGTGCGGAGGGAATCGTCGTCTCGAATCACGGAGGCCGTCAGTTGGACGGCACCCTCGGGACGTTGGATGCGCTGCCCGACGTCGTCGCTGGGGTGAAGGGGCGGGCAGAGCTGTACATCGATGGCGGGGTGCGCCGTGGGACGGATGTGCTCAAGGCGCTCGCCCTCGGCGCGAAGGCGGTCCTCGTCGGTCGACCGGTGCTCTACGGTCTCGCGCTGGGAGGCGCGGACGGAGTGCGCGCCGTCCTCGAGCGACTGCGGACAGAATTCGATCTCGCGCTCGGCCTTGTCGGGAAGCCGACCGTATCGAGTGTGGATCGGAGCATCATTCATCGGATCAGCGAGACGTGTTGAGGCGGGCCAGCCCAAGAGTTCCCCGTTGTTACTCGGGCCAGGTCCGAGGTTTGAAGTCGCTTTCTCCGCGCTATAGCGCGCGGCCGCCAGTGACGTACGCCCCGGGGACGGGAGCGACCAAGAACTCCCTAGCCATCGTCTTCCTTCCCGAAAAGCTCCAGGTCTGCAGGGCCTGCCCTGGTCACGATTGGCGCCTTGCCTTGAACGATTTGACGGATTTGTTCGACAACTTCGGGGTTGGCTAGGGTCGTGACATCCCCCGGGTCCATGGCATTCGAGATCGCCGCCAAGACTCGGCGCATGATCTTTCCCGAGCGGGTTTTGGGCATGTCGGCGACGATGCGGACCGCTTTCGGCCGGGCAATCTTACCGATCGTCGTTTCGATTGCACGGACGACCCTTTCTTCGATTCCATTACTGGGCGCGAACCCGGGCTTCAAGGAAACGTAAACCTCCGGGACACGACCCCGCAGCTCATCAACTACGGGAACCACCGCGGCTTCCGCGACTTCAAGAACCGTGAGGCAGGCAGACTCGATTTCTTTTGTGCCCAGGCGATGACCTGCCACATTGATCACGTCGTCGACCCGGCCCAAGATTCTGTAATACCCGTCGGCCGCTTGCACGGCGCCATCGGCCGTATAGTAGGGCCAGTCGCGCCAGTCCTGGCTCTTCGGATTCTTGCAGTATTTGTGATAGTATTGCTTGACGAACCGTTCGGGATCGCCCCAGATCGTCGTCATGAACCCCGGCCAAGGATTGCGAATGCAAATGTTTCCGGCTTTGTTCGACCCCGGCGGAATCTCGTTCCCATTCTCATCGTAGATGACGGGATAGATCCCGGGCACTGCAGGGCCGGTGCTGCCAGGTTTCATAGGATCGAGCGCGGGCTTCGTACTGCAGAGGAACCCACCGTTTTCCGTCTGCCACCACGTGTCCACGATGACCGCCTCTCCCTTGCCCACGACCTCGTAATACCACTTCCATACCTCGGGTTCGATGGGCTCGCCCACGGTCGTCATGTGCTTGAAGTGGTAGGTGTACTTCTTCGGCTCGTCCGGCCCGAGCTTTCGTAGCATTCGGATCGTCGTGGGCGAGGTGTGGAAGATGTTGACGTCAAGCCTCTCGGCGATTCGCCAAGGACGTCCCGCGTCCGGGTAGGTGGGAACTCCTTCGTAGATGACGCTTGTAGCGGCCAGGGCCAGGGGACCGTACACGATATAGGAATGGCCCGTGATCCACCCGATATCCGCCAGGCACCAGTATACGTCCTCCGGATGGATGTCCTGGATGTACTTGGACGTCCCCGTGACGTAGGCCAGATATCCTCCCGTGCTGTGCTGGCATCCCTTCGGTCTTCCGGTCGTCCCGCTCGTATACATCAGGAACAGGGGCGCCTCGGCCGGCATGGAGACAGGGGCGACTTCTCGGCCGGCGTAGTCCTTCAGCAAGTCGTTCACGAAAACGTCTCGGCCCTTGACCATCGGGGTGGACGATGCGGACTTGTCCCGGAAACGCTTCCAGACCAGAACCTTGTCGACCCTTTGGCCCTCTCCCTCTGCGACCTGGACAGCGATGTCCGCATTCGCCTTGTGATCGATCAACTTCCCGTTCCGATAGTAGCCGTCCACGGTGACTAGGACCCGGCTTCCTGAGTCTGCGATTCTTCGCCCGCACGCTTCGCCGCTGAACCCGCCGAAGACTTCCGAGTGCACGATGCCTAGCCGGGCGCACGCCAACATCGTGATGGGGAGTTCCGGCGTCATTGGCAGATGAAGCGTGACGCGGTCACCGGTCTTCAGCCCGACAAAATCCCGAAGCAATGCGGCCATTTCGTTGACGCGGACGTACAGTTCTTGGTACGTGATGGCCACCGGAGGCTCATCCTCCAGTTCCGACACGAAGATGAGCGCGGCTTTGTTCCTGTACTTCGCTAGGTGTCGGTCCAAGCAGTTGTAACAAGCGTTGAGCTTGCCGCCGACGAACCATTTCCAGAACGGTGGGTTGCTGGTGTCCAGTATCGTGTGCCAGTACTGATCCCAGGTGAGCATGTCAGCATATTCTTTGAAACACTCGGGGAAATGTTCCAAGCTGAAGCGTTCGTTGACCGAAGGATCGGCCAGGTTGGCCTGTCCGATAAATTTCGCAGGCGGATGGTAATACTCTTCTTCCTTCCAGTGGACGGCAATTTCGGCCTCATTGATCTCGGTCGTTAATTCTCCCCCTTGGTCGCGAGGCTGCCGGGCGGGGGCCATCGCTCTCTTCCTCCCTTCATTTGGCGATACGATCGGGCTATATGTGTCTTAGGTTCCGCGGGGCCCCTTTCGGCGCCGAAGACCGCGCCTACGTGCTCGCAAGCATCGCGACGGCGAGCTTGGGGACAGCCGGCATGAAGATCGTGACCGTCGCCCTTGCCGACCCCGAGCGATCGCGAGCCGGTCGCGAACCGGACCGTCGTACCGGTCACAGTACTTGACCGCGCGGCGGTCCCCGGGTTCCCCTTCCAGATCGAGAGAGCTTTGTTCTCATCCACCGTGGTTCCCGCCTCGGAATTTCCGGTCAAGTCCTCTGCGGGCGAACGTATCGGCCGATCTTCCGGCGAGGCCACCGTCGATCCATCCCCGGGCGCGGTCGAGCTTCCGCGGTACATCGTCGCCCTCGGTGTCGAGGGCCGTCAGCCGGTCTTTCCGTGGATCGCCTTCCAGACCTTCTCGGGGGTGACGGGCATGTCGATGTGCACGACCCCGTACGGCGCGAGGGCATCACACACCGCATTCACGAACGCCTGTGACGACGCGATCGCGCCGGTCTCGCCCACGCCTTTGACGCCGATCGGGTTGTGGGGCGACGGCGTCACGGTCGAATCCGTCTCGATCCTGGGCGCTTCGAGGGAACTCGGCACCAAGTATTCCAGGAAGTTCGACGTCAGCAGATTCCCGTGTTCGTCGTACACCGCCTGTTCGAGCATCGCTTGGGCGAGTCCCTGCAGCACGCCCCCGTGCACCTGTCCCTCCACGATCATCGGGTTAATCTGGACCCCGCAATCGTCAACGGCGACGTACCGTCGGATCGATACTTGGCCGGTTTCCTTGTCCACGTCGACGACGCATATGTGCGTTCCGAATGGGAAGACGAAGTTTTCCGGGTCGTAAAACGTCGAAGCTTCAAGGATCGGTTCCACGCCCTTCGGCATGGACCCCGCCATGTACGCCGCCCACGCGATCTCCTGGATCGTTTTCCCTTTCGTCGGGACCCCCTTTACGGTGAATTTTCCGTCCACGAACTCAAGGTCGTCCTCGCTGACCTCCAAGAGGTGCCCTGCGATCTTCCGGGCCTTCTCCCGCACCTTCCGCGCGGAAAGGGCGATTGAGCCACCTTCCACGGCTGTCGCCCGGCTTCCATAGGTGCCCATGCCCATCGGCGTCGCCTTCGTGTCGCCATGGACTACATCGATGTCGGCGAGGGGGAGGCCGAGTTCCGTGGACACGATCTGCGCGAACGTCGTCTCCTCCCCTTGGCCGTGGGGATGCGCCCCCGTATACACGGTTGCCTTGCCCGTTGGGGACAGTCGGACCGTGGATGAACCCCACAAGCCGCCCTGGAAACCCGTTCCGGTCGAGACCGCAGAGGGGGCGAGGCCGCACACCTCGACGTAGGTCGAAAGGCCGATGCCCATGAGCCGCTCCTCCTTGCGGGCCTGGCCCTGCTCCTGCCGCAGCTTCTCGTAGCCCACGATGTCGAGCGCCTTTCGCATCGCGCGCTCGTAGTTGCCACTGTCGTAGACAAGGCCAAGGGCCGTCTGGTAAGGGAACTTGTCCGCCGGGATGAGGTTCTTCCGTCGGAGTTCAGCGGGGTCCATGCCTAGCTTGCGGGCGAGGATGTCTACCATCCGTTCGATAATGAACAATGCCTCCGGACGGCCCGCGCCGCGGTAGGCATCGACAGGGGTGGTGTTCGTGAACACACCCGTCACCTCGACCTTCCCAGCCTTGATCGCATAGCACCCGCCGGGCATGAAGCCGAACAGGATCGTGGGTATCCCCGGCGCGGCGGTCGAGAGGTACGCCCCCATGTTCGCGACCACCTTGACCTTGATGCCAAGGATCGTGCCGTCCTTCTTCGCGGCCAAGTCCACGTACTGCACCTGGTCCCGCCCGTGGGTCGTTGCAAGAAAGTTCTCCGTGCGGTCCTCGACCCACTTCACGGGGCGCCCGAGGCGCATCGCCAGCCAGCACACGACGGCCTCCCACGGATACACAGGGATCTTGCTCCCGAAGCCGCCGCCGACATCGGGCGCAACCACCCGGAACCGTTGCTCCGGAACGCCGAGGACGAGCGAGAGGACGAGCCGATGCACATGGGGGTTCTGCGACGTGACGTGCAGGGTCAGTCCCTTGGTCCCGGGCTCGTACTGCGCGATTGCGGCGCGCGGTTCCATCGCCGATGGCTGAAGGCGTTGGCTAACGAACCGCTGGCTCATCAGCACGTCCGCCTCCTTGAAGACCGCGTCGACGTCGCCGATGCCCGCGTTGACCCAATGGAACGCAATGTTGTTCGGCGCCTCGGCGTGGAGCGGCGGCCCGCCCGCCTTCATTGCCGCTTCCCCATCCACGACGACGGGCAGCGGATCGTACGTCACCTCCACGAGTTCCCTCGCATCCTCCGCGACGTATGGATCCTCGGCTACGACGACCGCCACGGCCTCGCCCGCGTACCGCACGACATCCTTCGCTAACGCGGAATACGGGGGCGTCTTCAGGTTGGAATTCGGGATCAGCCACGCCGTGAAGATACTCCCGATTTCCCCCTTGAGGTCCGCCGCGGTGAAGACGCCCAAGACGCCGGGGAGGGCCGCGGCCCGCGCCGTGTCAATGTGCAGTATGCGGGCGTGCGCATACGTGCTCCGCACGAACTTCGCGAACACGGTACCCTCAGGAAGCATGTTCGCGACGTAGGCGCCACGCCCCGTCAGGAACCGCTCGTCTTCCGTGCGCGGGACGGACTCGCCCATCAACTGCGCCATGCCCTCACCCCCCTCCGGCCCGCGACGCCGCCGCGGAGACGGACTTCACGATGTTCACGTAGCCTGTGCAGCGGCACAAGTTTCCGGAGATCGCCACGCGAATCTCCTCCTCCGTGGGCTTCGGGTTCACCCGAAGCAGTTCGCTTGCTGCGAGGACGACGCCGGGTGTGCAAAACCCGCACTGAAGGCCATGGTTTTCCCGGAACGCCTCCTGCAAGGGGTGCAACCGTCCATGGGCCGCAAGCCCTTCGATTGTCGTGATCTCGGAGCCGTCCGCCTGGACCGCAAACATCGTGCACGACTTGACGGCGTGGCCGTCAAGGAGCACCGTGCACGCCCCGCAATGGGTCGTGTCGCAGCCCTCGTTTGTCCCGACAAGTCGCAAATGGTCGCGGATGAAGTCTACAAGCAGCAGACGGGGCTCCACCTCCCGTTCGTACGTCCTGCCATTCACCGTGACCGCGACCCGATGCCGACCGATCTCCTTCGTCCGCGCCGACGCCCCTCTGCCTTGCTCCTTCCCGCCCGGCTTCATCGCCATCGACTCACCTCCGCGCCCGCTCGACGGCCTTCTCGAGCGCTCGACGCGTGTAGACCTCGACCATGGCACGTTTGTGCTCCACGCCTCCCCGAAGGTCGCGTGTGGGCCGCACGCCTTCCGCGGCCAGCCTCGCGCCCTCCGCCAAGGTGGCCGGGTTCGGCATGCGCCCCGTCAGATGCTCCTCTGCGCGGCGGGCCCGTAGCGGCGTGGGCCCCATCGCGGCGAGCCCGATCCTTGCCTTTGCGATTGCGCCACGCCCGTCCAACTCGACCTGAGCGGCGACGGCGACGGTTGCGAAGTCGCCGGTCTTCCGCTTGAGCTTCAGGTACGCGCCACCGCTGTGCGCGACCGTCTTTGGGATTTGGATTTCCGTGAGGACCTCCGTGGGCTCTAGCGCTGTAACGAATGGCTCCCGGAAGAAATCGTCGATGGACAGCGTGCGGTTTCCCTTCGGGCCCGTGACCACGAGCGTCGTGTCAAACGCCATCAAGGCGGCCCCCCAGTCCGATGCCGGGTCCGCATGGGCCACGGAACCCCCAATCGTGCCGAGATTCCGCACCTGCGGGTCGCCGAGGGAGTGCGCGGCATCCGCGAGGAGCGGGTATCGATTGCGCACCAAGGACGTTTGCTCCAAGTCCCGGTGGCGCGTCATCGCGCCGATCCGGAGAACGTCGCCTTCTTCCCTGATGAACGATAGGCCCGGAATCCGCCCGATGTCGATGAGGACGTGCGGCGATGCCAATCGGAGCTTCATGATCGGAATCAGACTCTGGCCCCCGGCGAGGACTCTCGCCTCTTCTCCGTAGTCCTTCAGGAACCCGATCGCCTCTTTGACTGACGATGGACGTAGGTATTCGAATGACCGGGGACGCACGGCCTCCCCCTCCCGACGGCGCATCGGCATATGAGGACTTAGCGTTTCCGGTGACCCCTACCCGTGGCAATCGCTCCCTCAAGTTGCATACGCGGAATCAGGATCGGAGCCCGAGGAACGACGAAGGGGCTCGCGTTTAACGCGTACAGAACGCTCCTTGGCGCGGCCAAGATAGCCGAAGCCGTCGCAAGGTTCACCCGGGCACCCGCCAAGTTCGCCGCGACCTGGCGCGAAGCGGATCGGTGGTAAATTCCCTTCGAGAGTCCTGGTGTAGACTGTGACAGAAACGCAAGCATGGGAATTTCGGTCGCCCGTCGACGGCCCCCAGGAACGAGCCAATGCCGGGACCAACACTCTTGAGTCCCGCGTCAGGGGGCCTTCCGACGGAGCTGGAAGCGTTGAATTTTTCCGGTCGCCGTTTTCGGCAGTTCCCGAACGAACTCGATCCACCGGGGGTACTTGTACGGAGCGATCGTTCCCTTGACGAACCTCTTCAATTCGGTCTCCAACTCGACTGAGCCGATGTACGTGTCCTTGAGCACGACGTACGCCCTAGGCTTGACGAGCTTGTTGGCATCCTCCTGGCCCACGACCGCGGCCTCGAGCACGGCCGGGTGCGCCACGAGGGCGTTTTCCACTTCCACGGGGGAGACCCACATCCCGCCGACCTTCAGCATGTCGTCGGAGCGCCCGCAGTACCAAAAGTAGCCTTCCTCGTCCTCGTAGAACTTGTCGCCGGTCACGATCCAGGGGCCGAAGAGGGTCTCCTTCGTTTTCTCGTGCAGGTTCCAGTAGTAGGCCATCGTGGAGTCGCCCTTGACCCGGAGGTTCCCCACCTTTCCGCGGGGGACCGGCTTCCCCTCGTCGTCGACGATGGCGGCCTCGTACCCCGGCACCGGCAGCCCCGAAGACCCGGGCTTCACGTTCCCCGGCCGGTTGGAGAGAAAGATGTGGAGGGTTTCCGTCGTCCCGATCCCGTCGATCAGCTCCACGTGGAACTTTTCGACCCAGCGCCGGTAGAGATCCGGGGGTAGCGCCTCCCCCGCCGACACGCACAGGCGGAGCGAGGAGCAGTCGAACCGCTTCTCCGCGTCCTTCACCTCGAGCATCCCCGCGTAGAGCGTCGGGACCGCGAAGAACAACGTCGGCCGATGGCGGTCGATCACCTGGAACACCGCTTCCGCCACCGGGCGATGCGGGTATAGCACCGCCTGGGCGCCCACTCGCATGGGGAAGTACATCGCATTCCCCAGTCCGTAGGCGAAGAACAGCTTCGCCGCCGAGAAGGTCCGGTCCCGCTCGGTAATCCCGAGAACTTGGAGGGCGTACATGTCGGAACAGACCACCATGTCGTGCTGGAGGTGGACCACCCCTTTCGGGAACCCGGTGGAACCGGAGGAATAGAGCCAGAAGGCGACGTCGTCCTTGGAGGTGTCCGCGGCCGTCCGCGCGGTCGAGGCCCCGGCGACCCACTCGTCGAAGGCGATGTGCGCCCCCTCGGCCCGGCCCAAGACAATGACGTGTTTCAGATGTTTCGCCCGCCCCAGAATGCGTCCGACCTCGGCCAGGAGCGGCTCGGCGATGATCGCCGCCCGGGCGCGGCTGTCGGTGAGGAAGTAAAGGTAGTCCTCGGCCCGCATCATCGTGTTGGCCGGGACGGGGACTGCGCCAATCTTGATGGCGCCGAAGAAGGATGCGACGAACTCGGGGCAGTCCATGAGGATGAGCAACACCCTTTGCTCCGCCTCCACGCCCAGGTCGAGCAGGGCGTTGCCAACCCGGTTCACCATCTCCTGAAGCTGACGGTACGTGACCGTCCGATCCTCATGGACGAAGGCGATTTTGTCGCCGCGCCCCTCGGCGATGTTTCGGTCCACGAAGAAACTGGCGGCGTTGAACCGGTCAGGGATGTGGACAAGAGGGG
>Ga0209521_10004784_pt1 | contig 10752 bp, 11 predicted proteins | sample Rifsed19ft4_FD_184016 | JGI IMG/M metagenome (GOLD analysis project Ga0209521, IMG submission 184016) | Soil microbial communities from Rifle, Colorado, USA - sediment 19ft 4 (version 2) | ecosystem: Environmental > Terrestrial > Deep subsurface > Rock core/Sediment | place: Rifle, Colorado... | reverse complement strand
GCCGCCGCCTGGTTACCGATGGACGTCGCGGGTCCAACGCCGTTGATCACGGCGTTCGAGGACCTGCGGGCCGCCCTCGAACGCCTCGGACGAGCACGACCGCTCCGTCTCCACGGATCCCGCGACGCGCTGGTCGCAACCGGCGGTCCCGGGTCGCTGACGGTGATCGCCGGCGACGTCGAGGCCCGGATCACCCCGGCGGTGGATCCGGCGGCGACGGATCGCGACCGAGGCCGCCTCGAGAAGGAGCTCGCCGAGGCGCAGGGGTTCGTGGCGGCGGTCCGCGCTCGGCTCGCCAACGAAGCGTTCATTGCGAAGGCACCGCCCGCCGTCGTCGAGGGCGCCCGCGCCCGAGAGGCCGAACTGGCCGAAACGGTGGCCCGGCTCGGCGCGCTCCTGGATCGATAGGCATTCGGAGAGACCGGACGGCGCTGCTACGATACGAGCCAGTTTCCGTCCACTGAGTTTCCGGGGAGACCACGCTCGTGCCGCTCGAGTTCCTTCGTCGCAAGGGCAACGCACCGGCTCCTTCGCCGGCCGCGGGTCCGGCCCAGGCCGGCTCGGCCAGCTACGCCATGCCAGAAGAGGTCGTGGCCCACGAACACCAGCTGCGCCTGAACTATGCGGGCAAGTCGAGCGAGGGCGTCCGGATCAAGGCCGGGGCCGGCGTGCTTGCGGAGCTACCCACCATGCTCGACGGCATCGCCAAGGGCGAGGTCGAGGTCATTGAACCGCTCCCGGTCGAATTCAGCCAGGCATCGCCCACGATCATCCGGCCATCGGAAGCGATGCAGTGGCTGAATGCGCATCACGCCCTGTCGCCGATCGGACGCCACGCACTCCTCGTGCTCGAATCGATCGACGCGATTGACCTCGCCTTCGACACGTTCGTGTGCGGGCTGCTGGACGGCGAGACCGATACATCCGGCTACCCGGAGTACAACGCCGTCGTGGGTGGCGTGGCCGCCCACTGGGACGAGGTGACCGGCGACATGATCGTCCGGGGCGTCGTCGGCTGGGGCGGGCGGGGTGTCCGGGGCGACACGGATCGTGTTGGCTCGAGGCTCCTCACGACGATCCTCTCGAACATCCTCGCGAGCAAGCACTCACTCGGCCTCACGGCCGTCGAGCGCCCCGCCGTCGCCCACGGACGGGGCGGCGTGGTCTGCGCGCACTGCGGGTTCCAATCGGCGCACGAACGGGCCTTCTACTGCCCGAAGTGCGGCATGCGCCTGTCCCGCGGCTGAGCTGACCGGGAAGCGAGGAGCCCCCCTCTCGTGCCGATCTACGACTACACCTGCTCGGGTTGCCGCCACCTCGTGGAGGTCATCCACGGGATCTACGAGGCCGGACCACGGTTCTGCCCGAGTTGCGGGATCGAGGGCTCGATGCGCAAGGGCTTCGTCACCCCGGCCGTCCACTTCAAGGGTTCCGGGTGGGCGAAGAAGGATCGGTCGGCCGCCGCCTCGAGCAAGTCACGGTCGTCGAGGCCGGCCGCCGAGGCCGGCGGCGGAGGCGACGCCACGAAGACCGGGGCCGAATCCGCAGCGTCCTCGACATCGGCACCGCCGTCGACATCCTCGACGACCACGTCAACGGCGACCTCGGATGGGGGTGACTGACCATGGCCGGAACTGCCGCCGACTGGATCAGCCTCGTCGAGGCCGCCGAGATCCTCGCCGCATCGAACGTCCGGTTCCGGCCCTCCACGATCGGGACCTGGGCGCGCACCGGCAAGCTCCAGAGCATCAAGCTCGGCGGCCGCCGTTTCGTCCGTCGGGGCGAAGTCCGCGCGCTCATCACGCCGCCGCGCCGTGTCCGCATGGACGACCTGCAACCCGGGCTGTTCGGGGACCTTCGGGACTGACGGACATGGAGTCCGGCGGCGGTGCGCCCGATCCGCAGCTGGGAGTGCTCCGGTCGGCGCGGCGCCGGGGGCGGGCATGGATCGCGCTGGTTCGCGACCGCGGGCCGGTCGCGCTGGTCTTGCGCATCACCGTTCGATATGGGCGGGCCGGGGGCGGCATCCTTGCCGGAGGACTCGCCTACAGCGCGCTCTTCGCGGTCGTTCCGGCGATCATCCTCCTGCTCGGCGTCAGCGGCGCGCTGCTGTCCGGGGCCGACGCGCGGGACCAGCTGGTCAGCCTCGTCGGCAGCGTCTTCCCGCCCCTGGAGCCGATCCTGCTGCCCGCGCTTGAGGCGCTGGCGCGGGATGCGGGAACCATCTCCATCGTCGGTCTCGCCACGCTCGCGTGGGGCGCCGGCGGGTTCGCCCGGTCGCTCGAGGTGGCACTGGGGCTCGTCATGGGCGAGGGACGCGCGCGCGGGTTCATCGCCCGAACAGCGATCGGGTTCGGGTCCGTCCTCGTCCTCGTGGCGGCGGTCGTGGCCGAGGCGCTCCTCGCCGGTGTCGCGGCGTTCATCCAGGCGGCGGTCCTGAGCGGTGCCCCCGGCTTCGTATCGGATGCCGGCGCGGTCGCTGCCGACCTGCTCGGCCCGGCCGTTGCAGCCGTTGCCCTCGGACTTGTGTACCGGTTCGTCCCGCCGGGGGCACCGCACTGGCGGTCGATCGCAGCCCCGAGCCTGGTCATCGGGACGCTGCTCGCACTTTCGACGCGTCTCTTCGTCGCATTGGCGCCCAGGCTGATCGGCGCGGCGGCCGCGCTCGGGACCGTCGCAACCGTGTTCGCGGCACTTGCCTGGTTTGGCCTCGTATTCCAGGCGATCCTGTTCGGGGCGGCGTGGATCGCGGACAACGAGGCGAGGCGACGAGAGCGGGAACGGGTCGGCTAGGTGCCCTGGGCGGTGCCGCACCGGCGGCAGAACCGGGCGTTCGCGGAGAGCGAGATGCCACATGTCCCGCACGACTGGATCGCCGGGGTCGGCTGTACCGCCGCCACGGGCCGGAGGATCTCGCGGTTGGATGCGGCCCACATGGCGTCCGTGGTCTCTCGTGCCATGAGCGCAGCCAGCGGGTCGCCCGCCTGCAATGAGGGTGGTGGCGCTTGGGGATGCGGCTGTACCTGGCGCGCCGAGATTCCTGTCGGCCAGCGTGGGCCGCTTGGCCACTGCGGAGGCCCTGCTGGAGGCGTGGGTGCTGCCGGCCTCGGGGGCGGTGCGGTGATCGGCTCGGGTCCCTTCGCGGGCGTGGCCGGCCAGGCGGGCTGCTCGACGACATCGACCCCGGTAGGGGCTGGCGTCTCCGGCTCCAGCTCGACCTCCGGCTCCAGCTCAACCTGAGGCTCCGGCTCAACCTCGGGTTCGGCAACGGCGGCGACGGGTTCGACCGCCAGCCCGGCCTCGTAGGCGGCGATCGCATCGTCGAGGCTCTGGCCCGGTTCCATGCCACCGACGACCGGGATTTCGGCGACCGCAGCCTCAGGCCTGAGTAGCGTCGCGGCGACGGCGTCGAGGGCGGGTGCTTCAACCGGGAGTTCGCCGATGGATCGGAGCAGGCGCTCCCGATCGATGTCGGCCTCGGGGGCCAGCACGGCTTCGGCGACCTCGAACGGGGAGCACGAAAGGCAGCGAGCCTCGACCGCGTTCCAGCAGTTTGCGCACGTGTACTGGCGGCACGACATGCAGAAACTGAATGTCTTGTGGAACGCGTCAAGCTGGTGGCCGGTGGCCTCCCGGTCGGCGTCGGAACGAGCTCCGGCGATCGCCTCGTCGAGCGACGCGTCGTCCGACATGACGAAGTTCTTCAGCCCGCGGCCCAGCACCTTCAGGCCGCGCAGCCGGCGTTGACGCGGGGCGGACGACTCGAAGGTGTAGCGCGTGCCGCACCGTTCACAGAAGGACTCGGTCAGGATCTCGGTCATCGGCCCCCGGATGCTCGTGGCCCGGCTTGCACGTGTCAGCGTGCGACGGGCCCGGATTATAGACCAGCCCGTTCGCTCCTCCGATCGGTAGCAGGTACCGGCAGGCACCAGCCGGCGGTACTGCCTCGCGGTCTCGGTGGCCGTGCTGCGCGCGAGGGCAGCTCTGGTAGGCTCCGTCGGATGCGACCGATCCGACCGATGTCGGCCGTGGAGCGCTTCTTCGAGCGTCTCTTCGAGCGGCCAAGCGCGCGGCTCTTCAGCACCCGGGTCCAGCCGGTGCAGGTCCAGCGCCGGATCGAGCGGGCGATGGAGCACGGCCGAATCGTCGATGCCGGCCGGACCCGCGTGCCCGATAGATTCACCGTCCGGCTGAGGAGAGCGGATATCGCATCGCTGGACCGGGTGGCCGAACTGCCCACGGAACTCGCCTCCGGCGCCCTCGAGTGGGCTCGACGTCGCGCCTACACGCTTGCGGCCAGGCCCAGCGTTGCGATCCTGGCCGACGACGCGCTGCGCTCCGGCGACATTGAGGTGGAGGCGCGGTTCTCGGATCTCAAGGCAGGCCCCGCCCTCGAGATGGCCGAGGAGCTCGGCCGGACCCGGGTCTTCGCTGTGCCGGTTGTTCGGGCACCGCGCGCCACCCTCGAAGTCCGCGAGCCAGGCGGCCGAGCCCGGACGATCGTCGCCGACGGCGGCCCGCTCACGATCGGGCGGGCACCCGATAACGTGCTCATGCTCGTGGATTCACGTGCCTCTCGGCGCCATGCTCGCCTCCAGGCCCGGGATGGAGTCCTGGTGCTGACCGACCTCGATTCCACCAACGGAACACGCGTGAACGGCGCCAGGATCCGGGAGGTCGTGGTGGGCGAGGGTGATGTGCTGGAGATCGGCGCCTCGATGATCACCGTCCTTGCGGTCGATGACGGCCAGCCGGCCGATTCTCCCCGCGACGACCGGGCGGAGGCCTGAGTGGACGGCACGGTCATCGCCATCTGGGTGCTGCGACTCCTGTTCCTGGCGGGCATCTACGCCTTCCTGTGGGCCGTGGTCCGGGTTCTCCTGCGGGATCTGAGGGCGGCGGCTAGAGAGCCCGGCGCCGAGCTGGGCCGGCTCGTCGTCGTCGCCTCGCCCAGCGGCGAACCCGCGGTCGGCGCAGGGTTCTCGCTCGATGCCGTCACGACCCTGGGACGGGACGTCAACGCCACGATCCTGCTCGACGATGAGTTCGTGTCCGGTCTGCACGCCGCCCTGACCTACCGGGGAAGAGCCTGGTACGTCGAGGATCTCGGCTCGACCAACGGGACCTTCGTCAACGGCAGTCCGGTCGACGACATCGCCCTCGTCTCGTTCGGGGACGAACTGCAGTGCGGCAATATCCGGCTGCGCCTGGAACGTCCGCGCCGGTGAGCCTCGCGCTGCCCGGGATGCCCCGGCTTCATCCGCGGCTCCGGCGCCGGGAGCTGGGACTGCTCCTGATCGTCGCCCTCGCGCTCCCCGTTGGCAGCGCGTCGCTCGCGGCGACGCGAGCGCTTGGGACCGCCACGAGTCCGCCAATCGGGGGCATCCCCCTCGCCGACGGCGTCGCTCTCGCCTGGTACCTCGGCGGTCTGTTCGCCGCTCACTTCCTCCTCGTCCTGTCCGGTCGTCGGACGGACCAGGTGCTCCTGCCGACCGTCGGACTCCTGGGCGGGATCAGCCTGCTCCTCATGGAACGGTTGCCCCAGGGTCTGGCCGGCGGACTGGGCCTCGGCCGGACGCAGCTCGTCTGGTTGCTGGTCTCGATCGGGTTCATCGCGGGGATCGGTGCCCTTGTCCGGAGCGATGCCTGGCTGCGGCTGTACAAGTACAGCTGGGCGGCGCTCGGCGTGGGCCTCCTGCTCGTGACCTTCGCCTTCGGGCATGACGTGAACGGGCAGCGCTTGACGCTGACGGTCGGCCCGCTGACGGGCCAGCCGTCGGAACTCCTCAAGGTCATCCTCGTCGTGTTCCTCGCCGGCTACCTGTCCGAGAACCGCCCGCTCTTGATCGAAGAGTCGACCCGCCTCGGGCCAATCCGCATCCCGCCGCTCCCGTACCTGGCGCCGATGATCGCGATGTGGGCGCTGGCGCTGTCGATCGTGGTCGTCCAGCGGGACCTGGGTGCGGCGCTTCTGTTCTTCGCCGTGTTCCTCCTGCTCCTGTACGTCGTGACGGCAAGGGCCTCGTTCGTGGTCCTTGGGCTCCTCGCGCTGTTTGCGGGTGGGGCGCTGCTGTACGAGCTCGTGCCGCACGTCCGTGTACGGGTGGACATCTGGCTGGACCCGTTCGCGACCGCCAGCGGCAGCGGCTACCAGGTGGTCCAGGCGCTCCATGCCTTTGCCCGCGGCGGGATCCTCGGGACCGGCCTGGGTGCCGGCCTGCCAACGATCGGAGGCGCCCCACCGATCCCGGCGCTCCACACCGACTTCCCGTTCGCTGCGCTCGGCGAGGAGCTCGGGTTGATCGGGATCATGGGCATCCTGGGGCTGTACCTCGTCGTGATCGAGCGGGGGCTGCGCATCGCAGCGTCGGCCGTCGATGACTTCCGGGCGATCCTGGCCGCCGGCCTGAGCCTGGTCATCGGGGTCCAGGCGTTCATCATCGCCGCCGGCAACCTCAAGCTCATTCCCCTGACCGGGATCACGCTCCCGTTCATCAGCTATGGCGGCTCCTCGCTGCTCACCAACGGAGTCGTGGTCGGTCTCCTCATCGCCCTCTCGGACCGGGGTGCGGAGGCGCCACGCATCCCGTCCGAGCTGCGCGGCTTCAGGCGCCTGCGCGATCGAGGCGCCGCGTGACGCCGGATCGCCCGGGTCGGCGGCCGGGGATCGGGGTTGCCCTGGGGCGCGTCGCGGTGGCGCTGACCGTGGCCTTCGGGGGGCTCGCGGCCGGCGCCGGGTACTGGCAGGTCGTCCGATCAGGCGAGCTGTCGTCCGCGCCGGACGACGCCGCGGTCATCGCGGCGGGACGGCACGTCGTCCGCGGCGAGATCACCGATCGAGACGGCGAGCGCCTTGCCTGGTCCCTCACCGACGCTAACGGGGAGCCGTATCGGAAGTACCTGTCCAACTCACTGTCCGGCGTGCTGGGATACGCCTCGCGGGCGTTCGGCAGCGCCGGGCTGGAGCGCGCCTACGACGCGCAGCTGACAGGGATCACGTCCGCGGATCCCGTGCAGGACCTGGTGAAGAAGTTCCGGGCCGAGCCATCGGATCCGCAGGCGATCCAGACAACGCTCGTGGCCCAGCTCCAGGAGGCCGCCGTCCGCGCGCTCGGGGCGGACCGAGGGGCGGTCGTGATGCTCGACCCGCAGACGGGCGACGTTCTCGTCATTGCGTCAACGCCGGTCTTCGACGCATCGGCCGTCGCGGACCCGGAAACCTCGGCGCAGGCCTTCGGGTCTCTGCAGGGGGATCCGGACAAACCGCTCCTCCCACGGGCGACGCAGGGCCGCTACGTGCCCGGCTCGGTGTTCAAGATCGTGACGGCGATCGCGGCCCTTGGATCCGGCGCGGTCTCGGCCGACACCACGTTCCCGGAGCAACCGGCTGGGGAGAAGAACGGTCTCGTCGTGTCCGGGTACCGAGTTCGCGACGGGCATCATGGGTCCACCGGTTCGGTCGCGCTCGACTTCGCCGGCGCGACCGAGGCCTCGTGCAACATCTGGTACGCACTGGCCGGCCTCAGGACCGGCGGGGACGCTCTTGCGAGCTGGGCGGGAAAGCTCGGCTTCGGCGAACCGATCCCATTCGACCTCCGGACCGCGGCATCGCAGGTGACCGGCGGCGGCGGGAGCTTCGGTGGAGGGTTCACGGATGCCGTGGAGCTCGCGAACGCCGCGTATGGTCAGGCCGAAACGGTCGTGACGCCGCTCCAGATGGCACTCGTCACGAGCACCGTGGCCAACCAGGGAATCCTCATGCGTCCACACCTCGTGCGGTCCTTCACCGGCCGGGCCGGAACCCAGGACGTGGACCCCGAGGTCTGGCAGCGCGTGCTCACGTCAGGGCAGGCCCGCGAGATTGCGGCGGCGATGCAGCGGGCCGTCGAGGGCCCCCTTGGGCGACAGTTCACCACCGGCGCCCAGGTCAACGGGCTGACCGTGGCCGGCAAGTCAGGGACGGCCGAGCTCGGCGGAACCGGAGAGCCGAACTCATGGTTCATTGGTTTCGCGCCGGCGAAGAATCCGGAGATCGTGATCGCCATCGTCGTGGAGCAGGGTGGCCGCGGCTCGGAGCGGGCTGCGCCGATCGGGGGCGACCTGCTCGCCGCATGGAAGGCCTGGGCGGGACGATGACCGACCAGCCGCCCGAGCAGCCGCCCGACGAAACCGCCACGGACGTTTCCGCCCGCTCAGAGAGATCCGCCCGGCCGGAGTCATTCGCGCGTCGGCCACTCGTCGAGCGGCTCGGGATGGCGGCGGTTGCGCTGGTCCTGGCGATCATGTTCGGCGGCATGGCCGTTGCGTCCTGGATCGGGGGCGAGGGATTTCTCGCGATCATGGCGGGGATCGGGGCCTTGATGACCGCCTGGGCTGGCGTCCGGACGGTCCTCCGCGGCTGATTCCCATGCGCCGCTCAGTCCGGGCTGGAACTTTTCTGCCACTCCGGGCGTACCATCCACCGACGCCTCGCGCCCACATCCGACCGTGTGCGCTCACCCCAGTCGAGGGAGACGGATGACGAAGATCCAGGAGACCGGGGACAAGGTCCTCGCCAACGTCGAGCGCGTGATCGTCGGCAAGCATCGCGAGGTGCGGTTCGCGCTGGTGGCGCTCATGTGCCGCGGCCACGTCCTCATCGAGGATGTCCCCGGCACCGGCAAGACGGTGCTCGCCAAGGCGATCGCCAAGAGCCTCGGCTGCTCGTTCCGCCGGATCCAGTTCACGCCGGATCTCCTGCCATCCGACGTCACCGGCCTCTCGATCTACAACCAGAAGACGCAGGAATTCGAGTTCCGGCCGGGCCCGATCATGAGCCAGGTCGTCCTGGTTGACGAGATCAACCGGGCAACGCCCAAGACCCAGTCGTCACTCCTGGAGTGCATGGAGGAGCGGCAGGCCACCGTGGACGGGACCACCTGGCCGATGCCCGATCCGTTCCTCGTGATCGCGACCCAGAACCCGATCGAATACGAGGGGACGTTCGCGCTGCCCGAAGCCCAGCTGGACCGCTTCATGCTGCGGATCCGGCTCGGCTACCCGCAGCACGTGGAGGAGGTCTTGATCCTCGACGAGCAGAAGCGACACCACCCGGTCGATGATGTCGAGGAAGTCTGTTCGGTCGACGAGCTCCGCCAGATGCAGGCCGCGGTCCGCGAGGTGTACGTCGACCCCTCGGTTGCCGACTACATCGTCCGCCTCGTTGGCGCGACGCGGACACACCCAGACGTCTACCTCGGTGCGTCGCCGCGGGGCTCGATCGCCCTGTATCGTGCCGGTCAGGCGCTGGCCGGCCTGATGGGCCGCGACTACGTGCTGCCTGATGACGTGAAGGCGCTCGCGGAAGCGGCGCTCGCGCACCGCCTCATCATCAAGACGAGTTCCTCCATCCACGACATCCAGTCGAGCCAGGTAGTCGCGGAGCTGCTCGACACGACGCCGGTCGAGGGCATCACGCCGACCGGCTCGGGCGGCGGCCACGGGGGACCCCGAGAGGTCGCGGCGCGCGCGCACGTCGCCGAGGCCTGATCGGACACCGGTCGAGCACGCGAGGCACGGATGCTCCGCAGACTGCAACTCCTCGTGATCGGCGCGATCCTCGTGATCGCGGCGTTCTCGACCGGGCTGCCATTCCTGTTCTACCTGGTCTACCTCGCGATCTTCGTGGTCGGCGGCTCGTACGTCCTGACCCGCCTCGGGCTGTCCGATCTCGAGGCCGGCTACGCGGTCAACCAGCTGTCCGGACACGTCGGGGATCGGCTTCGGGTCACGTACACGATCCGGAACACGAGCCGTGTTCCGAAGCCGTGGCTCGAGATCTACAATCCCACGTCCTTGCCGGCCGGCCTGCCGGGACGTGCCCTCTCACTGGGGGCACGAACCGAGCGCTCGTGGCTGGTCCGGACGCCGCTCACGCGGCGTGGCCAGTTCCGGATCGAACCCCTCCAGATCCGGACGGGCGACCCGTTCGGATTCTTCGAATCGTCCGCTGCCGTGGGAACGGGCGTGACCGCGGTCGTCTACCCGCGAATCGATGACCTTCCGCTCTGGAAGCTGCCCGCCGCGAACGTCGACGGCAGCCACGCGACCCCGGAACGGACGCTCCAGGCGACACCGCTCGCAACCACCGTCCGACCGTGGGCGCCCGGCGACGCGTTCAACCGGATCCACTGGAAGTCGACCGCTCGGCACGGCGAGATCCAGGTCAAGGAGTTCGACCTCGAGCAGACAGCCGATGCCTGGATCGTCCTCGACCTGGAGCGTGGCGTCCAGGCGGGACGGGGAGACGAGTCGACCGTCGAGGTCGCTGTTCGTGCCGCTGCCTCGATCGCCGACAAGGCAATCCGGGAGAACCGCGCGGTGGGCCTGACCGTGAACGCGCATCGCCTTGCTCAGCTGCCGGCGGATCGTGGCGCTCGGCAGCACCTGAAGATCATGCAGCTGCTCGCCGCGGTTGACGGCGACGGAGGCACACCCCTGGAGGAGTCCCTCGTCGCGACCCTGCCACGGATCCGCCGCGGGATGACCGCGGTCGTCATCTCGCCATCGACGGACAGCGGCTGGGTCAAGCCGCTCGGCGCCCTGCGCGGACGTGGCGTCGGGTGCGTGGCGGTCACGTTCGACATCGGGGCCTTCCGGCAATTCGCGGACGACGAGGAACTTCGTGCCCGAGGGCTCCCTCCGGCAGACGCCGACCCGGGCGCCGACGGTGCTCTCGCACAACGGGCTCGGGCGTTGAGTCATGCCCTGTCG
>Ga0209521_10004782_pt1 | contig 10755 bp, 12 predicted proteins | sample Rifsed19ft4_FD_184016 | JGI IMG/M metagenome (GOLD analysis project Ga0209521, IMG submission 184016) | Soil microbial communities from Rifle, Colorado, USA - sediment 19ft 4 (version 2) | ecosystem: Environmental > Terrestrial > Deep subsurface > Rock core/Sediment | place: Rifle, Colorado... | reverse complement strand
GCTGAAGAACACACAAAGCGCGTGCATGAGTGGGCGCAAAGCGTTTGGGAAGCCTATACGGTGCAACATGATCTTGCGCGCGCCTGGATTAGAGCTGCTCTCGGTGCTTAAGATACAGCGCTGACGAATGTAATAAAGCACTATAATTACCTCGGAGTCAACGACATCTCCACAAGAGTGTGGAGATATCCGGAGGTTTCGAGGAACCATGTGGGACAGACTGCGATTCTACGCCCCGTATGTATGGCGATTCGTCGTGTTGCGGCATCCAGAACCGCTCATTTATGGCATCGCGCTGACAGACCGCTGCAACCTCAGTTGCCGCGGCTGTCATGTCTCCAATACTGGCCGTCCCGATCTGACCTGGGAGCAGCTGGTCGACGCCATGCAGAACGCGTGGAACCGCGGATTTCGCGAGCTGTACTTTAGCGGTGGGGAGCCGATGCTGTGGCGCGACGGAGAGCACACGCTCGAAAACGCCATCCTGGAGGCGAAGCGCATCGGCTTTTTCCATGTGCACGTCTACACCAACGGCACGCTCGGACTCGACATACCAGCTGACCTGGTGTGGGTCAGCATGGACGGGCTCCCCGGCACCTTTGAGAGGCGGCGCGGAGATCATTTCAAGCAGGTCGAACGCGCGGTGCGCCAGGGTCAGTGCCCAAAGGTCGCTGTGATCTACGTCATCGACAGCCACACTGCGGACGACATCGAGCCGTTCCTGCTGTGGGTGCGTGAAACGAAGTTCCCCGTTACCGGTGTCATGTTCTACTTTCATACACCCTATTATGGGCGCGACGGGTTGTTCCTGATCACAGAGCAGCGCGCCCCGATCATCGACCGGCTGCTTGGCTGTATAAGGGCCGGGCTACCGGTGATCAACTCGCGGGCTGGTCTGCTGGCGCTCAAGTCCGGCGACTGGCCGCGGCGCCTTCCAGTGGCTCACGTCCTGGATGTCGACGGCGAGTATGTGTGCTGTCGCGCCTCCGACGACGTATGCATGGACTGCGGCTACGCCGCCTGCACCGAGATCACGGAATTTCAACGTCTGCGCCCGAGCGCCCTGCTCGGCATGCTGAAATATTGGTGAATAACCCGGGTTATATGCTTTCACGCCTCGTAACGCGGGCAGTCCGCCGCTACCTTGTTGGACCTGATCAACAATGGACCTTCGCACCGCCACCACAGGGCTGGACGCCGCCGCGCGTCGAGCGCACTTCGTTGTATCTGCATGTGCCATTTTGCCGCCACTGCTGTCCATATTGCCCCTACACCAAAATACCTTATGATGAGACGCTTGTGGAACCCTACACCCGGGCAGCGATCGCTGAGGTCGATTGGTGGGCCGATGCGATCGGGCCGGCCGAGATCACGAGCATTTACATCGGCGGTGGCACGCCGACGCTTGCGCTGGGCAGCGTCGCCAGCGTGCTTATGCGCGTGCGCGAGCGGTTCCGCCTGACGGGTGGTATCTGCATTGAGACAAACCCCGCTGACGTGGACGATGATACCGTGCGGCGGTTGCACGATGCAAGTGTTGCGCTCGTTTCGCTTGGCGTGCAATCCTTCCACCCCAAGCACCTTGCCAGGCTAGGACGGCGTTACAAACCGCCCATCGCGGAGCGTGCGCTTGCATTGCTCGCGCTGGGGGGCTTCGCCTCCGTCAACGTGGATATCATGTTCGCCCTGCCTGGGCAACCAGCCAGTGATGTGACTGCAGACCTATCTCGCGCCGCTGAGCTGGGCGCGGACCAGCTCACGACCTACCCGCTCTTCACATTCCCGTACAGCTCGGTCGGTGAATACCTGCGCCTGACTGCATTGCGGATGCCAGATCTGGGTGTGCGCCGAGCACACTACCGGGCAATCAGCGCGTGGTGTGCAGAACATGGCTTCGAACGTGTGTCTGTGTGGGGTTTTAAGTTTGGCGCCGTCCCGCGCTACTCGTCGGTCACCAGGAATGGCTACATCGGGGTCGGTCCTGGAGCTGGATCGCAGCTGCCCGACGGGTTCGTGCTCAACACGTTCGATCTCAACAGCTGGATCCAGGCTGCCTGCGCAGGTCGCACAACGATCGCCCTGCGTATGCCGTTCGCCGCCCAGATGTCTGGTTGGTGGTGGCTGTACTGGCGCTTTTACGACACGCGTATCCCGCTGGGCGATCTCGATGCGGCACTTGGGGAGGACGCGTCCAAAGCCCGCTGGTGGCTGAGAGCCATTGAACGAGCTGGGCTTGCGATTCGCAATGGCGGATACCTGGAACTCACCGAGCCGGGCGCGTTCTGGCTTCATCTTGCGCAGAACTACTTCGCGCTGAACTATGTGAACACGCTGTGGAGCGAGGCGCGCCGGGAGTCATGGCCACAGGTAGTGGCTATCTGAAGCACCTTGGCGCCAGCTTGGGCGATGCGGTGGCTAATGACGCTTATTATTGCAATAGATCTCGCAAGCGTTCGGCTGTCTTGCGAATAGGGGGGACTGGGTTTAAGGAATAATCCCAGGCCAATTCAGCAGACAGGAATCCGCTATAACCCGTTGCGGAAAGGAGACCGATTAGCCCCTGAAAATCAATAGTCCCGTCACCGGGGATCAGGTTCTGCTGGTGTAGACCATCATTGTCATTGACATGAACCTGTAATAATAAGCTCCCCAGGTTTTTCAGAGCTGCCTCGACAGATTCCTTGGTAAGGTTCAGATGGCCGGTATCGAGAACGACGCCCAGGTTGTCATGCTTCAATTCAGTGATGATCTTCAGCGCATCACTCGAGGTATTCACCAGATCAGACACCATTATGTTGGCAGGCTCGATGCCGAGCGAGAGATCATATTGGGAGGCGTATCGACAAATCCAATCGATGCTGTCCAGCAGCCTTTGATGAGCATCTTCCACACGCTGGCCGTAAAGCGTGTGCCCCGGTACGACCAGCAGAATCTTCGCTCCCAAGATGGCGGCATTATCCGCACATTGGCGCATGTAATCGAGGCTATCCTGGCGGACAAATTCGTTCGGGAGGCTGAGGGAATGCGGATAACGATAAAAAGCAGGCATGAGCGAGACTGCAGTGAGATTATAGGTTTTCAATAATTTCCGCAATCGTTCAAGTTCTGGTTGAGGATAATCCTGGCGGTAAACATGGGGCCGTCCTCCCCAAAAATCGATCCCGTTGTAGCCTGCTTGGGCGACCAACGAGATGGTGTCCTGGATCGAATAGTTTACGAAGACCGAACTGGCGACGCTTAAGTTCATGTTATTAGATCCCCTGTGCGCTTATAAAATCTGGCGATCAAATCTTCTATTTGCTCGGTGAGCGGGTAGATGAAGAAGAGCATTTTCGAGTATTTAGTCATCCGCCAGCGGAACTTATCCCCATCCTGGATGAGAAAACAGTCGCCTGGCCTGGCGGTTAATGTCTTTCCTTCTGCAATCAGCTCAACCTCTCCTTCGAGAATAAAATCGATCTCATCGAAACCGTTGATCTCCACATCAAACCAGCCGACGGGGGATTCATAGTACGCAACAGTCATCTTGCGATCTTTGGAAAAGTAAAAGAAATTCACCTTTGCCAGGAGGCTGGGATTTGAATCGTAGGGGTGATCTACGACCCCTTTGATCAGTTCATCCCTGGTAAACACCTTCATCATATTCTCCCTTGCGGTACTTTTCGTCTAACTGTTCGATTTTGGCCACCTTCGGTGCAGAACGACCCCCGGTGAACTCCGAGATAAGCCAGTGATCCAGGATGATGTGTGCCAGGGTAGGTGCAATAATCTGTGCACCCATTGTTAAGATTTGGGCATTGTTGCTCTTGCGAGCCCGTTCAGCGGAATAAGGGTCATGACAACAAGCGGCCCGTACATGAGGCACTTTATTCGCAACAATTGCCATTCCAATTCCTGTACCGCAAACGAGAATACCGCGCTCAGCTCCTCCCTCGGCGATTCGCTCCGCAACACTTGTAGCCACGTCCGGGTAATCTACCGACAGCTCAGCATTCTCACAACCCAGGTCTATCATCTCATGCCCTAGGCCGATCAAATATTCCTTAATATCTTCCTTCAATCCGTAACCAATATTATCACTGCCGATTAATATCTTCATTTTTGCCTCTTTACCCTATTACGTTCTGCTGTCCCGCGAACAGTGGGGAGTTAAGGTATCATCCGGCGCAATGCGAATTCACGTTTCAAGCGCGCAGTGTCCATAAAAATGGCTGAAGATAGGCCATGCATAACTGAGTGGACCGCACGCGCTGACATTCCATCCACCATCAGACAGGCATCCATGGGTTGGGTGGCTTGGCACACCGAATAATAGAAAATATCAGGGTCCATCCTAACCAGGTGAGATTCGGAAGTAAAAATCACCTGGTTAGGATGGAAGCATGAGTAAAGGTCGGAGTGGTTTGCGAACTGTTCAACCCATTCAGGTGGATAATCCGAGATAAGCCATAGGTTGTAAGCATCAGGTAGTTCTTTGATTGCTTCCAGTACAGGAATCCGGACGGTTACAGACTTCTTGATTCTGGCTTCTAATTCTTCAGCTGCAATGACGATTCCGCTCAACTCTAATGTTCTTTGACAAAATAAACGACTATTAATCCGCCCCAAAGACAGGTCTTGGGCAAGCCCCAAAAGTCGCATACGATTTTCGTAATTAAGTTTGCTTACAGGTTGGTTATATAGCCCAAAAATCGCACTTTCCGGGATAGTTTGCGTGATCACGCCCCCCAACCAAAAGAAAATTGTATTAATCTTTCCCATAAGCTTTATTCCCCGGACACTTGTAACACTACATACCGTGGGGCTGGATCCGTCTGGTCATCAATAACCAGGATCTCCTGGTAGGTCCCTAAGAGAAGTTCGCCATCAAGTATTGGAACAATCACGTTAATCGTCATCAGAGCGGAACGAACATGAGCGTGGCCGTTGAAATCTACCGCGCGGATGTGATGCTTATATTCATGGACGATTGGGGCAATTCTCTCAAACATCTCTATAAGGTCAGCGATAATCCCAGGCTCATGTTCCCCGACAATGACTGCGCCTGTCGTGTGCCGGTAGTAGACCAACACCTGGCCATGTTGAACCCCCGTCGACCGGACATAATCACGAACCTGATCGGTGATATTGACGACGGCAAAATTGCCGCCAGTGTCTAATTCCAACTGTTTTGTGTAAATCACGAGCGTTAAGTCGCCTGACCTCGGCCTGGGATCTCCCAGACCGCTTCGACGATATCGTTTCGGATAGCATAGAACTTATTGTAGAGATTAATCGTCCCATTCGCATCACGGACCCACAATTCGACCTTGTCTCCAATTTTCAGGTCGCAGGCTTCCCTCTCGAGATGTAAACGGCAATGCTCCTGAGGCATAGAAAACACACTTGCTCTCGGTGGATATTTCACCTCTGGAAAGCCTAAGATCGTGTCCATAGCTTTTCGCCCGACATCGATAATCGCCATATCTTCTGCTCCAACACGTTGGGGGCGGCTGATAACCGTCGCTAAAACGGTGAGCGCGCAATCGAAGTCAGTGACTCCCTTTTCCTTAAAGGCTGTGTCCATGAGCAAGTAGGTACCGGCCTGGATTTCAGTCACGCCTTTCATCTGGCTCACGATTTTGTATGTGAATGTCCCGCCTCCGCTGGCGATCTGGACAGGAAGCCCCGCCTTTTCGATGTATTCCCGGGTTTCGACAAGCATCTGGTTTGCTTTGCGCGCGCAAGCCTCGCGTTCCCAGGCTTCCACCTGGAAAGTACAATGCCCATCATAAGCCATCAAACCCATGTATTTCAAACCAGGTGCCGCGTGTACCGCTTTCGAGAGGGCCAGAGCCGGGCCAAATGGCTCAACTCCGCAACGATTATTTCCGATGTCAACCTCGACCAGCACTCGTAGCTGGACTCCCTTCGCTTGAGCGGCTTGAGATAACGCGGCAACATTCTCGTAGTCGTCAACTGCGACCATCACGTCCGTATAGGCGGCCAAATTGATTAACCGCTCGATCTTTCTGGCACCGACGATTTGATTGGCAATCAAGATATCTTTGATGCCAGCAGCAGCCAGAACTTCCGCTTCTGCGAGTTTGGCGCACGTGAGACCGACTGCTCCAGCCTGGAGCTGCAGATGCGCCAGGATGGGTGTAGCTTTATGCAACTTTACATGAGCACGTAAATTTACATCGGATCCCTTGAAGTAATCTTCCATCTTTTGGAGATTTCGCTCCATGGTAGGTAGGTCGATTAACAACGCAGGGGTATCGATCTCGCCCTTATGAAGCCCCACCTCATATTCATGGGTGCTCATCCATTAGCCTCCATTCGGAGTTCACCAGATCTTTTCCCTCATAATTCATCGAAGTCGACAAAAAGGCCACTTTACTCTTCCGCCTTGTGCCCGAATACCGAATAGTAAGGGCATCAATACTCGGGAATCATCTCTCCAATTACGATCTTGTGCTGAATTTCCATGATTTCATCCGCTTTCATGGTGGTGTTGATGACGGCGCGGACTGAGTCGCTTCCCCGGCGGGCAACAAAGGTTGCGGATACAGATTTCTCACCGACGAGTTCCATAACCCTGTCTGAAAGCGGTCTTTGTTGAATTCCAGGCCCGAGGTAGGCCTCCTCCTGATCTGAGGTCCACACGGTCGCATCCACATCGCCGTTCTTCAAGAGGCGAGAGATTTGCACAAAAGATGTCCACCTGAACTCAACCTCTTGCCCGGCGAACTCCAGTTCAGTCAAGCGTCGATGGTCAAACGAGTCCGGATCGACGGCGACACGCAGCGGCCTCCCAGGCTCTGGCGGCGGGGACCGGTAGAAGATGCAATAACTCGAAATCCAACTCGCGGGAGGCAGTCTCAGCAGGATCTCGTGTTCCCGGTTACATAACTCGTCAGCTGCCAGGCCTGACATCACTGACACATGGCATCTATTCTCCATCAAGGCCTTCAGCCTGGTGCGTGAGCCGCGGATGAAGATCAAGTAAGCTTCGATGCCGGCTGCCTCACATGCTTTTTTCAAGCCGGTTGCTAAACCCTCGAATCGGCCGTGCATTGGCAAAGTCATGGCAATGACCAGAGGACCTTGCTCGACCAGGTTCCATAGTTCACCGCGCGAGAGCGAGAGTACGAGAGAGCCCAGATGGCCACGTTTTTGTATCTTCACAGCTCCCATGTCCTGCAAACCATTGAGAGCCGAAGAAACCGAGCCAATGCTCATTTGAGTGGAGGCGGCTAATTTCCGGATACTTGGCAGGCGCTGGCCTTCCTCAATCTGGATCAAGTACTTTGCCAGGCTGACTTGCAGGTCTCTGATGCTTCGGGTGCCTTTGCGCATGGTAGCCATGTTGTCTTCCAACAGTGGAATTTTTGAATTAGAGCCCATGTTCAAAAACCGTTGACAAAAGATTTGGAACAACGTTACGGTAGGTCTCGAGCCGCTCTCTGTGCAGGTCAGCTCGCGCTGGATCGGGCTGGTGCACCCGGTTGGTCCCCGCGCAAGCCTGGCTGGCTTCGTCAAGGTCGTTGAAGACGCCGATTCCTACGCCAGCCAGCAGAGCAGCGCCCAGCGTGCCGGGTTCCGGCTCGGCAACTACCTCAATGGGCACTTGCAACATATCGGCTTTGAACTGGGTCCACCACTCCGATCGCGTCCCCCCGCCGGTCGCCCGGATATGGTCTACTTTCACACCTTCTTCACGTAGCAGGGAAAACGTATTGACGTGATCGTAGGCTATGCTCTCCATGAATGCCTGGACGATGTCGACGGGATTGGTGGCTAGAGTAAGGCCTAAAAGCACGCCGCGCAGCTTGCGCCCTCCTTGCCAGTAGAGCATGGCGCCAGAGAGATAAGGGAGAGCAAGCACCGGGCTGGGGTTTTGACCTTTCTCTGCCAGCTGGCTGGCGAGCTCTTCAATGGAAATCCCTAAGAGACTTCTCGCCCAATTGAGAACCGCATTGCCGGTAGGGCAGATCGCATAAATGGAGCGTTCAATCTTGCCTAAATGGGGAGTGACGGACAAGCCGCGCAACAGCATGGAGGCTGTCGGAAATTCCACAGTAGGGATCAGCATGTTTTCATAGGAGCCGCTGATCAGCAGCGCCGTACCTAGCTGAGATATGCCGCCTCCGACTCCAGCGCAGTTCAAGTCATGGCCGCCAACAACCACCTTCAAGTCAAGGGGAAGATCCAATTCAGCGGCAACTTGCCTCCTTACATCCCCGATGACGGCTCCCCAGGGTAGCACCTCCGGCAGGAACCTGGAATCGATCTCATATTCAGCCAGGCGCTCGGGAGACCAGGTCTTAGTCTTTAAATCATAAACCAGCCACCTTCCTACCAGGCTCCGCTCGCTCACATTGCGGCCACACAAACGCAGCGTCAGGAAACTATGCCAGTCAGGATAGAATTTGGCTTTTTCCAGTATTTCGGGATGGTATTTACGCCACCACAAGAGGCGAAACACGGGGTCCATTCTCTCCCGTAAATGACCACAGGAGAGCGTCCAGGGCTCGGGAACAGGCACTCCCTGTGGGGGGACTTCGAACTCCTCGCCGCGAATGTCAGCGCCCATTTTATTGTTCCCAAGCGGCTTCCCATCCGCATCTGCCGGAAAGTTCTCTCTCCCCGAGGCACTGACAGCGAGTGCTCTGGGAGGATCGCGCCGGACGGGATCCAGGCTTACTAATTCGCCCAAACCACGGGCAGTTGCTTGCCAGACTTCTTCAGGATCCTGCTCCCACCAGCCGGGCTGAGGGTGCAATGGGGTCAATTCGTTATTGACTACCCTCAAAAGCTTCCCGTCGACGCTGTAAGCAGCGATCTTAACCGAGCTGGAGCCGACGTCAATGCCGATCAGGCTCATAATTTCCTCCGCGTAAACCACCAATCATTGAACCACGCCTACTCAGCGTTGGTGATGAATCCGCCATCAATCAGGAGCTCAGCGCTGGTGATATAGCTGGCATCGTCGCTGAGCAGGAATGCAATCGCACCTGCGCATTCCTCTGGCTCGCCGATCCGTCCCAAGGGCGTCCGCGTTTCATAATATTTGCGAGATTCGGACGCTGGATCCAACAGCTCGGCGCTCATATCGGTGAGGATCGCACCTGGTAGAACAACATTGATGCGAATGCCGTGCGGGCCGAATACAGTCGCCAGCGCCTTGGTCAGCATCCAGATGCCGGCTTTGGTGGCGCAGTAGACGGTCTGTTCTCTGGCTCCCACCCAGGCGGAGATAGATGATACACAGACGATGGCCCCTCCATGGCTTTCACGAATCATCTCTTTCGCGGCCGCCTGGCAAACCACCCAGGTGCCACGCAGATTGATCTCCTGGATGCGGTCATAATCTTCCAGGGTGATCTCATCCCACTTCAGGAGGGGATTGATAGCGGCGTTGCTCACCAGGTAGTCAAGCCGGCCACCTCTGCGCGCCACCTCGGCAACCATCGTAATCACCTGTTCCGGTTTACGCATATCGGCCTCGACTGCGAATGCATTCCCTCCGATTGCCTTGATGCGGGCCAAGGTCTGGCTGGGATCACCGGTTGAACGGTAGTTGACTCCGACGAGGGCACCCTCGGCTGCCAGGCGAACCGCGGTGGCTGCCCCGATGCCCTTGGTTGCGCCAGTGACTAACGCTACTTTTCCATCGAATCTTGCCATATCTCCTATCCTCTAATTGTTATCGTTTTGTGTGTTCATAATTTCTGAAGTCGTTACTATAAAACGATTTCGAGAAGTTGTTTACTCATTGACGATGCGCGAGAGAGCTCCGGGTAGTGTCTGTCCGCCATCTACGGGGATCACTACTCCAGTTACCCAACTCGCCTCGGGACTGGCAAGCCAGACGATCCAAGCAGCAAGCTCCTCAGCTGTCCCCATGCGTCCCAGCGGAAGCTCACTGCGCATGCGTTCATATGCGCCTTCCAGGTCGTTTCCCGCCCAGGAGCGGTGAATGGGGGTGTCCACCGGTCCAGGAGCGATGGCGTTCACCCGGATGCGCCAGGGAGCCAGCTCGGCTGCGAGAGCGCGCGTCTGATACTCAAGAGCGCTCTTGGACATTCCGTACATAGATTGTCCTGGTATAGCGAGAGAACCCGAGGAAGAAGAGATGTTGATGACCGCCGCTGACTCCGACTGGCGCAGATATGGCAAGGCGGCTTTGGTCAAGAAATACGGGGCGCGCACGTTGACGGCCATATGCAGGTCGAAGACCTCCACAGGCGCCTGCTCGAGGGGAAGGTGTTTGATCGCGGCTGCGTTATTCACCAGGACATCAAGGCGGCCCCACCTGCTCACGACCACTTCAACCATCCGGTCCGGAACGGCCGGATCGGCCAGGTCGGCAGGGAATGCTATTGCTTCTCCACCCGCTGAACGAATACGCTGGACTGTCTCATCTAATGGTTCGGGCCGCCGTCCAACCACAGCGACCGCAGTTCCCTGAAGGGCAAAGCGATGGGCAGCTGCAGCTCCAATTCCAGTTCCGCCGCCTGTGACCACCGCGACGCGATCAATTTGAGCCATCACTGAAAGCTCCTTTCATCCAAAAAATCAAGAATGCTGCGCTGTTCTCTACGCGCTGCGGGCGCCTCGATCAAAAAATGGCAATCGGATTGAACGGGGAACCCGTAGCTTTGGGCAGGCGGAGTGGAGCCAGCACCACCATGAACTCCCAACGTCCTTCCTCTTCGCAAACTTGAGTGAGCTCCTCGAATTGCAAGCTATCGGCAACGACCATTCCCA
>Ga0209521_10004779_pt1 | contig 10764 bp, 10 predicted proteins | sample Rifsed19ft4_FD_184016 | JGI IMG/M metagenome (GOLD analysis project Ga0209521, IMG submission 184016) | Soil microbial communities from Rifle, Colorado, USA - sediment 19ft 4 (version 2) | ecosystem: Environmental > Terrestrial > Deep subsurface > Rock core/Sediment | place: Rifle, Colorado... | reverse complement strand
CGCAAGGGAACTGTCAGGTGGAGAAAAACAGCGCGTTGTGCTTGCAAGGCAGCTTGTAAAGAACCCTATACTGCTGCTCGCTGATGAACCGACGGGAACACTTGACCCCAAGACTGCAGATATCGTCCACGAGACCATCTTAAATGCAACGAAAAATTTCAAGATGTCGCTCGTAATCACATCTCACTGGCCAAAGGTCATCGAAGAGCTTTCAAACCGTGCGCTCTGGCTCGATGAGGGAAAGATCCAGAAGATCGGCGACCCGCATGAAGTTGCTTCTGAATTCATGAAAGAAGTGGGAGAGATAGGAGAGCAGGAAAAAGTGGAGATAGGAAAACCCATCGTCAGGGCACGCAACCTGAAAATGACGTATTTCTCTCTTGACAGGGGCATTGTAAGAGCGGTCAATGACATAAGTTTCGATGTAAATGAAAGTGAGATATTCGGTTTGATCGGTGTGAGCGGGGCAGGAAAAACTACGACCTCAAAGATAACCTCAGGACTCCTTCGCCCGACATCGGGTTCGATCGAAGTCAGGATCGGAGATGAGTGGATTGATCTCACGCAGCCTGGTTCTGATAAGAAAGGAAGAGCAACGAAATATATCGGTGTGCTTCATCAGGAATACAGTCTCTATCCTCACAGGACGGTGATCGATAATCTTACGGAATCCATAGGTCTTGATCTACCCTACGAACTTGGAGAGCGGAAAGCAGTCCAGACTCTGATGACAGCGGGTTTTACTGAAAAGAAAGCTGAAGAGATCCTCACCAAGATGCCTGATGAGCTGAGCGAGGGAGAAAGGCACAGGGTTGCAATGGCACAGGTACTTATGAAAGAACCGCGGATACTTGTTTTTGATGAACCCACAGGAACAATGGATCCTGTGACCAAGATAGAAGTTGCAAAATCCATTCTGCATGCAAGAAAAGAAGTGGGTGAGACTTTTATGATAGTATCGCATGATATGGATTTTGTAGCCCAGGTCTGTGACAGGGCTGCATTGATGCGCCTGGGTAGAATCGTTGATATTGGAGAAACAGATGCTGTTTTATCGAAACTCTCGGAAAAAGAGCGAGAGGAAGCTCTGGAAGGGATAGTTAAAGAATTGAAATAGACCGGATAGATTCAAAGGTGATACGTGATCGCGATAGAGGTTAATGGGCAGAAATTAGAAGTAAAGCCAGGTTCGAATTTAAGGGATGTTATTGATATTTCGAAAGCATTCTACATCCCGGGCACCACGATAGGGATACTGAAAGCAGGTGCGAAAAAAGAAGAGGTCACATCAGAATACAGGTTGATCACATCAAAAGGAGAATTCAGGATCGAGATCGCCCGGGATTCAGAGCTGTGGAACAGGTTCAACCGTAATTTTTATGACACAAAAGCACATTGGGAAACAGGCAATTCAATTGCATTCGGACCTGTTGGAACAGATGTCAAACCTGAAAGGGTAGAACGGAAATTTAACCGTTATGACGTTTTTTTTGGAACAGGGGGTTACGATGCAAAGAACACATATCTGATGTTTGCGAAAGAAAAGCACATTTCTGATTACGGAAGTCCGAAAGAAGCATTGATAGGAAAAGTCATAGGCGGTAAGAACACTATTGCGCAGCTCAAACAGGGAGACGCTATTATCAAAATAGAACCGGTCATAAAGTGGGAGACCCTTCTCAACAAGATTTCAACCACAGATCTGAGCCTGGAAATAGAGGATGAAATGAGGATTTTCACCTACTTTATAGTTGATCTTATCAATGAGGCACCCCAGGGTGCGGAGCATTTTCTGGCTCTTATCAGGAAAAAGCGGTTCCATATAGACACTTTCTCAAATTCCTTTATCTCTGATGATGCGCTCAAAGGAGAGGTCTGTCCTTTTGAAAACTGGAATGCACGCTCCGCAGGCTCGGTTGTTATCCGCACCGATGGTCTGGGGAACGGAAGGGTGTATATATACAAAGACGACAGGACATCGAGCGCTGTGCACACCGTTGTGGGGCATGTGGCGCAGGGGATCGAGCTGATAAGGATAGCAGAGAAGGGAAGCAAACTTGCTGTCATATCAAATCCAGAGAGAGTGATGATCCTGGGGAAGAGTTTTGCTGAAGCAGAAAAATCGCTGGGTCCAAGGGGGTTGAAACTGGAGCAGAAAGGATACACAGGTGAAAATGCGATCATTGTCGAGCAGGACCCTGACACCACGATAGAGATCATGCAGGAAGGCAGGGTCACGGGGCTGGGCGTGAAATCTGATAAAATAATTGACGTGGAGTTCTATGACGACCTTGCACCCATAACCCTTGATTTCTTCAGGCATTCCCTCAGGTTAAAAGACCGCCCTCTGGGCTCTCTTCCTGTTATCTATACATATGAAAATACATATCTTCTCAGATCTGAAAAAGAAGCCGAAGCATATAAGGAGATAAACCCTGAAAATGTTCCCAGGACAAAAGTAAAAGCTGGAGAGATCGGTGTTACAAACCAGGCAGCAAAACGTTATGGCATGATCGGAGTAAAAATGATCGATGATGAAAAATACGGCCCTACGGGCGAGAAGTTCGAGTGCACGAATATAATAGGAAAGGTAATTGATCCGAAAAGGCTCATGGGAATAAGGCAGGGAGACGTTATTTACATCAGGGAGGTTTCATGACCGACACTGTGACAAAGATGGCAGTGATCAACTCAACAAAAGTTCTGCCAAGCGACGTCATAATCAAGCTCTATGAATCTAATGCTGACGTAACGATAAAAGAAACGTGTTTTGGGGTCATAGTGAGCGGGGAACGCAAGGCTGTAGATGAATTATTGAGCACTGCCAGGAAGATGGACCCTTACGGCATATTCATCAAAGAACGGGGTTTTGCCCCGGGAGACGTTATCCGCTGCAGGGCAACCAGGCGCGGTGGTGCAAGACCAGGGTTCCATACACTTGAGACAGAGGATAAAATATTACCGCATATTGCACAGGCATTAAAAGCCCTGGACAAAGGTGAAGTTCCGGAAAAGAAAAAGCAAAAGAAAAAACTGGACATAGAAAAGTTTAAGCAGATAATAGAAGAAGCAGAGGTATCGGAATGAAGATTTTCATCTATCCCACTAACAGTCTCATCCTTTCGGATTTAGTTGCACGATTCGGGCACGAACCGCTTGCAATAATGCAGGAGATCTCAAAAAAGATCAAGACCGGAGGACTTGATTCACCTCCACTGAACATCACTCCTGAGGATCCGAAATTTGGCCTTAAATATGCAGCTGTGGAAGTTCCATCCGGAGTGAGAGGCAGGATGTCGCTATTTGACCCGCTCCTAACCCAGGCAGGTGCAGCCATCATTGTGCGCGACCCGGTGATCTCGTTCGGCTGCATGGGATGCGCAAGGACAAACGAACTTGTGAATTTTCTCATAAGGGCAAAGAAGATCCCCATGCTTGACCTTGATTACCCCACGAGTGAGGAAGAGGCAAAACAATTCGTGTTCAAGATATCGGAATTCCTGAAATCCCTTAAACATGCGGAGGCGGCGAAATGACATCTGATGAAAACCTTGTTCGGATCGCACAGCTGTCATGCGGGGCGGAATACAGCGGGATCCAGAATGAGATCGATTCAGCGGTCAAGAAGGTCAATGCTGTCATAGTCTATCCTGAAGTTGATATATCGGATATAGAAAACATAGAAGAAGAGTTCGGGCTCAAAGTGGCAAGTCCAGACCTGAAGCTTATGATGGCGCGCGCAAAATCGATCGTGACAGGCAAAGTGCGCGTGGATGCGGTTTTCGTAGCGACCTGCTTCAGATGCGCAGAAGCCGCAATAGTCAGGAACGAAATAAGGCGGTATATACATGAAAAGATCGGCATTCCAGTCATTAGTTATTCATTCACCGAAAGAACGACAGCAGGAACACTTCTTACCAGAATGGAAGCGCTCACTACCACGGCGCGCCGTAAGAGCTTGCTTGCGAGGGAAAAACAGAGCGGTCTGACTGCAGGCATAGACTCAGGTTCGACCACCACAAAAGCTGTGGTCATGAGAGATAATAAGATCATCGGCAAGGGCTGGGTCCCCACGATAAAAGTGATCGAGAGCGCAGAAGAAGCTTATAACAATGCCCTGAAAGAAGCAGGCGTGAAGCGTGAAGAGATACAGGCTCTCGGAACAACGGGTTACGGAAGGTTCCTGATAGGGGATCACTTCAAGGCAGACCTGATACAGGAGGAGATCACGGTCAATTCAAAAGGTGCGGTCTATCTTGCAGATAAACAAAAAGGACCTGCCACTGTTCTTGATATCGGCGGGATGGACAATAAAGCCATTTCAGTCATGGACGGAATTCCCGGCATGTTCACCATGGGCGGGATATGCGCGGGTGCTTCAGGAAGATTTCTTGAGATGACCGCAAAAAGATTGGGTGTGGAAATCACCGAACTCGGGGCACTTGCACTGAAAGGGAGCCATAAGAAGGTTGTCATGAACAGCTACTGCATCGTTTTCGGGATTCAATCCCTGGTCAATTCGTTGTCTGCAGGAAGTAAACCAGAAGATGTGGCTGCAGCAGCATGCCATAGCGTGGCAGAACAGCTGTTCGAGCAGCAGCTTCAGGAGATCGATGTGAAGGAACCAGTTATAATGTGCGGTGGAACATCTCTCATTGAGGGATTGCCAAGAGCTGTTGAGGAGCTGCTTAAAGTAAAGGTGATCGTCCCGGAGAATGCGCAATTGATCGGTGCAGTCGGGGCTGCTTTACTCGCATCCGGGTTTATCAGGGGATGAGATGGAACAGCTTGAAACGTTTATGGTGGAGTCTCCAGATGCTGTGGGAGCAAAGACTACTAAAACCCTGATACAGGATGTGCTCGCAGACCTCTCGCTGAACAGGGTGATAGGGAGATTAAGGGTCTTTGTTGACCCTGTGGAGCCTGTCTTTATATTTGCAGCTCTTCTGCGCCTGGGAACCCCGGCTATCAGGCTCAAGGATTTTGCAAAGGTGGATATGGGTGCCCTTGGTAAGGATGAGGTGAAGATAGAGTTGCTTCGCGAAGCTTTCACCATAAAGTTGCTCAACAAGCTCTGGGAAAAGTACGGCAAGGAAAATATCGTGCAGCCTGATAAGAAGATAATCGTCGTAAAAACCGATCCCATAAAGGAACTGGATGTACTGAGGGAGATAGTGATAGAGGAGCCACAGCAGGAAGTGCTTGACAGGCTCATAGACGCAATAGCGCTTCGCATAATACCAGAGGGTTTCAGGGTGAGAAAACATGAGCTTTCAAGTTCTCATGTATTATTTGTGGCTTCAGAGGATACGCTGAAACCTGAGTGGTTAGAGAAGGCCAAAGATATTATTGAATCCCTGAGGAGGAGTGAAGACAATGCTTGAACCTGTGATGTATGAGGGCGGGGTGTATAAACATAATCAGATCATCGAGCTCGTGGAGGACCTCGGGGGCTACATCATCCAGAAGAATGTGATGCAGACCGATGTTGTGCTCCTGATGCTCGTTCCGCTGAACGATATGGATATTGTGGAGGAAAAAGCCAGGGAGCTTCTCGGCAAGCTCACAAGAGCACCTCTGACAGGTACGGAAATCGCGACCGTGGCACCCACGCTTGCATATCATCATCTTCCTCACCTTGACTGCGACGTGGCAGAGTTCCTTCGAAAAAAGGGAGCAAAGACGAACATGGTCGGACTTGCGCGCGGTGTGGGAAAAAGGATATGCCAGCTCTCTGCTTATGAGCGCGACCTTATCAATGAACACGACCTCGCAGTTTTCATCCTGGGGAACTATGAACACTGCATCATCGAGAAATCAAAGAGGCTCTATGAAGGAATAGAGGTTCCGATAGTGGTAACAGGTGCTCCTGAGCTGAAGCTTGAGGATGTTCCGAACGCCACAGCCTATGTGGGCAGCTTCGGCAGGATCCTGCATCACATGCGCCATTCAGAGGAACTGCGAACCCTGGACAAACTTGCTGATGTGATAGGCAAGGTGCTGGACAATGTGAGACAGGAGATAGCGAAGGACCCGCCTTCTGTCGCACCGCCGCGCATCAAGAAAGAGATAGAGGAGCAGATACCAGAGATCATAGACAGCCTCCATCCCCTGCCCATCACATTGCAGATGAACGGAGCGCGTGTCAAACTGCCGTATGAAGAATACCATGAGAAGCTGGAGAATATCCAGTTCGTTGAAGGGATGAGCATGAAAGACGTGGCTCAGGTGCTTCCTTCAAAGATGAGGAACTTTGTTCTGATCAGGGCGCGTCCGAAATCTGAAACCGGGTTTGTGATATGATATATCAGGGATATTTATGCAGGCAGAAGTATACGATAAAGTCAGGGTGGAAAGCAGGGGAACAAGGTACGAAGGAACCCTCATGCCCTCGCAGACGGGCAGGATCGTTCTGAAACTCAAGAATGGCTATAACATCGGGATAAGCAGCGAATCCGCTTCGATAACACTGCTTGAGAAAAAAGAAGACAAAAAGATCCAGGGATTGATCCCTGAGCTGCACAGGGAAAAACATGAAAAACTTCCAGAGATCTCAATTCTCTCAACCGGGGGCACGATCGCGAGCAAGATCGATTACCGCACTGGAGCTGTGAGCTCGCAGTTCTCTGCCGAGGATATACTGCGTGCCATCCCTGAACTTGAAGATATGGCGAACTTCAACTGCCGCATGATCTACAGCATCCTGAGCGAGAACATGCGTCCTTCCTACTGGGTTGAACTTGCACGTGCTGTGTACGATGAGATAAAGAACGGAGCAGAAGGCGTCATCATCACGCACGGGACTGACACGATGATGTATACTGCAGCAGCTCTTTCGTTCATGATAGAAACCCCTGTGCCCATCGTACTTGTGGGCTCCCAGCGAAGCGCTGACAGACCGAGCAGCGACAATGCCATGAACGCCATATGCGCAGCGGCTGTTGCAACGAGCGACATAGCAGAGGTATGCGTTGTGATGCACGGCTCAACAAGCGATGATTTCTGTTATATCCACAGGGGAACAAAAGTGCGCAAGATGCACACCTCTCGCCGCGATGCCTTCCAGTCCATAAATGCAAGACCCATTGGACGCGTGGAGTATCCATCGCGCCAGATCAGAATATTATCCAGACACGTGAAACGGGGGGAGAAAAAACTGGCTCTTCATGATAAGCTTGAATCACGATGCGCGCTGATAAAATACGCTACAGGAGCAAGCCCGGAATCCCTGCTCTTCCATGCGGGCTCTGGCAGCAGAGGCATTGTTATAGAAGGCACAGGTCTTGGTCATGTTTCGACAGAATGGATCCCTGTCATAAAGAACGCGGTTGATGCAGGTATTCCGATCATTATGACATCCCAGTGCATCAACGGCAGGGTGTGCGACAGAGTGTATGACACAGGAAGGGACATACTTAAGGCAGGTGCCATAGAGGGGGAGGATATGCTGTCCGAAGTGGCGCTTGTGAAGCTCATGTGGGTGCTCGGACAGGCATTTGATCCAGAAAAAGTGAGACAGCTGATTCACGAAAATGTGGCAGGCGAGATCACACGAAGCACGATTTCATCATCATAATAACCATACTCGTTATTATTATAATCATAATTATCTATAGCAAATAATATAAGCGTAAATATTAAATACTTGTAAAACCAATATTGGTATTGTAGTAGGATTAGGCACCTAACGCCTTTAGTACCCTCAGTCTCCTTCGACCCATCGTTTTAATTAGGTGCTTAATCACTACTTCTCTTTTCAAAAATCTGGAAATTCAGGCCATTTTTGATTTTTTAATGACCCTGATGCTTTTTATTTTCGTAAAAGGATAATTACCTGTCTCATCTTTTTCAGCAGATTTGACCATGTCCCATATTGTGAGAAGTGCTGTGCTGACACCGTAAAGAGCCTCCATCTCAACACCTGTTTTTCCTGTGGATTTTACCTCCACAGTCGCTGTGATGGCATCATCTCCGAGATCAAACTTCACATCAATGCTGGTGATCGGGATATTATGACACATCGGGATAGCGAAAGATGTGCGCTTCACTGCCATGATGGCTGCGATACGTGCAGTTTCAAGCACCTCCCCTTTCACGATCTGCCTGTTCTTGATCGCTTCAATGGTATCTGGCTTTAATTGTATCTCTCCTGCTGCAACTGCCTGCCTTGCAACATCCGCTTTATTGCTTATGTCCACCATCTTTGCCCTGCCATCTTCAATATGCGAAAACATGTTCTATCAACCATACATTGCCTTTGGTATATAATCAATAACGTCCGTCGCAAGTAGCCCGTATCCGAATTCCTCGAATGCCAGATCCCCTGCAGCGCCGTTAATGAAGGCTGCTGCGCATGCTGCTTCAAATGCATCGTGCTTTGCGAATAAGGCTCCCGTAAGACCTGCAAGCACATCCCCTGTCCCCCCCACTGTCATGCCCGCGTTCCCTGTCCTGCTGGCACGGAGCTCTATGCCGTCAGAGATGAGATCAACAGCGCCTTTCAACAGCACTGTCGCTTTGTTATCCCTGGCGAAATCCCTGACGAATTCTGCTTTCTCTTTTTCATCCACAGGCACATCAGCGCCTGATATCCGCTTCATTTCACCTGCATGCGGAGTGATTATGAGATTCTCGCTGTTTGCAGGGAAGAGCTGCTGCAGCAGTGCATCTGCATCAATGACCGCTTTCCTGCACAACGGCACGATCTTCCTTACAGCCTCAAGCGTGGAATCTGAGGTCCCGAGACCCATGCCCATAACAACAACATCATGTCTTTTGATCAGATCAGAAATGACTGGAACATCCTCTTTTACAAGCCTGTTATCAGAGAGCGGATGAACGATAAGATTGGGTGAGAACGAGGCGATGATGTCTGAAACATTTTTTGGTGCAGCCACTGTCACAATATCAGCCCCGGCGCGAAGAGCTCCGAGTGCTGCAAGTGCGGGTGCTCCCGAATATGCTCCGCCGCCTATGACAAGTACCCTGCCTGCATCGCCTTTGTGGCTTGTGACCGGTCTTGATAGAAATGGTCTGATATCTCCAGGCCCCACGAAAAATTCTGCCTCGCGCGGGATACCTATATCAACAACATTGACCTCGCCAGTATATTTATCCGCACCTTTTGATACCAGACCGGCTTTCATCCTGTGGAATGTCAGGGTCAGGTCTGCCTGCACTGATTTCTCGAACTTGCCTGTGTCTGGATCAATGCCAGATGGAACATCCACTGATATCACGAAGGCATCAGAGCCATTGATAAGATCTATCGCTGTGGATTCGGGTTCATGGATCCTTCCCCTGACACCCGTGCCGAAAATACCTTCAATGATCACATCTGCATTTTTTATCAGGGATCTATCGAGCTCTTTTGGATCCGAGATCTGGATCAGAGGGATCGAGGTCTTCTCAAGCGCGTTCCAGTTATGTCTTGCCTCTTCTGTCCTGATGTCCTCTTTTTTACCGAGCAGCACCACCGCGGTGTCATAATCCCTCAGATGCCGCACAGATACGAAAGCATCTCCACCATTGTTTCCCCTGCCTGCGATGATCACGATCTTTCCAGAACTCATCCTTTTCTTTACCGCGGAAGCAACAGCAGCGCCTGCATTTTCCATGAGCTGAAGTCTTTTCACACCCAGATATTCGCAGTTTATATCTATCGCTGCCATGCGTGAAGAGGTGATCGAATCCATGATACGATATATTATCCGTACACACTTATAATTTATCGAAAAACAATAATTAGTTATTTAAGCTACTAAATCTGGATATAACAAGAAATATTGTATAAATGAGACCATATTTTATAAATCCTTTTCATACATTGGGATAGTCACATGATTTCACACATATACGGCGAGATAGCATACAGCGGTGAAGGCTATGTTGTGATAGATTTCAATGGTCTGGGGTACCAGGTCAATGTTACGCAGCCCACGCTGCAGGATCTCAGGGACAGGAAAGAGAAGATCAAATTATACACCCATCTTCATGTCAGGGAAGATGATCTGACGCTCTACGGGTTCAGGAGCAGGGAAGAACTTGAGATGTTCAGGCTGCTGATCAGCGTGACAAGGATAGGGCCTCAGATAGCTCTTAACATTTTATCCCGGATAGGGATACATGAGCTTGCTGCTGCCATAATCCATGAAGATGAGAAGGTACTGACCAGCATCTCTGGTGTAGGCCAGAAGAATGCCAGGCGGCTGATCCTGGAACTCAGGGACAGGATAAAGAAGAAAATGGTGAGCTTTGGGCCTGAAAGTATGAGCAATGTCAATTACGATGCAGTGAGTGCGCTTGTCTCTCTCGGGTTTGCCCAGCGTGAAGCCAGGGAAGCTGTAGAAGCTGTCGCCCCAGGGATGAAAGATCCCACTGTCCAGACGATGATCAAAGCAGCGCTTTCGAAGTTAAAGGAATGAAAAGTGAACATGGAAGAAAGAATCATTGATCCGGCATCTCTGAACGAAGAAAAGGAAGATATTTCGATCCGCCCGGCAAGGCTTGATGAATTCATAGGCCAGAGCGCTATCAAAGAATCCCTGAAGATATTTATCGAGGCTTCAAAGAAAAGGGGTGAACCGCTTGACCACATCCTCTTTTCAGGACCTCCGGGACTTGGGAAAACAACGCTTGCGAATATTATAGCCCGTGAGATGGGCACAGGCATAAAAGCAACCTCAGGACCTGTGCTTGAACGACCTGGCGATCTTGCAGCTATGCTCACTTCTCTCAAAAAAGGTGATGTGCTTTTCATAGACG
>Ga0209521_10004778_pt1 | contig 10765 bp, 11 predicted proteins | sample Rifsed19ft4_FD_184016 | JGI IMG/M metagenome (GOLD analysis project Ga0209521, IMG submission 184016) | Soil microbial communities from Rifle, Colorado, USA - sediment 19ft 4 (version 2) | ecosystem: Environmental > Terrestrial > Deep subsurface > Rock core/Sediment | place: Rifle, Colorado... | reverse complement strand
GCGTGCGGGCAACCTGGATGTTCCGGGGGCTGAGACGGCTGCTGCCGCTCCCGTGAGCGAAGATCACCGCTCCGCTGGCCGGCGCCGGCGTCGCGAGATCGCCTGGGAGGTGTACGGCCCCCGTCGTGATCCGGATCTGGCGGTGCGTTACGCCTTCCAGCACATGCGACATGTCAGCCCTCCGTCGGGGAGCCACCTGAGGTCGAGACCTACGCCGGCAAGGCCGCCCCGGGCTCCGCCCACTCGGGACGGATCCCCAGGCGGACCAGCGTGGCGAGGACGCGACGGGGCTCTCCCCAGTCGCTCCAGTCAGTCCCGTTCACGGGCAGAACGGCCAGGTTCGCCGGGCAGGCCGCCAGCACCCCGTGCGAAAAGTTCGTCGAGGGGAGCCGGGCGTAGAGCCCCCGCACGGCTTCCTCCTCGCCGAGGGTATCGAGGGCGGGGCGGATCCCGGCGAACCGGTCGTAGAGGTCGGGAAGAGCCTTCCGGATGAGCGTCAGCAACGTCGGCACGCAGCCCACCATGACGAAGCTATTCCACAAACACCCGCGCCCCAGAAGGTCTCGGGCGAGGGCCAGCGACGGTTTTTCCCAGAACTGGCGGACCCGATAAGGAGTCCGAGCCTCCCGACCCGGGATGGGACCGGCGGGTTCGATCCATCCGTATCCAACCTCCGGGCTATCCGGGGTGATCCCCAGCAGGATGACCAGGTCCGGCCGGTCCTGGAGGACTCTGAAGGCGTTCTCGACATGGGCCATAAAGACCTCGTCGTCAGAGACGTAATGATCTGACGGGAAAATCGCCACCGGGTCTTGGGGCGCCACATCGGCCAAGCGGAGGAGACCCAGGACGATGGCAGGCGCAGTCCCTCGGTTCTCGGGTTGAACCACGAGGGTCCCCAGTGGCGCGTCCGCCACAAGCGGAGCGTAAAACCGATGATGGGAACGGACGACGACGAGCGACGTCCGCTCGGGCGGGATGACGAGCGCAGTCCGCCGCCGGGTTTGCTCGAGGAGCGTCCTCTTACCCAGGATGGGGCAGAACTGCTTGGGTCTCTCATCCCCGACGATCCTGCGCGTAAGCGAACGTAGTCGGGTCCCGTCTCCCCCGGCCAGAATGATGGCCGACGGTTCTTGGTCCGACCACACCGCTTTGCACATGCGCTTGCTCCTCTGAAGAAGAAGACGACTTCCTGGTGTTGTGCAATCCCACTGCCACCGCGAGGCGTGGCCAAGCGACCTATTTCCTCCCCTTTTCATCGCCGGAAACAGATGCACTTGCCCTAGGTCGAGGTCCGCGGGGTGTGGAGAGCGCACCTCAGTGGGGCGGCGGCGTGACACCTCGGCGGTGCCTTCCCACCTGGAGTCGGCTGGATTTCCAGCGGACTTGAGGACGAGAGCTCGGGCACGGTCATTGCAGATATCACCAGAGTGCCGACGGGGGATTGTCATGGTGACGGAGGAAGCCACGGGTCTGGCGTTTCGGGAGCCGTCTCGGGAAATCCCGAACGCAGAACCGTTTCTACATCAGGAACCCGAGGCGATCGAAGAGGTCGAAGAGCGCGAGGAGGCCGCTCCTCCGGCAGCGGAGGAACCGGTTCGGCTGTACCTCACAGAAATCGGAAAGGTTCCGCTCCTGACCGCAGCCCAGGAGGTCGCGATCGGCCGGCGCATCGAGGCGGGCCAGATGGAGATTCTTCGGGCCCTGGGGGTGAGCCGCGCCGCGGTCCAGGCACTGCTGAAAGTGGCGGATCGGGTGCGGAGGGAGGAGATCCCCGTCGAGGAGTTGATCCTCTTGCCCGAAGGCGGGGAGGCCGAGCCGGGGAAGGTGAGGAGCATCCTGGCCGCCTTCTCCCGCCTCCGGCGGCTCGAGCGGGAGATCAGCGCCCTCGAACGCGGGCTCGGGGGCCGGCGCCGCTCCCCCGCGGTGCGGTTGGCATTGCGGGAGCGGATCGCCCGGAAACGCGAGACCATCCAGCGGATCGTGGCCGGCCTTCCGATCAAGCCCGCCCTGGTGGGCGAGCTCGTGGCGGAACTGGGGCGGCTCGGCGAGCGCATCCGGCAGCTCGAGGCTGGGCCTCCGAGCCGCCGACGCGCTCGGGAGATTCGAGCGCTGGAGGCCGAGATCGGGCTCCCGCGTCAGCAGTTCCGGGAACTCCTGGCTCGGATCGCCGAGAAGGACCGGATGGTCCGGCAAGCCAAGCGCGAGCTGACGGAGGCCAACCTCCGGCTGGTCGTCTCGGTGGCCAAGCGCTATCTCAGACGCGGGCTCTCCCTCCTGGACCTCATCCAGGAGGGCAACATCGGGCTCATGAAGGCGGTCGACCGCTTCCAGTACCGGCGCGGGTTCAAGTTCTCGACGTATGCGACGTGGTGGATCCGGCAGACCATCACCCGGGGGATCGCAAACCGCGCCCGGACGATCAGGGTCCCCGTGCACATGCTCGAGACGCTGCATCGCCTCTCCCGGGTGAGCCGAGCGCTGGTCGGCGAGCTCGGACGCGAGCCCACCCTGGAGGAGCGGGCCAGGCGGATGCAGATCTCGGTCCAGAAAGTTCGGCTGCTCCAGGAGTCCGCCAGGGACCCGCTCTCTCTGGCGGCCCCCATCGGGGAGGATAACGAACTTGGGGACTTCCTGGCGGACAAGCAGGCGACCGCGCCGGACGAACCCCTGCTCAGCCGGGAGATGGCCACGCGGGTCGAGCGGGCCCTGGCCACGCTGTCGGACAAGGAGGGGGAGATCCTTCGCCTCCGCTTCGGGATCGGGACAGACCGCGAGCACACGCTGGAAGAGATCGGCGAGCGGTTCTCCGTGACCCGCGAGCGGATTCGCCAGATCGAGGCCAAGGCGCTCCGGAAACTCCGCCGTCCGCTGCGGGGGCGGGAGCTGAGAGCCCTGCTGGAGGCGAGCTGAGCGTGCGAACATTCTCGATCGCCGCGGGCGTCCTCGCCCTGGCGCTCGCTCTTCTCTGGGGGTTCGGCAGCGCCGCCGAGGAACAGCGGCTGCCGTTCAACCCGGTCATCACGAGCCTGTCCCCCTCGTCCGGCGCCCCGGGCACGGTGGTGGACGCCGTGCTGCGGGGCAGGGACCTGGCCGGGGGCACGATCTATATCAGCGGCCCCGGCGTGAGGGCGCTGGACGCTTCCGTTCAGGATCCTACGACCCATCTGCTCCGGATCTACATCGACCCGGATGCGCCGCCGGGTCCCCGCGCGCTGACGATCACGGTGATCTCCGGGGCCATGACCAGGATGGCCTTCACGACGTTCACGGTCTCGCCGTGAGGTGAGCGCTCGCCGCGGCGGGGGCGCCTCATGTGAGGCAGGCGTCGTCCCTTCGAAGCACCCCGGCCTTCGGTAACCTCCCGGATTTCCACGCGTCGCGGTCGGCAAGCCCCTTGCACCTGAGCTTTACGGATTGGTGCGAGGAGCGCTGGATGGCCCGGGGAACGGTCAGCAAATCGGGGGCGAAGTGGGCCGTGGTCCCGAATCTCCGCGACTACGCGGAGGTGCGGGCGGCCTTTTCGTGGGATCAAGCCCGGCGCGAGCTGGACGGTCTTCCCGGCGGCCAGGGGCTCAACATCGCTCACGAGGCCGTCGACCGACATGCGGCCGGACCGCTCGCCGACCATCTCGCGCTCCGGTGGCTCGGAAAGTACGGCGCGGTTCAGGATTTCACCTACACGCGGCTCCGGAGCCTGACGAATCGCTTCGCGAACGTTCTGCGGGCGCTGGGTGCGGGGCCGCGCGACCGGGTCTATGTCCTGGCCGGTCGGATTCCCGAGCTGTACGTCGTCGCGCTCGGGACGCTGAAGAACCGGAGCGTCTTCTGCCCCCTCTTCTCGGCCTTCGGGCCCGAGCCGGTCCGCGCGCGCCTGGCGATCGGCGGGGCGCGCGTCCTGGTCACCACCGAGTCGCTCTATCGCCGGAAGGTCGCCGGGCTCCGGTCGTCCCTCCCCGATCTGGAGCACGTGCTGCTCGTCGGCGACGACCGGCGGCCGACCGGCGTGCCGGGCACCCAGGACTATCACGCGCTGATGGCCGGGGCCGGCGACGACTTCGCGATCGGCCCGACGGATCCCGAGGACGTGGCGCTCCTGCACTTCACGAGCGGCACGACGGGCACCCCCAAGGGCGCGGTGCACGTCCACGCGGCGGTGGTGGCCCACCACATCACGGGAAAGCTCGCCCTCGACTTCCACCCGGAAGACGTCTTCTGGTGCACGGCGGACCCGGGCTGGGTGACGGGCACTTCCTACGGCATCATCGCGCCCCTGACCAACGGCGTGACCAGCATCATCGACGAGGCGGAGTTCGACGCTGCGCGCTGGTACGGGATCCTCCAGGACCAGAAGGTGACCATCTGGTACACGGCGCCCACCGCCATCCGCATGCTGATGAAGGCCGGCACTGAGCTCGTGCGGAAATACGATTTCCCCGCTCTGAGGTTCCTCTCCAGCGTGGGGGAGCCGCTGAACCCCGAAGCGGTCGTGTGGGGGCAGGAAGCCTTCGGCCATCCCTTCCACGACAACTGGTGGCAGACGGAGACGGGGGGAATCATGATCGCCAACTATGCCGCCATGGACATCCGGCCCGGCTCCATGGGCCGCCCGCTGCCGGGGATCGACGCGGCGATCGTCCGGAAGGTCGGCGACGACGGCGTCGAGGTCATCGAGGAGCCCGATGTCCAGGGCGAGCTGGCGCTCCGGCCGGGGTGGCCCTCCATGTTCCGCGGGTACTGGGGCGAGCCGGAGCGGTACCAGAAGTGCTTCCGGGGTGGTTTCTACCTGACCGGCGATCTCGCGAAGCGGGACCGGGACGGCTACTTCTGGTTCGTCGGCCGGGCCGACGACGTGATCAAGACCTCCGGCCACCTCGTCGGGCCCTTCGAGGTGGAGAGTGTCCTGATGGAGCACGAGGCCGTGGCCGAGGCCGGCGTGATCGGCAAGCCCGATCCGGTGGCGATGGAGGTGGTGAAGGCCTTCGTCTCGCTGAAGGACGGCTACGAGCCGACCCCTGAGCTCCGCCGGGAGCTGCTGGCCTTCGCGCGCACGCGCCTGGGCGCCGTCGTCGCGCCGAAGGAGATCGACTTCCGGCCGACGCTGCCCAAGACGCGGAGCGGGAAGATCATGCGGCGGCTCCTGAAGGCGCGCGAGCTCGGGCTCCCGGAGGGCGACATCTCCACGCTGGAGGAGAGCGGATGACGGTCGAGCGCGGGCACGCCCTCGAGCTGCTGCGCCAGATGGTGCTCATCCGGCGCTTCGAGGAGAAGGCGGCCGAGCTCTATATGCTCGGCAAGATCCGCGGCTTCCTCCACCTCTACATCGGCGAGGAGGCGGTGGCGGTCGGGGCGATGCAGGCGTTCACGCCCGAGGACGCCATCGTCGCCACCTATCGCGAGCACGGCCAGGCGCTCGCGCGGGGCATCCCTGCCGGGTCCCTGATGGCCGAGATGTACGGCAAGGCCAACGGGTGCAGCCGCGGCCGCGGCGGGTCCATGCACTTCTTCGACGTCTCCCGGCGGTTCTACGGCGGCTACGCCATCGTGGGCGGAGGGATGCCGATCGCGGTGGGCCTGGCCCTGGCCGACACGCTCCAGGGGCGCCGGCGCGTGACGGCGTGCTTCTTCGGGGACGGCGCCGTCGATGAGGGCGAGTTCCACGAGTCGCTGAACCTGGCGGCGCTCTGGAAGCTCCCGGTGCTCTTTCTCTGCGAGAACAACCTCTACGCCATGGGCACCGCCCTCGCGCGGCACCAGTCCCAGATGGACATCGGGCTGAAGGCCCAGGCGTATGCGCTGGCCGGGGAGGCGGTGGACGGGATGGACGTCCTCGCCGTCGAGTCGGCGACCCGGCGGGCCGCGGAGGCCGTGCGCCGCGGCGAGGGGCCGTACCTCCTGGAGGTCCGGACCTACCGGTTCCGCGCGCATTCCACGGCCGATCCGGAGCTCTACCGCACCAAGGAGGAGGTCGAGCAGTGGAAGACTCGCGACCCCATCGCGCTGTTCGCGGCCCGCCTCCGGGAATGGGGCCTTCTCTCGGACGCGGATCTGACTGCCATCGAAGCCGCAGTCGGCCGCGAGATCGAGGCGGCGGTCGCCGTCGCGGAGGCCGGGCCGTGGGAGCCCGTCGAGGACCTGCTGAGGGACGTGTACACGCCGAGGACGCCGTGATGAAGACGACCTACCGCGAAGCGGTCCGAAGCGCGCTGAGCGAGGCGCTCAGGAGCGACGCGCGCGTTTTCCTCATGGGGGAGGACGTGGGCCGCTACGGCGGCGCGTTCGCCGTCAGCCGCGGCCTGCTCGAGGAGTTCGGGCCCGAGCGTGTCCGCGACACGCCGCTCTCCGAATCCACCTTCGTCGGGGCCGGCATCGGGGCGGCCCTGGGGGGGATGCGGCCCATCGTCGAGGTGATGACGGTCAACTTCAGCCTGCTGGCCCTGGACCAGATCGTCAACAACGCGGCCACGCTCCGCCACATGTCCGGCGGCCAGCTGAGCGTCCCCCTCGTGGTGCGCATGGCGACCGGAGGCGGGCGCCAGCTCGCCGCCCAGCATTCCCACAGCCTGGAGGGATGGTACGCCCATATCCCCGGCATCATGGTCCTGACGCCCGCCACGCCGGCCGATGCCCGAGGGATGCTGCTGGCGGCGCTCCGCGAGCCCGATCCGGTCTTCATCTTCGAGCACGCCACGCTCTATCCGACGGAAGGCGAGGTGGACGAGAGCGCCGGCCCGGCCGAGATCGGGAGGGCCGCAGTGCGGCGCCCCGGCGAGCACGTGACGCTGATCACCTACGGCGGCTCGCTCCCCAAGACGCTGCAGGCGGCCGATCTCCTGGCCGTGGAGGGAATCGACGCCGAGGTCATCGACCTGCGCTCGCTCCGGCCGCTGGACACCCCGACCCTCCTGGCCTCGATCGCCAGGACCCACCGCGCCCTGATCGTGGACGAGGGCTGGCGGATGTGCAGCTTCGCGGCGGAAGTCAGCGCCCAGCTCATGGAGGGCGGCTTCTACGACCTCGACGGGCCGGTGGCCCGCGTGTGCAGCGCGGAGGTGCCGATGCCGTACGCCAAGCACATGGAGGACGCCGCGCTGCCGCAGCCCGCTTCCATCGTCGCGACCGTTCACGAGATGCTCCGACGCCATGGCTGAGTTCAGGATGCCCATCCTCGGGGCCGACATGAGCGCCGGGACTCTCGTCGCCTGGCGGAAGAAGCCGGGCGATGGCGTGAAGCGCGGCGACATCATCGCCACGGTGGAGACGGACAAGGGCGTGATCGACGTCGAGATCTTCGTGAGCGGCGTCATCGAAGAGATGCTGGTCCAGCCCGGCGCGACGGTTCCGACCGGGACGGTGCTGGCCATCATCAGGGAGGAAGGGTTCCGCCCCGTCGCGCCGCCTCCCGCTCCGCCCGTCCCCGGCCGCGTCAGGATCTCCCCCCTCGCAAAGAAGCTCGCCGCCGAGCTCGGGGTCGATCCGGCCACGGTGCGCGGCACAGGGCCGGGCGGCGCGATCACGCGGGAGGACATCGAGGGCGCGGCGGGGGCGAAGCCCGCGCCGGCGCGGCCGGCGGTCGAGATGGACCGCCAGGCCCGGATGAGGCAGACGATCGGGGCGGCCATGGCCCGGTCCAAGCGCGAGATCCCCCATTACTACCTGAGCACCGCGATCGACGTGCAGCGCGCGCTGGCGTGGCTCACCGAGGAGAACGGGAGGCGCCCGGTCGCGGACCGCCTCCTGTACGGGGTCCTGCTCATCAAGGCCGTGGCGCTGGCCCTGCGGGAGGTCCCGGAACTGAACGGGGTCTGGGTCGGCGACCGCGTCGTGCCGAGCGAAGCCGTTCACGTCGGCGTGGCCATCTCGCTGAGGGGCGGGGGGGTGGTCGCCCCGGCCCTCCACGATGCCGACCGCCAGAGCCTGGGGGACCTCATGCGGAATTTCCGCGACCTCGTCCAGCGCGCGCGGGCCGGGGGTCTCAGAAGCTCCGAGCTGTCGGATCCGACGATCACGGTCACGAGCCTCGGCGAGCAGGGCGTCGAGACCGTCTTCGGCATCATCTACCCGCCGCAGGTGGCGATCGTGGGCTTCGGCAAGATCGTGGAGCGCCCGTGGTCGGTGGAGGGGCGGATCGTCTCCCGCCCCCTCGTGACCGCGACGCTGTCCGCCGACCACCGCGTCACCGACGGCCATCGCGGCGGCCTGTTCCTGGCGGCCGTCGATCGTCTCTTGCAGGAGCCCGGCCGGCTGTGACGAAGGACGAAATCCGCGCCACGGTGCTCCGCGTCCTCGGCGAGATCGCGCCGGAGGCCGATCCGGCGTCGATCAAGCCCGACGTCGGCTTCCGCGAGCAGGTGGATCTCGATTCCATGGATCTGCTGAATTTCGTCATCGGGCTTCACAGCGCGTTGAACGTCGAGATTCCCGAGGCGGATTACCCGAAGCTCGCCACCCTGGACGGGTGCGTCCAGTACCTCATGGCGATCCGGGAAGGCGCCGCATGAGAAAAGCCCGGCGGGATCGGAAGCCGAAGCAGCAAAAGCGGCGCCTCTGGGTTCACACGGTGACGACGGTCTCGACCTTCCCCCGGGCGGGGCTGTTCACCGCGGACGCCGCGACTATCGCCCGGACGCTGGCGTCCAAGCGGGTCAGCCCCAAGGGGATCACCTCCGGCCTCAGGATGCTGCTCTTCTTCATCAACCGGGCGGGGCGGGGGCTGTCGGCCGCCCGGCGCGCGGAGCTCCTCAAGGCCAAGCGGTTGATGCGGGAGATGATCGCGAAGCGGCGAAATGAACGTGGGGCCGCGTGAACGTCACGTGCTCCTGATCACGGGGAACCCCGGCAGCGGCAAGACCACCGTCATCTGCCGGGTCGCCGACGCCCTCGCCGGCCGGCGGCTGGGAGGGTTCTACACCGAGGAGATCCGCGTTGGCGGGGAGCGCCGGGGCTTTCGCCTCGCGACGTTCGACGGGCGGGACCGCGTCATGGCCCACGAGGAGTTCCGCGGGCCCCACCGGGTCGGGAAGTACGGAGTGGACGTCTCCGTCATCGACGGGCTCGCCGACTCGGCCCTCGCAGTGAGGGAGGAGGTGGATCTCTACCTGGTCGATGAGATCGGAAAGATGGAGTGCATGTCCCCTCAGTTCGTGACGGCCATGCGCGCTCTGCTCCACTCGCGGAAGCCGATGGTCGCGACGATCGCCCGGAGGGGCGGCGGCTTCATCACGGAGGTCAAGGCGCGAAAAGACGTGGAGCTCTGGGAAGTGACGCGCGCGAATCGCGACGGGATGCCGCAGGAGGTCCTGACATGGTTTCGAGAAGAGAGACTGTAGCGGTGAAGGAGAGCGGCGGGCTCCCCCAGCCGAGGCGGAGCGGTCCGTGGTCGGTGGAAGGCGCGCTGGCGGAGCGGCGGTCGGTGAGAGAGTACACCGGCGAGGCCCTGGCGCGCGCCGACCTGGGACAGCTGCTCTGGGCGGCCCAGGGAATCACGGGCGCCGAGGGCCTGCGGACCGCGCCGTCGGCCGGCGCCCTCTATCCCCTGGAAGTCTACGTCGCCGTCGGCGCCGTGGAAGACCTCCCGAGCGGGGTCTATCGGTACGAGCCGGGCCGGCATGCGCTGGCGCTCGTGGCCGCCGGGGACAGGCGCGCGGAACTGGCCGCCGCAGCGCTCGGACAGGAGTGCGTCCAAGACGGGGCGGCGGTGATCGCGCTGGCCGCGGTCTATCGGCGAACGACCGGGAAGTACGGCGAGCGGGGGATCCGGTACGTCCATATGGAGGTCGGGCACGCGGCTCAAAACGTGTACCTGCAGGCCGTCGCCCTCGGCCTCGGCGCGGTGGTCGTGGGCGCCTTCGAGGATCGCGACGTGAAGAAGGTCATGCACATGGGGAGCCACGAAGAACCGGTGTGCCTGATGCCGGTGGGGCGGGCGCGGTAGGGTCCCCCTCACCCCACTTATAATCCCCTCACCTTCATCCTCTCCCCCCCTGAGGGGGAGAGGGCAGGGTGAGGGGGGAGAGGAGACGAGGTGATGAGCGCGTTCATCTAGACAGTATGACTTCCGAGAGGAAAGGCTGACCTCCGGCTCAACGCGGGTGGCCAGGATCTGGACTTCATGCGGCGTCACTTCATAGAGCAGCCGGTGTCGCTGCACGAAGAGCTCTCGCATAGTGGGCTGGCCGAATTCGGGGACCACGCGACCTCGCTCGCTCAAGGCATCAAGGGAGGACGCTGCTTCCAGAGCCTGGATCAGCAAGCGCTCTGCCGCAGGACGCGAGTCTTGGGCGATATAGGCAACAGTGTCGTCGAGCATGCGGCGGGCCTGCTCGGTCCAGACTACCCGTCGTCGCCGCGTAGCCATTTCTGCCGCAGGGCTTTCTCAACCTCCTCGTGGGGAATGGTCCGCCCAGCGGCGACATCCGCCTGCCCGCGCTCTACCGCTTGAAGAACATACAGGTGGTATAGAATGTCCTCGATGCTGCAATCGTCAGGCAGACGATCGAGGAGCGCTCTGACCGCTTCCTTCGCTTCCACGCCGCCCTCCTCCAGCAGAACGCTTCGTCACCCTCAGTCTAGCACGGGTCGTCTGCACTCGTCGTGTCGGGCCTGTTGATACGCGAAGCCGGGCCCTTGCACGCTAACGTGCGGCGTAAGCCGCGGCGGCCAGAGACCGCATTGAACTCGTCCAACCAACCCTCATGGCCGCCGTCGGCTTCATGCCGATGTTAGGCATCTACCAACCCCGGCGCTTCCCGCCGAAGCCGTAGCG
>Ga0209521_10004773_pt1 | contig 10773 bp, 10 predicted proteins | sample Rifsed19ft4_FD_184016 | JGI IMG/M metagenome (GOLD analysis project Ga0209521, IMG submission 184016) | Soil microbial communities from Rifle, Colorado, USA - sediment 19ft 4 (version 2) | ecosystem: Environmental > Terrestrial > Deep subsurface > Rock core/Sediment | place: Rifle, Colorado... | reverse complement strand
AAAATACATTGGAGTTTTTCGCAAAAGACATTGCAGAGTGCCGCACGCATGTCAGACATGCATTACCAAACCAGACATTTGATTTTTGCCTGCATTTTCTTACAAAAAGTTTAGTAATTTATGCAACAAGCGGTAAAATAAAGGAGGAGAGTACTGAACCAGATATAATGGAGACTCTGTGAGTAACTGGCCCGGGAAATATGTGATCGGTCTGACCGGTAACATCGCGACCGGTAAAAGCGTTGTGCGCCGCATGTTGGAGCACCTGGGCGCTTATACCATTGATGCCGACGCACTTTCCCACCGCGTCATTGCGAAAGGCGCGCCCGGTTATCAGCCCGTTCTCAACACGTTCGGCACATGGCTTCTTGATAAAGATGGCCAGATCGACCGAAACAAACTTGGCCGCCTTGTCTTTGCCGACGCTCAGGCTTTGCAGCAATTGGAAGATATCATTCATCCATACGTTGGCCAGGCAATAGACATCCTGGTCAGGCGCGCCAGCCAACGGGTCATTGTGATCGAAGCGATCAAGCTGCTCGAGTCCGGACTGCGCAACCTGTGTGATTCCATCTGGGTAACGGATGCGCCGCAGCACGTGCAAATCGAACGCCTGATACGAAAACGCGCAATGAGTCCCGAGACCGCCTTGCAACGCGTCCATGCGCAATCTGCGCAGAAACAAAAGATTGCTGCAGCAAACGTTGTCATCACCAACACCGGATCGTACGAAAATCTTTGGAAGCAGGTCAGCGCGGCGTGGAAAAGAGGATCACCCTCACAGGAAACTGATGCTATTCCAAAAGCTGTATCCAAAACCGGGCAGTTATCCGTCCAACGCGGCGGCCCGCGCGACTCCCAGAAAATCGCAAACCTGATGACACGCCTGAGCAAAGGCAGGCGCAGTCTGGATAAGGACAACGTAATGGAAGCCTTCGGTGATAAGGCCTTCCTGCTCCTGCAAATGGACAGAGAACTGGTCGGTATTGCGGGCTGGCAGGTGGAGAATCTCGTCGCGCGTACCACAGACTTGTTTCTCGACCCCAAAGTCTCTGCAGATAAAGCCCTTCCGCTGATGATCACCGAAATGGAACGCGCTTCGAGCGACTTGCAGTGTGAGGCATCACTCATATTTCCTCCCATTGATCTGGTCGGCTTTGATGCAGTATGGAAACAACTGGGCTACGAACGCCGCTCCCCGGAAACGCTCGGCGTGCAGGCCTGGACGGACGCTGCGCACGAATCCAGGCCCCAGGGTTCGGCTCTCTTTTTCAAACAACTTCGTACGGACCGCGTCCTTCGCCCGATTTAGATGTGCAATATAATAGTAACGCGCTGATTTGGTATATTGGCATATCATTAGGGCGGGAAGCGAGTTCGAACATCAACCAAGCACGATCGTGAGTGTACACTAAGCACAGATTTAGTAAACCATAATATACTGGTTACGCGTTCACAAATGGCGAATTTCCTTAATAACATCCTCTTCATATTTCAACGTCTCAACTGGATGAGCGTTCTCGACATTTTGCTTGTCACGCTTATTTTCTTCATATTGTTATATTCACTGCGCGATACACAGGCAATGGTTCTATTAAGGGGTGTGATTTTTCTGGTGGTTGCGCTCGTATTGCTCACAACTCTTGTAGAACTCCCCGCATTCTCCTGGCTGATCCAAAGTTCATTACCCGCATTGCTTCTCGCCATACCGGTCATCTTCGCGCCCGAGATCCGGCGCGCCCTCGAACGGCTTGGCCGTGCGGGAACATTTCTGCCAGCCACAAACCACGCTCCTTCCACGGATATACAGAGAATGATCAGCGTAGTGGTTGAATCCGCGGCCCGGCTTTCCGCGCGCCAACACGGGGCGTTGATCGTCATTCAAAGAATGGACAGCCTCGAACAATACGTCGAAACCGGGGTGCAACTGAGATCACACGTCACCCCTGAGCTGCTTTTGCAGATCTTCTATCCCGATACACCTTTGCATGATGGCGCGGTCATCATTGCAGACGGACGGATCATCGCTGCAGCCTGCGTAATGCCCCTATCCGCAAGCGGTATCCTCAACCGCACTCCCGAACGGCAATTGGGACTCCGCCATCGCGCTGCGCTGGGTATTTCTGAAGTCAGTGATGCGGTATCCGTCGTCGTTTCCGAACAGACGGGTTCCATATCCATTTCGCACGCGGGGCGCATGATCCGCCATATTGACCCTGAACGGCTCGAGAACATCCTCACCGCGTTCTTCCGCCCCGACACGACCACACCGCAACGCATATGGCTTCAACGTTTCTTCCCCTATCTCTTCCGCAAAGATGATTAATATGCGCTGGATTGCCTCAAACATACGCACTCTCCTCCTCGCGCTTGTCCTTGGCTTCGCAGTCTGGATATCTGCGGTCAGTGCGGCAGACCCGGACGAAATGCGCTCCCCCATCATGGTTCCACTTGAAATCATCGGGCAGGAAACATCCCTGGTAATTACGAACGATATCCCATCGACAATCAATGTAACCTTGCGCGCACCGCGCTCCATCTGGGAACAATTGACTGCACAGCAAGATGCAGTGCGTGCTGTTCTGGATCTAACCGGGCTCAGCGCGGACGAGCACGATTTGCCGGTCCAGATCCTGATATCCGTTCGACCTGTTCAGATCGTTCTTGTGGAACCGGCGACGGTTACCGTTAAACTGGAACCTCTCGCCATTCGAACGTTACCTATTGTTCTGTCACTGAGCGGACAGCCAGCAATCGGCTATCAGGCTGGCGAAGCAACCATCGACCCCGGTGAGGTGATTCTGTCTGGTCCGGAGTCTCTGGTGAATCAAGCCGCGCGGGCACGCGTACTGGTCAGGCTGGATGGCGTGCGAGAAGGCATAGAGCAGGCCATGAAAATCGAGATACTTGACGAGCAGAACATCCCCCTCGATGGGATCACCATCAATCCGGAATCCGCGCGGGCGAATATACCGGTCAGCCAGCAGGGCGGATTCCGCGATGTGGCTGTCAAAGTTGTCGTGCGCGGACAGGTGGCAGCCGGCTATCGGCTCGAGAATATTTCCGTTTTTCCGCCTGTTGTCACGGTCTTCGCAGAAGATCCTGAGCTGGTGAGCAAGCTGCCTGGTGTTGTGGAAACACAGCCGCTTGAATTGCAGGATGCAAAGCAGGATATCGCCACACGGCTGTCTTTGAATCTGCCGGAGAATGTAACGATCGTCGGCGCACAAACTGTGCAGGTGCAGGTGGCCATCTCCCCGATTCAAACCAGCCTCACGCTTCTGAATCAGCCGATCAAGTTGATCGGGCTTTCCGAGGGATTGGTCGCTCAGATTTCGCCACAAACTGTAGATATCATCATCTCCGGACCGTTGCCTGTGCTTGAAGTGTTGACGCCACAGGATATCACTGTAACCGTTGATGTAACCGGGCTCGACGTGGGCACTCACCAGCTCACTCCGAAATTGGATGCGCTGGTGGACAATGTATTGGTAGAATCAATCTTGCCCGGAACCGTGGAAGTGGTTTTATCCATTCCCCCCACACCGACCGCAACACCACGCCCATAATTTGCTCTTGCCGCCGCCCACCGCACTCTCACCTGCACTTATGCCATAGGCACAGGTGCAAGTGTTGGGAAGGACGGCGCTGAAAGCGGGATAACCTATGCCCAAACCCATTGTCGCACTTGTTGGCAGACCCAACGTAGGAAAAAGTACTCTATTCAATCGCCTGGTCGGCGAACGTCTTGCCATTGTGGACGAGACGCCTGGCACCACGCGCGACCGTTTGTTCGGGGAGGCCGAATGGAACGGGCGCGCCTTCCATGTAGTTGACACAGGCGGCATTGATCCCACGCACGGAGGCAGGACTCCCTTATCCATTGGTTCAGCAGATTTCATTAATGAGATCCGTACACAGGCAAAGGTTGCAATCGATGAAGCGGATGCGGTCCTGTTTGTCACAGATGGCGACACAGGCGTCACAGCCTCTGATCTCGAAGTGGCAGACATCCTGCGCCGCTCGCAGAAAAAATTGGAGGATGGCACATTCCGGCCTCCAATCTTTGTCGTTGTGAATAAAGCTGAATCAAAGGAGCGGCGGGACGCAGCGCCTCAATTTTACGAGTTGGGGCTGGGTGACCCGATTCCCGTCTCCGCGGTGCATGGGACGGGGACCGGCGATCTGCTCGATGTACTGGTAGCCTCTTTCCCTGACCCGAAGGGGGCGGCAGAGGAGGAAGATGATAGCATCAAGATCGCCATCGTCGGCAAACCGAATGCGGGAAAGTCGAGTCTGTTGAATAAGCTGGTTGGTGAAGAACGCGCCATCGTGAGTCCGATCCCTGGTACGACGCGTGACGCGACAGATACAAAAATCGACGTGAATGGATTGCAGGTCACGTTGATTGACACCGCGGGAATCCGCAAGCGCGGCAAGATCGAACATGGTGTGGAGCAATATAGCGTTCTGCGTTCATTCAAAGCCATCGAGCGCGCGGACGTGGCACTGCTGATGATCGATGCAACAACGGGCATCACCGCGCAGGACGCGCACATAGCGGGCTTTATTCTCGATGAATGGAAATCGTGTGTTGTGATCGTAAACAAATGGGACGCGGTTGAAAAAGATTCGTTCACCATGGAAGAATACACGCGCAAGATCCGCGCTGATCTGAACTTTATGGATTATGTCCCACTGTTGTTCATCTCCGCCAGGACAGGCCAACGAGTCGACCAGGTTTTGCCTATGGCGTTGCGCGTTCAAGAGGAACGCTTGGCACGTTTGACGACATCCAAGATCAATGAAGTCATCCACAAGGCGCAGGACGCGCATCCACATCCAACGCACGCGGGACGACAGTTGAAAATGTACTACGGCACACAAGTCCGCTCTGACCCGCCGACGTTCATGATCTATGTCAATGAGCCGAAATTGATGCACTTTACCTATTTGCGCTATCTTGAAAACCAAATCCGCGCGGAGTATGGTTTTTTGGGAACGCCAATCAGGATTGTGACGAAGGGAAGACGTGAATAGCTTTCAGCGATCAGCCGTCATTTCTTAGCTGAAAGCTGAGCGCTGACTGCTGACAGCTTATAATAGACACATGAAAGACTTCCGTCAACTCAAAGTGTGGGAAAAGTCCCATCAATTAGCTTTGGCAATTTACAAGGCAACAAAAGAATTTCCCAAAGAAGAGCTTTACGGATTGACTTCTCAGATCCGCCGCGCAAGCATGTCAATTCCTACAAATATCGCCGAAGGTTGCGGTCGAAACACGGATGCAGAATTTGCCCGTTTTTTACAGATCGCAATGGGCTCGGCCAGCGAAACGGAATATCAACTCCTCCTTTCACACGATCTTGGATTCCTCAACAAAGAACAATACGACAAACTCAATATAGACGTCACAGAGGTCAAACGTATGCTCGCGTCCCTCCTCAAAACGCTGAGAGCTGAACGCTGACAGCTGAAAGCTGAAAGCTCCTATCAACATGGCTCCAAATAACATCTATGACTTTGTAATTATTGGAAGTGGCTTCGGGGGAAGTGTCTCCGCGATGAGGCTCACCGAAAAAGGCTATTCCGTTTTGGTTCTCGAACGCGGCAAACAATTCGAGGATAAAGATTTCCCAAAGACAAATTGGAATCTTCCGAAGTTCCTGTGGCTTCCTGCCCTGCGTTGTTTTGGAATTTTCCAGATGACCTTTCTCAACGGTCAACTCGCTTTGCATGGAAGTGGAGTCGGCGGAGGAAGCCTTACATATGCAAATGTACTGATGGAGCCAGATGATCGTCTGTTTCAATCCCCCGCGTGGGATCATCTCGCGGACTGGAAGACTCTCCTGGTACCTCACTATCAAACTGCGCGAAGTATGCTCGGCGTAACGCGCAATCCGAAACTTTGGTTTGCCGATGAAAAGATGAAGGAGATCGCGCAGGAACTCGGTAAAGGCAGTACTTTCCATCCAACAGATGTCGGCGTGTTCTTCGGCGAAACAGGAAGGGAAGGGCAAGTCATCCCCGATCCCTTTTTCGGCGGGGAAGGACCCGGACGCGCGGGATGCAACTATTGCGGCGGATGCATGGTCGGCTGTCGTTACAATGCGAAAAATACGCTTACGAAAAATTATCTCTATTTTGCGGAGAAGAACGGCGCGCAGATCATCCCTGAAGTGACAGTTATTGATATTCGACCCCTCACCCCAACCCCTCCCCCAATGGGAGAGAGACAAAGCGTGAGGGAAGAAGGCGCGCGTTATGATGTCGTTTTCAAATCCACCACAAATCCCTTTGGAAGAAAACAAACCGTACGCGCCCGAAATGTGGTCCTCGCTGCCGGTGCCCTCGGCACGCTGAAACTGCTCTTCCGCTGCCGCGAGGTGACCAAATCCCTGAACCGCATCTCGCACAAACTGGGCGATAACGTCCGCACGAACAGCGAGAACATCATGGGCGTAACGAGTCGCGACAGACACATTGATCATTCCAAAGGGATCGCGATCTCATCCATCTTTCAGGCAGACGATATCACGCGCGTTGAACCGGTCCGCTACCCTGATGGATCATCGTTCATCAGGGTCCTGACCGCGCCGCATGTTCGCGGAGATTCACCTGTTGTCCGCTTTCTAAAAACGCTATGGGAAGTGATTCGTCATCCGGTGGATTTTCTATATGCAAAATTCTTCTCGAATTGGGCACGCTATACAACCATTTTGTTAGTAATGCAAGTGGAAGAAAACCTCACGCATATCCGGCTTGGACGCAACCTGTTCACCCTATTCCGCAAGGGACTGGTTATCAAGCCTGATGCAAACAACCCGCCACCAAAACAGATTCCGATTGGGAACTATGTCACTCGCAGGCTTGCCCAGAAAACAAATGGGATCCCGCAGGCAGCTTTCACCGATAGCCTGCTCAACTTTCCCACCACCGCGCACCTCATGGGTGGCGTTCCATTTGGAAAGAATGATCATGAAGGTGTGATTGGCTTGGATTTTCAAGTTTTCAATTATCCTGGCTTGTATGTTGTGGATGGTTCGATAATGCCTGCGAATCCCGGAGTCAATCCATCGCTGACGATTACTGCACTGGCGGAGTATGCGATGAGCAAGATAGAGAGCAGAAAGTAGACAAGTAGACAGGTATACAAGTAAAGAAGAATCTTGGTGTTCCTTCGTGCCCTTTGTGTCCTTTGTGGAAAAAAAGAAACCATGACTAACTTTTCGACTTTTCGTGAGTTTGCTGCACAACTCGATCAACAAGACCCTCTTGCATCCTACCGCGATCAATTCATCGTCAACGACCCCGACCTCATCTACCTCGATGGCAATTCATTAGGGCGCTTACCCAAAGTAGTCATCGAACGAATACAAAAAGCCGTGGAGGAAGAATGGGGCACAGACCTCATCCGCGGCTGGAACAAAGGCTGGTGGGACTCACCAACACGTATCGGTGAGAGAATCGCGTCGTTACTTGGTGCTGCGGAGGGGCAAGTCGTCGTAGGAGATCAGACATCCATCAACTTGTTCAAACTCGCCACCGCCGCGCTGACTCTTAATCCGGAAAGGAAGCGCATCATCACCGACACGTTCAACTTCCCATCTGATTTATATATCCTGCAGGGCATTGTCAAACTCTTATCTCCCTCCGATGGTCGAGTAGGCGGCGGGTTTCGATACGCTGAGAACGCTACTCAACCACCGCCGCCGTATCGAGACCATGAGATCATTCGAATTGATGCACAGGACGATGACATCACACCTGATCTCGCGGCGCTTGAAAATGCCATCAACGAAGACACCGCCCTCGTCACATTATCGCATGTCACATTCAAGAGCGGGTATCTTTACGACATGCAATACATCACCGAACTCGCGCATCGCAAAGGCGCGCTCGTCTTGTGGGATTTGAGTCATTCGGCTGGCGCGGTGCCCATCGAACTCGACAAATGCCATGTGGATTTCGCCATCGGCTGCACCTACAAATATCTCAATGGCGGCCCGGGTGCGCCTGCGTTCCTGTACGTCAACAAGTCATTGCAAAACGATGTCACGTCTCCCATCTGGGGCTGGTGGGGACAAAGCAATCCATTCGAGTTCGACCTCGACTATCAGCCCGCGCCAGGCGTCCAACGATTTTTGGCTGGCACCGCGCCCATGCTTTCGACCTTAGCAATGGAAGAAGCTTTGACCCCACTTCTCGATGCGGGGATCGACGCCCTGCGCTCCAAGTCCATTTTGATGACGGACTACGCTTCATACCTGACCGATACCCTGCTTGCGCCATTGGGCTTTTCTCTCGGCTCCCCGCGTGACTCCACCAGGCGCGGCTCGCACATAAGCATCCGCCACGAGGAAGGTTATCGCATCAACCGCGCCCTCATCGATGAGATGAACGTCATCCCTGATTTCCGCGAACCCGATAATATCCGCCTGGGCTTTGCGCCGCTCTACATTTCATTCACCGACATCCGGGAAGGATTTGATAGAATCAGTCGCGTAGTGAAAGAAAAGCGACACGAGAAATATCCGAAGCAAAGATTGACGGTAACTTAATATTACATGTCATTGCGAGGACGCTTCGCGGTTCTTCCCGACGAACCAATCCCCTTGTCGTGTTGGAGATTGCTTCTCGAAGACTCGCAATGACGGGAAAGAGGATCTATGGAATCCAAACCCGACACGATCAAAATCTCGGCACTTCATCGTGAGGAAATCTTTGCATCCCACGCCAACCTGTTCGTGACCGTGCGCGGCTCATCTGTCGTCAGCGGCAACGAAGCCATGAAAAAAGCCAGGGAGGTGAGCCAGTTCGTCGAAGCGCTGACCGGTTTTGGGCTGAGTCCCGAAGCGGTGCAGTTGTTGGGCGTTCACATTGAAACGTCAAGTGGCGCATTGCTCAAATCATCCAGCGCGACCTATCGTCTGCGCATCCGGGTCGACAAGCTGGATCAACTCGCCGACCTGCTGGATATTGTTGCATCACAAAAGAACGCCGTCCTCGAACGGATCGAGTGGAAATACCCTGAAGAGTCCGCCCGCGAGCACGGACTGGAATCTGCAATTACCAAAGGGAAGGCGAAAGCGGAGAAGGTTGCGGCGGCGTTGGGCGTCAAACTTCTGGGCGTGTATGATTTTATGGAAGGCACATTTGATGAAGAGAGGCCCATCCCCTTCCAGGCTCAAGCCGTGATGATGAAGTCACGCGCTGCTGTTGCCGACGAACCCAGCCTGGGTATGGACATCCAGCATAGCAAGACGGTGCAGGTCAATGTTGATATCTGGTACCGGGTGTCTTCTTTTTAAAGTAATTTTTCCTGTAACGAATCCAGCCACGGATTTCACTGATTGGTACGGATTTGTTTATTTTTTAGAGGCTCTATGGTTGAATTGCTTTACAAAGAATTGACGTTCGCTGTAATAGGTGCAGCGATGGAGGTGCACAAGATTCTTGGCCCTGGATTTCTTGAAGCTGTGTATCAAGCTGCATTGGCACGCGAGTTAACCTTACGTGGAATTCCTTTTGAGCAACAAGTTCGTTTGCCTGCGCTTTTGCTCAACTTCGGCACAGGCTCACTCGAACACCGCCGTGTGATCAAGTAAACCAAAAGAAAAATCAGCGATAATCCGTGAAATCCGTGGCAAAAAGAAATCATCTCTAGCACCTTTGTTCTAACAATGATAGAATCGCTCCTTATCATAGGAGCGATTTTCATGCCCCCGGAAACCATCCTTGTCCAAAATCTAAGCAAAACTTATCAGGTCCCTGAGCGCGAAGCTGGCTTCGGCGCGGCAGTGCGCAGTTTCTTCAAACGCAAGTACAAAGACGTGAAGGCTGTGCAACAGGTAAATTTCAAGATCACGCAGGGAGAGATTGTGGGCTTCCTCGGCCCGAATGGAGCAGGCAAAACGACCACACTCAAAATGCTTTCCGGCCTGCTCCATCCAACCGCAGGTAATGCGCGTGTGCTCGGCTTTACGCCGTGGGAACTCAAGACCGATTATTTACTTTCGATGACCCTCGTGATGGGGCAGCGCAACCGTCTGTCCTGGGATATCCCCGCCGCGGATTCATTTTTACTCAATCAGGCAATTTATCGCCTCCCTGATGATGAATACAAAGCAACATATAAAGAACTCGATGAACTGCTCGAGCTTGAACCGCTGATGAAAAAGCCTGTGCGTAATCTTTCACTTGGCGAACGCATGAAGTGCGAGATCGCGGCGGGTTTGCTCCATCGTCCAAAAGTCTTATTTTTGGATGAACCTACCATCGGGCTCGACATCACGGGTCAGGCGCGCATCCGTGAATTCCTGCGTGAATATAACAAGCGCACAGGCGCGACGATTTTGCTTACCAGTCACTACATGGCGGATGTGACCGCGTTGTGCGAGCGCATTATCATCATCCACCACGGTCAGCTCAAATACGATGGCGGCATCAGCGATCTCTCTCGCAAGATCGCTCCGTTCAAGTTGATCGGCGTGAGACTGGCTGAAAACAATTTACATGACCTGACCAAGTATGGGACTCCCGTTCAAAATGAGGAAGACTGGGAGAAGCAATACATCCAGGTAAAAGCGGAAGATGTCACCCGCGTCACTTCTGGACTTCTGGCTGATCTGCCCATCCACGACATCACCATTACCGATCCACCGATCGAAGATGTCATCGAGCAGGCGTTTAATCAGTGAGAGTATGTCATTGCGAGGGCTGATGGTTGAGACGTAAACGTCGAAACCCAGCCCGAAGCAATCCCCACCTAAA
>Ga0209521_10004772_pt1 | contig 10774 bp, 8 predicted proteins | sample Rifsed19ft4_FD_184016 | JGI IMG/M metagenome (GOLD analysis project Ga0209521, IMG submission 184016) | Soil microbial communities from Rifle, Colorado, USA - sediment 19ft 4 (version 2) | ecosystem: Environmental > Terrestrial > Deep subsurface > Rock core/Sediment | place: Rifle, Colorado... | reverse complement strand
ATAGTCCTGGTAAATGGTGGAAGCGCAAGCGCATCAGAAATTGTTGCAGGCGCGCTCCAGGACCATAAAAGGGCGGTTGTGCTTGGAACCCAGACATTTGGCAAGGGTTCTGTTCAAACTATCATTCCTTTAGGCGATGGTTCAGCGGTTAGACTTACAACCTCTAAATATTATACGCCTTTAGGAAGATCTATACAGGCAAAAGGCATAGAACCCGATATTGTGGTTGGAGAAACAATAAAAGAACATATTAAAGAAAAGGAACTAGAAAGACACCTTGAAGCCGAAGAGGTTGAATCTCCTAAAGAAAAAAAGATAAAGATAGAGGAAAAGGTAGTAAAAGAAAAGGAAGAGACAGAAGCGGACATGCAGCTCAAAAGGGCATTGGATTATCTGAAGAGTTGGTATATATTTAAAGAGACAATAAAGAAGGAATCATAAGAGTGGCTCATCTAAGAGGGATTAGCTATATAGGTTAAAAAATGGCTAAAAATAACTGGAGCAAAAAAGGGTCTTTCTCATCAAAGACCCTTTTTGTTTTGGGAATTGCAACGGTATTTTTTATCATTGCTATATTAGGGTTTATTCTATACCTCAGCTACAGTACAAAAGAAAAACCTCCAGAACCTATTTCAACATCTACAGTTGTAGCAAAGATAGAGAAACCTCAACCTCCTGTTCCCCAAAAGCCGCATATACCACTGGCTAAGGTAGCAATAATTATAGACGATCTTGGCCGCGACAGGGCACAGCTTAAAGAGATATTAGAAATAGATGCCCCCATTGCTATCGCTGTATTGCCATTTTTGCCGAATTCAGAGAACGCTGCAAAGGAGGCTTATTTAAACGGGCGAGAGGTGTTGCTGCATCTCCCCATGGAGCCAAAAGATTTAAGCAACAACGATCCAGGGGAAGGGGCAATACTTACAACCATGTCTGAAAAACAGGTTGCTTCACAGGTTAAAAAGGATATTGACGCAATCCCGCATATTATTGGAATAAACAATCATATGGGCTCGAAATTTACAGAGAATGAAAGACTTATGAAGATAGTATTGGAAATCGCAAAAGAAAAAAATCTATTCTTTCTGGATAGCAAAACCACGAATAAATCAACTGCCTATAGATTAGCAAAAGAGCTCGGACTTAAAACATTGAGCAGGCAGGTATTTTTAGATAACAAAGAGGATATAGATTACATAAAGGGACAGATAAGAGAATTGATAGAAGTTGCAAAAAAGAGAGGCTCTGCCATTGCTATAGGCCATCCACACCATACCACCATTTTAGCTATAAAAGAGATGGTACCAATGCTCAAGAGGGAAGTTGAGATAGTTGCCCTTTCCACATTAATTGACAGTGTGGATGAATAATGGTAAAAAACAGTAAGCAGTAAGCGGTAGGCAGTAGGCAGGTTTCTTTCTGCTTACTCCTTACTGCATACTGCCTACTAACTTCTATATTCTGACTTTTCATTTTCATGTTCATCTGAACTAATGGGTCTTTGCGACCCGGAAACCGAGTCCGTCGCATATGCTTTCCGGTATATCACTGCCACGATAAAATGCCCTTACTACCTGTGAAGAAACGCTCCATGGACCGCTGCGCATTGACCTGGCATGGCTGGGAGTCGTGTTTACAGGATTGATTTTAGGACTTCTGTCATAATAATCAACCTCATACCAATCCTCTACCCATTCCCACGCATTGCCGCTCATATCATATATACCCAATCCGTTGGGCTTTTTCTGGCCTACAGGATGTGTCTTTCCATCGGAGTTTTTATCATACCATGCATAATCTGAAAGCTCCGACTCATTATTCGTCCCTGCCCATTTTTCCGCTTTACCGCCGCTCCTCGCTGTATATTCCCATTCAGCCTCTGTGGGCAGACGATATTTACCAGATGGATTCGCTTCGCTCACCACAAGCTTTTCATTCAACCACTTTATGAATTCCTTCGTATCATTATAGCTTATACAGACTGTCGGGTGCCTATCTGTCTGAGGGAAGTCAACTTTACTCCAGTTAAAATCCTTCCTCTTTCTCCACTTATAACCCACCTTTCCAAAACAACCGCCTCTTTTTTCTGCATCACTAACATAACCTGTCTCATTAACAAACTTTTCAAACTCACCTATTGTCACCTCATATTTACCAATATAAAAATCATCTACACAAACCTCATGGACAGGCACTTCATCATTAAACTCCCCCTCATTGCCATCTCCAAATAGACTACTCCCCTTATTATAGGCAGGAACTTTCTTATTATTCTCCTCATTTGCAAATATATTCCCCATCTGAAAACAACCCCCTTTAACAAAGACCATTTCCATTTCACTCTCACTCTTCCCTTCATCCCCATTAGCACCCAAGGGAATAAGCAAGATGCAAGATGCGACAATCAAGAATAAACAAGCTTTGCACCACGAAGAACACGAAAAATCATAAAACAAACCTTTTGATTCCATTTTTCAATATCTTCTCATTAAAGTTAATTAATAAACCTGTTTTTATATTCGCTAATTTCATATAGGTTAGCAACTGGGCTTCATGTATAGGAAGTATTTTATCAACACTCTTTAATTCTACGATTATTTTATTTTCTATTAACAAGTCTATCCGATAACCACAAGAAATACGAATGTTCTTATCTACCTCCCCTTAATCCCCTCCTTACAAAGGAGGGGAAGGGGGTGGTCTTTAAAAAATCTGTGTTAATCTGTGTTTATCTGTGGTTTCATTAGGATTTTGTCCTTTTTTCTGTTTCCTTCGCGTTCTTCGTGTGCTTCGTGGTTTAGATTTCATCCGGCATCTTTTGCACATCTGAATCCATAACGGTGGCTATGGTTATTTTCAGTAGGTCTAACAGGATGCCTGTGAGCCGCACGGGAAAAAGGTATTGACGGTGCACTCCAAGTGCCACCCTTTATGACCTTATACTCTTTGCCAAATTGGGGTCTTTCTATCTTACTTCCCGGATACGGTTCATACCATGAAGATGTCCATTCCATCAAATTACCCGCCATATCATAAACATCATAAGGGCTTACATCGGTTGGAAAACTCCCCGATTGTATTGTCCCATTTTCTTTAGACTCTAATGTATTCGCCATCCCTGTCTTAAACTTATTACCCCACGGCCAGATTCTTCCATCTGTCCCCCTGGCTGCCTTCTCCCACTCCTCTTCGGTGGGAAGCCTCTTTCCCATTGATTTACAGTAAGCCTCTGCCTCCATATAGCTTACATCACTCATAGGAAAATCGTCATCTGCTATTGGAACCCTCATCTTCTTCATTCTCGCCCTTTCACCCGTTAGTCCTCCGATAAGAAGAATTGAAGGTGAACTCGTTTCACCCTTTGCAAATTTTCTGTAATCTCCACTCGGCGCCTTTGCAAATTTTCTGTACGCCCCAACAGTGACCTCATATTTATCTATGTAAAATGCCTTGAGATAGACCTCTCTCTGGGGAAGCTCATCTACACCCAAATCAACGCCAATTCTACCATCATTTTCTTTACTTCCCATTAAGAACCCACCTTCGGGTATAAGAACCATCTCACTGCCCTTATCATAAGAACCTCCTCCTCCAGTCCACCCCGGTGATGTAAGAAGCAGTGTAAGTGTGAGTGACAAGAAGCAATGAGCAATGAGCAATGAGCAATGAGTAGCAGTAGGCTTTAGCCTGCGGAGGCAAGAGGTCTGACTTCTGACCCTTCGACTTCGCTCAGGACAGGCTTCTGTCTTCTGTCTTCTGATTTTTATGTTCATGATAAATACCTCCCCTTTTTTATTTTATTCCTTTTGATTAATTTTTTTACATCCACTAAATCTAAATCACGACCGGCCTTCTTCTTACTTTCAATAAGTTCTTTAAGTCCTATAAAAAACACCCTTTCATCTCCATAGTTACTCATTTCTTTGTTCTTCCATATATCCCTAAACTTAAATCCTGCGATTGAAGTCATAATATCTATCCTTACAGGAGCATAACCTAACTGAACTATATTATTCTCCCGAACAAAATCATCTTCATTTAAATCCGGACTGCTTATTCCAAACTCATTCAATGCCATAATAACCTTTCTGGCATTCTCTATTGACGGCTCAACTAAAATATCTATATCTTTGGTAAATCTGGGATACCCGTAAAACCCTACTGCATATGCACCAATTATGAGGTATTTTACCTTATTTTTGTTTAATAACCTTAAAAACTCGACGAAGTCCCCTTCTACTCTCATCTATATTAATACCTTTTATTACAAAATACTGTTCTCTGCAAAATTGGATATCACTTAACCTATCTTCAGGAGACTCTCTTATATAATATTCATCATCTAATCTTTCTGCCTCTTTAAAAAAGTGAGTCTTTTTTATCCACAAATCTCTTTTCATCAGTTCCTTCCCCCTCCTTACAAAGGAGGGAATAAAGGGGTGGTTATTTCAGATACAGAAGCCATATATTAAAATGCTTAAAATCTCCTGAGCGATTAGTAACATAGGCAATTTTTTTACCATCAGGGCTCCATGAGGGGAACCAGTCAATCTGCTCTTCACCGTTAATCCTCATCTCTTCACCGCTCTCAGCATCGGTTATCCAGATATTGTAATCCGTCCAGTTTATCGGGGCATACTGCTTATCAGCCTTTTTGGAATATGCTATCTTCCTTCCATCAGGACTGAAGACAGGAGTCCATCGGATTGAATTATCTGCCGAGATGCGACTAAGGTCCCTGCCATCTCCATTAATTGCCCAGATACCTACACTGCCATTCATATCCAATTCAAATGTTATTCTGTCACCACGAGGGCTATAACTTACACGATAAAGGAATTTATTATAGGGATATATACCGCCTGCACCAATTGATAGAGGATTGGAGGTCTCCATTTGCCGTCGGTCGGTGATAAGGTCAATCTTCGTTTTCTTATCTCCGCTTAAGGCTTGCGGGGACAAGTTTAATCTGGAACCGAGACCAGAAGCATCCCTTATGCTCGTAATTTTTTTATGACTGCTCTCAGTGATGTGGTATCTCCATATCTCAGGGGCATGTCCGTCACCCTCCGACACAAAAACAATCTCTTTACCATCAGGGCTCCATGCAGGATAGGAAAGAACAGGAATATCCTTTGTAACCCGCCTTGCCCCGCTTCCGTCACTTTTCATTACCCAGATTTCGTAGCTGGAAGTTATAGAAGTTGAGAGGTTAAGAGGTTGAGAGGTTGAGAGATTTTTCTCATCTTCATATCTTCTCATCTTCTCATCTTCTTGCTTCTTGAGGAATGCTATCTCTTTCCCATCTGGACTAAAGGCAGGGGCAAGCTCATCAGCAGTCTCTTTCGTTATCTGTTTTAGTCCTTCACCATCGGCTCCAATACTCCAGATGTCCCAGCCGCCGCTCCTGTTGGAGGCAAAGACTATACTCTTGCCATCAGGTGCAAAACTCGGGGCAAGGTCATCCCACCCCCCCCCTGTGAGATCTCTTTCTGCAAGCAGCGAATACTCTGAAACTGATTTATCTGTGGATGGTAGTCTCTCAATAATATCCATGTCCAATTCAAGAATACTGATACGACTCCCCGGTCTGTCCTTATTCCATCTGGTCAGTGCAAGCCTCTTCCCATCGGGATGCCATGAGAGGTGGTAGTAGTTAATTCCTTCTATAACATCTACAGACCTGAACAGATTCATACTATGCCCTGTTTCAAATATATTTTTTGCAAGCCGCCTTCTGTCAGTTCCATCCCTGTTAATCATCCATATATCAAATGACCTTTCCCTATATGATATCTCTTTGAATTCAAACCCCTTCCGTGCCTTACTGTAAGTCTTTGCCCCTCCCTCTATAGCAACATAAGCTATCTTTGTTCCATCAGGACTGCATGAGGGAGAAAACTCTATTGTATCTTCAAAGGTAAGTCTTTTATACTCTTTCCCTTCACTGTCTATCGCCCAGAGATTGCTATTGCCAAGCCTTGTGGTAGAGAAAATAATCTCCTTTCCATCAGAGCAAATTGCAGGAAAGGAGTCACCATTCCCACCGGAACTTAACCTTCTCATGTTGCTGCCATCCATATCCATGACAAACACACTGTCAGTTCCAAAATATCTTCCTATGAAAACAAGACTTTTACCATCGGTTTTAACAATAGGAAAGAACTCCTTCTGGTTGTCTTTTGTCAGACGGGTAAGCCCTGAGCCATTAATTTTCATTGACCATATATCCCATAGACCATCTTCTAAGTTGGAGATAAAAACAACCTTTTCTCCATCTGGTGTAAAGGTCGGTTGAAGATACATTGCCCTCCTTGATGTTATCTGCCGTCTGTTCTTTCCGTCAGCATCCATAATCCATAAGTGCATATCAGTGAAATAGCTGCCATCTACCGGCTTAGAAGAAAAAACAATCTGCTTCCCATCTGGGCTGAACTCAGGGTAAAAATCTACAGAATCTCCATCGGTGATATCCCTGACAGTATAGGGAAGCTCCTGTGCCTGATTAGCATAAACCACATTAGCAATGAGCAATGAGCAATGAGCAACGAGTAATAAGCAACGAACAATTAGCAATGAGCAATGAGTAGCCGTAGGCTTTAGCCTGCGGAGGCAAGAGGCAAAAATTAAAAAGTAGGCAGTAGGCAGTAGGCAGTAGGCAGTAAGTAATTTGCTTTTTTTCTGCTTACTATCTTTTATATTCTGTCTTCTAATTTTTCTATTCATAATAAATCCTCCCTATATTTGTAACCACAGATTACACAGATTTTCACAGATTAAGTTAAATTTTTGTCTTGTGTTAATCTCGTGAAATCTTGTGGTTCCATTTTTCTTGCCTATTTCAAATACAACATCCATATATTATAATGTTTAAACTCCCCAGAGCGATTAGTAACATAGGCGATTTTCTTGCCATCGGGACTGAAAACCGGGTTCCAGTCTGTTTGCTCCTCACCATTAATCGGGACCTCTTCACCGGTCTTTGCATCAGCAATCCAGATGTTATAATTCACTTCATTATAGGAGCTTAACTCCAATTTTCTGCGGGCATAGGCGATTTTTTTATTATCAGGGCTAAAGACAGGATTCAAATGAGGACCATCCTCTTTCGTAATACGGGTCAACTCTGTCCCATCCCTTTTTACCGACCAGATATCTATATTCCCGGTTCGGTTAGATTCAAAGATGATTTTATCACCTGTAGTATTGTAATCAATTCTATAAAGAAATTCTTCCAATGGATAAGGGACATCAATCGTTTCACCCTTTGTAAAGGGGGTTAATCCACCCATCCCTACTTTTGCCTTTGGGAATAATTTTTTCATCTTTACTATTTCCTGAGGGGTAAACTCATCCCTACCTCCATCCTTTGTAAAGGGGAACATAACAGGGTTAGGCTTCTCAGTATCCCAGATAGAGATAACCCGTTTAACAGCAGAGGTTTTTAAATCAACAAACTGTATCTCAGGACCAGCATCTCCTTTTACTGCAAAAGCAATCTCTTTACCGTTAGGATTCCATGCAGGGTAGGATATAACACCCCCCCATTCCCCCCCTTTTAAAGGGGGGGAACTAAGTGGGGGGGTAATCTGCCTTGCCCCACTCCCGTCACTATTCATAATCCACAAATCATAAGCAGAAATTACAGAAGTTGAGAGGTTGAGAGGTTGAGAGGTTGAGAGGTTTTTCTCATCTTCCCATCTTCTTAACTTCTTATCTTCTGTCTGACCTTTATTTTCATCCCAGATAGTAGCTACCTTTTTACTCTTGTTCTGATGAATATTGTAAACCCATACTCCAATCCCATCATCACCTTTCGCTACAAAAGCAATATTTTTGCCATCCGTATTCCATGCTGGATAAGATATTACCGTCATATCCTTTGTAGCTTGCCTCGTCCCACTCCCGTTGCTTTTCATTACCCACAGGTCATAAGCAGAAATAACAGAAGTTGAGAAGTTAAGAGGTTGTGAGGTTGTGCTTTTCAGTTTCTCATCTTCTAAACTTCTTAACTTCTTATCTTCTGTCTTCTTTAAAAATGCTATCTCTTTACCATCAGGGCTATATACCGGAGCCAATTCATCATCATCACCTTTTGTAACCTGCGTTAATCCTTCACCATCAGCCCCTATACTTAAGATATCCCAATTACCTGCTCTGTTTGATGAAAAGGCTATAGTATTACCATCAGGACTGAAGGATGGTCCGAAATCCTCCCATTCCCCACTGGTAAGCTCCCTTTCTCCAATCAGGGTATATTCAGGAAGAGGGTCTTCATTCAGGACAGACAATTTATTTAAAGTATCTTTATTGAATTCGATTATACTGATATAGCTTCCCTTTTGGTCTTTCTCCCATGTGGTTAGTGCGATTTTTGTGCCATCAGGATGCCATGAGGTATGATAATAGCTGATAAAATCAATGGGTTTTCTTAAGTTGAATCTTGAATCCCATATCCCTCCCGATATATTCTTTGTTAATTGCCTTTTATTATTTCCATCTCTATCCATAATCCATATATCCAGAGGGTCTTTTTCTGTATCTCCAACATTGTCAAAAGAGGCATGTTCTCTCCTTGAAACAAAGGCAATTTTTGTCCCATCCGGGCTCCAGTTGGGGAAAAACTCCAATACCTTTCCATAGGTTAATCTTTTATAATCCTTCCCTTCCCTATCTATTGTCCATAGGCTTCCTCCTATGAGTCTCATGCTCGCAAATATAATCTCCTTACCATCGGGGTGCATAGAGGGATACCAATCCCCCTTGCCTCCAGAGGTCAATCTCTTTGCATTCTTTCCATCCATATCCATTATCCAAACACTCTCGGTAATATATCCGGCTTCACTTGATGTTGGTGTGCTGAAGAATAAAATATGTTTTCCATCAGGAGTTGCCCTTGGCGAGTAATCTTTATCCTGATTGTCTGTAAGACGAATAAGTCCAGAACCATCCCTTTTTATACTCCATACATCCCATTGCCCTCCCCTATTTGAGACAAACAACACCTTCTCTCCATCAGGAGTAAAAGAAGGGTAACAATCTATTACTTTTCCGGTGGTCAACTGCCGTCTATTATTGCCATCTGAATCTATTAGCCATAAATTTACATGATAGGGGCTGATATTCCAGAATTCTTTATTGTCTTTAGATATTTCACTCCTGGATGCAAATACGAGTTCCTTACCATCGGGTCTAAAATCAGGATGAAAATCTACCTGCCCTCCATCAGTAATATTCCTGACAGTATATGGAAGTTCCTGTGCCTGATTAGCATAAACCACATTAGCAATGAGCAATGAGCAATGAGCAAGAATTAAAAAGTAGGCAGTAGGCAGTAGGCAGTAGGCAGTAAGTAATTTGCTTTTTTTCTGCTTACTCCTTACTGCATACTGCTTACTATCTTTTATATTCTGTCTTCTGATTTTCATATTCATTGTAATAAACCTCCCCTTTTGAAGTAGGCAGTAGGCAGTAACACAAAACTGCATATTTTTTCTGCTTACTGCTTACTCCTTACTGCTTACTGTTTATTTCAAATACAACACCCACAGGCTGAAATGTTTAAAATCATTTGAACGGTTTGTAACATAGACAATTTTTTTACCATCAGGACTCCAGACAGGATTCAAGTCTATCTGCTCCTCACCTGTAATCAGCATCTCTTTCTGAGTCTCTGGATTAGCTATCCATATATTATAATTCCGCCAATTATGAAGTCCTGCCTCATCTCCCAACTTATCTGAAGTGTAGGCTATCATCTTCCCATCAGGACTCCACACAGGATTCCAGTGCGGGCTATCTCCATTTGTAAGACGGGCAAGATTTGTCCCATCACTCCTCATTGTCCATATTTCTACATTTCCAGAAACATTAGATTCAAAAGTAATCTTATCCCCACCGGGATTATACCCTATGCGATATAAAAACTCCTTAAAGGGATAGATTCGTGGGCCGTTCTGGGAATTTTGAATTTTAAGTTTTGAAATTTGAATTTCAGATTTAAGATTGTATGTCAATATTTCAGTCCCATCCTCCCCTCTTGCAACAAAGGCAATCTCGTTGCTACCGGGATGCCATGCAGGGTAGGATATAATTGGAATATTTTTTGTAACCTGCCTTGCACCACTCCCATCACTATTCATTCTCCACAAGTCATAAGTAGAAACAACAGAAGTTGAGAAGTTGAGAGGTTGAGAGGTTGTGCTTTTCAGTTTCTCATCTTCTAAACTTCTTATCTTCTTATCTTCTGTCTTCTTGAGATAGGCTATTTCTTTTCCATCGGGGCTATATACCGGAGCCAACTCATCATCAGTCCCTTTTGTAAGCTGCCTTAAGTTTGCTCCATTGAATTCCATACTCCATATATCCCAATTACCACCCCTGTTGGATGAAAAGGTGAGGGACATTCCATCAGGGCTAAAGGATGGAGCAAAATCTTCCCATTCACCCTTTGTTAACTCTTTTTCTCCTATTAATGTATAATCATGAATAGGTGTGCTATCCACCTCCAATCTCTCTATAACATTCTTATCAAACTCTATTACAGAGATGTAGCTGGAAGTGATAGAAGTTGAGAGGTTGAGAGGTTGACGCCATTCTGTAAATAGAATCTTTGTCCCGTCGGGGTGCCATGAAAGATGATAATAACCAGCAGTTTCCAATATCTTTCTTGAGGAGAATCTTGAGCCCCAATTCTTATCAGAGATTCCCTTTGTCAGCCGTCTTTTGTTTTTTCCGTCTCTATCCATAATCCAGATATCAAATTCTCCAC
>Ga0209521_10004769_pt1 | contig 10776 bp, 7 predicted proteins | sample Rifsed19ft4_FD_184016 | JGI IMG/M metagenome (GOLD analysis project Ga0209521, IMG submission 184016) | Soil microbial communities from Rifle, Colorado, USA - sediment 19ft 4 (version 2) | ecosystem: Environmental > Terrestrial > Deep subsurface > Rock core/Sediment | place: Rifle, Colorado... | reverse complement strand
CCCGGGACGTAGTTCTTGATGGTGTCATGACTGTTGGACGTGAACTGGCCCTTCGTCTCGTCGTAGAACCTCACACCCGCCTGGTTCACTAGGATGAGGTCCTGGTAATCCTGCACGAGCAGCCCGGTGGCGCGCGCAAGGTGAAACACCGGGCTTCCGGGCTGCCACGTCAGGTTGACGTAGTTGTACTGACAACCGATCTTGTTCGGCTTGGTAAGCCCAGCCCCGAATTCTCCGGTCTGGTTGAACAGACCCCATAGCGAGGCGCCAACCGCCACGGCCGCCAGTTCGCCGCTGGCGTCCTGGAACGAATAGGGCTCGCCTGCCACGCCGCAATACTCTTCGGTCAGCCTGGGGTCGAACATCCTGCGGAAGTTCACGTTGCTGCTGGAGCCGCCGGTGGCGATGACGACGCCTTTCCTCGCCCGGATGTTCAGGGTTCTGTCCAGGTTCGTTGCGGTGATGCCGATCACCCTGCCCGATGCGGCGCTTTCCCTCACCAGGCTCGTCATCCGGTGCTGCAGAAGGACTTGCACGCCCAGCTTCCTCGCGGCCGCTTCCAGCGGCCTGATGAAGCCGATGCCCGAAGAACTGGTGGATTGATTCTCGGCGACCGGTCTGCCGGTCTGCATCTGCGGCCATGCCATCGCGGCGGCATGGTTTTCCCTGGGAGCCGAGTTCCCGGTCCCGTGCGCGCCGCGGTTGTCCGGGCTCGCGGCAACGAATACGACCCCGTGGGCGACCAGCCATTCGTAGGTCGGCGCGCTGTTGTCGGCGAAGGCACGGATGATTTCCCTGTCGTTGTACCGGTAATCTGGAAACCCGTTGGGTTCCACCACCGACCAGTCCGTCAAGTCCGAATACAGCAAGTCAGGCGAATCCGCTATCCCGTATTTCTTCTGCGCGCTCGTCCCGCCGCCAAGCGCCACGTTTCCGCCGCTCAAGATCGCGTGCCCGCCGACGTCCCAGTTCGCGTCGATCAAAATGACCGATGCGCCGTCCTCCGCCGCCTGAATGGCAGCGGGCAGTCCGGTTGCCCCGGACCCGACGACCACGACATCCGCCTCTCGCTCCCAATTCACTGGTCGCCCTCGAGTACTCGTTTCCATCGCGCCAGGCGGGTTCAAAACAACCGCCCTGGCGCGTGCGCCGGCGGTCTCGAGATCGATCTCGCGTTTGCCAATCTATCTAATCTCCTGCGATTCACTTGTGAAATGGGCTCCAGGCCATCGGATACTCCTACCTGGCTAGCTGACGAGCAAGGCGGCGCGCCCGGTGACTTCTCCACGCTCCACCCGCTCGTGCAATGCTTCAGCCTCTTCCAGTCGGCGTATATCCGTGACCAGCGGCCACACTTCTCCGCGCGCAACCAGGTCGAGCGTCTCCAGGATTTCGGTGCGCGTCACATAGCGGCTGCCCAGAAGGTCCTGTTCCTTGAGCAGCATGTCGAGCGACGATACGTTGAAGAATTGCCCCGCGCCGCCGAGCGTCACCAGACGCCCGCGCACACCCAGCGCCTTCGCCCCGGCTTCCAAGGTAGAACTGACCGAGACATAGTCGATCACCACGTCGACGCCGCGTCCGCCGGTGAGATCGAGCAGCGCCTCGGTCACCTTGCCGGCCGACGCGTCGACGATCTCGTCGGCACCGGCCTTGCGGCAGGCATCGAACTTGCCGCGGGCGGTGTCGACGGCGATGACCCTCGCTCTGGCCCACTTGGCCATCATCAGCTGGTGGATGCCCAAGCCACCGCCAGCACCGAAGACCGCGACCGTCTCGCCGGCCTTGATCCGTGCCCGGCGCAGCACCTTGTACGGCGTCGCCAGCGCATCGGTGATGACGCCGATCTGGGCAGGGTGGGACTTGTAGTCCAGGCCTTGCGGCAGCTTGATGAAGACATGCGCGGGAAGCTTGATGTACTCGGCGTAGCCGCCGTCGCAATTGCGACCGACGTTGCCGCCCGTATTTGCGCACAAAGGCTCGAGATTGGCGAGGCACCAGCGGCAATGGCCGCAGTTGAGATAATAGTAGGCAGTGACCCCGTTGCCGACCGCCAGTCCTGTTACGCCGGCGCCGACCGAGACGATCTCGCCGGTGATCTCGTGGCCGATGATGCGCGGAAAATCGGCGGCTATCCGCCCTGCCTTGATGTGCTGGATGGTCAGGCCGGACCCGCAGGCGAATACTCGAGCCACCGCCTCGCCCGGGCCCGCGACCGGGTCGGGAACCTCGGCCATTTCAAACGGTGCATTCGGTCCCCTTAGAACCATCGCCTTCATGACGCGGCCTCAGTCGCTGAACATGAAGTTGGCCGCCTTCAGGAACAGCGTGCGGTTGACGCCGTCCGAATGCAGAAACGCGGCTGCATCGCGCACCAGCTTCTCGACCCCGAACTCCTTCATGTAGCCGTGGCCGCCGTGTATCTCCATGCACCAGGTGGCGATCTTCCACGCCGCCTGCGCAGCCATGGCCTTGGGCAGCGCGCCCAGAGTCCTGTCCCAGCCGTGCTCCTGATGATCGGCAAGCCAGCAGGCGCGGTGAATGTAGGACCGCGAGGCATCGATCAGCATGCGCATCTCCGCGAGTTGAGCGCGGATGCCGTCGTGCTCGATCAAGGGCCTGCCGCCCTGCACCCGGACCTTGGCCCAATCGATGGCTTTCTGGTGCAGCGCGACCGCGACCCCGAGAACTGAGGCGCCGGCGTAGGCGTTCGATTGCGGGAAGAATTTCGCCAGCACGTTGAAGCCGTTGCCCACCTTGCCGACAACGTTTGCGTCGGGGATGAAACAATCCTGGAACACGAGCTCGGCGTTGTTGGCCAGGCGCTCCCCCATCTTGTCGTGCACGCGGCCGATCGAAAATCCCGGGCGGTCCCGTTCCACGAGAAAGCAGGTCGATCCCTCCGCCAGAGGCTTGCCCTTTTCGGTTTGCACGAATACCAGGTAGTAGCTCGCCCGGTTGCCGTTGGAGATGAAATGCTTCATGCCATCGAGCATCCACCCGCCCTCGGTCTTGTGCGCAGTCGTGCGGAAGGGGGTTGGATGCGGCAGAAAGTAGTTCGAGGCGTTGTCCGGCTCGGTGATACCTATCGCCAGCATGCCGCGCGGATCCGCGGCGAATTTGGGCAATACGCGGCCGCGCTGTTCTTCGTTGAGCGCCTTTTCCATGATTTGCGCGATCTTCAGCGTCTGAGCGAAGATGACCGAAACACCGATGTCGCCTTTGCCCAGTTCCTCGATCACCATCGCGGTGGTCAACGAGTCGGTTCCCAAGCCTCCCCATTTCTCGGACAAGGTCATGGTCCGGATGCCGACCTCATGCGCCTTCTCGACGATTTCCCAGGAAAAGCTTTGTTCCGGGTCCGGATTGGCATCCAGTTGAGCCGCTCGGGGCTTCACTTCTGCGTCGACGAAACGCGCCACGGTCTCGAGGATCGCGCGTTGATCCTCGCTCATGATGAAAATCTGTTCCATCATCCCTTCCCTCGGTCCCTGTGCCCGCTATTCGCGCCTGGCTTTGGGTTTCGCCTTGGCCTTCCCCTTCGCCGCGGGCAGCGCTCTGGTCTCATCGACGTCACGCACCTCGGTGTTAATCCGGACGTCTTTCCTTCGCCGCCTGGCGATGAGTTTCCCGGTCTCGAAGTAATCGCCCTTGACTGCACGCTCGGCCGCGCGGTCGAAATCCTCCGACCACTCTCCGAGCGAGTAACCAAACCAGGGCGACTCCGGTTTCAGCTTCGGCAGACCCAGTTCTTCCCAGATCAGTTTCGCCCGCTCCATGTACTCCCGCTTGGGCAGCGAGATGGGCGGGAATTTCTCCTTCAGCGTTGCGTCGATCAGCACCGATGCGTCCTGGCCGCCGTTGCGCTTGCTGCGCGGGCCGTGGCCCTGGTCGCGATGCCGCAGGATCTGCACGTCCAGGTCGGGATTGGCGCGATAGGACATGGCCCAGAACAGCGCGTCCGCCTTGTCCGGATCGATATCCTCGTTCACAGCGATCACGTACTTGCCCGCGGCGCGGTTCCACGCGGCCGCGCCGTAGAGTGCGCGCCAGATCTCGGTCGTCGGCGTCTTGGGATCCATGACCAGCACGATCAGCTTGCGCAGATTGGTCAGCGGTTCGTGCATCGACACCCGCTTGACCCCCTGGATGCCCAAGCCGCTGCGTAGATGGTTGAGGAACATCGGTTCCAGGGCGACGCGCTTGATCAGACTGGACTCGCTCGGGGTCACCTGGGAGATGATCGAGGTCAGTATCGCATCGCGCCGGCGCGTAATGCACGTCACCTCCATGAAGGCGTTGAATTCCTGCAGGTTCACGTGGCCGTGGGACTCGCCGAACGGCCCCTCGGGTTCGAGGTATTCGGTATCGATGTAACCCTCGATGACGATCTCCGCCTCGGCAGGAATCAGCAGGTCGACGGTCTTGGCGCGCACCACGTTGATCGGTGTTCCGGCCAGCCCCCCCGCCACATGCAGTTCGTCCATGGTTTCGGGCAGCTTCTGCGCCGAAGTGAAGGCAACGCAGGGCGGCGCGCCGAGTATCACCGCTGCCGGAAGCTTCTGGCCGCGGGCCTTCATCTTTTCCCAATGCGTGTAGATACCCGGCCGCAGCTCGAGCGACGGATTCATCCCCAGCCGGCGCGGCGCCTTCACCTGGCCGCGGTAAATGCCCATGTTCTGGATCCCCGAGTCGGGATCCTTGGTGATGTACTGCGACAGCGTGGTAAACGGCCCGATGTCCCAACCCGGCGTGGAAATCGGGACCGGGATCCCGTCCAGGCCCTTTCCCGGCCGGTCGAGATCCCTGCCTCGAATCACGATCTCGTGACAGGGCGCGTCGGTGACAATCTGCGGCGCAATCGGGTTCGCAATCGCCCGGTTCCAGGTCTCGTTGATCTGGTCCAGCGCGCAGCCCATGCCGATGCTGTAGATCTCGCGGTTCGCAGCGAGCGCGCCGACCACTACCGGTATGTCGTATTTCTTCCCCTTGCTGTCGGTCACGCGGGTAAACAGGAACGCTTTCCTGTCCCGCTCCTCGATCCCGCCGCGGAACTGCCAGCGCACCAGCGGGTGCATCTCCGTGTCCTTGTTAATCGGGCGTTTGACAGTGACGAGCAACCCGGCCCCGTCGAGCGCTCTCAGGTGCTCGTGCAGGTCCGGGTAGCCCCGCGAGAGCTTGCGCCCCGCCCCTGTCTTACCGCTTGCGGCCATGTCGTTCCCTGTTCTCAGTCGACCGCGATGTTGCGCTCGCGGATGAGCTTGCTCCACTTCGCCTGATCCTCGCGCAGCACCTGCGCCAGCGCCTGGGGCGTGCCGCCGATGACCTCGGCGCCCTGGGTCTCGAAACGCGCCTTGACGACAGGATCGGCGAGGATCTTGACCAGCGTGGCATGCAGCCGGTCGATGACCGGCTTGGGCGTTCCGGCCGGCGCGAACACGCCTGCCCAGGATTGCGATTCAAAGCCGGGATAGATCGAAGCGATGGTCTGCAGCCCCGGATACAGCGGCGAGGGCTTGAGCGCGCTGACCCCGAGCGCGACGAGTTTCCCTGATTTGACGCTCTGCCCGATCATGCCGCCACCCTGGATGAGCATCACCTGCACCTGGCCGGAGACGAGATCCCGTATCGCCGGCCCGCCGCCCTTGTAATGGATCGGCACCGTTTCGATGCCGGCCGTGTCCTTGAACAACTCGTAGGCGAGGCGGCTCGACGAGGCCGGCCCCGCGGAGCCAAAGTTGAGGTCCGCCCCCTTCTTCTTCGCGAGGGCGACAAACTCCTGCACCGTCTTCACCCCGAGACCAGGATGCACGACCAGGATCTGCGGATAACGGCACACCTGCATGATCGGTGCGAAGTCCTTGATCGGATCCCATTGCAGGTTCTTGAACAGGAACGGGTTGATGGCGAAGGTATCGAAGGTGACCAGCAGCGTGTGGCCGTCGGGCTCCGCCTGTGCGACCTGCTGCGTGCCGATAATGCCGCCCGAGGTCACCCGGTTCTCGACGATGAACGACTGTCCGAGTTGCTCGGTGAGCGACGCCGCGAGCAAGCGCGCGACCAGGTCGCTCGCGCCGCCGGGACTCGAGGGCACGACAACATGGACCGTCTTGCTCGGATAGCTTTGAGCCGCGGATTCACCTGCCCCCAGTACAACTGCGGCCGTCGCGGCAAGCACCAGCAACATCGACCCGCTTGAGCTTCTTAACGACATGGAATCCTCCTTGAATCTTGTCAATCGATGATCGAGTCTTAACGGGAAACCACTGATTGCTTATAATACCGCTTCTCCGCCATTTCTCCCTTGCCGAAATTCTGATGGTGCATGTTTGGCCGATGCAATCGCAAATCCGTCCTGCAGCGACGCCCCGTTTTCTGTGTCTCGTTTGATCCGCACTGAGGCCGCGTCTTGAAGGCGGCCCCGTTCGAGTACGTCCGGGCCGGGTCGATCGGCGAAGCGTGCGAGGTCCTGCAGCGGGAAGGCGATGCCGTCAAGGTCGTCGCAGGCGGCCAGAGCCTCATCCCGATGATGGCCATGCGCCTGGTGCGTCCCGGCTGGCTGCTCGACATCAACGAGATCGCCGCCCTCAAGTTCGTCGCGATGGATAAGGACGCGGTGCGCATCGGCGCCTGCACGAGGCAATCGACCGTCGAGCGCGACCAGGAACTGGCAGCGCGCGTTCCCCTGCTGCGACAGGCGCTCGCCTGGGTGGGACACATCCAGACCCGCAACCGCGGCACCATCGGCGGGAGCATCGTTCACGCCGACCCCTGCGCCGAACTGCCGCTGGTGGCCCGTGTCCTCGGAGCCAGGATGGTACTGCGCAGCACCGCCGCGGCGCGGACCGTAGAGGCTGATGCATTCTTCTCCGGACCGATGATGACCGCGACCGACGCGAACGAATGCCTCGAGGAAGTGCAGTGGCCCGCATGGGGCGAGCGCCGCACGGGCTCGGCTTTCACCGAAATCAGCAACCGCCACGGCGATTTTGCGATGGTATCCGCGGCCGCGCAGCTTTCGCTGGGCGACGACGGCCGCTGCGTGCGTGCAGCCTTCGGTCTGGGCGGCATGGGGCAGACGCCGCTTGCTTTCCCGCAGCTGGCGCAGCGGCTCGTCGGTACGCGGCTGGAGGATGAGATCGTCAAGAGCGTGGCGCACGACGCTGCGGCGCAATCCGATCCGGGGAGCGACCTGTTCGCGACTGCGGCCTACCGCAGGCATCTTGCGGGCGTGCTCGCGGCACGGGTGATCAGCGCCGCGCACGCGCAGGCGGGGAGCAAGGGATGAGCGAAGAACTGTATCCGATCGAGGTGGAAGTGAACGGCGTGCAACGTACGGCCCGTGTCCCGGCACGTCTCTCGCTGGTCGACTGGCTCCGTGAGGATCTGCGCCTGACCGGCACCCACGTCGGTTGCGAACACGGGATCTGCGGCGCCTGCTCAGTCATGCTTGACGGCGAACCTGTTCGTTCCTGCCTGATGTTCGCGTTCCAGGCGAACGGCCACCGCGTGACCACCGTGGAGGGTCTCGCGCAGCCCGACGGGTCCATGAGCGTGCTGCAGGACAGCTTCTGCCAGGCGCACGCGCTGCAATGCGGCTACTGCACGCCCGGCATGCTGATCTCGGCGCAGGGGTTGCTGAACACCAACCCGCGACCGACCGACCTGCAGATTCGCGAGGCGATCGGCGGCAACCTGTGCCGCTGCACCGGCTATCAGCAGATCGTGGACGCGGTGAAGCAGGCGGCATCGCGTTTGAGCAAAGAGACGGCGTCGTGATAAACGCAGACCGTCTTCGTAGGGCGCGGGTTTACCGCGCCGCCGCCCGGCGCGCTGAAGCTGCGCCCTACCCCTCCTTGGCCGCAGCCAGACTGCCATGACCACTCAATTCCGCTATATCGGCAAGCACCGCCGCACCAAGGAAGACCCGCGTTTCGTGACCGGGCGCGGGCGCTATGCGGCGGACATTGCGCTGCCCGGGACCAAGCACGTGGCGCTGGTCGCCTCCCCTCACCCGAGCGCCAGGATCGTCTCGATCAGCACCGACGCCGCGCTCGCGGCTCCGGGCGTGCTGACGGTGCTGACCGGCGATGAATTCTGCGCCCGGACCGATCCGCTCTACGTCGGTGTAGATGCACCCAAGGTCACACGGTACGCGCTCGCCAGGGGCGTGGTGCGCTATGCGGGCGAGTGGGTCGCGGCGGTGGTCGCCGACACGCGCGCCCTCGCAGAGGACGCCGCCGAACTGGTGGAAGTGGAGTACGAATCCCTGCCCTACGTCATCGACCCGGAAGCCGCGCTGGCGCCCGGCACTCACCTGATACACCCTGATCACGGGACGAACGTCCTCTACCGGCGCAAATTCGTCTGGGGACCCGTCGAAGAAGCGTTCGCGAAGGCGGATCATCAGCTCGCGTTCCGGGCCACCTGGGGGCGCAGTTCGACCGTGCCGATCGAGACTTTCGGGGTCACCGCGCGCTGGGATCCGGTCGCCGAACTGCTCGACGTGTGGGCGTCCATACAGATGCCCAAGTATCCGGACCAGACCGCGCGCGCGCTGCGTCTGCCGGGCAACGCGGTGCGCGTGCACTTCGACGTCGACGTCGGCGGCAGCTACGGCGTGAAGCGCGGCATCAAGCACACGGTGCTCGTGGGCTACCTGGCGAAGAAACTCGGCGTGCCGGTGCGTCTCATCGAAGACCGCCTGGAGAACATGCGCGGTGGGGACATGCACGGCCCGGACCGCTTTTTCGACATGCAGGTGGCGTTCGACCGCGACGGCACGATCCGCGGCATGAAGATGCGCGCCGTCGACGATGTCGGCGCCTATGCGGGACGCTCCCCGCTGCAACTCGGAAAGCCGGTCGGCGCCATCTGCGGGCCCTACCAGATCCACGCGATCGAGTACGAGCCCACGTCCGTGATGACCAACAAGACGCCGCAGGAAGCGGTGCGGGGCTTCGGCCAGTCCCCGACCAATTTCGCCATCGAGCGCGCGATGGACCGCGTTGCGCGCCAGTTGGGCATGGACCGCATCGAGCTGCGCCGCAAGAACCTCATCCGCCGCGACCAGTTCCCCTACCTGATCCCCAGCGGCTCCTCCTACGACTCGGGTGACTATCACACGGTGCTCGACAAGGCGCTCGAGGCGAGCGGCTATCCGGCGCTGGTGCGCATGCGCGACGAAGCGCGCCTGGCTGGCCGGCTGGCCGGCATCGGCGTCGCCACCTGCCTGGAACCCAGCGGCGGCAACGCCTCGTTCGAGCTGCTGTTCAATCCCAAGAACGAGACGACGACGTGGATGGATTCCTGCCTCGTGCGAGTCGATCTTTCCGGATCGATCACCGGCGTCATGGGCACCTCGAGCTCGGGGCAGGGGCACGAGACGCTGGTGTCTACGGTCGTGGGCGAGATACTCGAACGCGATCCGGCGACCATCCGCGTGATCCACGCCGATTCGCTCAATGCGCTGCCCTCGAACAGCCCGGTCGGCAGCCGCATGGCGATTATGCTGGGCGGCGCGGCAGCCGGAGCCGCAAGGAAGATCAGGGACGCGCTCGTGGCCATCGCCGCGCACAACTTCGAATGCTCACCGGAGGACCTCGAGTATCGCGACGGCAACGTCGGCATCAAGGGAGCGCCCTCGAAGATGCTGAGCTGGGACCAGCTGGTGGAAATCGCCCATCGCAAGTTCCACAAGATGCCACCCGGCCTGGACCCGGGGCTGCAGGCGCAGTTCGTTTGGGAGGTCCCCACCGGCGGCGGAGTGCCGACGCAGGACGGACGCGTGCAGATGTACCCCTGCTACGCCTTCGAGGCCCACGTGGTCTACGTCGAGATCGACCCCGACACGGGCAAGCCCTCGATCAGGAAATACGTCTGCGGCCACGACTGCGGCGTGATGATCAGCCCCGACATCGTGCACGGCATGACCTACGGCGGAATCGCGCACGGAATCGGCGCGTCGCTGTACGAGAAATTCGCCTACACCGAAGACGGCCAGCTCGCCAGCGGCACGTTCATGGATTACCTCATCCCGAGCTCGATGGAGGTCCCCGACATCCACATCGTCGACCACTGCACGCCCTCCCCGCTCACCACTTTCGGCCAGAAGGGCTCGGGCGAGGCGGGGTATCTGGGCGCGCCGGCGGCCATCGCCAACGCGATCAACGACGCGCTCGATCCGCTCGGTGCTTCGATCGACACGCTGCCGATGTCGCACCTGGCGCTGTGGGAAACGATTACGAAGGCAACGAAGATGTAGGGCGCGGGTTGACCGCGCCGCCGCTCGGCGCGCTGAAGCTGCGCCCTACGCCTGGTTGCAGCCGCGCGCGTCGACGAAGAAAGCAGGCGGGAATAATTTCCCGCCAAGCGGTCGGCAAGGGATTGCCGACCTATGGTTACTGAAACGAAACCCAGGAACAGGATATGAAAAACATCGTCATCGACATCCACGCCCACTTCACGCCCAAGCTCGTATTCGAGCGCTTCGATGCCCATGCCGCCCAATTTCCCAGCGTGAAGTTCCTGCGGGATGACAAAGGGGTGCGCATGCAGTTTCCCGGCGGCGAGGTCACGCGCCCGGTTTCGCCGAAGCTCTCCGACCTCGCCGAGCGCCTCGCGTGGATGGACAAGAACGGCATCGACCACCAGCTCCTGAGCGGCTGGCTCGACAGCTTCGGCTACGAGCTGCCGGCGCAGGAAGGACTTGCATGGAGCCGTTTTCTCAACGACTGCTTGTGGGACCAGGTCCGCGGCGAGCCGCGTTTCACGCCG
>Ga0209521_10004764_pt1 | contig 10782 bp, 8 predicted proteins | sample Rifsed19ft4_FD_184016 | JGI IMG/M metagenome (GOLD analysis project Ga0209521, IMG submission 184016) | Soil microbial communities from Rifle, Colorado, USA - sediment 19ft 4 (version 2) | ecosystem: Environmental > Terrestrial > Deep subsurface > Rock core/Sediment | place: Rifle, Colorado... | reverse complement strand
GTAAACGTTTCGAAAGTCGTTTTGCCAGTTTTAGCAGGCGGTCATCAGTTGATAAAAAAACATCCGCTTTTGCGCTCTCCGCGCAGGCGATATGCAAAGATCAGAAGTAATTATAATGCCTCTCATGAGCCATTGCCTGGTCTTTTATCCAAACTAAATCTTATATGGAGTCCACTGGGCCATTGTGGGCGGCGAGTCAGGTCCAGGCGCGAGACCGATCATGCAGGAATGGGTCACTGATATTCGAAATCAATATAATCCCAGGCAATACCCTCCTTTGAATGCGTACACGCAATTCGCGTGAGGACAGAATTGACGGAATTCATAGGCGGTAGTACTCCAGTACCAGCTTGTGCTATACTTACCTCCCACGGAGAATCCATGATTGACCCTACTCAACTCCCAATACTCCTCAAAGCCATAGATTTCGTTTTCGATGAGGGACGCAGGATCCTGGAAGAACGCCGCGAACGAAGAAAGCTGAATGAAAATTCCCCAAAAAACGAAGATCAGGAACCTGCAAAAGAAATCACTGCGCCTGAGCCTGAAAAGGAAATTGAGATCAAGCAGGACCTGCTGGCATCAAAAATAGATGAAATATTGTGGCAAAACCACGAACTGGAAGTCCAACACCTGGTCAGATTATTGGAAACTTATTCCCGCAATTATCAGCTCGCCAGGGAACAATATGCAAAATGGGGAAGCGCGCTCGTGCCTCCGATCATCGTCAACAACGTGAGCGACGCGGAAAATTCCATGATCGAAACCATAAAGCAGCTTGAAATGATCCTGTCGAAGGTTTACAAAAAAGACATTTATCCAATTCAATAAACACAAGGTGCAATAATGGAAAAGGAAGAAATTTCTCATCTTGAAAGGATGATTTCTTTACATAAAAAAAACCTCTACATCCTTGAGGAGATGCTGGCGAAGTATGGCGCTGATCAGCCCCTGCATCTCATCAATAGCGTCACGATGGAAAGGGAGGCAATCGCCAGATACAGCAAACAAATAGAGAGCCTCACGTCCGGCGGCAAGGAACTCGAAAAATCCACTGCACTGGCAAGCCTGCCAAGACGGCCTTATTTTGTGGGCAGGGAGCAGGAAATAAAGACCATTCTGCAGTCCTTACAGCCCAACAGCAGAACTTTTATCATAGGTATCGAAGGAATCGGAGGGGTGGGCAAATCCACACTTGCCATCGAGGTGAGCTATCGCTGCATTGAAAATGATCTCTTTGAATCTGTCATCTGGATTTCAGCCAAGGAATCCATCCTGACGCTTCACGGCATCGAACCGGTCATACCAGAAGCCAAGACCCTATCAGACATTCTGATCACGATCGGCACAAATCTCGGCAACCCCACAATCGGAAATTTGTCCATTCAAGATCAGATCAAGAGGGCCTATAACCTGCTTTCAAGGCGTACGACACTCCTTGTCCTTGACAATTTCGAGTCATTATCAAAAAATGAACAGCGGGACATTCTTGATTTTTTACGAAGATCACCCATTACTCTTAAGGTCGTTATTACCTCGAGAGAGAGGGTTTCTGAAGGACAGATCATCCGTTTACAGGGATTATCTTTTGAGGAAAGTCATGCCTTACTGGATTGGGATGCCCAGCAAAAGAACATCCACCTCACGAAGGACCAGAGCAAGTATCTGGTTGATTTAACAGGAGGACTCCCACTGGCTCTATTGTGGGTACAGGGACAAATCGCCGTTCTGGGTTACTCGGTTACACAGGTTCTGGACAAGTTGAGCCTTGATACAGAGATTCCGATACTACAATACTGCTTCAATCACAGCTGGAATTTACTGCGGCACAGTAACGAAAAAAAGATATTATTCATTTTGGCATTACAGCCCGAGGCAGTTTCGAGAGCCGCACTTAAAGAAATTTCTGGAATCGAAGATGGCGACAGCTTTGATAACGCGATCAGCGATCTTTTACAGTTATCACTGATCGAACATGAATCCGACAAGGATTATTTTAGCATCTTGCCATTGACACGCAGATTTATCCGCACGCAATTCGCAGATGACCGAAAATTCATCAAACAGGCTGAATTAAAAACCGCTCAATATTATGTAAAGCTTCTATCGCAAAAAAGCGGCTTCAAGGAATGGCGGGGTTATGACGAACTATTGCTGGATCGAAACAACATACTGGGCGTCGCCCAGTGGTGCTATAAATCCATACAAAAAAAGCAAACCCGCCCCGATTCTTTGTCAAAGCAGACCAGGAGCATCGCTGAGATTCTGGTACAGATAGGCATTCAGTTTGGCAGTGTGTTGTGGCAGCGTGCCTACTGGTATGATCGTATGACCCTGGCCCACGCCGCGTTAAGCGCGGCAAAATTATTATCGGACTGGAAATCCGTAAGCACCTTTGCCAGGAACATATCCTGGATATATTTCTATCAGGGGGATTATCTGAGAGCTTTGCACTGGTCTGAGGAATCACTATCGGCCACAACAAAAACAGAGGATGAGCTGCTGATCGCTGCAGCGAAAAGGTCCCTGGGAACCGTGGAATTACGCCTGGGCCATTTTGACCGTTCCGAAAAGTTATTAAAGGATGTTCTTAGAACAACCGAGGAATTTACCAGCGATGACTACGGGATATACAGCAAGGGCTTTGCACAGTATGGCCTGGGCGATCTTGAATATGAGCGCGGAAATATCAGCGCAGCCAGGGAGTGGTATCAAAAAGCCCTGGATACCTGGCAGGACCCTGTTCGTAAAGACCCTGTTCGGCACATTAGCTATGCCCTAAATGGGTTGGGCTTCGTTGCGTTAAAAGAAAAAAGGTATGAGGATGCAAAACGTCTTTTCAAGGAGGGGATTCAATCTGCAGAGGAGTTTGGAAGAGTCGATGAACTCGCAAAAGGGCAGCTTGGGCTGGCTTCCGTCCATCTTGAAACAGCCGCGGATTTGAAAACTGCTCTGATGCTGGTCAATGAGTCCACTGAAAGTTTTCAGCAGCAGGGTATGCAGTACGAAATTCAAAAAAGCCGGGCTCTCCACGATGAAATCCTGAGGGCACAATCGCAGATGATTACACCCGGGCAATAGGAAAATGGATAACGAAAAAGAGATTTTCCTGCGATCATTTAAGGATTTGGAGAATCAGTTTCAGGTCCTGCCCATCGCTGAAAGTCAGATACAACGATTGAAAGGTCTGCTTTCAGGGATTCAAAAGACTGCTGAAAATCTGGCATTATATGACCCCATCACTCATGCCCTTAATACGCGGGCGGGAGAGTGGTTGGTGCCGAATGAACATATTATAGGAATGGCAAAGATCGACATTTATGATTTACGGCAGGCTAATAAAGTGTATGGGGTATCCGTGGTGGATTCAGAATTGCATAAACTGGCATATCGATTGATGTCCATTTTTACTTTGGATAAAGGCGATTTTGTACGCAGGTCTCCGGGCAGCGATGAATTCAGGATATTGTCCACGTCAAAAACGCCTCAGGAAATCAGGCTTCTGTTGACAAAACCATACCTTGACCAGGAGATGGACTTTCTGATAACCTGGGATTTTGGGACAGGTCGTACAGAAACCGAGGCTGAGAAAAACCTGCAAAAGCAGCGAAAAACCTTCAGACCTTTGGTAATCAGACAAACCATTCTGGAGAGTCACTCGGAAATTCCCAGACTTATCGAGGAAAATAACAGCTACACAAGTTGGAATGAGTTTAATATGCCGTATGAAAGACTTACGGATACAATCTGTTCGTTGGAGCTGCCTGCCAAATTGGAGCGACAGGCGATCGAGCAGGCTCAGACCGTCAAGAACATAGTGGAAAACGTAGTAACCAGGGAAGCCCTGACAGGCACACTAAATGCACTCGGAGCAAAGTGGTACCTGGATAATGCCATTATTCAAAGCGTGGCTCTGACAGACATGCTCGATATGCACGAAGGCAATGCGCGCTATGGAAGTGTTGCGATAGACCAGGATCTCAAACGCTTTTCAAATATGCTGTCGGAGCATTTTCCGAAAAATGAAGGTTTTTTATTGTTTCGATCCGAACGCGCCGGCGATGAATTCAAGATAACATCAACGAAAAACGGCATTACAGACCTGGAAGACAGGATTCGCACGGTTTGGCAAAATGATTTACATCGTGGGCTGCTTGCATGGAATTATGGTGTGGGAAGAAATGCTGTGGAAGCCCATGTCGATCTATACAGAAACAGAGTTAAGGAAATAAAAAATATGGAAATGTCTGTTTCAAATGGCAAAGCAACTTTTATCATCGTCAGGCCGGAAAGCGAGGATTATTCCAGTCTATTCAAGCGCTCGGAAGAAACAGCTCGTCTTATCAATGGGACACCGATTATTGACCTGCATTTAACCGTACAGGCAATTCGAAATGTTGAGGATTTTGCTTCTTTGAGAAAACGCCTGGAGGAATACTGCTTGAAATCACGTCCGTTTGAAGTCAAGGTCAGAAATATTGCCAGAATGAATGTAAACAATCAACAGGGCAGGTTGTGGCTGCTGGCAGAAAAAACTCCAGCACTGGAGAACATGTATAACGACCTCAGCCAGATCGCACGCGAAATGGGATGTGAGAGTTATCCGTATAAATCCCAGAATTGGTTGCCACACATAAAAATTGTCGATTTGCCGGAAAACACATCAACTCAGATAAAAGACCCGACCTTCGGAGCCGGCAGTGGGATCACTTTCACAGTGAGGCATTTTGAGTGGACGGTACAGAAAGATTCAGAACGTTGGGAACTGTTGCATCAATTCTCATTTCCACAGTAATCATCTTCTTAGCCCTTGTTTTGTTTAAGGTTTTCTTATCGCAAATCCTCTTTCCTGAACAGAAAAGGGGATTTGTTTATTAAGCCATACGTAGCCTGTGGGAATAATATCCGCACCCGCGCGGGTCGGACGTGTGCGGCCTCTGCATTACAGGCATACCTGGGCGTGGCAGAGGCCTGGCCTGCGACCGAAGGGAGGGCCTTGAGAGGGCATTTTTCGGCTGGCATAGGTTAACAAAATTGTGCTATTATCTACAAATGCACTCTAAAGGAGGTGCCTTGTGAGCTTTCGGTTACATTTGTCTGGGGCACGGATAACGAAACCTTCGACCGGCCTGTGTGCGCATAAACAAAGCAAAAAGGTGAAGCGGAATGGCAACCATCCTCATTGTTGACTCCAACCCAGCCGACCGCCGATCGTATATTACATTGCTGGGTAATTTTGGCCATCGCCTGCTCGAAGCCGATGATGGTGTCCAGGCATTGGAGCTGGCGCAGGCCGAACTCCCTGATCTGATCATCACCGACGTTCTCATGCCCAATATGGACGGGTTTACTCTTGCGCGGCGCCTGCGCGCCGAACCCCTCCTGATGGGGATACCGGTCATTTTCCAGACTGCCAGCTATGATGTATCGGAAATACACAGGCTGGCACGGGCCAGCGGAATACAGCATATCCTCAGAAAGCCTGCCGAACCACAGGAGATCCTGCGGGCAGTGAATGAATCTCTCAAACAGCCAACCCAGCCTGCCAGGCTGCCTCAAACCGGACAACTCCAGCGCGAACACCTGCAACTGCTGGCTGACAAACTCTACCAAAAAGTCTCGGAGCTGGAGAAGGTCAACGACCGCCTGCGCAGCCTCTCGTTGAGCGATGGATTGACCGGCTTGAATAACCGGCGCGGCTTCATGATCCTTGCCACCGGGCTGTTGAAATTTACCCGGCGGGCTGGCTATTCCCTGTGTCTGCTATATATAGACCTGGACAGCCTGAAATATATCAACGATACCTTCGGCCATACAGCCGGGGATACGGCTATAACTCATTTTGCCCGCATTTTGACGGATACTTTTCGTGATTCAGATGTCATTGGCCGCATGGGCGGGGACGAGTTTGTAGCCCTGATTATCGACGCGACCGAAAGCGATCTGGCTGGCATGCAGGCGCGCCTGCAGAGTAATGTGGATGCCCATAACCTTCAATCCGAGCGCGGGTATGCCCTGTCTTTCAGCCTGGGAGTCATCCGCGTCGACTCGAAATCCACCATCACCATGGAGGCATTGCTCTCCCAGGCGGACGCAGCAATGTATAAGCATAAACAGGGCAGAAAACGTACCGCATGATGGCAGCCATCCTGATCGTTGGCTGATCATTTTCCCCGTAACACCCAGAGCGGATTATCTCCGTACTGAATGCCTATCCCGTGCAGAATCAAGCCGAACTGTGAGAGGGCGAACCACGCGAGGAAGATCGTCAACGCGATCGAAGCCTGGTCGATCCACACCGGCGCCCGTTCCTTCAGTTGCGTAATCTGCCGCCGCCAGCCTGTCACCTTTTCTTCATATTCCTGTGTGGCTGTGAGAAAATCCTGCAGGCTGTTCCTCGTCTCAGTCAAGTCGCCGCCGAGCAGATAGGATGTATCGCCAACGAATGTCGATGCCTGTCTGGCAAGTTCCTCTGCGTTCGCGATCTCGGAATCCAGCGAATCGGCGGAATCGATCAGGTCCGTCAATATCTTATCGGGGGCTTTCAGGTCGACAAACGGGACATAACTACTGATACCATCCAAAGCGGATTGCAGATTTTCCAGTGCCGCACGCGCCGCGTCAATTCTCTCGCGGGTGGTTTTCAATTCCGGGATGAGTTTATCGTCCAGCGTGCCCCGGATGCTGTCGAAAATATTTTCTGCATCGCCGGATTGTTCGGCAAGCTTTTCCAGCGCCTTCCCGGTGGCGTCCACGATACGCAGGGCGCGTTCCAGTTCCTTCTGTGAAGATTGCAGTGTGGCCTGTGCCTGGGCGAATTCCAGATCAATTTCCACCAATACGTTGGTTGCCTCACTTGTCAGCGGCTCGTTATAGATCCATAGCGCGGCAATCCCGATCACACTGGAGGCCAGAAGGATCGAACTCACGGCAAGCAATACGCCGGTAAAAATTCTGCGCATCATTTTATGTCCTTTACTTCATGTGGATGGAAGTGATGAAATCCGCTTAACCCTGTTTTCGAGAGTTTCAGGCAAAATATTCCACAGGCTGTTGGTTGCATTGTCAGTTGAAGCGGGGAGTTCTGCAGAGTTACTGAGATAAGCGAAAAAGTTTTTGTTTCTTGCGCTTTTGCAGTCAATTCCGCAATGAGATTATACACCGCGTACTCAAACATTCGGGACTATAATTCAAAGACTTACCGATCAACTCTGTACAGGAGGATAAAGATGCTCGTCATTATCAGCGATGTTCATCTGGGAGACGGCACAACTGCCAATTCCATTGCGCCAGGCGCTTTCCGTTTGTTTTCCAATCGTTTGCGTGAAACGGCTTATTTCGCCTCCTTCCGCAGGGATGGGACATATCGTCCAATTGACAGTCTCGACCTTGTGCTGATGGGCGACATCCTCGACCCGATCCATTCCACCCTCTGGCTGGATACCGAGCCCGGTGCGCTCAACTACACCCGCCCGTGGACGGACATCCGCAGCCCGCACTTCGCGCCCAAACTGGAGGAAGCCACACAGGCCATCATCCGGGAGAATAAAGAGTCGCTTGAAATATTGAAGCGCATCGCAAACGGTCAGACAGTCATTCTGCCCCCTGCGAACCCTCGCGGGCAGCCTGATTTCGATTCAAAGGAACGCATCGCCCTAAAAGTCCGCATTCATTACATGGTTGGCAACCATGACTGGTACTATCATCTCGAAGGAAGCGCCTTCGATGAAATCCGCAGGAAGATCATAGACTCAATGGGCTTGAGTAATTCATATTCCCGCTTCCCCTACGAATTGGAAGAATACCTGCCCCTGCATGAAATCATGGAAACATACAAGGTCTTTGTACGTCATGGAGACTATTACGACAAATTCAACTTCAACCGCGAAAAAGGGCGCGATCACGCCACGCTCGGCGACGTCTTTACCATGGATATATGCAACCGCTACCCGGTCGAAGTGCAAAAACGCTACGGGGACAAACTGCCCACCGGGATCATAGACAGTCTGCGCCGGATCACGAACGTCCGCCCGGCGCTGGCAACCCCGCTCTGGATCAGCGGGCAGATCAAACGTCACGCGGGAACCACCGCCCTCGAGACGGAACTCAAGGAAGTGTGGGACGATCTGTGCGATGAGTTCCTCCAGCTCGATGTCGTCCGCGAGCAGGATAAGGCATTCAAGTTCGACATCGTCGATGCCCTGCAACTGGTGGTCAAAATATCAAAGCGCACATCGTTTGAGACTCTCAATGATATCGTGGTATGGGTGCGCGACCGAATGCGGGAAGATGACCGCTCCCTGGCAGAGCATGCCTTGCGAGAACCCGCCTTCCTCAACAACTCGGCGCGTTTCATCGTTTACGGGCACACCCATCATCATGAGATCATCCCGCTTGATTCAGATGGCGAGCCGCCGCGTGAACAAAACCAGCTCTACATCAACTCCGGGACATGGCGGTCCTATTACGACCTCGCCATCAAAGATCCCAGGGAGCAGAAATTCGTGCGGTATCAAACGCTCACCTATCTGACCTTCTATAAAGATGATGAACGTGAGGGGCGGCAGTTTGAAGTCTGGTCAGGTGCGTTCGCCTGATGGATTGGCATGGATCGTGACCTTATCATTGTCGGCGGGGGACCGAGCGGGCTCTCCACCGCGCTGCATCTCCAACGGATCGCTCCGCATCTCGCGCCCCGCATCCTGATCCTCGAAAAAGCGCGTTACCCGCGCCTCAAGCTTTGCGCGGGCGGCCTGGTCCCTGACGCGGAACTCATCCTGCAGCGGCTCGGTCTCGACACAAGCGAAGTTCCCCATGTCGATGTGGAGGATATCCATTTCGATTTTGAAGGCAGGGGGTTGAAAATCCGCATACCCAAACGACATGCGTTACGCGTCATCCGCCGCGACGAGTTTGATTCATGGTTGGCCACAAAAGTGAGGGATAGAGGCATGGAAATTCGAGAGGGGATTACAGTCAGGAATATCGTTCCTGATAAAGACGGTATAACTGTCGAGACCGATCAAGGTAGATTCCGTGCTCAGGTGGTCGTCGGCGCGGATGGCTCGAATGGGATCACGCGTCGCTGCATTTTCCCCGGCGCAGCGGTTTATACCGCGCGGGTGCTGGAAGTGCTGACCCCCTCCCAACCCTCCCCCAAATTCTCCGAATTTGGGGGAGGGCAAGGGAGGGGGCCGGCCGCTTATTTCGATTTCTTCCCGGTCCCCGATAACATCGCGGGCTACGTATGGGATTTCCCCACGCAGGTCAGAGGCGAACCCATGCGATGCTGGGGAATTTACGATACGAACATCCTTGCAAATAAGAAACGCCCACAACTCAAGGAACCCCTTGCACAAGAGATGTCGCGCCTCGGGTTCGACTTGAACGATTACGAAATCAAGGGACATCCCATCCGCTGGTTCAGCCCCAGGAATGAGATGTCAGTTCCGCGCGTGTTGTTAGCGGGGGATACCGTCGGTGCAGACCCACTCTTCGGCGAAGGCATTAGCATCGCGCTGGGATATGGCGCAGTGGCGGCACGCGTCATTTGTGATGCAATTCGAGGCAACGATTTTTCATTCCGCGATTACAGGCGTCGTGTATTGCTGAGCCCGCTTGGACAGACACTTCTGGCGCGCTGGTTTACAGCTTACATCGTCTATCCCATTAAATGGAAGTGGTTCCAGATCCTCGCATGGAGGATCATGAAACCAATCGCCAGGGCTGCTGCCTGGATGTTTGTGTTGAATTGGGGAAAGAGGATGAGACCTTCTCTGCCCGTGTGGGATAGGGGGAAGGGATAAGGGAAATTGCCTACTCTTTGATTTTTTTCAAAAACCCCGGCGTATTCAATTCACGTTCAAGAAGATACGTGAAGTAGCCCTGCATGAGAGTTTCGGTCTCCTGTTGAACATCGAGATCCGGCCTTGCGCGCGTCGCTTCGGCATAACTGCTTCGCTGAAAGTGACGCAGGTATTTCAGAGCTTCGACAGAAATGGCATGCAAATTTGGCAAGCCCTTTCCACAGCGCGGACAGATCACGCCGCCCGCGCTGAACGAGAAGTACTGATCTTCCGCTTTGATTTCCCGTCCACAGTTGGCGCACTCGAAGAGCTGGGGGCGGAATCCCAGATGATCGAGCAGGCGCATCTCATAATAACGGATGACCAGCCACGGGTCCGATTTTGAAGCGAGGCGGGAGAGGGTATCCGTCAACAAACGGAAGGTGGATGGGCTCTCGATCTCCTCTTCGTAGGTAAATCGATCCAGCAATTCCATCACATAGGAGGCATGGCTCGTGAGGATCAAATCCTCACGCAGAGGCAGATAGGCATCCACTGTGTCGGCCTGCGTGAGAATCAGCATGTCGCGTCCTTTGGCAAGCTGCAGTTTGACATGCGTGAAGGGCTCGATGTGGCCCGCTTTGCGTGACGCGATCTTGCGCGCGCCTTTGGCAAGCGCACGGGTCTTCCCGAGTTGGCGCGTGTAGAGGGTTAACAGGCGATCCGCTTCGCCATAATCGCTGTGACGAAGCACAACTGCCTCAACGCGAAAGGAACGGAATTTGGTTTCGGGCATGGGGGAGGGAGTAACAGGTACACAGGTGTACAGGTGTACTTGTTTACGTGTCTACCTGTTTACGTATCTACCTGTTTACCTAAGTGCTCCGGCGTAAACGCCTGTGGGAGAAGTTTTCTCACAGTTGTCTCCGTGATGAGCTTGCCGCTTCCATCCGCCAGGAGGACAATGGTATCCAGGCCAAATTCAGCGAGCACCTGA
>Ga0209521_10004760_pt1 | contig 10784 bp, 10 predicted proteins | sample Rifsed19ft4_FD_184016 | JGI IMG/M metagenome (GOLD analysis project Ga0209521, IMG submission 184016) | Soil microbial communities from Rifle, Colorado, USA - sediment 19ft 4 (version 2) | ecosystem: Environmental > Terrestrial > Deep subsurface > Rock core/Sediment | place: Rifle, Colorado... | reverse complement strand
GAGGCTGGTCTTGCCGACGCCGATCGGCCCTTCGACCACGATGTAACCCGAACGCTCCGGGCTCGGCGCGGGATTGCGGCTGCTCAAGGAAACTGATTTGCGCGCCAGACTGGAACGGATAACACAGCCGGCGCTGATATTGCACGGCGAACGCGATACGCTCGTGCCGCTGGCGGCGGGCGAATATCTGCAGCGCGCGCTTCCTCACGCGGTACTCGAAGTGTTTTCCGGGACGGCGCATGCGCTGTTCATCGCGCAGCCGCAGCGCACCGCCAGGCGCATCCTGGAGTTCTGCCGTGAACCCTGAGCACGCGCTGGACAAGCGCCTGCTGCGGCGCTCGTTTGAGAACGCCGCTGCCGGCTACGACGCGGCGGCGGTGCTGCAGCATGAGGTCTGCCGGCGCATGCTCGCGCGGCTCGAGTACATCCGGCACGCGCCGGCGGCGATCCTCGACGCCGGCAGCGGCACCGGCAACGTGGTCACGGCGCTGCGCGCGCGCTATCCGCAGGCGACACTGTATGCACTCGACATTGCGCTCGCGATGGTGCGGCGCGCGCGCGCGCGCGCGCCATGGTGGCGGCGCCTGCTCGGGGGGGGCGTAGTGCCGGTGTGCGGCGACATCGAGCGGCTGCCGCTGCGCGCGGCCGCCGTCGGCATGGTATGGTCCAATCTCGCGCTGCAATGGGTAAACGATGCGCCGTGCGCGATCGCCGAGTTCCGGCGCGTGCTCGCTCCCGGCGGGTTGCTGATGTTCAGCACCTTCGGTCCCGACACGCTGAAGGAGTTGCGCGCCGCCTACCAGGGAACTGACCGCTACACCCACGTCAACCGCTTCATCGACATGCACGATCTCGGCGATATGCTGGTGCACGGCGGCTTCGCCGATCCGGTGATGGACATGGAATATGTGACGCTGACCTACAATGATGTGCGGGCGTTGATGCATGACCTGAAAGCGATCGGCGCGCACAACGTGACTGCGGGGCGCAGACAGGGCATGACCGCGCGCGCGTCGCTCGCGGCGGTCGAGCGCAATTACGAAGCCTTGCGCCGCGACGGACGGCTGCCGGCGACCTTCGAAGTCATTTACGGCCACGCGTGGGCACCGCAGCCTCGAACCACCGCCGATGGCAGGCCGATCATTCCAATCAAGGCGAAATAGGTAAGTATGAGTGGCAAGGGCTATTTCATCACCGGAACCGACACCGGCGTTGGCAAAACGCTGATCTGCTGCGCGCTCCTGCATGGTTTTGCCGCGCTGGGTAAGTCCGTCATCGGCATGAAGCCGGTCGCCGCCGGCGCTGTTCGCGGTGCACGGGGCTTGATCAATGACGATGTGGCGTTATTGCGCGCGGCGAGCAACGTCGAAGCGCCATTAGCGCTCGTCAATCCCTATTGTTTCGAACCGCCGATCGCACCGCATTTGGCGGCGGAGCAAGCCGGCGTAGTCATCGATCTCGCGATCATCGCCGCCGCATTTGAACGGCTTGCCGCGATCGCTGACATCGTGATCGTCGAGGGCGTCGGCGGATTCTGCGTGCCGCTCAATCGCGGCGAGGACGGCGCCGACCTCGCGCAACGCCTGGGCTTGCCGGTGATACTGGTGGTAGGGCTCCGCCTGGGCTGTCTCAACCATGCGCTGTTGACCGCGCAGGCGATGCGCGCCAATGAGCTCCAGCTCGCAGGTTGGATTGCCAATCGCATCGACCCGGCGATGGCGGCCGCCGAACGCAATGTGGCGGCGCTTGCCGAGCGTCTCGCCGCGCCGTTGCTCGGCGTGGTCGAGTTCATGGCGGCGCCCGACCCGGGGCGTATCGCCGCTCAACGCGCCTTTTCCGGTCTCGCCAAGTTGCTGTAAACACCCGCGTGCGCAGCATCGCCCAGACCATGCGACAACTTAACCGCAACGTGCGCATGGTCTTTGACGACTTGCGAATGACCAAAAACTCTTGCCCCTCTGCCTGCGTTTGAAGTGGGAGAACAAATTTACCTTGCGTGTCTGGCTAAACCCGATATTCATAAAGGTATGAGTATGATATTATTTTTTCCGGTGTAAGCTGCGCGTAGTGTTTCACTCGCGTGCTCCTTTGACTTGGTGGTCCGGGAAGCATCGATGCTGCTGCAGCCTGCCTCTTATTTCGCCAGTCAAGTTGCAATTGGGAGTTGACTTCGCCTATGGCTATGGCAATCGTATTGATCATATTGATCGTTGGCTCGGTCCTTTTTCACTTTCTGAGCCCGTGGTACTTCACGCCGATCGCCTCCAATTGGGGCACGATCGACGACACGATCAGCCTCACGTTCTGGGTCACGGGGGTCGTTTTCGTCGCCGTCAATTTGTTCATGGCTTATTGCGTGCTGCGCTACCGTTACCGGAAGGAAAAACGCGCGGAGTACGAACCCGAGAACAAGAAGCTGGAGGCGTGGCTGGTCGGATTGACCACGGTGGGAGTCGCCGCCATGTTGGCCCCCGGTTTGGCGGTATGGGCGAAATTCGTCAACGTCCCGGAAGAAGCGACGGTGATCGAGGCCGTGGGCCAGCAGTGGTACTGGAGCTATCGGTTCCCCGGGAAGGACGGCAAGCTCGGTACGGTCGATTCCCGGCACGTCAGCGATAAAAATCCGTTTGGCATGAATCCCGACGATCCCAACGGACAGGATGACATCCTGATCACAAGTCCGGAACTGCATCTCCCCATCGACAAGCCCGTCAAGGTGCTGCTCCGCTCTAAAGACGTGCTGCATAACTTCTCGGTGGCACAGATCCGGGTCAAGATGGATCTGGTGCCGGGGCTGGTCACCTATGTCTGGTTCACTCCCACCCGGACCGGGAACTTCGACCTCCTCTGCGAAGAATTATGCGGCATTGCACACTACACCATGCGTGGCAAACTCATCGTGGAAGAAGAACGCGCGTTTCAGACGTGGCTAAGCAGCTATCCGACGTTCGCGCAAACCTCGGCTCAGGCCACCGGCGATGCTGCCGCAGGCAAGCCGCTCTATGCGGTGTGTGCTGCCTGTCATGGCGCGCAGGCGGAGGGCAACGCTGCGCTGCATGCGCCGAAATTGAGCGGGCAAGGCGACTGGTACCTGAAACGGCAATTGAAATATTACAAGCAAGGCGTCCGGGGGGCACACGCCAAGGATGTTTTCGGCAAAATGATGGCGCCGATGGCGGCGACGCTGGGTGATGACGCCGCCATCAATAATGTCAGCGCTTATATCAGGACGCTGCCGGATAATCCCGCCCCGGCCACGGTGAAGGCGAATGCAAACAACGGTCAAAGGCTTTATGTAACGACCTGCGCAGCCTGTCACGGTACTAATGGGCGGGGCATACAGGCAACGAATGCGCCCGGCCTGAAGGGTATGAGTGATTGGTATTTGGTCACTCAATTGAAAAATTTCAAACAGGGTATTCGCGGCGCCCATCCGCAAGACATGTACGGAGTCCAGATGGCATTGATGGCCGCGATTCTGACCGACGACCGGGCAGTCGATGATCTCGTTGCCTACATCAACACCTTGAAATGACCGGCCTGCTTGAGCGCCGCATATTATCGTGCTGATGAGACTCAAGCGAATAGCGCGTTAATGATAATTACGAAACTGGACGACAGTCTGGTTTCGCTCGAAGCCCCCCTCGCCCTCCGGGAGAGGGGTTGGGGGGGAGGGATCGAGCGATGTTACACAGTTATGTAAAGCTCGATAATGAAGCAGTAGTGACGAGGAGATTGTGATGGATTACGTTGCGCATGACGCATCGGATTTCGCCCCACCCGCCGAAGTCGGGGAGATGGAACTCTATCATCCGAAAACTTTCATCGGGAAATACATCTGGAGCCAGGACGCGAAAGTCATCGCCATTCAGTACGCGATCACCGCGATCGGGATAGGGTTGGTGGCGTTGGTGCTGTCGTGGTTGATGCGGCTGCAACTGGCGTACCCGAACAGCTTCTCGTTCATCGACCCCAGCAGCTACCTTCAGTTCGTCACCATGCACGGCATGATCATGGTCATCTACCTGCTCACCGCGCTGTTCCTGGGAGGGTTTGGCAACTACCTCATCCCGCTGATGGTGGGCGCCCGCGATATGGTTTTCCCCTATGTCAACATGGTGAGTTACTGGGTCTATCTGACCGCCGTGCTGTTACTGGTCGCGAGTTTCTTCGTGCCAGGCGGACCCTCGGGCGCCGGCTGGACCTTGTACCCGCCCCAGGCGATCCTCCAGGGCACTCCGGGGGCGACCTGGGGCATTATTTTGATGCTCGTTTCGCTGGCTTTCTTCATCATCGGATTCACCATGGGCGGTTTGAATTATGTGGTGACGGTGTTGCAGGCTCGCACGCGGGGGATGACGATGATGCGCCTGCCCTTGACGGTGTGGGGCATTTTCACGGCCACTGTCCTGGCACTGTTGGCCTTTCCCGCCTTGTTGGTCAGCGCCATCATGATGTTGTTCGACGTGCTGCTCGGCACGAGTTTCTTCATGCCCGCCATCGTCTCGATGGGGCAACAGCTTGACTACGCGGGAGGCAGTCCGGTGTTGTTTCAACACCTGTTCTGGTTCTTCGGCCATCCCGAGGTCTACATCGTCGCCCTGCCGGCTTTCGGCATCGTCTCCGACCTGATCAGCGTGCATGCCAGAAAGAATATCTTCGGCTATCGGATGATGGTGTGGGCGATTGTGATCATCGGCGGCCTGAGTTTCATCGTATGGGCGCACCACATGTACGTCAGCGGCATGAACCCGTACTTCGGCTTCTTTTTCGCCACCACCACGCTGATCATCGCAGTCCCCACGGCCCTCAAGGTCTACAACTGGGTGCTGACGCTGTGGCGCGGCAATATCCAACTCACGGTCCCTATGTATTTTGCCATCGGGTTCATCTTCACGTTTATCAACGGCGGGTTAACGGGCCTGTTCCTCGGTAACGTGACGGTGGACGTCCCGCTTTCCGACACCATGTTTGTCGTCGCCCACTTCCATATGGTGATGGCCATTGCGCCCATCCTGGTGGTGTTCGGGGCGATCTACCATTGGTACCCCAAGATCACCGGGCGCATGCTGAACGATACCCTGGGTAAATTTCACTTCTGGGTCACCTTCGTCGGGAGCTATGCCATCTATTACCCCATGCACTACCTGGGCTTTGCGGGCGTGCCGCGCCGGTATTATGCAATTGGAGGCACGAACTTTATCCCCGAATCGGCGCAGGCCTTGAACGCCAGTATCACCATCGCGGCGTTGATCGTGGGCGTCGTCCAGATCGTATTTTTGTACAACCTGGTCTGGAGTTATTTCAAAGGCAAGCCAGCGGGGAGCAATCCCTGGGGCGCCACCACGCTGGAGTGGCAAACCGCCGACACTCCGCCGAAGCACGGCAACTTTGGCAAGTCGTTACCGGTGGTCTATCGCTGGGCATACGATTACAGCGTGCCGGGCGCCAAAGACGACTTCATACCGCAAAACGTCCCGCCGCGAGACGTCATCCCCAGTAGCAGTAAGACGTAGGCAGCCCGGAATCCTACGCCGTGACGATGTTCCATCATTTGATGGCCAAGCCCTGGGTAACGGCCCAGGGCAAGGTCGATGACCTTTACGCGGGAGGCGCATCTTCTGCGCTGGCGAAGAAACTCGCCCTGAAGGTATTTCTTGCAGTGGTCGCGGTCCTGTTCTTCCTTTTGGTTACCGCCTATGGCAGCCGGATGGCGTACGAGGACTGGCGTCCCACGCCTCAAGTGAACCTGTTGTGGGCGAATACGCTGGTGCTGATACTGAGTAGTGTCGCCTTGCAATGGGCGCAGTATTCAGTACGCCGTGGGCGGATGGACGCCATGCGAGTCGGCCTGCTTGCCGCCGGGGCTTTCACCGTGGTTTTTCTGTTCGGGCAGATCCTGGCCTGGCGGCAACTGGGCACGATGGTTTATTTTGATATCAGGAACCCTGCAATCGGATTTTTTTACCTGATCACGGGAGTGCATGGGCTGCATCTGGTGGGCGGCTTGGTGGCCTGGGGCAGGACCGCCGCCAAAGTGTGGGGCGATTTTGACGTGGCGAAGATCCGGCAGAGTGTGGAACTGTGTACCACGTACTGGCACTTCCTGCTGCTGGTTTGGCTGGTGCTTTTTGGGCTGTTGTTTACGGGGGATAATTTGGACATTTTATTGAAGATCTGCGGGATCAGGTAAACAGGGCCAAGGACATGACACAAGCTCAAGCGATTCAGACAAATCCGGGAGAAGCCCTGCCTCTGCCTGAAGGCGTCCAAGGCGTCGTCGCCGACTGGTCCTCCGACCAGCGGGCGTTCAAGAACGTCCCGTGGGGCAAGGCCATGATGTGGATCTTCCTCCTCAGCGACACCTTCATCTTCAGCTCTTTTTTGATCTCGTACATGACGGTTCGGATGTCCACCACGGAGCCCTGGCCCAACCCCAGTGAGGTTTTCGCGCTGACGCTCTTCGGCAAGAATATCCCCCTCATCCTGATCGCCATCATGACCTTCGTCCTGATCAGCAGCAGCGGGACGATGGCAATGGCGGTCAAATTCGGTTATGAAAAAAACAAGAAGATGACCTTTATCCTGTTGCTGATCACCGCGGCATTGGGCGCCACCTTCGTCGGGATGCAGGCTTTTGAGTGGTCCAAGCTGATCGCGGAAGGGGTACGACCCTGGGGTAATCCCATGGGCGCGGCCCAGTTCGGCTCGAGTTTTTTCATGATCACGGGTTTCCACGGCACTCACGTGTCGATCGGCGTGATATTCCTGATCATCGTTGCGATTAAGGTATTGCGGGGAGACCTGGACCACCAGAGACCGGGTTTCTTGACCGGCAGGAAAGGCAACTACGAGATCGTCGAAACCATGGGCCTTTATTGGCACTTCGTCGATCTGGTGTGGGTATTCATCTTCGCACTCTTCTATCTTTGGTAAGGGATATCGTGGAACACGCACAGGGGCAACAACCGGCTATCGCGGCACACGCACAGGGGCAGCAACATCCGATCGGTGTTTATCTCAAGATCTGGGGGTTGCTGTTTATTCTCAGCACCGCGTCTTATCTTGTTGACTACTTCCACTTTCAGGGCTATCTCAGGTGGTTTCTGATCATCCTGTTCATGTTGTTGAAGGCCGGGCTGATCGTTGCCGTCTTCATGCACATGATGTGGGAGCGGCTGGCCCTGATGTACGCCATTTTGGTCCCGACGCTGTTGTTGATGGTACTGTTGGGCATCGGAGCGCTTGAAGCGGACTACACCTTTTTTACGCGGGGCGTCTTTTTCCTGAAGGGGTTGTTGTAGCGTAACTCGATCGAATTGCGGCGAGCCCATCTTTCTTCGAACTCCGTTCCTTATCACAAGAACTGCCAATGACTGAAAAACGCAACGCGACGAACATTTCGATTATTCTTGGGCTCAGTGTGGTGCTGATGCTGTTTATTTTCGTGCTTGTGGCTCATCACCGCGACATCCCCGACCGGATTCAACAGCATCGCGGCGCGCTGTTGGGCACCGGTTCAAGTGTGGACGAGCGGATTAAACCCGTCGGCCAGGTCGATGTCGCTGCGGAGAAAACTCCGCAGGAGCCTGTGAAAATCGCGGTGGCCGCGTCGACGCCCGGCCGCGACGGGAAACAGGTTTACCAGGCCGGTTGCGTCGCCTGCCACGATGCCGGTATCGCAGGCGCGCCGAAGCTGGGTGACAAGGGCCACTGGGCCAAGCGCATCGCCAAGGGCATCGACACTCTCTACGCCAGCGCCGTTAATGGGGTAACGGGGAGCGCGGGAGCGATGCCGGCCAAAGGCGGGAATCCGGCGCTGAGCAACGCCGAGGTCAAGGCCGCCGTCGACTACATGGTAGCGCAGTCGAAATAAGCGGCAGAAACCGAACCACACCAAAAGTTTCCTTCAGTGCGGGATCCGGGAGTGCCGGCGGAACAGCAGGCGGTAACAGAGAGATTTAGCTATGGCGAATCATCCCTAACTTTTGCTGCAAAGCGATAAGCCAGTGCGGGGTGGATGATCCCGTTCCTGCCAGCTCCACTTGCGGGTGAGATTTCAGCGCCTGCTCCAATACCGCTTCCTGGTGGGGGTCGAGATCCACGAAAAAGACATGTTTGCCGTCGCTCAAGGCTTGTTCGAAACGGGCAAAGTTGTAGTTGGGTTTCTGGATTCCAAGCAATCCACCTTCCCACGTGCAAAAGCCGAGCAGCACGACAGCGAGGAAAATAAAAGGTATCCAGCCGGCGGCGGTTTCCGTCCAGCCAGCAAAATAAGCGACGGCAAGAACCAGCACGAAAGCGCAAAGCCCGACCACGGCGCCTCGCTCCGTTGAGTGGACAATATCATTCTTCATAAATGACTGAACCTCGTGGAGATGATGATGATGCTCCACCTCCGCGTCGTTCCGGCTGAGTACGTGGACCTGCGGCGTGGAAACGCCCGCGGCCTCCAGTTGCTCTTCAAAGACTTCCAGGTCGTCCAGGCTGGTGCTGATAAAATAATGCCTTAGATTGTTCATAATACACTCCCCCTAGTTTTAGTTTATTACTCTGGCCACTATGCTTATCCTGCACCCGATGACCCCGTTCAGGCAAGGGCCGGCGCGCGGGAGGACCGGCTGCCCGCCTTCGGGGCGGCTTCAGCACCTGCGGTCCCGATACGCTGAAAGAGCTGCGCGCGGCGCATCAGAACACTGACCGCTATACGCACCAATCGCTTCATCGACACGATCTCGCCAAGTCGGCGTAAGCACACTCAGGTTTGTTGGCAGGCTCATCCTGAGAATCCGGCGCGGGGATTTGGTTGCCTCTGGCGGGTGCTTTGTGATAGATTCCCCGTCTTTTTGGCGGCCCGCACCGCGGGTACGGCTCAAGCAGCAACTGCACAGCGGGTAAACTGCGATTCGCGGCGCTACCCGCTGCGGCGCAGAGGTGTGCTGCTGGAATCAAATTAACGCACCGTGGAGTGCTGCATGATCAGTAAGTGGATAAAGCGTTTGGTGGTTGCTGCAGCGTTGGCGCCGGCGCTGGCGAACGCCTATCAGTACAACCTGCCGCAGCCGCAAACCATCATCGCGCGCGAGATCTACGATCTGCATACGCTGATCTTCGTGATCTGCTGCGTGATCTTCGTGGTCGTGTTCGGCGCGATGTTCTATGCGATCTTCAAGCATCGCAAATCAGTTGGCCACAAAGCTGAGCAGTTCCACGAGAATACCACGGTTGAGATCGTGTGGACCGTGATCCCGTTACTGATCCTGATCGGCATGATGTGGCCTGCGACCAAGACCGTGATCGCGATGAAGGACACCTCCCGCCCCGACCTGACGATCAAGGCCACCGGTTATCAGTGGAAATGGGGTTACGATTATCTGACTGGTGACGGACAGGGCATCAGCTTCTACAGCAGCCTCGCGACGCCACGCGATCAGCTCGAAGGCAAGGCGCCCAAAGGCGAGCACTATCTGCTCGAGGTTGATAACCCGGTGGTGGTGCCGGTCGGCAAGAAAGTACGCCTCATCACCACCGCCAACGACGTGATCCACGCCTGGTGGGTGCCCGCGTTCGGCGTCAAGCAGGACGCGATCCCCGGCTTTGTGCGCGACACGTGGTTCAAGGTGGACAAGCCCGGCACATATCGCGGCCAATGCGCCGAGTTGTGCGGCAAGGAGCACGGTTACATGCCGATCGTGGTCGAAGCGGTCGAGCCCGAGAAGTACGCATTGTGGGTCGCCGACCAGAAAAAGAAAATGGCGGCGCAGGCCGAAGTCAAAGCATTACGCAAATAGGCATTCAGGAGAGCCCCATGCAAGCAGCACACGCACACGCACACGGCCACGCGGAGGGTCACGCGCATCATCCGTCGGGCCTCATGCGCTGGATCACGACCACCAACCACAAGGACATCGGCACGCTCTACCTGATCTTCAGCCTGACCATGTTCTTCGTCGGTGGCGTGCTCGCGTTGGGCATCCGCGCCGAGTTGTTCCAGCCCGGACTGCAGTTCTGGCGCCCGGAATTTTTCAACGAGCTGACCACCATGCACGGGCTGATCATGGTTTTCGGCGCGATCATGCCGGCGTTCGTCGGCTTCGCCAACTGGCAGATCCCGATGATGATAGGCGCGCCCGACATGGCGTTCGCGCGCATGAACAACTGGAGCTTCTGGCTGCTGCCGGTGGCGGCCACGCTGCTGGTGGCTTCGTTTTTCGTGCCGGGCGGCGCGCCCGCCGCGGGCTGGACGATTTATGCGCCGCTGTCCACCCAGATGGGGCCCGGCATGGACCTCGGCATTTTCGCGCTGCACATCATGGGCGCGTCCTCCATCATGGGCTCGATCAACATCATCACCACCGTTCTCAACATGCGCGCGCCCGGCATGACGATGATGAAAATGCCGCTGTTCGTATGGACCTGGCTGATCACCGCCTACCTGCTGATCGCGGTGATGCCGGTGCTGGCCGGCGCAATCACGATGGTGCTGACCGACCGTCATTTCGGCACCAACTTCTTCAACGCCGCGGGCGGCGGCGACCCGGTGATGTTCCAGCACATCTTCTGGTTCTTCGGCCATCCCGAGGTCTACATCATGATCCTGCCGGCGTTCGGCATCATCTCGCAGGTGATCCCGGCGTTCGCGAGAAAACCTCTGTTCGGCTACGCCTCAATGGTTTATGCGACCTCGTCGATCGCGATCCTGTCGTTCATCGTGTGGGCGCACCATATGTTCACCACCGGCATGCCGGCGGCGGGGCAGTTGTTTTTCATGTACGCGACGATGC
>Ga0209521_10004758_pt1 | contig 10788 bp, 8 predicted proteins | sample Rifsed19ft4_FD_184016 | JGI IMG/M metagenome (GOLD analysis project Ga0209521, IMG submission 184016) | Soil microbial communities from Rifle, Colorado, USA - sediment 19ft 4 (version 2) | ecosystem: Environmental > Terrestrial > Deep subsurface > Rock core/Sediment | place: Rifle, Colorado... | reverse complement strand
GCCTTGACGGCAAACTGGAAGGAAGCGGGCACAGACCGTCGCCACCGTCGAACCGTCGACAGGGCCGGATGGCGGTAGAACGTCGCGTTGACCTCGACGAACCGAAACGCGCGGGCGTAGTCCTCGAGCGTGTGTCCGTTCGGGCCTCGAAAGTACGCCCAGCCGCCCGCGCCAATCCAGGCCTCGACCATCCGTCCGTGATCCGAGTCCGAGGGCATGAAGGTCCCTTGGAGGTCCCTGAAACTTTCACCCGGGCGCGAAGCGGTGTTAAGAACCGCGGCGGGATGGGTGGACCCGATGGGGACCCTCCGGTTCGGCACATCGGGCTGGGACTACGAGGAGTGGCTCGGGGTCTTCTACCGGTCCTCCACGGAGTCGAAACTCGCGGCGTATTCCCGGGTGTTCAAGACCGCGGAGATCAACTCGAGCTTCTACCGCCCGCCCACCAAGGGCATGGTGATGGGCTGGATCCGGTACTCGCCGGACGACTTCGTGTTCGCCGCGAAGGTCCCCCAGACCGTCACGCACGACCGCCGCCTCGACGTCGCGAAGCGCGCGGAGGACGACCTCCGTTCGTTCTGCGAGCTCATGGATCCGCTGAACGACTCCGGGAAGCTCGGCCCGCTCCTCCTCCAGCTCCCGCCGTCCCTCCGGTTCGACCTCGAGGGCGTGCGGAAGTTCTTCGAGATCCTCCCGCACCGATTCAAGTGGGCGATCGAGTTCCGCCACCGATCGTGGCTCGTCCCGGACGCGTACGACCTCCTCCGGGAGCACGGCGTCGCGTACACGATCGTTGACGAGCCCCTCTTGCCACCGGACGTTCACGTGACCGCCCCGTTCGCCTACGTCCGCTGGCACGGACACGGACGGGACCCGTGGTACGACTACCGGTACGCGCAGGACCAGCTGAAGGAATGGGCTCCGAAGGTCGAAAAGATCGCGGAGGCCGCGGACCCCGTGTACGGCTTCTTCAACAACCACTACCATGGATACGCGCCGGAGAACTGCCTCCAGATCCTTGAGATGCTCGGCGTGATCACGCCGGAACAGCGGGAGATGAAGCGCCAAATCGAGGACTTTCGAGAGGGCGTGACTCGTGTGGCGGGCGCGAAGGTCCGCGCGACGAGCCTCGACACGTTCGCAGAGGAACCCGTCCCCTCCACGGACCCACAAGTCGCAGAGGCACTTCAGAGATTCATGGATCGCGGGCGGCTCGATCGCGCGAAGCGGTTTCCGGAGGGAGACATTGAGCTCGAGGTCGACGGGGACGAGGTGCAGGCACGGATCAAGGGGTACCGGGTCCTGATCGACTTCGGAGCGAAACGGATTCTCCACGACTGCGAGGACTGGTCGTCCCGTGTCGCTCGCCGAGAGTTTTGCAAACACGTCGGGAAGGTGTTCCTCGCGATGAAACCGAGCGTTGCGCTCGAGCGTCTCGACACGATGCGCGGCGAGCGGAGCGCCTGGCGGTTCGACGTCCCAGAACCTTGACCCACGGATCCGTCGGAACCGGGCTTGGTGCGGGAGGCCTCATGCGAGACCGCCGGCTCGAGATAAGCCTTATGCGGAGCGCGTCTGTGTGCGGTCAATCCATGGGCGTCCGCCTCACTCCAATCATTGAGAAACGAATCGTCGGCCTCGACGCGTTCCGCGGGCGGACGATCGCGGTCGACGGCAACCTCGAGCTGTACCAGTTCTTGTCCGTAATCCGGCTGCGGGACGGCAGCCCGTTGCGGGATGCTTCCGGCCGTATCACGTCCCACCTGAACGGTCTGATGTTCCGGACGACGCGGTTGATTGCAGACTACGACATCCGACCGATCTTCGTGTTCGACGGGAGCCCCCCCGCGTTGAAGGCGCCCGAAATCGAAAGGCGCCGAGCCGCCCGCGAAAAGGCCGCACAGGAGTATGACCTCGCAATCCGCGGTGGGGACTACGGCGTTGCGTGGTCGAAGGCTGTCATGATGTCTCGCCTCACGCGGGAGATGGTGAACGATGCCAAGACCCTCCTCGGATATCTCGGAATCCCGTACCTGCAGGCACCGAGCGAGGGAGAGGCCACCGCCGCGGACCTCGTGAAGCAGGACGCCGCATGGGCGGTGAGCAGCAAAGACTACGACGCGCTTCTATTTGGGGCCCCGCGGCTCGCCCGGTTCGTCGCAATCGGCAGTCGCGAGTTCCTTCCAAGTCGAGGGATTTCACGCGTCGTCGCTCCGGAACTGATCGAGCTCGAATCGTGGCTGGGAAGGCTCGGCCTCAGCCGAGACCAGCTCATCGATGTCGCAATCCTCATTGGAACCGACTTCAACCGGGGTGTGCCAGGGGTCGGGCCCAAGACCGCCCTCCGACTCGTTCGCGATTACGGCTCTCTTGCAGCGCTTCCGTCCGAAATCCGCGCGGCGCTGCCAGAAAACATCGACGCCGTTCGCGATTTCTTTCTCCGGCCGCCGACTGCAGGGACGGACGAGGCCGTGCGGGGGATTTTCAATCCAGAGGCGGCGCTGAAGCTTCTTTGCGACGAAAGGGACTTTGCCCGAAACCGAGTGGAGGCCGCACTCGGGAGGCTTCGCGACCGGGAGGTTCATCAACCTCGCCTCGACGAGTTCCTGGACACCCCGGAAACCATTAAATAAGGTCCGGACCTTTGCTGCGACTCAAGGTTCGGGGGGCGGGGTTGCCTCTTGAGCCGCGGGAGGAGGAATTCTTGGCTGAAACGACCGCGCCTTCGGCCCCGGCGGCCGGTGGCAGGAGAGGCATGTGGCTGGCGATTATTGTGGTGATCGTCGTAGCTCTGATTGTCGTTGCCGCCGCCGTCGCGCTCCAGAGTCGTCCGACACAGAAGTTGCAGGTCGAGCTCTGGTACAACAACGACGGGCACTACGGTGACACGGAAACAGCGCTTGCGTTAGTCCTGCAGAACAGTATCGAGGACTGCGGCAAGGTTTCGGTCACCTTAAAGTCCGACCCGTGGGCGGTATACCGGCAGAACTGGGCCAACCAGCGGATGCCGCTCTTCTTGCTTGGCTGGTATCCCGACTATTTTGACTCGGACGACTACATCTCCCCGTTCCTGACAATCTCGGGGGCGAAGAGCCTCGGGTCGTTCTACAACAACTCCCAAGTAGATCAGTGGATTCTCGAGGAGCAGACGGATCCATCCGTGAGGGCTGACCGGTTCCAAAGGATCCAGGACGCCCTCGCGGAAGACGTGCCGTACCTCCCGCTCTTTACGGGGGTCGCCCAGACCGCGTATGTGACCGGGGTCAAGAACGTTGAGCTGCACCCCGTGACGTTCAAGTGGTTCATCGTTGACAAGCCGGGTGCAACAACGTTGAAGGTGTCGACCTCGGACAAGATAATCAGCCTGGATCCAGCGAGCGCGTACGACTTCTTCTCGATCGAGATCATCAACCAGGTCTTCGACACCCTCCTCGTCTACGACTGGAAAACCGCGAGCCTGAAGCCAGGCCTTGCGACCGAAGTGCCAACCGTGGCGAACGGCGGGATTTCGGCGGATGGCAAGACGTACACGTTCCACCTGCGGGCCGGCCTCACGTTCCACGACGGGACGCCAGTGACGTCCACCCAGGTGAAGAACTCGATCAACCGCGCGATGCGCCTCGACATCGCGGGGAGCGCGGCGTTCCTGCTCTATGACGTGGCCGCCCTCACGGCGGACCGAACGGGCCACGACGCGGAGGCGGGTGTAATCGACACGCCAGACGCGACGACAATCGTGTTCAAGCTGTACCGACCCGTGAGCTTCTTCAATGACCTGATGGCGTTCTCGGTCGCCGCCCCAGTGCCCGACAGCTACAGCCAGACTGGCGAGCAGCCGTCGACCGTCGGGAGCGTAATCGGAACGGGTCCATATGAGCTCACTCAACATGTGGTCAACCAGCTCGTGGTCCTGCAGGCGGCGTTCGCGACCTACTACAACGCGAATCTCTATCAGGCGGATGGGATCGGACCGATCCCAGTCATGGGCACGGTCGAAATCAACATCCGGGACAGCGCTTCTGCCCTCAAGCAGGACATCGAGACGAAGGCCGTTGACGTCGTGTTCCGGACGCTCACGCCGGTGGACCTTGTCGACTTGCAGACTCGCGCCGCCGCGCTCGGCATCACGGTGAAGCTAGGAGCGAGCCCGCAGATCCGCTACTTGGTGTTCAACGTGAACCTGATGCCGGACAAGCGGGTCCGACAGGCGATCGCCTACTCGGTCGACCGCGCGGCCATCAGCCAGATCGTGTTCTTGGGTGCGGTGTCGCCGCTGTATAGCATGATCCCGGCGGAACTGCCGTACTCAACGGCCGTGTTCCAGTCCCGATACGGTGACGCGCAGTGTACGAGCGCAAACGCTCTGTTGGGACCGCTCGGATACTCGATTGGTTTCCAGGCGAAGCTCGTTGCCATGGCTAGGGAAACGTAGTTCCCTGGCCACCTTTCCCTTTCTTAAGGTATTAATCAGCGAACGCACTCTCGTTTGCGAATAGGCTGGAGGCATGGCCCGCCCCGGTTCGCTCACCGCGTACGCCGCGACACGGGCCCTCCTCGCGGTCCCGATGCTGTTCATCCTCCTCACGGCTGTGTTCTTTGTGCTCCGGGTATTGCCGGGGGATCCCATCCTCGCCCTTTGGGGCGGGCGAAACCCACCGCAAAGCGCGATCGACGATGCACGGCGGGAACTCGGCCTCGACCAGCCCCCGATCATCCAATACTTCACCTATCTCAAGAACGTCTTCACGGGCAACCTTGGCGTGTCGATTGGAGAACTGTACCGCGGCCAGCCGGTCTGGACCCAGATCTCGGTGCGGTTCCCGGCAACCGTCGAACTCGCCTTGGGCGGGATGATCGTCGCGACCCTGGTCGGGATTCCTCTCGGGGTCATTGCGGGCGCCAACCGTGACAGGACGATGGATCTCGGGGTGCGCCTCTACGGAACCATCGTCTTTGTGATCCCCATCTTCTGGCTCGGCCTCCTTCTGCAGCTCGTCTTCGGTGTGTGGCTTCAGTGGCTCCCCACGAGCGGCCGTTGGACAGGTACAGACATCCCCTGCGAACCTCCCACCTATTGCCCCATCCGCACCGGTATGTACACGGTGGACAGCCTCCTCGAGGGGAACCTTACGCATTTTGCCGAGGCGATCAGCCACCTCATCCTTCCGTCGGTGACCTTAGGGCTCGTCCTCTCCGGTTTCTTCGCGAAGACCGTCCGCGCAAACATGCTCCGCACGGTCGCTTCGGACTACGCCGAGGCCGCAAGTGCCCGCGGCATCCGCAAGCGGGTGATCGTGTATCGCCACGCGTTCAAGAACGCCTTGGTCCCCGTCGTCACGGTCCTCGGCCTTCAGTTTGCAATACTCTTCGCGGGCGCGGTGCTCACGGAGAAGACGTTCTCGATTCAAGGGATTGGCATCCTCCTCCTGAACTCTGTAATCTCGAAGGACATGACGATGATTCAGGGCGTTGTCGTCTTCTACGCCGTCATCATCGTAGTCATTAGCCTGATCATCGACATCGTCGGCGCGACGATCGATCCGCGCATCCGGCTGTAGGTGGCCATGGCCAAGGTCCGACGCGAATCATTCGCGGAGTCCCTTCGCAGATGGATCCCGCGGCAGTCAATCACGGGGCGGGTGCTCTTCCCCCTGCTCGAGGAGCGACGAAGCCTGCCGGCGGTCCTCACGTGGATCGGCCTCGGCATCCTCATCGCCTTCATCGTCATCGCGTTCACTGCCCCGCTTCTCGCGCCATGGAATCCAATCGACTTCGTCGATGGGCCCGACGTGCCGCCATGGAGGAACTCCCCCCTCCTGGCGAACAGCACGTATTTCGCGTTTACCGCCTCGCCTTGGTTGAATATGACGGACGGGCAGGCAATCGACAATCGTGCTGCTTCGTCCACGACGGTCAACGACTCCGTCGTCGTGACGAATTTTCTCGTTCGCATCCGTCGAGAGTCCGTAGTTAGCGTCGAGTACGTGGCGCTTCTTGATGGAGGCGGAACGACGCCCGGTCACTATGTAAGGCTTGAGTTCAGTGTTGACAGTGGGGCATCATGGTCCTTGCCCGTCGAGATTCGACAGGTGGAGCGCCTCGTGCCGGTCGACTTGACCGCCCTGCGAGGTTGGACGGTGGCGGACCTCGCCCCCGGAACCTTCCAGCTCCGCCTCACGCACCTGGCGGACGGGAGCACGCCGGGGCGGGTCTCCCTCGACTTCGCAGCTCTCCGGGTCGTATGGCTCAGCCATTGGCATCTCATGGGGACGGATCCCGTGGGGCGCGACGTCTTTTCGAGGGTGCTTCATGGGACGGCGACATCCCTCCAGATCATGGCCATCGGTGTTTTCGTGGCCCTCCTCGTCGGGTTCCCCCTTGGCCTGTTCTCCGGGTACACCGGGGGCCGCGTGGACAAGGTGCTTGTCCTCGTGATGGACTCCCTATACGCCTTTCCCGGGCTCTTGCTCGCGGGCCTCATCGCCGTCCTACTTGGAAAGGGCGTCGTCAACATCGGTCTCGCCGTCACGGTGATCTACATTCCGCTCTACTTTCGTGTGACCCGAAGCAACGTCCTATCAGCGCGCGAGGAATTGTACGTCGAAGCCGCGCGCGCCCTGGGTGCGCCCCGAAGTCGAATCCTCTGGCGTTACATCGCGGCCAACGTCATCATTGCGATTCCCGTGATCTTCTCTCTGAGCGCCGCCGACGCAATCCTCACCGCCGCTGGACTCAGCTTCCTCGGCCTCGGCGTGGAGGCTCCGATATCGGACTGGGGCCTCGACCTCTCCGCCGCTGCGAGCCGCATCTCCGTCGGAATCTGGTGGTCCTCGTTCTTCCCTGGATTCATGATTGTGATGATCACGGTTGGCCTGAGCTTCCTGGGGGAGGGGCTCAACGACATCGTGAACCCAGTCCTCCGGAGGGAGCGGTCGTGAACGAACCCGTGCTCGAGGCGCGGGACCTTTGGGTTTACTATCACACGCGCCGTGGCCCCGTGAAGGCTGTCGACCACGTTTCGTTCACGATTCGTGAGGGCGAGACGCTGGGCATAGTGGGCGAGACGGGGTGCGGCAAGTCGACCCTGGGGAAGGCGATTCTCGGCATCCTCCCGCCCAAGACCGCTGTGGGGGGTGAGCTCCGGTTTCGCGGAGAGGATCTCCTTGCGATCGATCGGGAGCGGTTCCGGAGGATCCGCGGAAAGGACCTCGCACTCATCTTCCAGGATCCGATGACCCGACTCGATCCGCTGATGACAATCGAAGGTCACTTTACGGAGACCATCCGAGCCCACGAGGACGTTTCGAAGAAGACCGCTCGCGACCGCGCGAAGCGGACCCTCGCCTCCATGGGCGTTCCCGAGAATCGACTAGACACATACCCGCACGAGCTGAGCGGGGGGATGCGGCAGCGCATCATGATTGCGATGGCCCTCGCGATGAATCCCACCCTGCTCGTCGCGGATGAACCCACGACGTCGCTCGACGTGATTGTCGAGGCCCAGGTCCTCGAAATCCTGGCGGACCTCAAACGAGCGCACATGATGTCTCTTCTGCTCATTACCCACAACCTGGGCATCGTGGCAGAGGTGTGCGACCGAGTCGCGGTCATGTATGCCGGCCAAATCGTCGAGCTCGGCGGCGTTCACAACGTCTTCAAGCGTCCGATTCACCCCTACACGCAAGGCCTCCTTGCGTCGATCATCCACCTGGACTCCGCAGAGCTCTCCTCCATCGATGGGCTCCCTCCGGACCTCGTCGCGCCTCCATCCGCGTGTCGCTTCCACCCGCGTTGCAGATATGCGAAGACCATCTGCGAGACGAAGTCACCCGAGTGGGTGGAATATCGACCGGGACACTTCGCACAGTGCCACTTTGGGACGGACTTTTTGTGAGCGAGCCCCTCCTCGAGGTCGTTGACCTCGTGAAATGGTTCCCGGTGAAGATCCCAGCGCTTCAGCAGATTCTGACCCGCCATTCCCCCGTCGTCCACGCGGTCGACGGCGTCTCGTTCACGTTGGACCGTGGAGAGATTTTCGGAGTCGTTGGCGAGAGCGGATGCGGGAAGACGACGCTTGGCCGGACTGTCCTTCGCCTTCTCGAGCCGAAATCGGGGACAATCAAGTTTGAGGGGCTCGACATCACGCACACGAAGGAGATCGAGCTCCGGGAAACCCGGCAACGGATGCAGATCGTTTTCCAGGACCCCCACGCGGCCCTCAACCCTGCGATGTCGATCGGACAGAGCATCGTGGACCCCCTCCTGATCCATGGACTCGCCACGGAAGCCGAAGCGAAGGAAGCTGCGCTCGGAATCATGACGGAGGCCGGGCTCTCTCCCGCGGAGCAACTCTACACAAAATATCCCGCCGACCTCAGCGGTGGACAGAAACAACGAGCCGTCATCGCTCGCGCGATCATTCTGAAGCCCAAGCTCATCGTCGCTGACGAACCCGTCGCGATGCTCGACATGTCGATTCGCGCCCGGATCCTCGAGCTCATGCTCGAGCTGAAGGAGAAGTACGGCCTCACGTACCTCTTCATCACCCACGACCTCGCGACGGCGAAGTTCATCTGCGACCGGGTCGCGATCATGTACCTCGGCCGTTTCGTGGAGGTCGGAGACGCAAAGGCAATTTATCGCGAGCCGAAGCATCCATACACGAAGGCGCTCCTCGGAGCCATCCCGATCCCGGATCCGGACAAGAAGCGCTTCAAGACGTTGCCGTCGGGCGAGGTCCCGGACGCGATCTACCCGCCGATCGGCTGCCGGTTCCATCCGCGTTGTCCCGTCGTGACGCCGGCCTGCGGGTGGGAAGCCCGGGACGTGATCGACTTCCTGGAGAGTCGCGCTCTCCAGCCGGACACTGCCGTACAGGACGAGCAGGTACTAGGCCCGCTCAAGAGGATGCGGGCCGAAGGGTTGCACTTGCGGATTCGCGTGAGAACGACTGCACCCGCCGAGGTCGAGGCGTACCTGAAGGTTCTCCGCGCGCAGATGCCCACACCCATGGCGGAAGCGATTCGCACGATCTTCGTCGACCGCGGGGACCTCGTCGTGGAGTTTGCGCCGACGGAGGATCCGGGACTGCGGGCCACGGATGGTCGCGATGTTCGGTGTGTCCTCTACTGAGCGCTGCAAACTCTTATGAGGGCCGAGTCCCTCCAAGTCTCGCGATGGACCTTTCCGCGTTTGCTTCCGAGCATCCGGGAATGTGCGACCGCGGAAAGCTCCTCGCCCTCGGTGCCCACGAGTCGCCCACGAGCGCACGGGAGCTCGAGCTGACCGCCGACGTTCTCGAGAAATTCTCCGTGTCGACTCCGAAAGACCCGAACGCCCTCGCCGCCACGTTGAAGCAAGGCCCGGAGGCGATCGCTCAGTACGTCTCGTTTCGCTTGGAGCCCCAACGGTATGGGACCTACATCCGTGAAGGCGGACTTCGAGCATTGAAGGAGGAGTACCACCGGATCATCTGGCGGGACCTAGCGAAGTACGCGGACAAGGAGATCGGTGACGTCACCGATCGAATCGAGTACTCTCTCGCGCTCGACTATCTCCTCATGCACACGCGATTCCACTACGTGGTCGATTACATCGCTGCGCAGAGGGAACACGCAGACGGGAAAATGCGGTACTTGCCCCATCTCGAGTTGCGGAGGGCCACCGCGCAGAAACCGCCCGCCACGCCGCAGGACCTCGTCGACCTCGAGGAGGCCCTCGCGAACCTCGAGGCGTTTAAGAGCTTCATCAACCCGGCGTATTGCGAGAGCATCGCACGGCTCGTTCAGGGACGGCTCGACGAGCGAAATGTCCAAGAATGGCAGGCGTTCTTCATCGGCGGTCGGTGGGGCACGGAGGTAGCCTCCGCGCTCTCACGCCAGCCGCCGGGGTTCCGGGATTTCACGAAATTCCTGAACCGGACGACCGCCATCGGGGCGTTCAGCTACGTCCAGGTCAAGTACAGCTACAACAAGGACGGACAAGACCGCGGCCTGAAGACTCTCTCTCTCCGGATCGACGGGGAGACGCCACCCGCGGACCTGACCCAGACGCCGAACTACTTCACCGTTCAGGCTCCGGAACTACGTGTGTACCTCGTCCCGTGAGGGGACCCGCCGAGACCCAGCACATACGTCTACCCGAGGACGCTCATCGCCGCCTACGGTGCGATCTGCATTCTAGTCGAATCGCCGACGCAGGAGCCCTCGACGTCGCCCTCGTGATGGCGGGCGTCGTGCTTGCGCAGCGGCGCGGGAAAGGTTGAGGTGCAAGCGCGGGTTGGGGTCGCAGAGGTCACAATGGGGCAGTGGGAGATTCGACGGTCATCGCTCCGAGACCGCGACGCACTCGCGGAGCTCTGCAATGCCGCGGCGGGATCGGACGACTACGTCCTCGAGATGCTCGACGATCTCATCCTGCACGGAGTGTTGTGCGTCGCGCTCGACGGCGACCGCATCGTCGGCGCGATGCACTACACAGAGACGATCGATGGAAGTGCATGGCTCCGCGCAGCCCGGACCCACCCGGCGTACCGGAAGCGCCACGTCGCAAAGGAGCTGATCGAGAGCCTCGGAGAACTCGCCCGCCGGAGCAACAGGCATGCGTTGCGACTGTGGGCCTCCGCGTCGAATACTGCAGGCATCGCGGCGGCGACGGCCTGCGAGTTCCGGGAGGTCGCGCGGTTCACTCGCATGGTCGCGAAGGCCTCACGGGCTCGTTCTCGCCCGGAGCCGCTCCTGTACTCTCCGGCCCTTGCGGCCGAGGGGGAGGACTCCCGGCTCCTGCGCC